>Ga0222429_100077_pt1 | contig 182917 bp, 151 predicted proteins | sample 1B50Ametagenome_FD_182475 | JGI IMG/M metagenome (GOLD analysis project Ga0222429, IMG submission 182475) | Enriched microbial communities from leaf-cutter ant dump, University of Wisconsin, Madison, United States - 1B50A (version 2) | ecosystem: Environmental > Terrestrial > Nest > Insects... | reverse complement strand
AATCGAAACTTTGTTCTCTCAAATGTGCGACCAGTTTATGATCAGACGTAATTATGCCAAATCTTTTGATGGGTTCAAAACGAGAATACTCACGAAAATCACAGCCTTGACGATCGTGCAATACATCAACAAAAATATATTCAACAGGAATATTAACAATTTAAAAATTAGCATTATTTAAAATGCACAACGGGTATACTTATTTAATTTATACTTCCAAGAAACAAACTTGAAATAACATGATGGCTATTTTCTATCTTTTCGGGTAGGCAAATATTTAGGAATTTCAAGTTTGAAATTAAATACCTCAAAGGGCTGGATCTCTAGAGCACGACACACTGCTAATAAACCGCTTACGGAAATGTTATTCTTACCACGAATAATTCTGTATACTTGACTATAACTAAAGCCTGTTCGGTCTTGTATATCCTCCAACGTTATTTGTTTATCACTACAAATCTGCCAAAGCCTTTCTCTAATGAGTTGTAGTGCTTCCCTGTCAATGTATTGTTCTGCCATTCAACAAAATGAAGCTAAAAACATAAATTTTGTTATTCCAAATTTGGAATATTGTATTTTTAATATTATCTTTGAGTATATAAATAGGACATTAAAAAGTCTCGACAGCAAATTCCGACAATTTGATTCAGAACGAGGCGGTAGTTTTAATGCCCATGTCGATATTTTGTGTACATTTGATACACGTTATAGCGCATGGGCGACTATCGTAAATCCGTTTCTGAAAGGCGTCGGAACCTTGCTGTGCGGTTGATAGGAGCCCTGCTATAGCTTTCCTTTCAAATCAACGAGGCTCACTAAATAGAGTGAGTTATGAGCCACAAAAAACAACTTTTCAAAAACCTCATTTCTGCCCCCGAGTAAAGCGACAGCATACGGACAGGCAGGGGTGCTGTTTGCTGTCGTGGAACTTTGGACACGCTCCATGACAGCCTAAAACATGTGCTGCCTGCCCTGTCTGTTTCTTCATATTTAGATTTTTATAAACCTTTTTACTAATCATTAAACCGATTAAAAATATGACGTATTTATACGACAGGGCCATGCATTGTCCAAATGTGGAGACCATTGCCAAAAGGCGAGGCACGGCGCAACATGCCACGTATCTACGAAACCGACGAACAAACCGAAATAACCACATTTCCGACATACGTAGGGGCAGACCTGTGTGTCTGCCCGATATAAAGGGATCGACACATAGGTCGACCCCTACCGTATTGTTGATTATATTATTTGTTTCATGTATGTTGTTTGGTTTATCTGACGCCCAGGCGCAGCCGGGCCGCCCCCTCACGGGGGAGGTGCGCTCGGCTGCCGACGGGCAACCTATTCAGGGGGCATCCGTGCGGACAGGCAAACAGCAGGGCATAACCGATAAAGACGGTAAGTTTCAAATCCAGACATCCGAACAGGAGGGAAGCCTGGAAGTAAAGCACCTGGGGTATAAGACCCGAGTCGTCAAATTCAACAGCCGTTCCGCTATTTTTGACATCCGCCTAGAAGCCGACGAAAGCCAGATCGAGGCCGTGGAGGTGGTCAGCACGGGCTACCAGAAGATACCGCGCGAGCGGGCCACGGGGAGCTTTGAGTTCGTGGACTCGGCCCTGTTCAACCGCAAGGTGTCTACGGATTTTGTAAGCAGGCTGGAGGACGTCATTCCCGGGATATCATCGACAAAAGTAGCGCCAAATAACCAGGGAAACCTGCTCAACATCAACGTGAGGGGAGTAAGCACCCTGCAGTCGGAGAGATGGCCATTGGTGGTGATAGACGGTGTGCCGTACGAAAACAGGTTTGCGGATTTTGGCCGAGGCGCATTCAACAACATCAATCCAAACGATATCGAAAACATCACCGTGCTAAAAGATGCCGCGGCCGCATCCATTTGGGGCGCGCAGTCCGGAAACGGGGTGATCGTCATTACGACCAAGCGGGGCAAGTTCAACCAAAAGCTTGGCCTTTCCTTCAATACGAACTTCACGGTCAAAAACAAGCCCGACCTGTACTACTATCCGCAGATGAACACGTCCGACTATATCGACCTGCAGCTTTTTCTGTTTGAAGCTGGTCGGTACGACGGCCTGTTTGACGACTGGGGCTCGAACGTGCAGCCCATACCCCGGCTGTTAAAACAGCACAGGGACGGGGAGATCTCCGCAACAGCCCTCCAGGCAGAAATCGACAGGCTACGGCAAGTGGACGTGAGGGACGATTTTTTAAAATACATCTACAGGAAGGCGTTAAATCAGCAGTACAGCCTAAGGTTGAGCACCGGCGGAGAACGGAGCAGCACCTCGTTCAGTGCCGGTTACGACAAGAACCTGAACAGCCTGGTGACCTCTTCGCTGGACCGCCTCAACCTCCGCTCGAATACCCAGTTGAGGCCCCTCAAGGGTTTGATGCTAAACGTGGGGCTGGCCTATACAGAGGCGCGCAACACGGAGAGCCTTGACGACGTGGCATACAATCAGCTAGCGGTCAACTACCCTTATATGGAACTCGCGGATGCACAGGGCAAGCCGCTTCCGGTGGATATTTCGGGCTACAACCCCGTTTATAGGGACACCGTGGCCTCGGGCCGTCTGCTGGACTGGTCGTACGTGCCGCTTGCCGAACTGTATGCATCGAAACAGGAGCAGAAGACACAGGAAATGTTCACCCAGTTTTCGGTGGACTACGATCCCGGTTTTGGGCTGAACCTCCATGGCTTGTATGCCTATCAGCGGAGCAACAACCCCATTTCGGATTGGCGCAGCCTGGATTCGTACTATCAACGGGACGAACTGAACTACCATGCCAGCTGGAATGCCAACCAGGTGACCTGGAACCTGCCTTTGGGAGATACCTACAACATCTTCCATTGGAACAACTACACCCATCAGGCAAGGCTGAGCGCCGGCTACGACGGCAAGCTTTTCGGACCGGATGAAATAAGCGTGCTCGCGGGCTTCGACCTGCGGGAGCTGGGAAAGGACCTGCGCGTATCGCAGTACTATGGTTTTGACCGCGAGAATGGCACCCACCAATCTGTACAGTATGGCCGGGAGGTGCCGATCCTGAACGGCAGGGGGGGCGTGACCCGCTTGATCGACCGCAACCGTTTCGAGACGTTGCGCAACCGGTATGTTGCCTTTTATGCCAATGCTTCCTATACCATCGGCAAACGCTATGTCCTAAGCGGCAGCTACCGCAAGGATGCGTCGAACCTGTTCGGCGTGCGCACCAATCAGCGCGGACAGCCATTTTGGTCGATAGGCGGCGCCTGGCTGGTTTCCAGGGAAGGGTTTATGGCCGACTTGCCCGTTGACCTGCTGAAGCTGCGCGCAACCTATGGCTATAACGGCAATGTGAACAACACCGTTTCCGCCTATCCGGTGATGGCCATACAGAGCACGGCCAACAGCACGACGGGGCAGAACTACGCCACGATGACCGCCCCGCCCAATCCGCAGTTGCGCTGGGAGAAGGTGGGCATCCTTAATCTGGGCGCAGATATAGCGCTTTATGGGAACCGTTTGGGAGGAAGCATCGAATACTACCGCAAGAAGCCCAAAGACCTGATCGCGTCCGATATGGTCGATCCGAGCGTGGGCTTCACGTACTTGACCATTAATTCGGCCAACCTGGACACCAAGGGGTGGGACGCCGCGCTGAACGGCACGCCCGCACGTGCACGCCATTGGGAATGGAACACCCATCTCGTGTTTTCCTATTCCCGCACGAAAGTGGTAAAGGCCTATCTGCGGAGCGATATCGCCCAAAACCATGTGAGCAATGGCCTGTCCGTGCAAATGACCCCTATCGAGGGTAAAGACCTGTTCAGCCTGCTGACCTATGGGTGGGCGGGCCTTGACCCGGAAACGGGCGAGCCCCGAACCTACGTGGACGGCGAGATATCCAAAGACTATATTGCCGTGCTGAGCGGAAAGGTGGACAACCTGGAGTACCACGGTTCGCAGGTGCCACTGTATTTCGGTTCGTTTCGAAACCGTGTGCGGTACAAGACCGTGGAGCTGTCATGGAATATCGCCTATCAACTGGGGCACTATTTTTTGCGCCCTACCTTTAGCAACAACAGGTTCCTGACGTATGGCGTGGGACACCGTGACTATGCCATGCGCTGGCAGAAACCGGGCGACGAGGCGACAACGGACGTTCCGGCCTTTACGTATCCCAACAATACGGCAGGCAGCAATCTATACGAAAGCTCGGCCGCCCTGGTAGAGAAGGCGGGCCAGATCAAATGGCGGGACATACAGTTTTCCGCGCAGGTGCCGTATATGGACAGGGCCGGCCTGAAGAACTGCCGTATCTATGCTTATCTGCAAAATATCGGCACGATCTGGCGCGCCAATAAAAAGGGAGTCGATCCGGAATACGGAAAGGGGATTCCCGCGCCTTTTCAAACATCCGTGGGCATTAATTTTAACCTCTAACAAACGAAACCATGAAAAAGATATTGTTCTATAACGTGCTGTTCCTGTCATTGCTGAGTGGCTCTTGCAGCGACTTTTTGGAGCTTAAGCCAGATATCAAGATGGTGGTGCCGTCCACAGTGGCAGACGCTGAGCTTTTGCTCAACGACTATACTACGCTGCACACGGGTTATCCTATTTGGGGCGAGCTGGGAACGGACGACTATTATCTGACGACTGAAAAATGGTCGGCGCTCTCCACCTTAGATCAGCGGAATGCCTATATATGGGCAGATGAGCCGTACATGGATGTCGTCCAATGGCAGCGCCCGTACAAAACGGCATTTATAGCAAACCAGGTGTTGGACATCCTGTCCAAGGACAGAGACGGCGCAGACCGCGCAACGGTGGACAGGTTATCCGGCGGCGCTTATTTTTATAGGGCATTTGCCTTTCACCAATTGATAGAAGTGCATGCTCCGGCCTACCAGCAAGCTACAGCTTCCAAAGAACTGGGCATTCCGTTGCGTCTGACGCCCAATATAGACGAAGTGTCGGTAAGGGCCTCGTTGGAAGAGAGCTATGGGCAGGTTGTCCGCGATTTTCGGCGAGCCCTGGCATTGTTGCCGATAGCCGAACCTGTAAGGGGACGGCCTTCCAAAGCCGCTGCATACGGCGCACTCGCGCGGGTGTTTTTGGATATGGGCGACTTCGATGCGGCATATCGATACGCCGATTCCTGCCTGGCAATGCGTCCTGAGCTAATGGACTTTAATACCCTAAAGGCATCTGAAACCCTGCCCATACCGCAATTTAACGTGGAGGTGCTGTTCCCCGCAATGAGCGCCAATGCGCTGGCGATGAACCTGAGCACGGCACTGGTCGACTCCACGCTGTACAGAAGCTACCAAGCCGATGACTTGCGAAAAGTGGTTTTTTTTCGGACAAATACCAATCCACGCAATACCTATGCCTATAAAGGCAATTATAACAAGAGTTCCGCACAGCTGTTTGTGGGCATTACGACAAGCGAAATATACCTCATTAAGGCCGAGGCCGCCGTAAGGATAGGCAAAGTGCAGGAGAGCTTGCAGAGCCTCAACATCCTGTTGGAAAAAAGATGGAAAGAGGGGAGATATGAGGAGATCACGGAAACCGATCCGGAAAAACTTTTGGCCATGGTGATCACGGAGCGCCAAAAGGAATTGCTGTTCCGTGGAAGGAGATGGGCAGATTTGAAACGGCTCAACCTCGAACCGCGCTTTCGTAGAACCTTGGTCAGAAAAATAGGGGAGGAGACCTATGCATTGGAACCCAACAGTCCCAAATATGCGTATAGGGTCCCGGAGATCGTGGTTAGTGTCGGGGAAATGCCTCAAAATAAACGTTGATTTTATGGAAAAGAGAGAATTAATCAGGTTAAAGACCATCATTGCCATTTGCTGTTTGGTCTTTATCGCTCCCCATGGGACATTTGCACAATCGAACAAGAAGTATGACCTTTCCCGGGCGCTCAAGGTAGGCGACACCTTCGTTCCTCCTGATCATTTGGAGATGATGCGAGGCAATTTGGAGAAGCTGGACTGGCATTCTATGGAAAATAAAGTGATCGTGTTGGATTTTTTCGACACCTTTTGCGGAACATGTATTGGACTGATGCCGAAGTTGCAAGATATCCAAAATCGGCATAGCGACATGGTGCAGATCATCAGCGTCACGTGGCAGGATAGGGCTACGATGGAGCGTTTCTTTGAAAAAAACACCTATCTTAAGGAAAATCAGGTCAATCTGCCAGTGGTTTATGCCGATACCTATTTCAGAAGCCTGTTTCCCCACCAAAGTGTGCCACATGTGGCCCTGCTCTACAAAGGCAGGGTGCAGGCCATTTCGTCAAGTGATTTTGTCACCGGGGAGAACATCACGGTCCTCTATGAGACCGGGTCGATCGACCTGCCCACGAAGGATGATTTCGGAAAGGTTGACCTTTTTCAGCAGTTTGGAAACAGTGGGAGCGGTGACAAAGTCGGAATGGTTCTCACGACCTATCAAGATGGGGTAGCTGGGCAAGCGCTGCAGTTTGAACGGGATAGTCTGACAGGTCTTTACCGGACGTCCGTCTATAACATGCCGCTGTACAACATCCTCTTGGCGGCTTGGGCGAGAGTGCGAAAACCAAACTATATCCCGAGGCCCGAAAGGGTCATATGGAAAGTTAAGGACAAGTCGCGCTATATCGATACGGCGGGGCAAGGCGAAAGCTGGGTGGTCAAAAATGCGCTATGCTACGAAAGGGTTGATTGGCTGAGTCGTTCGGACTCGGCACAAGCGAGGGTTTTTCTGAAAGACCTGCACAGCTTTATGGGGATAAACAGCTATCCCACAAAGCATAAATTGCCATGCTTGGTGTTGCTCCCCTGTCCGGTCAAACCTGATGACCGCAAGGATGTAGGAAAGAAAATGAATTTTGGGAATAGTTCCGTACTCGCTGGATTCTTGGATATATCCGGGAAGTTTCCGCCAGTGGTTGATAAAGTGAAATTACAGCGCAAGATAGCAGTAGGAGCATATGATACATTGGAACAGCTCAACGAACAATTGGCGGCCTACGGAATTGTAGCCGTGCCGGGCGAAGAAGAATTGGAAGTCTTGGTTATCGAAGAAGTGCCGGACAGGTGACAAAAAGGGTATGGCTCTTTGCCATACCCTTATCTGATTTTAGCGATTGCTATTGTTCCGGGCTATGCTGCCGGTGGTCGATTCTTTAGCTTCACATCGGGCGTCGATGCACCATTGTGCAACGCTTGGACCATAGCGATCAACACCTCTGGGGTGAGATCGGGCTGGTCGTTGCCATCGTTGTCTGCTTGGATGGCACATATTTGTTGCGGTGTGCCCGAGCAAGAAGGCTCCGATGTCGCCAATGTATAGTCTGAAGCGTCCGTTGGATTTCCGTCGCTATTTAACGAGAACCATGCCATATTGACTGTTTTTTTGTTAAATTTATACGTTGGTTATCATTGTTTCAACATGTTATCAGCATGTTGGCCACTGTGCCTCCGGCTTCCGGGGGCATGGCTGTTTTAGGACCCAGTGGTCTTGAATATTGTTCATTGCCCCACACCTTGTGGGGGGAACAGCGCATGCTTACGCCACCGCCACAGGGCGGGGCCGGCGAGCATGCTGTGGCCATGCGGCACGCCGAGGCCGGCCCGTGGCGTGGACCGCACATCGATCAGGGGCGGGACGACCGACAGGGTCGTCTGCCGCCACTTCGGGAAGGCCGGGGCGGGGTCTCTTTGCACCGTATGTCTGCAGCTGCTCTTCATGTGGATACTATTGTTTTTACTGTGGAGAGGGGGCTGATGGATAAAGGATCTTGAAAACCAGGCTATCGCCCGTGGCCTTAGCCTTACTGCTGTTGCGCCAACGCTCTATCTTTTCTTCCATGATGGCGACTTTTGGATTGAGCTCTTTCTTTGTGGCGGTTTCATCTTTTTCCAGCACGATCTGCACGCCGTTTTGCAGGGCATACTGCAGCGCTGCGCCGTAGGAGTCGGTCAGCAGCGGATCGAGCGATTCGACAAAGACGATCTGGTCCTCGCGCAGGGTAAAACGCGACACGATCCACGCGTTGAAGTTGGAGGCGATGGCTTCGCACTCGCTGTCAATGGACGGCTGCCCACCGAGGCGCACGTCGTGTTGCCAGTCGGCTACGCCACTGGCTGTGAAGGGAAATTTGGATGCTGTATGTTCCATAATCTACATCTAAAAGGTTTAAAAATTCTGTTGTGACCGGAAAGAAAGGTTTCCCGGTCGTATGGCTCAAATTTAGAACGCGTTGTGCATGGCCGCAACAGTGCCGGGAGGGAGCTGCGTTCGTTCGGGAGGGAAGGGCGCTCGACCACCGTTAGCCCCGCCCGGTAGACATCAATAACCTGAAATTCGGAAATGACAGAAAACGCAATTTGTCATGTTTTGGGGCTTATCAATTAGGCGTAAATCTCCATAACATCCTTGACTTGACGCGTATGCGATTGAATCGCGATTCTCGGAAGAGCAACCCCTTTGTAAACCAGGGCTGTTGTGTTCTATGTTATGCACCTACGGCGCAGTATGTATTGTTTGCTATTTTTTCTACAAATGTTCAATCCCTATGGGATTTGTCCAAGATTTCAGCAATAAATACTCCGTAGGAGTAAAAGGTTTGTAGATATAACGGCATAAAATAAGTGAAGCGAGCCGTAGGTTCGCAACATTATCACAAAATTGCGACATTGAATGCAAAACACAACAGCCCTGCATTGAAAAACAGGGGTAGTTTGCACGGTAAAAAGAGGAGTGTGCACCGTGGCTGGCCGGGCCATCTCGCCACGGTGGCGGGAACCGCGGACCATCCAAATACGGCGCGCGCATAACGGCTCCTGGCACAAATGGCGCAATCGGTTGCGTAAAATAGGAGGTTTCCTTATTTTTGTGCTTAACAACCAGCTTTTGTGCCTATGAAACGATTAAAGGAATTCTGGGCCTCGCCCTATTTTAATCCCGTGGCCATTGTTTTGTTTTCGCTGATCGGTGGCTTTGCCATTGCGCTGTTTCCATACAACGATCTTTCGGTGAAGCGCATGATTGCGCCCGCTGTCGTGCTTGTCGCCGGCAGCACCGCAGCTCTTGCCTTTATCGTGATCGTCTGGATCATGGGCGTATCGTTTTTCCTCGACAGGAAATATGATTGGCATGTGCGCGGATCGGGAAGGTATAGCCGGCAGATCCTGTTCGGAGGCTTGGTCTCGCTAATGATGATCATACTCTACCAATTGCTGTTCTACGGCCGGCAGCTGATCGATTCGGAGGCCTACTATTTTGTGTTCGCACTGCAGCTTTTTATGCTCTACCTCATAAACGAGCGGGGCTACATGGTGTACCTGGCCCAGCGCACTAAGCAATGTGGCGAAAGCCTGAGGCGTCTGGACCAGGAAAAACAAAAGGCTGATCTTGATCTCCATCTTTTATCGGAAAAATATGCCCATTCAGAGCAACGGGTGACGGCGCTGCAACAGCGCGAAAGCGAGTTGGAACAGCAGTTGCTGGCCCTGCAGACACCAGGACAGACCGTGCAGGAAAGTATTTTGGAAAAGTACATGATGATGGAGCGTTTTCTGTTTGGCGCAAGAGAGAGCAACCCCTATGTACTGCGGATCGGCTCTAAAGAACTCCATATTGCCGAAAGCCAGATCGTGGGCTTTGAGATCGAAGGCGGCAACAACCGAAAACCTTTCATTTACGTCGTGACAGTAGACGGAAACCGTTTTCTGACTACCGAAGAAAGCCTTGAGAGCCTCCATCAGGACAAGTATCCAGCGTTTTTTCGCCTCAACCGGCAGTTGCTCGTCTCGCCGCAAAGCCTGTTGCGGTACGAGGCGCACGGAGGCGACGGGGGTTGTTGGCTCTATACTACAATGGCTTCGGAACCTGTGTTCCTCTCCAAGGCCAAATGGAGCGCCCTGTCCGACCGCATAAAAATGGTGCTGGCCTGGTCGCAGCTGGCATCTTGAACCCCCTCTCCAGATGCCTGTGGAGCTCAGTACCTGCACATCTTCCTGACTTCTTCTTCGTCCAGTCCGGTGTAGGTGGCAAATTCCTTGATGCTTACATATTGATGTTGGTCCTTGCCATAGCAGTCCCTGATCAGCGCCAGAATGCGGCGGGACTGCTGCAGGCTCTTGCCCAAGATGATGCTTACATCTTTGGGGTAGATGCAAATACGTTGGTTGTTCATCGTTACAGTTGATCTAGGTGTTACATTACCCTATAGATCCGCCGTTCTTCCAAAGGCAGATCGTATCGGCTTCGTGCACGGTCCTTTCCATACGGCTTGGCACAGCACGTATGGCCCCCTCTCTTTTGGCCGGCAGCTCGTCATAATTGTTTATAGCAAAATTAGGTGCAAATTTACCGATAAACAACAACCAAATAAACACATTACGCTCATAAACGACCATATCTATACATAATAGGCATAATGGACGGCATAATGTGTGACACAGACAGCTGTCAGTGGAGCAGTGGCAATGCTCCCGTCGCCCAATCCATATGACACAGGCAGTGCTGCACTTATCAACACGACAGGGAGACACGTCAGGGGTTAGGCTGCATGAGAGATTGCTTGTCTAACAACCATCTGGGAAAAGAACGATGCATTCTGTGTCCTTCAGTAGGAAGGATCAATGACAGGGACAGGTGACGGTGTCTTCCGGAGGGTGCGCCTCACCCTCTTTGCAGTACGCTGTGCCACATTGAGCATTGCTTGCATAAGTCCGGCAATTGTTTGGGAGCTAGCGGTAATGCAAATGCCGGAACAGACAATAGTCTGTTAGTCACAGCATATCGTCTGCGAAGACCAAGCAACTGTTTGTTTCGCACAAGTAATTGCTTGGATGCCGCAAGCAGTCGTCCGTAGGTTCCAAGCAGTTGGATAATAGGCATTGAAATATGCTTGCCCGTTACAAACAATTGTCATCGATACGTATGCACTTGTCTGCCGGCACCAAGCAGTTGTATAGGTGGCACAAGCAACTGTCGAACAGACAGAAGCAATTGCGTTCCCGACACAGACAATGCTCAAAATGGCGTTGTGGAGGCATACAGACTCGTTAGAATAGCCAAAGTGGCCGATATTGGCGTAAAGGGTAATGGGAATAATAGGAGATTTCCGTATGCAATTCTTGGGACTGTCCAGTGCACAACCTTCCCCCGCTCAAGCCGCGGAGGCTCTTACTTGGAATAGGCCTCTCGTTTCAAACGAGACAAGGCCTTTTCACTCTCCCAAGGCATCCTGTCCTCGTCTGAGCCGAGGCACGGCGCACAAGGCCAACGCTCAATAGCAAATCCAAGATGCAGGGCTGTGTTCGCCTCGTCCGGCCCTCCAGGCCAACGTCCCGCCGAACCAGGCCCTTCCCATCCCTCAAACCCCATCTTGGCTTCCTGTTATCCCGATGCTGGGCAGAGTGGTCGCCTTCTGTACGCTTCTGCCGGGACCAAAGCTTTGAAAAGGCTAAACGCCGATGTCCTTGGCTAAAACCACATTCGCTCTCTGTCCCATCATCCGTGGCGGACGGGCAAGGAAAAGGCCGTGGGAAATGCGCTGGGAAAGGCCTTGGGATCATTGTCCGGGCATTCCGAAAGGTCCGGACATTTATCCCAGCCTTCAAGGCTTTTTCCTTGCGGGTGTTGGGCTTGTGGGAAAGGCCACCTTGATGGGACGAAGGCTTTTTGAGTACTTTTTGGCCCTCAAAAAGTACTGCCTTGCCACGGCGAGTGGCGGAAGGACTGTGGGGTGGACATAAATGTCTAATTTAATCCTCCCTTAACCATATACAGTTTTCAAAAAAAATCTTTTATAACCGGCATTTTGAAGCGGACATATGAGACCAAATACGCCCAAATGGTACCATATTGACCCAAATTGGCCAAGCCTTAAAAACCTCCTTTTTATGTTTGCAGTGTTCGATCTCGCGAGGAGAACAAAAAAGTAACAAGTGGTGAGTAACGCGTAACAAGAGATTAATGACAGGTAATCAGCTACATCTCCATACGCCATGCGCACCACGCCATACGAATAAAACTATGTCAGTAAAACCAAAAGCGCTCATTGGTTTTTCACGGATGAAAGACGATGAGCTCGTGGTCGCCGCCAACACGATTCTCGGCGCCATGACGGACAACGCACACTTCCCTGCTCCGACACCCGGGTTGGGTGATATACAGGGACTGTTGGATGATTTCACGGCCAAGTTGGCCACCGCGCGCAAACGAGGCTCGCCCGAAGACACGGCCCGAAAAGATGAAGCAAAGCCCCTATTGGCTGATGCTTTGCAAAAGCTGGGGTACTATGTCAATACGGTCGCAAAGGGCCAGCTGTCGACTTTGTTGAGCTCGGGGTTCCCAACCAATGCCACAGGCTCGGTAGGAATGATCCCATCGATGGTCGAAAACGTAAAGCTGAGGGATGGCAGGCAATCTGGTCAGATTAGGTTGGACTTTGCCAGTCAGCAGGGCGTTCGGGTCTACGAATACCGTTACCGCAGATCAGATGACCCGGAAGCTAAATGGAGCGATCGTTTTACGACCACCTCGTCGAGGGCCAATGTCATCGCACCATTAGACATCGGTGTATTCTACGAATTTCAGGTGCGTGCCATCAACACGCATGGCACCGGTGACTGGAGCAATACGGCGAGGATATTGGTGAGGTAACCTGCAACCTCTGGGTGAATAAACACATGTAGAGACGTAACATCTTGCGTCTCTACAATCAAAAAACAATGATGTATGTAGATGTGGGCAACCACGAGGGTTGCCCCTACATTATACCACAATACAATATACTATGACAACACACACCCTCGTCCTCCGACGGAAATACGGAGCACAGGGAACCAACGGAACGATTTACTACAACGGCGAACAGATTTGCCACACGATCGAACTGCCGTGGAAGAACAACCTGCAGCGCCTGAGCTGTATCCCCGAGGGGCGGTACAAGCTCGTGAAGCGCAAATACACCAAGCACGGCGAACAGATTGGCATCCCGCATGTCCTCGGCCGTGAGGCTATCCTGATTCATCCGGCCAATAACGCCAGGAAAGAATTGCACGGCTGCATCGCGCCCGTCACGACCCTGACGGGCGAAGGCACCGGCCTCGACAGCCGCAAAGCCTTAGCCGAGCTCAAAGCACTGGTCTACAGCCTGTGGGACATGGGCGGAGAAGTCTTTTTGCAGATCAAGGAACAACGATAACCCGCTTCCTCGGACTGCTAAGAGAGAAAAGAGGACACGCGACAGGAGTCGCGCGCCAGCGATTGGAGGAAAGAGTAAAGATGAAGAAACAAGGGCAAGAATAATCAAGCTTTAAACCTTAAACGTCAAACTTTAAACAAAAAACTTTGAAAAAAATCATTAAAAAAATGAGCAAGGCCATACAGGTCGTACTGGCCGCTCCGGTAAAATTGCCTGCCAAGGTTGGGCAGGTTGTCAGATACGTGGCTATTGCCTTAGGCATCCTCGAAACCGTGATCGGAGAGGAGCAACCGCCAAAGCCAGACGCAAAAGGAGAAGGGGGGAACGGTGAGACCGCTGAATGATGTGCAGACCGGCACGCTTGGCGGTACGCTCTGCTCGATCGTGGGGAACATCACCTTGGATGATGTCGTCAAGACGGCCGTATTGGCGGCCATCGGGGCGCTTGTAAGCTATGTGGTAAGCCGATGGATGGACCGCGCCACAGCTAAGAGAAAATAACCTTTAACCAAAGGCTACTTTTGCGCCCGTATGCGGCACGGCGAAATGCCGTAAGAAAAAAAACCAAGGACGGTACAGCCTTCGTGCACCGCCCTTGGTTTTTTTAGTTTAGGGAGTGGTTGTCTATCCAATTCTGCAAGATATTCCAATCGTATACGTGGAATACATTGCCATTGCTCATGGCTACGAATATGCCGTTTGGATAAAGACTGCCAAAATGCACATTCGACGCATCAGCTCCGTCACATTCCACCGTAGACACGGGGATCTCGGCAAGCAACGCGTGCTCATGCGGATTGGTGGATTCTCCTTCTCGTTTGTATACTAAAAACGTGTTGTTCTGCTGATTGGAAACCAAGATATAACCTGTTTTTTCGTCTTTCTTATAAATTGCAATGCCCTCGTGGTCTCTTTTGGCATCCTGTTGCGCAAAGAAAGCCAGCTCTTCATCCCCTTTTTCAGGGTCAGCATAGTATTTCCTAACGCCTGCGGTTTCGTCGGAATAGTATACATAGCCCAGTTCGTTGTCGACGGCTATCGCTTCGATCTCTTTCTTCCCGCTGTAAGTGCCGAACTTGCGGATAACCTCTGCGGATACGGAGCCGTTGGCATTTCCGGTTAACCGATACTGCCACAGATAGCTGCCCGAAGGGCCGCTCTTGCGGCCGACGATGGCTTGGATCTCCACATTGGTCGAATCGATGTGTTTTGTGTACAGGGCAATGCCCATGCCATCGCGCTCGTCTTCGCCTGTTTCGCCTTCGAAAATCGGTATGCCACCGTTGTCGATCGGTGTGAGGTCGGGTAGGGAGAAAACCCGCAGGCGGTGCGCCTTACGTTCGGTAGTCACTGCGATATCGGTTTTCTTTCCATTGATCAACAGCCCGTAAGCAACGTCCACGTTGTTCGGGCGCTCCATGTCGATAAATTTGTTTACGATCTTGCCTTGTAGATCATAGACGTATAGTCCGCCACCCACTTCCTTGTCTGTTCCGATAATCAGGCTCTGGGTAGGGTCTTCGGGATGCACCCATATCGCCGGATCATCTGTGTCGTGCGGTGTGGGTTCTGTAATAGCCGTGGGTTTTATGGCGTTTTCTGCAACGGGCGCTAACCGGTCTTGGCAGGACGCTGCCAAGAGAAGGAATGCGGACCAAATGAATAGTTTGTTCATGGTTATGTATGTATAGTATGTCTGTTTTGCGCCAAAACCAACAAAGGATTTTCTTTGCTGGCCTTGGTGCAGTATGATAAATCTACGGGTTATAAGTCAAATTTTAAGCCCAAGTTAAAGCGCGGACGGTAATACTCCAATTGCATCATGCGCTCTTTGCTTCCTTGATAGTAACGCAGGGGCTGGTTGCTGAGGTTGTTTGCCTCACCAAAGATGCGCAGCTGCTTGGCTACTTTATACGAAGCATTGGCGTCCAGGAAAAACTGCTTGTCGTAGTAGGCATCGGAGAAAGCTGATTCGCCAATCTCGTCCAGATAGGCCGCAGTATAGTTTGCCGACAGGCGCGCGGAGAATTTTTCGTTTTCCCAGGAGATCGATCCGTTCAGCATATGCGGCGCTGTGCGGGGCAGACCCAAACCGGTACGTTCTTCGCCATCGTCGTTGGTGATGCCTTTGGCCTTCGATTTTGTAAACGTATAGTTTGTGTAAATGCCAAACCCCTTCAGGAATTTGCCGGGAAGAAAATCGAGCTGGCGCTGGAAAGCTACTTCTAAGCCGTATACATCTACATTGTCGCCGTTTCGCGACTGGATAAACGTCCATTGCCCATCAGGATTCTCGGGAATGGGGTTGCTGATATCTGGAAAGGCATTAGCAAATTTCTCCCGGGTGTAGTTGACATCGCTATATTTATATATGAAATTGCTCAGGCGCTTGTAAAACACACCGCCGGAAACGATGCCTACATTCTGGAAATAATTTTCAGCCATCACGTCAAAATTTGTTGCATACGTCGCTTTCAGATTCGGATTGCCCGCTTGTATGTGGAAATCGCCCGGAATGGCACTCACATAGGAGGCCAATGCGTAGTAATTGGGGCGGGCCAAGCTGGTGGTCACTGCGGCGCGCAATATAAAATCCTTGCTGACGTTGTGCCGGAAGGATAAACTAGGCAATATATTGATGTAATCATTCTTATTGTTTACTGCGCCTAAAAGCTCTTCTTCATCTTGAACATAATTGCCCGTATAGTCTATTTTGGTATACTCCAAGCGGGCACCGACGATCATAGATGTGCGTTCTGTAAAATTTTGATCCCAGCGCACATAGCCTGCCGAGATCAGTTCTTTGGCGTTGTAGTTTAGTGCGAGGTATTCCGATGGCACGGTTTCTTGCTCGAATAGCGCGCTGTTGTGCAGATCCAATCCGCCGAGGAACTTCTTGTCGACAAAACCTCCGGGACGGTATTGGCTACCTGGGCCAAAATTATCGCCTGCCCAATTTTCCATCGGTAGGGTATTCATCGCGCCGAAGTCTTCTATCGGCGTGTATTCGTAGTATATGTTGTCTCGTTCTTTGTTCTTGATGCGCAACCGTGTCCCGAAGCGGAACCTGCCCTTTTGATGGGCCACCACGCTCAGCGGAAAGCGGAAGTTTAACTTGGCCCCGAATTCGTCTTCTGAAGTATAATCTTGATTGTCTGTTAACTCTCGGAAGCTGAACGCCTCATAGTCTTGATAGTTATCGGCGATATAAGGTTTGTAAGCATCGTTGAGATCTTGGTCAAGAACGAGTTTTTTTTGATTGTACTCAATATAGCGTTCATTAGGCCTGTCTTCAGACGCTTTGGAATAGGAGGCGGCCCAGTCAAAATCCAGTTTCGAAGACAATAGATGTTCTCCTTTTAAGGAGAAGTTTAGCACCTTTTGACGCTCTAGTCGCCTGTTTTTGTTGGTGTTGTCGTCGATGCCTCCTTTGGTTTGCCTCCTTATGTCGCCGATGTAGGCTTGTTTGTCTTCGTCCCATTTTATGCCACGGTAGCGTGTGCGGTAACGGTTTTCGCGGTCGTCGCGCCAGTTGTATATGGCATTTAGCTCGAGGTGGTTGCGCGAGTTGATTTCGAAATCTGTAGCCAAAGAAAAGCTGCGTCGTATGCGCTGTACATCGTATTTGCGGATGTCCATTTCTTCGACAAATACACGGTCGTCTTTATCTTTCCATGTGGCTTCGATGTTGTCCGATCCGAAATCTTGGCTTTGGACAGTACCGCTTAGAACGAGACCAATTTTATTGCCGGCAAAGCGGTTGCCATATACCAACGATCCGTTGTAAATGCCTTTTTCGCGGATGGGCATGTAGCCACCTCCTAAGGTAGCAGAAATGCGTTGCTTGTTGGGCGCGGCGCGGGTAATCAGATTCACGGAGCCACCGATGGCGTCTGCATCCATGTCGGGCGTCAGTGTCTTGTTGACTTCAATAGTCGAGATCATGTCTGAGGGGATGAGGTCCATCTGCACGTTGCGGTTATCGCCTTCGGCAGACGGAATACGGTCGCCGTTCAACGTCACGGAGTTGAGCTCGGGCGACAGGCCGCGCACAATGATGTTGCGCGCCTCGCCTTGGTCGTTCTGCATCGTGATGCCGGGCACGCGTTTCAAGGCGTCGCCGATATTTTGATCGGGAAAACGGCCTACTTGGTCGCTCGATATAATGTTGGTAATATTGCTGTTGTTCTTCTGCTGGTTTAAGGCTTTCGCCTGCCCTTTGGCGATGTCGCCCATTACGCTGACCTCGCCGATGCTATGGGTAGCGGGCGACAGGAGCACCTCCAGTTGCTCCTGTTTGCCGTTCACGGAAATCTGTTGGGTGTAGGTTTCGTAGCCCATATAATGCACGCTAAGCGTGTAGTTGCCCGGAGGCACGTTCAGAAATTCGAAATCGCCGGTGACGTTCGAGACCGTGTAGCGATTGCCGGGCTCTAATCTCAAGGTGGCACCGGGCAAGGAAAAGGCATCGTTGCTGTCCAATACTTTGCCTTTAAGGATGCTCGTCTGGGCAAAGCTTATCGAACAGCACATTACGAATAAAACAGTGTAAAATAATTTCATGTGAGTTTTCTTAATTAATGAAATATGGTTTGATCAATAACTTTAAAATCTTTTAGATTTTTTCTGCGACAAAAATACCGCCCTAATATGTGGTAGATATTTCCTATATGTTAAGAATACGTTTACTGCTATGGAAGCCTACATCTACGGAAGCAAAAAAAAATAGTTTTATGGAGGGTGGTGGATAAGCACCGGTCGGAGACCGGCGCTAGCTTCTTGGGGAATATGTTTACTGCTATGGAAGCCTACATCTACGGAAGCAAAAAAAAATAGTTTTATGGAGGGTGGTGGATAAGCACCGGTCGGAGACCGGCGCTAGCGACCGGACGGATACATAAATTTAATGGTAAATAATGTAATATTTCTTATCCTTGCTTTTAATAAGAAATTGACATGAGCGCTCAAAATCAAAAGACGACGCTGAAGATCCATCTGGATGGACGCACAATGACGGATATCACCGCTTTTTATGAACAGATCAATGCACAGCTGATGCAGGATGAAGACTGGAAACTGGGCGAAAGCTTAGATGCTTTTGACGATTTGCTGTATGGTGGGTATAGTAAATGGAAAGATTACGACCAGCTGAAAATCGTTTGGAAAGATATCGCTATCTCCGAAAGGCGATTGGGAATGGAGGCCACCAAATCCTACTACGAATCGAAACTTGGGCCGGACAGCTCCTACAACCAAGACCTTGTCAAAGAAAAACTGAAGCAATTGAAAGAGGGAAAAGGGCAAACGTATTTCGAGATCTTGTTGGAAATTATCGAAAGCCATCCAGATACCGTTAAAATTGAAAAGTGCTAGCCTTATTCGATTGACGGAAGGCTTTAACGGTATAATTCTGAGAGGATATAAACATTTTTTGGGCGGATCGCTCTCAAAGAGACGGCGCACGAAACTCTGGTAGCAGACGCTTAATTGCAATTATTATTTGGATTAGTTCTAAACAAAGTATAGATTTGTCGTCGATTTGTGTGCGCCAATGGCTGGAAGCCGACGACATACTCGAGGGGGTGCCTGCAGACGCTACTGATCAGGAAAGCCGGCTCGGCGAGGCGCTATGGCAACGGATAGCAGCGAACCATCCGGATTTGCCGGAGGGAGAGGCGTTTCGCGGGGCGGGCGCTGTTCCGGCAGAGCCAAAATCGCGCAAACGGGTGTTGCTATCAATGGGTATCGCAGCTTCGCTGATGCTGTGCACAACGTTGCTGATATTGACCGAGTGGCCGGGCAGGTTGTTTAGGGCAGCGCAGAAGACCGTGGTTGTTCCCAACGCGGCCAAAGGAGAGCTGACACTGGCTGACGGCACGACAGTGTACCTCAATGCAGGGAGCAAACTGAATTATCCGGAGCAGTTTGGCAGGTATGAGCGTGTGGTAGAATTGCAGGGCGAAGCGTTTTTTGATGTGGCCCGCGACACGGATCGCCCTTTCCGCATCGTGACAGACCGAACAGTGGTAGAGGTGCTGGGCACGGCGTTCAACCTGAAGGCCTATCCGGGCGAGGAACAGCGCCTCGAAGTGGTGCGCGGAGCGGTGAGCTTTCAATCCAGCTCCCGAAAAAAACAGCTGGCGGTAAAGGCCGGACAGAGCGCCTCGCTTGATGATAAGCAGGCTATACAATACGGCTCGCCCGTGGAAACCGAGTCGCCGCTATGGAGAGAAGATGCCCTTGTGTTTAAAAACAATACCTTGAAAGAGGTAGCCAATGTAGTGGAAAGGCTATATGACGTGAAAATACAGTTTCAGGATGAAGCGATGCAAAACCTGCGTTTCACGGGGAAATTTACGGCAGCCCCTTTGAAAACTGTGCTCGAAGACATCGGTTACGTGCTGAAGATAAAGCACAGCGCATCAGAAAAACAAATAAACTTTTACCAAACAAATAATTAACCATGAACGATACGACATAAAGAAGAAATAATAGAACAGCACACAAAAAAAGGCCGAATGCCTGTCTGCTAAACCCGGCATTCGACCCATTGGAAATTATATCAATAGCATAAAATCTATCAACATAATATGTACAAAAATATGAAAAACGTACCACTAAATCATTTGGGTACACAAAAAATAGCCCTTTTATTATGCCATCTACTACTGGTCTTGATATTGCCCAAGTTGTCGTTGGCACAACAAGACCCGCTGCAACGCAGCATTACGGTGCACGCTTCCGAAACGACGTTGGAAGATGCATTGGAACGTATTGCTAAATTGGCAAAATGTTCGTTTTCTTATAACAATAACGCGGCAGAGGTACAAAAGAAAGTAAGCCTTTCCTTCGAGAACCAAACGGTAGCCAGTATCTTAACCCAGATTGTTCCTCCGTCGACAGGATCATGGCGCTCGCGAGGCAATCAGATCGCTATCCGGTTTGCAGGCGAAGGAGCCTCGGATGGCCCTATAAAAAATCAAGAAATAAAGGAAGTTTTGGTGACGGCCAGCCGGATGCCCGAGAGCATAGACGAGGTGCCCTCGTCTGTAACGGTGCTCGGCACCGAGCAGATCGAACAGCAGGTCAACGTAAATCCTTCTATAAGTGAAATACTGGCGTTTACTGTTCCCGGCTTAGGGCCATCCACGAATAAGGCCACCAATTCAGGCCAGACGTTGCGCGGGCGTAGTGTGTTGGTGCTGATAGACGGCATACCGCAGTCTACACCACTGATGAACGGCAACCGCGACATTCGCTCGCTTGACCCCGCCATTATCGAGCGCGTGGAGGTCATCAAAGGAGCTACATCTATTTACGGCAACGGATCGGGGGGAGGTATCATAAACTATATTACCAAGAAGCCCGACACGGATAGGCGTATCGCCGGACAGACATTTTTGGGATTGAACGGTCATCCGGGATCATTGAAAAACTCGATTGGATACAGGCTATCTCAATCGTTCAGCGGCACGCTCGACAAATTTTCTTATGTGGCAAGCGCTACCTATAACTACACAGGCCTGTTGAAGGACGCCGACGGAAACATTCTTGGACAGGAGGATGGCCTCGGCCAATCTTATGCACTGAATACTTTTGCCAAAGGGCGGTACCGGTTTAACGAACGCAGCGACCTGACCGTGGCTTACAGCTTTTTCAGAAGTCTGCAGAACAGCGATTATATTGTAGAACCTGGGGTATATGGCGAACGACCGGCGGTAGGTGTGAAAGGCGATGATCCGGGCGACCCAGCCGGAACGCCGCAAAATCACAACGTGTTTGCCACGTATACACTTCGCGAGCTTCCATTCAGCACGGAGCTGGATTTAACCGGCTATTTTCACCGTTTCCTCTCTACCAACCGCTATGTAGCCAAGTCAAATGGATGGTACGGACCCGGCCAGACACAGATCAGCTCCAAAAAGAAGGGCATACGCCTGAATTTACTTACGCCTTTTGGCAACGGGCAGGTAAAAGGTACAGTGGCCTATGGAATGGACCTGTTGGGAGACGATACCTACCAGCCACTGTTGGACGGCCGCGTATATATACCGCACATGGACATGACCAACATTGCGCCATATGCACAGTTAAAAGTCGATATGTTTGACCACTTGATAGTGAAAGGTGGCGTGCGCTACGAAAATGCACAGGTGGATGTGCAAGATTACCAGACGCTTCCTAAAGATGCTGATGGAGGAGGCGTGGTATCGGTTAAAGGTGGTCGGATCAATTATAAAGGAGCTATGTTTAATGCAGGGATACGTTATAACAAGTTCGATTATTTTAACCCGTTCGTTAGTTTCTCTCAGGCATTTGGCCTAAATGAGCTCGGACGCATTCTGCGTGCGGCTGAAGTGGAGGACATGGTTATGCTACAGACCGACCCCATCATCACCAACAACTATGAGGCAGGGTTCAGCAGCCGCTTTTCGGTTTTCAACGTGACGGCAGCGTATTATATCAGTACTTCTAAACTCGGAGCCAATCTGGTGGCAAATGAAAGCGGCACGATGTTGCCGCAACGCAATCCGGAGCGGGTGCATGGCTACGAGCTGACGTTGGATGCGCAGCTGTCAAAAGCGTTGGCACTGGGCGCGACATATGCCTATGTGGAGGGAAAAGCTGAAAAAGAGGATGGCACGAAAGAATATTTGGGGTTCGCTCGTATTGCGCCGCCAAAAGCTACGGCTTATGCGCGGTATCATGCTACAGACAAACTGAATCTTCAGCTGTTTTGGGTGTATACCGGAAGCAGAGACCGCTTTGACCCGCAGGAAAACGGCAGCTATAGGGCAGGACAGGGACCAGTCGAGCCTGTTGGTATTTTTAACCTCAGCAGCTCGTACCAGCTGAACAGTGCCATGCGCTTAGGATTGGGGGTAGAGAATATTTTTAACAATGCTTATTACCCTTTTTATAGCCAATACAACGTCAGCGATCTGCGCTATACCATGGGTAACGGTGCGCGGGCGAATCTTAATTTTACGTATAGCTATTAATGCATTTTCTGAAAAAACTAAATGCCTGGTTGCATTTGTGGTTAGGCCTGGTAACGGGCCTAATCACTTTTGTAGTAAGCATAACGGGATGTTTGTATGTGTTCATAGACGAGATCAGGGAATTAGCTTACCGCGACAGGCTGTATGTAACGGTGGAGGATGTACCTTACCGCCCGCTATCGTTGCTGATGGAAGAGGCGCAAGCGGCGGTGCCCCCGACATACGAAGTCGTGCGGGCCGATGTCCAACCTGAGCCGGGGCGCACCTGGGCGTTTCGGGCGGGAACCAAATATCGTGTATATGTAAACCCCTACACGGCGGAAGTGGTGTATGTGGAAGACCAAAGCAGGGAGTTTTTTCGCGTGGTGCTCGAACTGCACCGGAACTTGCTTCTTGGCAAGGAAATTGGGCAACCGATGGTAGCTTATTCCATCCTCATCTTTTTATTGCTTTGCTTAACCGGACTCGTCCTATGGTGGCCAAAAAAATGGAATCGGAAAAACCTGAAAAGCGCCTTCACTGTTAAATGGAAGGCTTCTTTTAAACGCTTGAATCACGACCTGCATAATGTGTGGGGATTCTATATGTTGATTCCGGCGTTGGTGCTGGCCATGACGGGCCTTGTATATTCTTTTGCTTGGTTCGATCAGGCTTTTACCTACGGCTTTAGTGGGGGGCAGCATCGCACCCAGTGGGCCATACCGAAGTCAGTGCCCAATGAAGATGCCGGCCAAACGGCTATGGACAGTGCATTTGCCGATGTGCTGCAACGTTATCCGCAGGCCGACATGGTGTCGATGCGTGTGCGGGATAGAAAGGATGCCCCCTATGATTTCCAAATTCGTATGCAGAAGAGCCGCACCTACCATTTCGAGTGGTCATATTATGACCGAAAAACGGCCAAGCTGCTGTACACATACGGAACAGACGATCTCAATGCGGCAGATAAAATACGCGCCATGAATTTTGATCTGCATGTGGGCTCATTTATGGGCCTGCCCAGCAAAATATTCGCTTTCGTGTGCTCCATGGTCTGCGCCAGTCTTCCCGTGACGGGATTCTTGATATGGTACAACCGGAAATGGGGCAAGAAAAAAAAGGCCCGAACCTGATCCTTCGGCAACTGCGACGACTCCCCACTGCATTTTTGATGTAGCCTCAGATTAAACCTAATTTCGATAAAAACGCTTGCGAAATTCCAAAGGTGTTTGGTTCGTCTTCTGCTTAAACAGTTTACTGAAAGACTGTGAATGCTCAAATCCGAGGGCATATGCCACTTCGCTGACCGAAAGCGTTGTGTTCGATAGCTTCTCTTTTGCCCGGTCGATGATTTTGTTGTGAATATGCTGGCGCGCATTTTGCCCGGTGGCGTGCCTGAGTGTGCTGCTGAGATAGTCTGAGGAGATATGCAGCTGGTCGCTTAGATACTGCACCGTAGGTAACCCTTTATCCAACAGTGCATCACTGTTAAAATAGCGATCCAGCACTTTTTCGAATCGCGAGACGATCTCGTGGTTGCTCTGATCGCGGGTGAGGAATTGCCGTTTGTAAAAACGTTCGGAATAATTCAGCAACAATTCAATCTGGGATATGATGATGTTTTTGCTGAAATCATCCATATTTCCCGTATACTCCTGCTGAATCTGCCGAAATATTTCCAGAATGATCCTTTCTTCTTTTTCGGACAGAAACAACGCTTCGTTGACTTCATAGCCGAAGAAATCATAGTGTTTTATCTTCTCGGCAAGACCTGTATTCCAGAGGAAATCGGGATGGATGAGCAATATATAGCCCGAGGGCGACCGTTGTACGTCGTCTTTGGTGTATTGGACATGGAGTACTTGCTGTGGCGCAAAAAACGTCATCAGTCCTTCGTCAAAATCATACGACTGCTGGCCATAACGGTATTTCCCCACCACGTCTTTTTTTAACGCAATGCTATAATACCCTTGCAGAAAATGAAAGACGCCTTCTGTCTTGTAAACCTTCGCATAGTCTACCACACTGATCAGTGGGTGATCGGGAAGCGGTATGCCGTTGATTCGGTGAAATTCGGTAACACTATCGACCGGGATTAATTCGTTCATCAATTCTATAAATTAAATAACGTGAGATTCTGGAATAACAACTCATGTCGCAACTATCATAGCCTTTGTCGAGACACTGCGCGACTTTTTTAACAGAAATGCCATTATCTTCTCTCATCATTTCAGTCCTGCGGACTTGGAAATAACCAAGCCGTGCCTCGCCACAGGCGATGGTAATGGTTTGATGATGATGGTTTAAGATGTTCAATTACACCATGCCTCCCCATCGATCGGGGCGACATATCTCGTCAAACGAATGCTCACGTTAAAATAAGCCGTTGTGCATTATGGACTCTTAAACTGTCCTCCCGAATCCTTCGACTGCGCTTAATACTGGCTCAGTCGAAGGATCTAAAAGACGCGACTAGGATGTTTATCTTCAATGAGCTTCCTACGGTCGGTTTTGACTATGCTCAACATGAACAATCACTATGATTTTCATTCATCATGCACAGCGGGAGTTAAATATTCATTCCTCCCGACACTTCTATGCGCTGTGCATTAATCCACCGCGCCTCGTCGGTACATAAAAATGCCACTACGCCACCAATGTCTTCTGGCAGGCCGGCACGGCCCAATGCCGTGGCGGAAGCGACAGCTTTGTTGTATTGCTCATTGTCGCGAACAGCGCCACCGCCAAAATCTGTCTCGATGGCACCCGGCGCAAGGGTGTTGACCCGGATGTCTCTACTGCCCAGCTCTTTTGCCAAATAACGCGAGAAAACTTCAATGCCACCTTTCATCATGGCGTAGGCCGCATATCCGGGCATGCTGAACCGGGCTAAGCCTGAAGATACATTGACAATTCCGCCTCCGGCATTGAGCATCGGGATAAGTTTCTGCGTCAGGAAGAAAACGCCTTTTAAATGGATATTGGAGAGCGTGTCAAACTGCTCTTCTGTGGTTTCAGAAATAGAATTTGTAAGGCCGATACCTGCATTGTTCACTAAAAAATCAATGGTGTCTTTTCCCATTTTTTCTTTTAACATCGTCTTAACCTCCTGAACGGTGGTGTCAAAGCTGGCAATGTCTGCCGTGTCCAACTGTACGGCAAAGGCTTGCCGGCCCTTGGCTTCAATGGCTTCGACCACTTTGGTGGCCTCGTCTTTATTGCTTTTGTACGTGAGGACCACATTTAGCTCTTTGTCTGCAATGCGCAGGGCCATCTCTTTTCCTAAACCACGGCTTCCGCCGGTCACTAATGCTATTTTACTCATCGCTTTTCTTTTTTATGATTACGATGCAAATATCCTTCTAATATGTATGTCGTGCGTATCTCAAAACCGTAAACTTGTAGCCGAAACCGAGATTCGTAACTTTTTTCGATGGTGTGGCGGCGTTATGTGTTTTCCAATTCCTTTTTGTAAGCGGCTTTGTGCTGTTCGATTTCGGGAGGCATCTCCGGATACTGGATATCCTTGTATTTTTTGAGTTTCTCCAATATGATCTTTGCCACCAGATACCGCGCAATGGGTTTGTTGTCTGAAGGGATGATGTGCCATGGTGCATGCTTCTTCGAGGTGTGCCGTATGGCTTCCTGGTAACAGGTCATGTACTCATCCCAGAGCCGGCGCTCTTTCAGGTCGCCAGGAGAGAACTTCCAATTGTGTTTTTCTTTTTCCAACCGTCTCAGTAGCCGCTCTTTCTGTTCGTCCTTGCTCAGGTGCAGGAAGAATTTGAAGACAATGGTGCCGTTCTTCACCACATGCTGCTCGAAGGCATTGATCTGCTCGTAGCGCGTCGTCCAGAAATCCTTGGGAATATCTTCGACAGCTTCTATACCGGGAATGTTTTCGTTGAGTAGGTATTCCGGATGCACGCGAGTGACCAGCACATTTTCATAATGGGTGCGGTTGAACACGCCAAACTTTCCTTTTTCAGGCAGGGCAACCGCATGGCGCCATAGGTAGTCGTGTTGCAGCTCTTTGGACGTAGGGGTCTTAAAACTGTGGACGACCACCCCGCGGGCGTTGAATTTTTGGAAGATCTCCCGGATAAGTGAATCCTTTCCCGCGGTATCCATCCCCTGGATACAGATCAGTACGGCATACCTGCTGTGCGCATAGATGACCTCCTGGATTTTCGCAATTTCTTTCCGGACCTTTTTCAAACCTTGGATAGCCTCTTCCTCCGTAATATCGGAGCGTATGTCTGTTGGATAATCTTCCATTACAAATTGACTATCCGCTGTCAGTTTCTTGAGCAGTTTGTTCATATGTTGAATATAAAAGTGGCGATAAGATAACAAATATTTAACGGGGCAGAAAACAAATTGTTTTGGAAATGTTTTGGCTTTTTGGGCAATGGCATAGGTCACCATTATAGCCGATAGCCTTTCTAAGCGGTATTATCCACTTAGTATACCATCTCAAATCATGCCGTCGGCTTTATTGTGCTTACAGGCTATCTGTTGATTCTTTTTGCTCTTGCAGGGTGGCTTCTTCTCTTGCATAGCGAACCCAAATATATCTGGTCATCACCTTCAAGGATTTTCCGTGGTGAACTGGGTGAAAACCCGGAGACGTGAAAAATTCGACTTTATTGTCGATTTTCGAATACCACACCTTGCCGATATCCTGCTCGGTCAATGTGTCCGGCCGCGTGATTTTCTGAAAGTGAATCAGTTTGTTTTTATCCAGTCCGATAATTTGATAGGGTAGCCCCTTGTCTTGACAATCGACTTCTACATAACGTTCGCCGTTCCAGCACATGCAGTCTTTTGGTGTAAAATGACGGATTGTAAAGAATATAAGGATCATTGCGAGGATTACACCCGAGATCCGTAAGATATTTCTTTTTTCGGAGAGAAAGCTTTGTGATATCGGAATAACTTGTTTTGTATTTCTTTCAGAGATAACGGTTTTAATTGTCTCGTTTTTCAATCTTGAATTTATTTCACCTATTGCCCTGTTTTCAGAGGCGTCCTTGGTACCTGTGTCTACTGAAGGAACAGGTTGGCTTACCGTCATTTCATTATATGTGTAACGAAATGGTCGAGGTTGGTAATCGACAAGTATGGCTAATAGCTTAACAATAAGCTCATCGGGATCTGTTGTTTTTCCAAGGATGAACTTCTGTAAGGCTTTGAGCCATCCGGTAGGATAAGTCTGAATTGTTTCTTCAAGATTATCAGATTTGTTATAAGGATCAAAAAACTTTTTTAAAATCTGTATATCCGTTTCTGGAAGTCCCTCTGATAATCTGATTAAACAATAGTCTCTTAGGTTAGCGGGAGAAGGGTTGGCAAGCCGTTCATCCATTTCCTGCATTTTTTTCTTTTCCAAATAATAGGAAAGAACATTTTTTCTAAATACGGCAAATGTTGACATCATTACAAAAATAGCTAACACGTAGATCGGAATTTACGGAATCCCGTAATACAATTATCAAAATAGAATAGGAATTTACGATATCTAAAGAATTATGCCGGACCTTTCGGACCTTCCGGAACGAATTGATAAGTAGCCTTTTATCCATAATAAATTTGCTTTCGGAATCAGTTAAAACATCGATTAGTTCTTTCGAGGAAAGATACGAAAGAGATTCCAAAAAGAGAAGAAGTCGCGGTGGGCAATAGCCGGTTTGGGAAGCAGTTATTGTCTCCCGCGATGGAAGCTCCCACTTCCCAAAAAATTCAGAAGGCCTTCTGAAAACAATTGTAGCAATCCCGTGCACGAAGCACGCGGACCTACCGAGTTTTTGACTTTTAAATTTTTTGAAACATGTGGTATTTAATTTTAGCCCTATTGTTTGGACAGGGAGGGGACTCTTCTTGCAACCATAAAGGAGAACAGTACACTGTTCAGGGAACTGGAATCATCGGTGGAGAAACAGATACGCCGCGCCCTCCTCGTCCTCCGCAACCCCCCAAATAATTGTTTTTATTAAAAGGCAGTGAAAGCTGCCTTTTTGCTTTTTCAGTTATTCTTAATAACTTAGAGAAAACAAAGCCGTTGAAACCTCTAATTTTTTACATTGTTCTGTTCATTTTTCTTTCTTGTTCAGAGAAGAAAAATGATATGCAGACATCTACCGACAATATATATCTTGATAAAGCATACGAGTTTTTGGATGAAGGGCATGCAGATAGCGCGTTTTATGCTTTCAATCAGGCTAAAGATATTTTCATTGAAGCCAAAGACAGTTTAAATGTAGCGAACTGTCTTATTAATATGGCTATCACACAAAAAGATCAGGGCGACTACTTTGGTGCGCAGGAAACCGCTCTTCAAGCTATAGACTTTCTGGATAAAAGTGACCCTAGCCATCACATCTATCTTAGCACAAATTATAATAACCTTGGCACAGCTACTGGAAAACTTAACGATTTTCAGCAAGCACTAACTTTTTATAAATTAGCCTTACAATTTTCCAAAGACTCTTTAAATAATTGGATATATCAAAATAATTTGGCCATCTGTTATCAGAATCTAAAAGAGTATGAAAAGGCCCTTGAAATATATGCTGATCTTAAAGATAAAACACAAACGAACGCAAAGCAATATGCGCGAGTTTTATCAAATCAGGCTAGAACAAAATGGCTTTCCGATCGTAATTATCCGGTTGTGAGGGAGTTCTTAAAGTCCTTGGCTCTTCGTGAAAGTGAAAATGATCTGTGGGGATTAAATGCTAGCTATGCACATCTCACCGAGTATTATATGAATGTCCGTTCCGATTCTGCGCTATGGTACGCAACAAAAATGTATAATACTGCTACGCAGATGCAAAGTCCAGACGACCAGATTTTAGCACTAAGCAAGCTTATTGAACTGAGTCCAGAAAAGGATTCGAAGCAGTATTTTCATATCTATCAATCACTTTCGGATAGTTTACATCAAGCGCGAACTGCAGCAAAAAACCAATTTGCACTTATCCGATACGAAGTAGAGAAAAACAAAGCTGACAACTTGAGGTTGCAAAAAGACAATGCTGTAAAAGCTAATAGACTTACGCAACAGTACGCCATAACAGGCGGTATTGGCTTGCTCTTTATCCTCGCTGTTTCAGGTGGAAGCTTTTATTACAAGAAACGGAAGCAGCGTTTGGAGCTTGAAGCACAGCATAAAATTAAAGCCAGTAAACTCAAAACATCTCGCAAAGTACATGATGTGGTGGCCAATGGCATCTACCGTGTCATGAGTGAAATAGAAAACAAAGAAGACATCGACCGGGAAGGAATTTTGGATAAGCTGGAAGATGTGTATCATAAATCTCGAGATATATCTTATGAAACCGAAGAAACATTCGAGTCTGACGAATCTTATCATGAACGTCTCACCAAACTTATCAAATCTTTTGCGACCGATTTTCGTGAAGTTTTCATCGTAGGGAATGATTCCGAACTGTGGCATACTATTGATGATGATGGCAGAGAGCATATCCGGCAAGTATTGCAAGAGTTGATGGTGAATATGGCTAAACACAGCCAAGCGGATAATGTGGTTTTTCGTTTTGAAAAGAAGGGCAATTCTTTGACTATTTATTACAGCGATGACGGTATTGGTTTGGCAAAAGGGATCTCTTATGGCAACGGACTGAAAAATACGGTTTCCCGTATTGAATGTTTAGGAGGCAAAATTACCTTTGTAGATGAATTGGTAAAAGGGTTAAAAGTAGAGATTACGATTCCACTTCATTAAAAAAGGATTTTTCATGTTTAAAAAAGTACTTATCGCTGAAGATCATCAAAGTTCGAATTATTCAGTACAGAAAGCAGTAGAAGATTTAAATATTCCAGATGCCGACTACGTGTATTATTGCGATCATGCGCTTACATGGCTAAAAAATGCACTACGGGATGATAACCCCTATGAGGTATTGATTACGGACTTGAGTTTTGAAGATGATCATAGTGTTCAAAAACTAACGAATGGCACGGATCTCATCAAAGAAGCCCGAGCTATACAGCCCGATCTAAAGGTGATTGTATTTTCGGGAGAGAGCCGACCAAGTATTATAGATGACTTATTTAAGGTGCATGGAATTGATGGTTATGTCCGTAAAGCAAGACACGATGCGGACCACCTCAAAGAAGCTTTGCAAGCGGTGTATAATGGCAAGTACTATCAACCGTCTGATGTGAAGAAGGCTATCCGGGACAAGAACGCATATGAATTTACAACTGTAGATATTGCTATCGTTTCCTTGTTATACCAGGGTGAACTCCAGAAGAATATACCCGATCATCTGAAAAGACGTAACATCAAACCTTCCAGCCTGAGTAGCGTAGAGAAAAGGCTGAACTTAATGAAAGAAACACTTGGGTTTACTAAAAATGAGCAATTGGCTGTGTATTGTAAAGAAAAGGGACTTATCTGAATTTGACGCATGAAAAATCGCAGTGTTTTTACCACACTTCTCTTGGTGCTATGCTATTCTTTGATAGGCTGTCAGAGCCGGTCAGATTACGTTTATGGTTTCAAGAGCGAAAATAGCCAGCTGTCCGATGAGAGCGGGCCTTCCCGGGAAGAGAAACAAAAACGCTGGAAAAAAGGCCTTGTCTACGTAACAAAAGTAATCGATGGCGATACGTTTTGGGTGGACAACGGTACAGCATCTTTCAAAGTACGATTTATCGGTATTGACGCCCCGGAAACCCGAAACTCCCGGTGGAAAGAGAAAGGATACTATGCTCAAGAAGCGAAGGAATATGTTAGATCTAACACAGAACACCAATGGGTTCGCTTGGAGTTCGATGTGCAAGCCACGGATAGGTACAAACGTAGGTTAGCATATATCTATTTGGAGGATGGTACGTTTCTAAATGCCTCGCTGGTAGAACAGGGATATGCCGTGGTAGACACTTATCCCCCAAATGTGAAGTATGTGGAATTGTTTACCGAACTGCAAAGGAAGGCACGTGATAATAACCGGGGACTATGGGGAGAAGTTCCTGAATAATATTTTCAATTATTAACTATAGTTAAAGACTGCTGAAATCGGCGGTCTTTTTTATTTTGTATAAAATCGGCGTTTTACGGGAAGCCGTAAAATCAAACCCAACGGAGGTTATACATTTGTATCATTAACAATCAGCGGATACTACAAAACAACTTTTAATTATCATACCGATGACTGCTATTTTAGAACTCTTGCGTAAACACACCCACGGTACCTATGGTGCGTCTTTGTTAGATGAAAGATGGAAAAAGAAACGGAAGGAAATTTTGGAGAGGGATAAATATCAATGTGTAAACTGTGGGGCCAAAGAAAAATTGCAGGTACATCATAGACAATACCATTTCGATATTAAAACAAGAAAATTCAAAGAGCCTTGGGATTATCCCCATGTTTTGATGATTACCCTCTGCGAAACTTGTCACCGACGAGGGCATGACCTGTACAAAGTACCATCAATAATAATTTAAAACAAGATAAATATGTCAGGCTTATTTAAGAACATCTTCGGACGAAAAGACACATCTCTTCCTCCGATATCAGAATTAACCAAAGGAGATCACAATGTCAAAGATATCAAGGAAGAAGTTTTTATCGAAAAGAATCCCATATCTTCTGATGGGTATTCATCGAACACTAAAGGGATTTTAGCCATCTACCACTACTTAGAAAGTGATTTCGAAACAAAAGGTTTTAATGACGCTATGATCAGTCCGGATGAGAGTTACAAGCGGGAGAATATCCAACTTATCAAATACGATTTGGAAATTATTATCCAAAAAGTCAGAATATATCACGACTCCCTTTTAAAGGATTTGGATTTTCATATCCTGTCCAGATCGAGAGCGGGATTGGTGGATTTGGTAGAAGAGTTGAAAAGTCGCAAGACCGATTTAACGGAGCACATTCAGAAAGTGAACGAAATAGAAACTTCGTTGAAAAGCGCCAGTGGTTATTGCGAACGAGCGATCCTTTCGTATCAACGAGGCTTTACCAAAGGGATGGCTTCCATTACACAGGCCAGTTTACTCTCCAAATCATTTTAATTATGAACGAGAAACATACCTACTTAAGGTTCTGTTGTTTTTTGACAGGCTTGAGTTATCCGTTGATCAGAAATTCGAGTCAACAAAGTATTAAAAACGCCAAGAAATATACAGGCGCTTTGTTGATCATTATGCTTATCTGGTTTTTTATCGGATTTTGTTTTGCGACGAGATACCTGCATATGGAGTGGATCGGAGGTGTAGTAGGAGGGTTGCTTTTATCATTCATTATACTCCAGATCGAGCGCATTATTATTCTTTCTCATCATATCAGTTTATTTGGCAAATGTTTTCGGGTGATTTTAGGAATCGTTATGGCGGTGTTGGGTGCTATGATTATGGATCAATTTACTTTTAAGGATGATATTGAGTTGCGTAAAGTACAGGTATTGAGTGAGAGGGTTGAAAAGGCAATCAAAATAAGTGAGCTTGACCTACGTAAGCAAATAAATGAAGTTGATTCTATGCTAAGTATTTCTAGCCAAAAGCTCTTTTCTCTTAGTGAAGAATTGCAAAGACGACCTGTGATTGTGACCAATTATACTTCTGGGAGTGTGACACGGGACAGCTTAGGCAACCAAGTGAACTCTACAACACAACGTAATACTTCGGTTGTAGACAACCCGTTGAGAATTGAATTTGAATTTATGCAAAGTCAAATTGAGGAGCTAAATAAGAGGAAATTTCAGTTATCACAAGCAATTACAGATTTACGGGATAATAAGGAAAAAGAACTTAAAGAAGCGACAGGTTTTTTGGACGAATTAGTGTTGTTGAAAGAAGTTGTCATGTCCAATTGGGTTGGGTTGTTTGTCTATTTTTTGTTCTTGTTTTTCTTCCTTTCCTTAGAACTTTTCATCCTCATTATGAAATTGAGCGATAAAGATTCGGACTATGACAAACTGATTGATCACCAAGTCCATGTACGCATACAAATGCTCAATCAATTAAATTCATAACTGTAAATTATGTCACTTCATTATTGTATATGAATAAACGATATTATCATGGACTTTAAAGACGAAATTCGCCAGTTTGCCAAGCGTGTGGATAGGCTATTGCCACAAATTAGAACGGAAGAGGCCACCAAGACTTCTTTGATTCTACCTTTTCTTAAAATCTTAGGGTATGATGTGTTCGATCCATTTGAGGTGCATCCAGAGTTTGTTGCAGACATTGGGATTAAAAAGGGGGAAAAGGTGGATTACGCCATTCTTCGTGAAGAAAAGCCTGTGATCCTGATTGAGTGCAAGCATTATGCTGATGGGTTAGATCCTCATAATTCGCAATTATTCCGTTATTTTCACACTACGGAAGCCAAATTCGGTCTTTTAACCAACGGCTTGGAATATCGTTTCTATACCGATTTGGTTACACCCAATAAAATGGACGAAAAACCGTTTTTCGAGTTTAAGATTACCGATATTAAGGATAATGAAATTACCGAACTTCGAAAGTTTCATAAGACGGTGTTCGACCTTAACAGCATATCTTCTGCGGCAAGTGATCTTAAGTTTTTCAATGAACTCCAAATATTAATTACGGGCGAAATGCAAAATCCTAGCGAGGAATTTGTCCGATATTTCGCTAGGCAGGTATACCCAAGTGTCGTAACGGCCAAAGTACTGGAACAGTTCACGCCTTTGGTGAAGCGTGTGTTTACGCAGGTTGTCAATGATCAGATTAGCGAACGCCTGAAAAGTGCCCTTAAAAAGGAAACAGAAAGCGATCAGGGAAATAATACAATGCCGGCGGAACCCGAGTCGTTGATTGTGACGACACAAGACGAGATCGACGGCTACCTCATCGTCAAATCCATTCTAAGAAAAGATATTGAGGTTGGACGTGTCTCTATGCGGGATAATCAGTCTTATTGCGGGATATTGTTGGATGACAACAATCGCAAACCAATCTGCCGTTTCTATTTTACGTCTAATCGTTTACGTTTGGGCCTTTTCGACAAAGAGAAAAAAGAGATAAAATACGATTTGGATCAACTGGATGATATTTATAAATATTCAGAGCAGATATTGGAGACAGTGGGGAATTATTTGTCAGTCTTGTATCGCAGTGTGCTTTTACCGAAATGAACACAAATGGATTGAAAATTTGTAAGATATTATAGGGATTGTTATCTTGCTTACATTAACCAATAATTAGCTCTTATGCTACGATACTTGTTATCTTTCATTCTCTTGATTTGCTTGCTGCTCCCAGCTTCGATCGTGTCGAGTGAAGCATATGTCCAAACAAGCAACCAACAAAAGGATGTAACCGTATATATCACCAAAACAGGCAAATAGTACCACAAATCCAACTGTCGCTATTTATCAAGGAGCAAGATAAAAACCACAAAGAGAGAAGCTGTAAAAGACAGATACGAAGCGTGTAAGGTGTGTAGGCCGTAAAGATGTCTGGTGATAGGATGGGGAAAATATTGTTAAAGTTGAGAGGTTTAGATCGCAATTATTAAAAAAAAGAAAATCCCACGGAGTACGCAGGATTTAAGATTTTTCTTCGGCTTATAGCCTTATTGTGATTTGCTTAACAAATATAAAAACAAATCACAACAAATACACTACTTAAAATAAAAATATTTTGAGTGCAGTATTAAAAATAAAGCTAAGTCTGAAAGTAAGACCAGAGTTTGGTTTTGGACACCAAGTCCAACAATTTGTGCACAAATTGCTTTTGCTTTAATGGGACAAAGGTATGTAATTAATTACATTGTAGTGTATTTAAGTCCTAAAAAATATTGTATGTTTGAAAAATATAAGATATAAACCGTTATGAGTAATTTAACCTTAGGCATAGATTTAGGCTCAAATTCGATAGGTTGGGCCATTCGAGATACCTCAGAAGATGATAATCAAATTATAGATTACGGAGTTTTAACTTTTGAAAAAGGAGTTGCTTCTGAAAAAGGAAACGAATTTCCAAAAGTTCAGAAAAGGACGGAAAGTAGAGGTAAAAGAAGAAATTATCAAGCTGAGAAATACAGGAAATACCAGCTTTTGGAATTTCTTATTGAGAATAATATGTGTCCGCTAACTATTGGAGAATTGGATAGGTGGCGAAAATATACCAAAGGTAAAAAAAGAGCATATCCACAATCGGATGCGTTTGTACAGTGGTTGCGGTTTGATTTTGATGGTGACGGAATCCCTGATTTTCATTTGTTCGGCAAAGATAAACATGAAAGTTATTACATTTTCAGGACATCTGCTATTGACGAAGAACATAAGGTAGTTTTTCAAAACAATCCACATATTTTAGGAAGAATTCTTTATCAATTGGTACAACGTAGAGGTTTTCGAGGGAGAGATGAAGAAGAAGCGAAGACAATGTTGCAAGGAAGTGAAAAAACAGGAACGGCAGGGAGAAATGAAATTGCTGATTATATAGATGAATACAAAACTTTGGGTGCGGCCCTATATCATTATCAAAAGGAAAAAGGAGGAAGAATTCGTCAGCGCTACAATCTAAGAAAAGACTACGAAGAGGAATTAAAAGAGATCTGCAGGGTACATTCAATAAAAGCTGAAGATTACCAAAAACTTTGGAAAGCTATCATTTGGCAACGTCCTTTGCGTACGCAAAAGGGATTGGTTGGAATTTGCATCTACGAGCGAAATAAAAAACGGGCTCCAATCAGCCATCCGCTTTATGAAGAATACAGAACTTGGATTTTTATCAACAATCTGAAAATTGAACCACCCGTAGGTGTTGACAGAGAAACGTATTTGAAAGAAAAGATTTATCCGATGTTCTATAAGTCTGCCAATGAATTTGAATTGAAGTCTATTTTAAACCAATTGAGAAAAGACGGGGCAAAAATAGAATCGAAATTTAAAGATAAGACTAAAGTTATTTCTGCGAGACTGTTGAAGTCATTTCAGGATACTTTTGGAGAAGATTGGAAAGAAAAATATGGCTGGAATAATATTCACCATCGAGATGCCAAGCCCGGAAAGAAAACTTTGGAGGGATATACCTTTGAAGATGTTTGGCACGTGCTCAATACGTTTGATGGGCAAGAGAACCTAAAGCAATTTGCTCTTGAAAAACTAAAATTAGATGAAGAGAAAGCAGAGAAATTTTCAAAAATAAAACTGAATCAAGGCTATGCGACTTTGAGCTTATCTGCCATCAAAAAGATTTTACCCTTTTTACAAAAAGGCTTTTTATATAGTCAGGCGGTTTACTTGGCAAATCTGTATAAAGTACTCGGGGCAGATAAAATTACGGATGATTTATTAACCTATTTTGCAAAAGAGGTGGAGAGAATTATTCAAAACAACAAGCAACAAAAAATAGTTGACAATATCGTCAATGCTTTAATTGCAACCGAGTTAAGCGATGAAAATCGTTATTCGATAGAGATTGATAGAGAATTGGATGATTCGGAAAAGCGGTTGATTAGCAAAAAAATCATAGAAGTTTTTGGTGAAAAATCTTGGGGTGAGTTAGGCCGAGAAGAGCAAGCTGAAATTACAGCATATGTTTCGCGGAATTTCAAGGACTTCTTGAAAAAATCGGTTTTGTCAAAGCGAAATGTTTTTATAGCACAACCTCGCTTGCACGAGCAGATTTGGGATTTCATTGTGGAAACATATCAGGTGCCAAATGAAAACAAAAAATATCTATGGCATCCATCTGAGCAGGAAAACTATGTTGCGGCCTCTGAATATCAACACTACAAGCTCAAAGACAAAGATGTTTACATTGCTGAAAAGAAAATCGAATCGTTTTTAGCCAAAAATCCCGATGCAGCATATCAAGGTCGCTCAATAAAACTATTGGGAAGTCCTGAGCCGATAAGCAGAGGATTTAAAAATCCGATGGCGTTGAAAACGCTGTACAAATTGAAGCAATTGATTAATTACCTGCTTCAAAACGGGAAAATAGAAGAAGATACACGAATCGTAATTGAAATAGCTCGTGAACTGAACGATGCCAACAAAAGAAAAGCCATTGAAAAATGGAATAACGATAGAGAGAAAGAGAATGATTTGTTTAGAAAAAAAATCAAGGAGGTTAACGAAGAGAGTAATACGAACTTCAATGAGAATGACAAAACGCTTTTAAGAAAGATACGGCTTTGGGAAGAACAGGGAAAGATGTGTTTGTATACAGGCAAAATGATTAAAGCCAGCGACGTATTTAATGGCTTGCTGTATGACATAGAGCATACGGTTCCGGCAAGTATCAGTTTCGACAGTGAGCTAAAAAACCTGACTTTAGCTGATACAAGCTACAATAGAAATATTAAGGGCAGATTATTCCCAACCCAATTGCCAAACTATCATGATGCAGTTACGATTAATGGAGTGGTTTATCCTCCGATTATCAAAACAATGGAGCGTGTTTTTGGGAAGAGAACGGTTACCATTGAAACTGATAAAAAAGGAAATCAGAAAACAGTAGTTACTTGGAAAAAAATAGAAGATTTAGAGGATTTGTATAAAACTTGGAAACGGAACGCTTCTTTCGCTTCTGCCAAAGACCGGAAAGATTATTGTATCCAACAATATCATTATATCAAAATGGATTTGGATTATTTGAAAGCCAAACTGCATACGTTTACATTGGAGGAATACAAAGCCGGTTGGAAAAACAGTCAATTGAGAGACACACAAATCGTCACTAAATACGCTCTTCCGTATTTGAAAACCGTATTTAGAAAAGTGGCTGTCGAAAAAGCAGAAGTTGTGAATGCTTTCAAAGAACTTTATCAAGTTAAACCACCATTTGATAAAAAGAACAGAAAAGTACACAGCCACCACGCTATCGATGCAGCTATTTTGACGCTTATTCCGCCTTTCTTTGAACGTGATAAAATCTTGCAGAGATATAACGAAGAAAAGGATAAAAGGACAGGTAAAGTGTATCACGAACAGCCAAAAGATTGGAAAGACTTTTCTGCTTCTAAAATTCTTTTTGTTGAGAATGAGATTTTCATCAATAATCTTTCCGAAAATAAAACAACCTTATCTACCTATAAACAAGTAAGGAAACGAGGTAAAATTGAGTATATCAGGTACAAGGATGTTAATGGGAAGTGGCAATTCAAACTGGATGATAATGGTAATAAAATTCCAAAAATAGCCCAAGGTGATACAATCAGAGGGCAATTGCACGGAGAATCATTGTATGGTGCTATCAAGCAACCCGTCAGAGATGAAAACGAAAGCATTTTGTTTGATGACAACGGGAAAATGAAACTCCACGAGGATATTTATGTGGTCATTAGAAAACCTTTGATATATAAAAAAGATGCTAATTCTCCCGGATTCAAAACATTGGAAGAGGTTGAAAAAGTTATCGTTGACAAGCATTTGTTCCAAATGATAAAAAAGCAGGTGGAGCAATCTGATTTTAAAACAGCGTTGATCAATGGTGTTTATATGTTTGATAAGGAGGGTAATAGAATCAATCAAATCAGAAGGATACGTTGTAAGGAAAACCTGAAATATGCATCCGCTGTAAAGGTCCATTCGCACACTTTTGTTTCTGATAAAGAATATAAGCGTAAAACCCTGGCGGTTAACGGAGAAAACTCGTTGTGTTTGTTTTATAAAAATGAAAAAGGTAGAGCAATAAATATTCAAAGTATTGGTCAGGTAGCAGAATCGGGCATTAAAAAAGACAGACAGTATTTTGATGAACCCTATTACAACCAAATAGAATTTGGGAAGGGGAAAAACAAAACAACTATTCCGTTATATGCTGTATTGAAGCCAGGGCAAAAAGCCTTGTTTTTCAAAGACTCAATGGAAGAGTTGAAAGAACTTTCTAAAGAGGATTTATCGGTACGGTTGTTCAAAATGTACCAGTTTGAAAGTGATGGCAGAATAAAGTTCAGACATCATATTGTTGCGGGAATTGATACGGAATTAAAGAAGGAAAACAAAGAGTACTCCTATTTTGATCGCAATGAAAAGCAAGTTTTTCTAAGATTAAGGCAAGGACAGTGGAATTTCGCAATCGAAGGCAAGGACTTTGAAATGAAATTGGACGGAACGATAGAATTTAAATTTTAAGCCATGAACCGCACCGACCTCTTCAAATCTCTCGGCCTTGGCGCAGGCGGACTAATCTTGCCCGTTAACGGTTTGATTAACACCAAATCCGTCAAGATATACGACAACTATATCCGGGGATTGATGCATTACGACTTTAAGAAAATCAAGGAGCTTATGCCTGCTTATAACCGTGCGGATGATGTGCCAGATACCTATCGATGGGAAATAGTTGATTTTTAAAAATTATAGCACTGACGTAATATGAATGAAATTCTAATATATCGGAGTAATGATAATGATGTTCAAATAGATGTTAAATTTGAGCATGACACGGTTTGGTTAACGCAGCAACAAATGGCGCTGTTGTTTAGTCAGACCAAACAGAATATAAGTTTACACATAAGCAATTGTTTTAATGAAGGCGAATTAGACCGTGTCTCAACCGTCAAGGAATCCTTGACAGTTCAAAAAGAGGGTAACAGGAATGTTAAACGCAATGTCCAATATTACAATCTTGATGTGATTATTTCCGTAGGCTACCGCGTCAAATCCAAACAAGGCACACAATTCCGCCAATGGGCCACCCAACGTTTAAAAGAATATCTTGTTCAGGGATACAGCATCAACAAAAAGCGACTGGACGAATTGCAGCAAGCGGTTCAACTTATCCAAAAATCAATAGGCGAAGATACGAACTTGAAAGAAGTCAAAGGGTTGCTTGAAATCATCAGCCAATACACCCGGAGCTTTGTGCTGCTGAATCAGTATGACAGTAATTCCATCGAGCCACAGCAGCTAAATGAGCATATCACTTACGAAATCAGTTACGACGAAGCCAGATCGGCTGTCGTTGAACTCAAAAGACAGTTAATCGAGAAAAAAGAAGCCACGGAACTATTTGGAAATGAAAAAGACAACAGTTTTGAAGGAACGCTGCAAAGCGTGGTGCAGACTTTTGGTGGCCAATACTTATATCCGAGCATCGAGGAGCAGGCTGCACATCTACTGTATTTTATCATCAAGAACCATCCCTTTTCTGATGGGAATAAACGAATTGGGGCGTTCATGTTTGTTTGGTTTTTGGAAAAAAACAGGCATCGTTTTAAGCAGGATGGGGAAATAAAAATAAATGATAATGCGCTTGTAGCGCTGGCACTCTTGGTGGCACAAAGCGATCCTGCTGAAAAGGAATTGATGATTGCGCTCATCATGCAACTAATAAACAGCCGATAACATGATCAAACGCACCCTCCTATTTTCCAATCCGGCTTACCTGAGCCATAAGAATAGCCAGCTCGTGGTTTCCTTTCCGGACAAGGAAAAGGAAGACCGGACGGTGCCGATAGAGGACATTGGGGTGGTCATTATGGAAAATCAGCAGATCACTATTTCACATGGATGTATCGCCGCACTGGTGCAGAATAACGTAGCGTTGATTTCTTGCGATGCAAGCCACATGCCAACAGGGTTGATTCTGCCATTGGATGGCGGTAATACGCAAGCCGAACGGTTTCGATACCAGATCGAAGCTTCTGTTCCCTTGAAAAAGAACTTGTGGCAGCAGACTATTCAACAGAAAATCCATAATCAGGCACAAATACTTCAGGAAATCGGTATCCCCGCCGAGAACATGGTGCGCTGGTCGAAGTCGGTGAAATCCGGCGATCCGGACAATTATGAAGGAAGGGCGGCAGCATACTATTGGCAGAACATCTTTAGTGCATTTATGGAATTCAACAGGCATCGGGGAGGAGAACCACCGAACAACCTGTTGAACTATGGATATGCAATACTCCGTGCAATCGTAGCAAGAAGTTTGGTGTCATCGGGTTTGTTGCCGACGTTGGGGATATTTCACCGGAACAAATACAATGCCTACTGTTTGGCGGATGATATCATGGAGCCGTATCGTCCGTTTGTGGATCGGATAGTATATGAGATTGTAGCGGAAGGGAATGAAATAGAGGAATTGGATACGGTATTGAAGATGCGGTTATTGAGATTGCCGGAAGTGGATGTCTATTTTGATGAAATGACCAGTCCTCTATTGGTCGGTATGTCTAGAACAACCGCCTCATTGGCCAGATGCTTTGAAGGGATATCTCGCAAGATCAATTATCCGGATGTACGAAAAATATAAATGTGAACCGTCTAAATCAATACCGTGTTTTGTGGATTTTAGTCTTTTTTGACCTGCCAACCGAAACGAAGAAAGATCGGGCGACACATGCACGATTTCGCAAAGAAATCATGCGGGATGGATTCAACATGTTCCAGTTTTCAATCTATCTGCGCCATTGCAACAGTCGTGAGAATGCCGATGTTCACATCAAACGTGTCAAGCGCTTATTGCCCGAAAAAGGTCATGTCGGTATATTAACGATTACCGATAAGCAGTTTGGTGACATCGAGCTGTTTGTCGGAAAGGAAATTGGGAAGCGGCCAAATACGCCTCAACAATTGGAACTTTTTTGACGGAAAAGTTTTCCACAATTTTGTTTTGTAACAAAAACAGGGATATATCCCAAATTTAGAATATCATAAAATGAACAAACCATAAAAAATCCGAACCAGTTCAGCTCGGATTTTTTATTTCTAATTTTTGAATCAACTAATTGATTTTCATTGAAATACTTTGTGGTACGTTGTTCCGAATATCAGTAATTCAAAGATTGAAAGCAAATCACAACCGTAGGCTGGTGCGCTCGAGTGGCGACCTGGTTGTTCCGAATATCAGTAATTCAAAGATTGAAAGCAAATCACAACGTCATACCTCATGTTTCTAGCTGAAGTTAGTTGTTCCGAATATCAGTAATTCAAAGATTGAAAGCAAATCACAACATTGATTGTGCAGTCCGGTTCGAACGTATAGTTGTTCCGAATATCAGTAATTCAAAGATTGAAAGCAAATCACAACTGAGTTTGGTGGCAAAACCTTCGTAGATCTGTTGTTCCGAATATCAGTAATTCAAAGATTGAAAGCAAATCACAACTATGCTCAATCCGTCAGAAAAATGTGGTGGGTTGTTCCGAATATCAGTAATTCAAAGATTGAAAGCAAATCACAACTCCAGCGATCCGAAGGTAATATTCAGTCCCGTTGTTCCGAATATCAGTAATTCAAAGATTGAAAGCAAATCACAACTAAATGAGGTTCCGGCAAAACCGAAACCTCGTTGTTCCGAATATCAGTAATTCAAAGATTGAAAGCAAATCACAACTATACGCCACCGGAGGTTGAACCTTCGCCGGTTGTTCCGAATATCAGTAATTCAAAGATTGAAAGCAAATCACAACTATCGCCGGACTGATCGGCATACACCTCGTGTTGTTCCGAATATCAGTAATTCAAAGATTGAAAGCAAATCACAACTACTACGACTAAAGGACATACTAAAGTAGAGTTGTTCCGAATATCAGTAATTCAAAGATTGAAAGCAAATCACAACTATCTAAATCTGCCCGTTGTGATGGGTAGAGTTGTTCCGAATATCAGTAATTCAAAGATTGAAAGCAAATCACAACTGTCACCACTAAATCGGTAATAGAGCTTTAGTTGTTCCGAATATCAGTAATTCAAAGATTGAAAGCAAATCACAACTATGAAAACAAATATGGTTGTTAGAGAAAGGTTGTTCCGAATATCAGTAATTCAAAGATTGAAAGCAAATCACAACTGCGTTAGAGCTTATCAACGGATACGGTATGGTTGTTCCGAATATCAGTAATTCAAAGATTGAAAGCAAATCACAACAGTCCAACGTTGCGATAAACAAAGGAGACGTTGTTCCGAATATCAGTAATTCAAAGATTGAAAGCAAATCACAACTTTCACCAACAACGAGGAAAACCCGGCTATGTTGTTCCGAATATCAGTAATTCAAAGATTGAAAGCAAATCACAACTTTCACCAACAACGAGGAAAACCCGGCTATGTTGTTCCGAATATCAGTAATTCAAAGATTGAAAGCAAATCACAACCGTAAAGCCGGAAACGTGGAATATCTCCGGGTTGTTCCGAATATCAGTAATTCAAAGATTGAAAGCAAATCACAACGCTTTCTCAATATCTATAAGTACCGTGTTTGTTGTTCCGAATATCAGTAATTCAAAGATTGAAAGCAAATCACAACTGCGCATAAGTAGGATAGCAACCGTCAGGGTTGTTCCGAATATCAGTAATTCAAAGATTGAAAGCAAATCACAACTCCCTTATCGTGAAGCACGAAACGGGAAAGTTGTTCCGAATATCAGTAATTCAAAGATTGAAAGCAAATCACAACTCAACGTGACACTATTACCTCCGCTGATAGGTTGTTCCGAATATCAGTAATTCAAAGATTGAAAGCAAATCACAACCATTGCTAGTAGAGATATTCGGGAAAATATGTTGTTCCGAATATCAGTAATTCAAAGATTGAAAGCAAATCACAACACACGTGACCAATGGGTTGAAAACCAGTCTGTTGTTCCGAATATCAGTAATTCAAAGATTGAAAGCAAATCACAACTATGGCATCGCAATGGAATATCTGAATTAGTTGTTCCGAATATCAGTAATTCAAAGATTGAAAGCAAATCACAACCTAAAAGACTTCCTAAAGATAATGAAAGCAGTTGTTCCGAATATCAGTAATTCAAAGATTGAAAGCAAATCACAACTGGTGGCGTTTAAGTTATTAGCCGTCTAGAGTTGTTCCGAATATCAGTAATTCAAAGATTGAAAGCAAATCACAACCCGTGTGTCTCTACAAATAGCTCGGGTTTAGTTGTTCCGAATATCAGTAATTCAAAGATTGAAAGCAAATCACAACTCGAAACCCTAAATATATTTGCCCTGCTGAGTTGTTCCGAATATCAGTAATTCAAAGATTGAAAGCAAATCACAACTGTACGTTGTCAGGTCTTTTATCTCTGCTGTTGTTCCGAATATCAGTAATTCAAAGATTGAAAGCAAATCACAACAATTGGTTAGTTAAGAAAGTCCCCACCTCCGTTGTTCCGAATATCAGTAATTCAAAGATTGAAAGCAAATCACAACCACCTGCGGTAGTGTAATACGGGTTGCCCAGTTGTTCTAAATATCAGTAATTCAAAGATTGAAAGCAAATTACAACCATATTCCCTCTCCGCTAAGCGCGCCTGTCGTTGTTCTAAATATCAGTAATTCAAAGATTGAAAGCAAATCACAACGACATCCCTTATATCTTGGTAAACCCAATGGTTGTTCTAAATATCAGTAATTCAAAGATTGAAAGCAAATCACAACCCGGAAAAGTAACGGGCAAAGGGTAAGCCTGTTGTTCTAAATATCAGTAATTCAAAGATTGAAAGCAAATCACAACAGTAGCGTTACCTGCTACAACTCCCCCCAAGTTGTTCCGAATATCAGTAATTCAAAGATTGAAAGCAAATCACAACAATATCACTCCATGCAACATCAGCTCCATCGTTGTTCTAAATATCAGTAATTCAAAGATTGAAAGCAAATCACAACACTTAATGCTATCATCAATAAAGAACCATTGTTGTTCCGAATATCAGTAATTCAAAGATTGAAAGCAAATCACAACTAGAGCCTGACACATGGGTGCGAGTGGCGGAGTTGTTCCGAATATCAGTAATTCAAAGATTGAAAGCAAATCACAACTCGGTAGATGCCGTTCATTGGAAAGCATCTGTTGTTCCGAATATCAGTAATTCAAAGATTGAAAGCAAATCACAACTCTATGCAGTCGTGGAATATCTTAATTGGCGTTGTTCCGAATATCAGTAATTCAAAGATTGAAAGCAAATCACAACCGAAGCTACAAGAGTTTCAAGAGGTATGTGGTTGTTCCGAATATCAGTAATTCAAAGATTGAAAGCAAATCACAACTACTGGGAATAGATTTAATTGCTCCCCACGGTTGTTCCGAATATCAGTAATTCAAAGATTGAAAGCAAATCACAACTACTCGCCTTCTTTTTCAACGACAACAAAAGTTGTTCCGAATATCAGTAATTCAAAGATTGAAAGCAAATCACAACGTACTTCTACCTGCGGTAGTCTGACTTTTGGTTGTTCCGAATATCAGTAATTCAAAGATTGAAAGCAAATCACAACTAATTGGTTAATGGAAATGCCTTGTATCGCGTTGTTCCGAATATCAGTAATTCAAAGATTGAAAGCAAATCACAACACTCTTTTTGCAACACTTCTTTGTTTTCCTGTTGTTCTAAATATCAGTAATTCAAAGATTGAAAGCAAATCACAACAAGGTGGTTCATGTTTTTCTTTCATGTCTTGTTGTTCTAAATATCAGTAATTCAAAGATTGAAAGCAAATCACGACTTAGCCGTTGTGTTTCTTCTTTAGAATGCTTCGACCAAAGCACCTCCAATCATTATCACGCGCCCTCTGATGTTTAATATTTTTAAAATTCGCGCGTTCATAATATGAAAAATATGGTTTTTTTCACCAAGTTTCCCATTCCTTAATTCCGAGAATGGTATTGTTTATAAGATCATTGACAAATTTTTCTATATTCGTTTTTGCCTCCTGATTGACAACTTGGTTTTCATATCCAAAAACACACGCATATTTTGAAGCATTTTTATTCGGGTTTGATATCTTAAATATCTCTCCTGCGCTTCCTTTAGCTTCAAAAATTAAACTATTTACTTCAAACCTGATTTTACCGTCTTTGAAGCTGTAAGAAAAACTGTATTTCCAATAAAAAGGAATACTTCTTTTTGTAATTTTTGATGGCTGTGTTTCGCCAGTTAAAAGTATTGAAGTGCCCCCAACAGTATCGATGGTACGCTTCTTTGAATTAGTAAGGATGCTTTTGTTTATTGTAGCCAATGTTTCATTAAACAATTGCCTCCTTGTTTTTTGGGACATATCTAATACAATATATTTTTTTGCTGTATCATTAATATCTGCAAAACCATAAGGAGTTAAAACAACTTGCCCCTTAGCGCTTAGGAACAACAACAGAAACAAAAAACACAAAATATTTTTCATAATCTCATATATCTGGTATGCAAATATATTAGATTATTCCAATAGGCTGAAATACGGGAAACCTTAACATTAAAAAACCGTTACAATCCTATTCTAATTTTCTTTGTATATTATCGTCTGGTGGATATAGCACATTTTAACAATATACCCTAAGTTTAACAACCAAGGTAAAGATAATTTTAGTAAATCGGAGCTTAAAATTATCAAATCATCACTGTTCTTCACGTGAAGAATGACATTGTTTGTTACCAAATAATTACACCAAAATGTTGAGGAATAATAATTTTACACTTACCTTAGCTCCACTGAAAAAAAGAAGAGTAAAAATGAGTTTAGCATTCATGAATATTGGTACGCAGGAGATGATTTTTATTGTCATCATCATCCTGCTGTTGTTTGGAGGGAAGAAATTGCCGGAACTTGCCAGAGGATTGGGGCGTGGTATCCGCGAGTTTAAGGATGCCTCTGAGGACATCAAACGAGAAATTTCTGACCAGATCAATAACTTTGAGAAGGATTTAGATGTCACGGTGGAAGACAATCCCACTCCACAGCAGACGAAATCTCAGAGCATTTCGGACGAGATAAACAAGCAGAATGACCAAGTTCATACCGATGAAGCCGCTGAGACAACGGAACAAACGGAAGAAAAGAAAACGTTTCCTTCGTTTACTGCTCCAGAGAACACCTATACCCATCACCCGGGACAGCAACCCAGTCCGGGAGAAGAACATTATACCTACGGGTATCAGGATCATTTTGCTCAGGATGAAACTGCAGCGCCGCAGCCAGAAACCACTGCGAAAGACGCCAAAGGTCCTGTTTCCGATGAGGAAACCAAAAACGCCTAATTACATTACAACATATCGAGGTAAAAGCTGTCGGTTGCAACCGACAGCTTTCTTTTTTAATTTTGACTTTTTATTGAACTGATGGCATACGAAATGATTATTGCCCAGCAGCTGGGTATCCACAGCAAGCAAGTAGCAACCACGATCAGCCTTCTTGATGAAGGGGCTACCGTGCCTTTTATTTCCCGCTACCGTAAAGAAATGACGGGAAGCTTGGATGAAGTGCAGATTACGGCTATCCGCGACCGTGTGCAACAGTTGCGCGATTTGGACAAACGTCGGGAGGCGGTGCTCAAATCCATTGCCGAGCAAGGTAAGCTTACGCCCGAATTGGAAGCCCGTATCCGAGAGGCTGACACCATGGCCATTTTGGAAGATATTTACCTTCCCTATAAACCGAAGCGCAAAACCAGGGCTTCGGTGGCAAGGGAAAAAGGATTGCAACCATTGGCGGAAGTTTTGTTGGCACAGGATAAGATCGATGTTTATGCACTGGCCGAACAATTCGTGGATACGGAAAAGGGTGTGGGATCCGTAGAGGACGCTTTATCGGGAGCAAGGGATATTATAGCCGAACACATTGCCGAAGACGCCGAAGTGCGGGCCAAAACCAGAAAAATATTTTTGGAACAGGGGCAGTTTGTTTCCCGTGTTGCCGCTGGAAAGGAAGAAGAAGCCATCAAGTATAAGGATTATTACGAATGGTCTGAATTACTGAAAGATGCGCCTTCGCATCGTGTATTGGCTATGCGGAGAGGAGAAAAGGAGGAGATGCTTTATCTGGATATTCAGGTGGACGAGGAACGGGTATTGCCTGTTATTCAGAAACAATATATCAAAAGCGTTAATGAGGCTGCTGCACAAGTGGAGTTGGCGCTGCAAGATGGCTACAAGCGCTTGTTAAAACCTTCGATGGAAACCGAAATCAGGGTGCTTACACGGCAACGGGCCGACGAGGAAGCCATCCGCGTGTTTGCGGACAACGTTCGTCAACTGCTATTGGCGGCACCGTTGGGGCAAAAACGGTTATTGGCCATCGATCCCGGTTTTCGCACGGGATGTAAAACTGTTGTACTGGATGCACAGGGAGCTTTATTGGAAAATACGACCATCTTTCCGCATAATGGCGCGGGTGGACTTGCGGAAGCGACGAAAACCGTGCTGCATTTGGTAGACAAGTACGAAATAGAAGCCATTGCGGTAGGCAACGGCACAGCCGGAAGGGAAACCGAGGATTTTGTGCGCAAGTTGGGATTGACGGATGTTGTAATCGTGATGGTCAATGAGTCGGGCGCCTCGATCTATTCGGCTTCCGAAGTGGCAAGAGAAGAGTTTCCCGATCATGATGTGACAGTGAGGGGAGCCATATCTATCGGTCGCAGATTGATGGATCCTTTGGCAGAACTGGTGAAGATCGATCCCAAATCCATCGGTGTGGGCCAATATCAGCATGATGTAGATCAGCATAAACTTCAAACCTCATTGGACGATACGGTTATCTCCTGCGTCAACGCGGTAGGAGTAGAACTGAATACGGCTTCTAAGCAGATATTGTCTTATGTTTCGGGCTTAGGTCCTGCCCTGGCGCAACAGATTGTGAACTATCGTATGGCAAATGGTCCATTTAGGTCACGTCGGGAATTGAAAAAGGTCCCCCGATTGGGTGATAAGGCTTTTGAGCAAGCAGCAGGCTTTCTCCGCATCCGCAATGGTGAACATCCGTTGGATGCTTCGGCGGTGCATCCCGAACGCTATGGGTTGGTGGAGCAGATGGCTAAGGATTTAGGGGTTAAAGTAGGAGATCTAATGCGGGATGAACAGTTGCGCAAGCAAATCGATCTGAAAAAATATATATCCGAAGAGGTTGGCCTCCCCACATTGAACGATATTGTGGCAGAGCTTTCCAAGCCAGGACGTGACCCACGGGAGCAGTTTGAGATTTTTTCGTTCACCGAGGGTGTAAACAGCATTAGCGATTTGCGTATCGGGATGCGCTTGCCGGGCATTGTCACCAATATTACCAATTTTGGTGCATTTGTAGATATCGGCGTGCATCAAGACGGCTTGGTGCATTTGAGCCAGCTGGCCAACCGCTTTGTCTCCGATCCGCATCAAGTGGTGAAAGTACAGCAACAGGTGATGGTAACGGTCACTGAAATAGATGAAAAACGCAAGCGTATCGGCCTTTCCATGAAAACAGAAGAGAAACCGGTGCCACGCAAACGCTTTGAAAAGGACAAGAAGGCCCGAGGTGCTGAAACCGATATGGCCGCTAAATTGGCCGCACTTGCTAGTCGGTTTAAATAGCACAAGTGACTTAAAAACTGGCGCAAGTCTTAGTGCGTAGGGTGGTGGTTTGGTTTGACTTGTGCCTGTATGTAACTTAGCACAAGTAACACTCGGCTTAACACTTGCGCTAGCTTTTGTTATTTTGGAAACTGGCGCAAGTCTTAGTGCCTGGGGCAGTGGTCTGGGCCGACTTGTGCCCGGATGTGTGAAAATTTCTTATCTTTAAACATGACATTGCAAGAATTCAAAGATACGTTATCCCATCCGTTACCATCGGAAAAGCTATCGGTGCATCTCAAGGCACTCTGGTATGATGCCAAAGGAGATTGGAAGGTAGCACATGACCTGATCGATCATTTGGAAGATAAAACGTCAGCCCATGTACATGCCTATCTGCACCGTGTGGAAGGCGACCTATGGAATGCCCGTTACTGGTATAATCGTGCTGGAAAACCAGAGTTTAAGGGATCGCTAGTGGAGGAGTGGGAAGAACTGGTAATATTGTTATTAAGCAACTCATCGTTATGAAATCGTTTCCAAGCAGCATTCATTTTCCGTACAATGTACAGTACCTCAACGTGTGGAAGTAGAGTCTGTGGAAACGCTTTCCTTTTTCTGTCTCCAATACCATAGTTTGCGCCAAAATTCAGGTAGCGAATTAAACTCTTGCCGATACACCAACCCTGCGGCACTGATGTAATCGCTGTTGGGCGTGAACAGGAAGTTTCGGGGATTCAAACGGTTATATGCACGTAATACAAGATTCCCGTCCTGGCGGAGCCTATATGTCAATTCAGCGTCGGTCGCGATTTTATCCGTAAACAAAGTCAAGTCGTTGATTTGTTGGTTTCGATTATCGGTAATCCCTCCCGTGAATACCAGTCGATCGTTGAAGAAACGTAATGAAGCCGAAGCATCGTTGAAGGAGCGGATATTCAAATCGAAGAAATTCACATTTAGCGATTGCGAAATAATACTATTCAGCTGATTGAAGGCGATTTCCGTTCCGGCGGATAACAATGTACTGTTTACTTCGCGGCCAAATTCCTGTGTGGAGGCAGGTGTGAAGCTTCGCCGAACGATCAGGCTGATAGCTTGTTGATTGACGTTGTTGGCATCACTTAGATAGCTTTGCAATTCGTCCTTGATATATGGGTTTTGGGGAAAATTCAAATCAAAAGATACCTCTGGCTGTGAGAGCGTACCCTTTAAGATCATATCCGCCTCGGCTAATATGCGTTCATTGTTTTCATTGCGACCAGCGGCATTATACAGTGGCGCTATCGAGGTGCGTTGCTGATAAGTGGCACTTAGGTTGATGCTGGCCTCTGCTGGATTTCCCGCCCACCGGATGGTACCGCCTCGTTTCAGATCGAAGAACTTGTTGAAAAAATCCTGTGCTGTAAAATGGAATTTCCCCGAGGCCACATGATAATCGCCAAACATTTCAAAATCACCCAAGCTGGAAATTCGAAGAGAAAGTGTTCCAGTACCGGAACCTGTTAACGAGCCGATGTTGTTTTCCAAGTTGATTTCAGCCTCTGGCGTAATGGCCAAATCCATGTTCATGGTCAGTCCACGCAATATCCGGCGTTCCGCCTCCTTTTCATTTTTAGAGGTGTCAGTGTTTACAAAATAGATAAAATCACTATCACTTACTTTTAATGCCGTATTAAAAGGAATAGTAATGCTTGTATTTGGATTAGAACGGGCATTAATATTGATATCGATGGCAGAAGTGGGGCCTTTAAACCTGAAAGTGCCCGATGCATAAGCTGTTCCATAAAACAATTCATTATCTTTCAGCTGCGTATTGAGAATATGAAAGTTGTCCGCCGCAATGTTGATATCCAATGATGGATCACTTAATTTATTAAGATCTACATATCCATTTGCGGTGGACGTGCTGTTTCTACTGTCATTAAGCTTGAAATTCGCAAGGCGTATGGTATTCTTGTCAATCAGTGCCGGTTGGTTGGATATATGATAGGACGTCTGTAGATAGTTAACCGAAAAGCCGGCATCTCGAATAGTGGACATACCGGAAATGATGGGGCGTTGCACAGTTCCGCTAATGTCTACTTCTCCACTTATTTTACCATATAGGTTGGAGATAAGTGTTTTTAGAAAGGGTTGCACAATGACTAAGTCTGTGTTTTTTACAGAACCTTTCAGCTGCAGTGCGTCCGTTGTCGAATGGAGATCGTAGGTGCCGGAAAGATCGAAACCATTGCCATCGATATTGCGTAATCTGGAATGAAGTCGAACCAGGCCATTTTGAGGTTCAAAATCAGCATTCATGGTAAGGCTTCCTATAGGCAGGTCATTGTAAACGATAGGGGTTGTACGAATATGGGCGGACAGGTTGGGAGCTTTGAACACCGAATTAATTTTGAGGTCACCGTTCATATGGCCTTGAAGACGAATGCCCAATGGTCTGGTTATCCCGGAAAAAGAGGCTAGACTAAAGTCTGTGAATGCAATATTTACCTGATCGTCTTCGTTCGATAATATGCCGTTGATATTGACGGCTTGATTGTCTCTTTTCAGCAAGAGATTATGAAGATAGAATTTTCCTTTGGAGACCTGCACGTCAGCATCTTGACTAACTTGCCAATCCTCGCTGTTCAGTACGATCTTGGACTTTTCAAAACGGATGTAAGCCGGTTGGTTATGCGCAAAATGAATATTGCCATGTAAATCAAGGTAATTGGCCCTGTTTTCTTCAGATAAGAGGATGTTAAAATGTAAGCTATCGTTAGCCAATACATTGTCGATTTTGATATGGTCAATATACGCAGAATCAGAAAGACTGAATCGATCGGCCTTGACGCTTAGTGAAAAAGCTCGGTCATCGGCGTTTTCGGCAACCGACATATTGGTCAACTTCATTCCTTTATAGGTCACTATTGGGCTGAAGGCATCGAAACTGGCCGTGTATTTCTCCGTTGAAAATGCTGCTGTTAAATGCGCTCCGTCGTCCAGTTTTAAATCGGGGCTGAACAGGGCCGAAACAGGATCGAAGGACTTGATATGTACCCGCAAATCGAAATTTTGCGGATTGTAAGGTTCTGCCTTTAAATTGATAGCCGGTGCGTAGCGCATGGCTAACGACCGGAAGTAAGGAACAATGGTGCTCAGATCAATTTCTCCTGTAACGATGGCATCTACGACATCTGATTTCACAGTTAGTTCTTTTGACTTCTGGTTGCCTATGGACTCAAACTCGAAACGGTTCATCGAAAAATTTCCTCGTGTAGATGAAAACTCGATATGGTTGGATTGGATGTTTCCAGTTAAGCTGTTGAGCGTGTTGCCAGTCAAATGCGTTTCCAAATTAGAATGCTTGATGACAATACTGTCTCTTTCATAGAGATGGGTTCGTTTGAGATTTAAATGGTCTATGGTGCTGTGAAAAGCATAAGAGGGAAGGGTGTCGTGCCAATCTATTTCACCTTCAAAAGCCAATTGGGCATGTGCGTCCTGCACTGTTCCATCGGCCAAGAGCATATTGTTTATGATTTCGCTATTAAAAGTTATGTGATCATAGCGATAGTTTTTGAGATTAAATTGATTGAGAAATCCGTTGGCTAGCAGTTTTAGATCTTTTCCTTTTGCCAACGAACCTTCAAATTGGGCGTCAAATCCCGTCTGACCAAGTAAGTTGGCATCCAACAGCTGTCCTAGGTTAAGATTTTTACTTTCAACCTTCCCTGTGAATTGCAGTATGGGTCTTAAATTTATGTCCGTTGAAGTCTTGAAGGAACCTATATCCGTTGATGTATTTCCATCTATTTTAAAATGATGGTAGAACCCATCCAGTTGACCTCTATAATGAAGTGTTTTGAATTTATGTACCAATTTAGGAAGAGAAAACGAGCGCATGTTTGCCAATAGAGGTACCAGTTGTTCTACGTCTTTGGCACTGCTCGTTAATGCATCGAGATCGAAATAAAAGCGGGTTCTCTCAATCTCGGGAAGCCCATCAATGGTGAAATTGCCTTCCAATACGGTGTTTTCGCCTGTTTTGATTTGTGTATGGCGTGCTTCTATATGTTCTACGGTACCGGATAGCATGGCCTGTGGAATGGAGGCTTCGAAACGGACATATTTCATGCTCGGCGCAAAATATTCAATATCGCGTGAGTCAACGTGTGCATTATTTAAGGTGCTTTGAATATTTACCTTTTTGATAAAATCCTTAAAATCGGCAAAGGAGGTATATTCAAAAAGCAAGTAATCGCTTATGCTGGACCGATTCGTTCTCAGTGTCAAATCCCGAAATTCCATTTTGCGATTGGAGACATAGGCCGATGCCGACAGTTCCTTTAACAGTAAGCCCGATTTTTCCTGAAAAGTCAAATTCTTAATATCAGAAAATATATCTTCGTCGGAATACTGGATACCTGAAAAGACACCTGAAATTTTGGTCAGCTCTAAGTCGCTAAAATCAACGCCTTTATGGTGATGGTTGAAATTGTGGTTGACTAATTTGAAGGTGTTGTTTACGAATGCTACACGTTGTAGATTCATGTTTATTTTGAGTGAGGATTTCGAGGTCTTAGCTTGATTCTTAGGGGCAAAATAATCAAGAAGAAAACTAAAGTTGGTGCTGTCCTTGTAGATATGGTAATGTACGAACGCTTCTTCAAGCTTTAGTTGTTGAATTTCAATTTTACGTTCTAAGAATTTTCGTAATGAAAGGTTTGCGGTGGCTGATTGGGTATACAGCATAGTGTCGCCGTTGCGGTCATGAAGCAACAATTCTTTCAATTCTATTGAAGAAAAGGGTTTAAAGTATACTTTTTCGATGGAAATGCCGGTGTGCAGTTCTTCGCTGAGATACTTGGCAATTTTTTGACTCAAATAGGTTTGTACAGAGGAAAATTGAAGTGCAAAAATGCCCAACGCCGTCAGCAGGATGATGCTAAGCAACGTAATCAGCGTTATTTTTAGTATTTTTTTGATATTTTTGTATACTTTTTAAAACCCCTCAATGATGGCAATTATCCTCGGTATTGAATCTTCTTGCGACGAAACTTCAGCTTCTATATGTATAGACGGTGAAATTAAGTCAAATATTATTGCTGGTCAAGCCATCCATGCAAAATATGGTGGTGTTGTTCCTGAATTAGCCTCGCGGGCTCATCAGCAACATATCATACCGACCGTAGACCAAGCCATTCAACAGGCAAAAATAAACAAAAAAGAGATAGATGCAGTAGCTTTTACGCGCGGTCCGGGTCTTTTGGGGTCGCTTTTAGTAGGAACATCTTTTGCAAAGTCTTTTGCGCTGGCACAAAACATACCCTTAATCGAAATCAATCACATGCAGGCGCATATCTTAGCGCATTTCATCGATGATCCGAAACCGTCCTTTCCTTTTCTGTGCCTAACGGTTTCGGGAGGACACACACAGATTGTCCTTGTTAAAGACTATTTTGACATGGAGCTTTTGGGGCAAACATTGGATGATGCGGCCGGAGAGGCTTTTGATAAAACGGCCAAGATTTTAAACCTGCCTTATCCAGGCGGCCCTTTAATTGATAAATATGCTAAAGAAGGTAATTCAGAAACCTTCAAGTTGCCTGAACCCCAAATTCCGGGACTGAATTTCAGCTTTTCCGGCTTGAAAACGGCTATTCTATATATGGTGCAGGCCCAGGAAGTGGCTAATCCGAATTTTCTGCAGGAAAATATGGCGGATGTATGCGCTTCGGTTCAGAGCCGAATCGTCTCCATTTTGCTGAACAAACTCAAAAAAGCCGCAAAAGAAACCGGAGTCAAAGATATTGCCATTGCGGGTGGCGTGTCGGCCAACTCGGGATTGCGGTCTTCGTTATTGGCCATGGGCGAAAAATACCAATGGAATGTTTTCATCCCTAAATTTGAGTATTGTACCGACAACGCGGCCATGATTGCCATTGCAGGTTATTATAAATACCTAAGAGGCGAGTTTGTGGGGCAAGATGTTGCTCCCTTGGCCAGAATGCATGTATGATGGAGTGATCCTCTTCCCAACCCTCTCCAAAGGACAGGGGGGCTACTACTGCCCTGTTTCTGACCACTTGCTACTGATTCCTGATCACTGACCACCTTGTCATTTATGGAATTTGGTTTGGTTTTTCATCATATATAAAAAATAGTTGTAAACCTTCAATTTTTAGTATGATGTGGAACAAATTGGATATTTATGAAAAAGAATGGCTGGATGTCGTCTTTTCATCACGGAATCAGTCTTATGGAGCATACGAGTTACGGCGGTTGTCGACCGTGGCGACAAACAAGGCTTTATTTATCGTAACGTTGGTAGTGGCGTTGTTAGTTTTCGGGAAGTTTGCTTATGATAACGTTCCAAAAACGACACAAAGTGTAACACAGGCTGTATTGGAGCCAGTTACTTTAGATCATTTAGTGGAAGAGGAGCCCGAAAAAATAGAAGAACCGCTGCCTCCGATAGAAGCTCCCGCGCAACAGATTGCGCAAGATCCTCCGGCTATCGACTTAATTCGGCACGTGGAACCAAAAGTCGTAGAGGCTAGCCGTGTCACCGAAGATGTAGCAAGCCAAGATGATCTCAAGGATAAAATGAGCGCGAGAATAACTTTAAAGAAATCGGCTGGTGGATCATTGATCGCAAGGGGAGAATTTGGTCCGAAAAAGGTGGAAGGCGCTATTACAGGAAATCTGGTAGGTGACGTAAATGGCGGCGGTAGTGGTAGCAACGAACCTTTCATCTCTGTCGAAGTCATGCCGGCACCCAAAGAAGGAATGCCCGCATTTGTGAAATGGGTGGCAAACAGCTATAACTACCCTCAAGGCGCTTTGGATCAAGGGGTAAAAGGTATTGTTCAGGTATCTTTTGTTGTAGAGACAGACGGAAGCCTTACCGACTTTAAGGTGATTAGAGACATCGGCTTTGGTACCGGTGATGAAGCTATTCGGCTTTTGAAAAAGGCACCTAAATGGGATGCCGGCATCCAAAATGGTGTTCCCGTTCGTGTCCGGTTCACGTTGCCGATAAATTTGAGTACGATTTAAGCGTAGCCAGTGGTCAGTGAACAGTCCTCTTATAACTGATTACTGACCGCTGTCTTTATAAAAAAATACGCAACTTTGTGCCATGAAAAGAACGGAAAAAGAAATCAACGGCTATCGATTGGAAATCTGTTCCAATTCTTCCTACTCCGCTTTGCAGGCTCAATTGGGCGGTGCCAGTAGGGTAGAATTATGCCAAAATCTGGAAAATGGAGGGACAACGCCTTCTTATGGACAGATAAAGCGTACTCGGGAATTGCTAGACATTGGCGTGCACGTGCTGATCAGACCACGTGGAGGTGATTTTGTCTACAGCAACGATGAATTTGAAGAGATGAAGCAAGATGTCCAATATTGTAAGGAAATAGGGTGCGACGGAGTGGTCATTGGGATATTGCTTCCTAATGGGGATGTCGATAAAGATCGATGTGCTGAGCTTGTCAAGCTTGCGCAACCTATGACTACGGTTTTTCACCGTGCTTTTGACCGATGCAGAGATGCTGAACACGCATTGGAGGATATCATCGAGTTAGGATTCGACCGGATCTTAACTTCAGGACTTCGCAATACGGCCGAAGAGGGCAAAGAATTGTTGCAATTACTTATTGAGCAAGCCCAAGGCCGTATAGAAATCATGCCGGGGTCAGGAGTGGAGGTGACAAATGTACAGCACATATTGCAATACACAGGAGCAAAATCTATCCACAGCTCAGCGAAAGAAATTCTTCCGAGCAGTATGTTATATGAATCGGATGTATTGGCGGGTATGAATGAGCCAACGATGCGGACTTCGCGAAAAAAAGTGGAGAAATTGGTAGAAGCGATAGAGGACACAAATTAAGAAAGGTCACTTTATTACGTGACCTTTCTTTTAACCTCATATCGTAAACATCTAAACTATTTAGCTTCGGCAACTAATTTGTCTAGAATCGCATTGTTTTTGCTGATTTGGCTATTCTTAGGCATAACGTTCCTTGATCCAAGTTCAAGATTACGACCTAATTTCAAAAACTGCACCTCAACCTTTGCAACAGTTTTGTTTCTTCTATCTTTTCTTTTTAAACGTGTAACTCCCATGGTTAAATCTTTTTTATTGTCATTAAACGAGGTCGGAAGCGGATTCGAACCGCTGTGGGAGGTTTTGCAGACCTCTGCCTAGCCACTCGGCCATCCGACCCTTTATCCCTTAAGGGAATGCAAAAATAAAATTTACTTTTGACATTTACAAAGAATTAGAAAACTAAAACGCGAAGGTCGAAAAATGAAAACATAAATGAAAAGATAAAAGGGATAATATGATTCAATTAGATGTGTTTTTTTAAAAAATAATTTATTGATATTGAGCTATATGTGTTTGAATTTTCCAAATATTTTCGTTTTGGTCTGGATATTGTTAGGTATAGACTGTAAAAACAAAAAAACAAGAACATGAAAAAGATTGTACTTTCATTAGGCGCAGCGTTATTATTGGCTGCAGGTGCTCAGGCTCAGACCTCTTATGGTTTAAAAGCTGGTGTCAATTTGGGTAAGTATAGCAATGTTGACGAGGATTTAAAAGATTATGAAAAGATGAACCCCTCTTTTTATGTTACGGGTTTTGCGGATATCCCTGTAGCAACTAATTTTTCTATCCAACCAGGAGTGTCTCTTCAAGGAAAAGGGGCGAAGTATAAGGCCTCTGGAGATATTGGAGAAGGTAGCTTAACACGAAATGTAATGTCCGTAGAAGTACCTGTAAATGCGGTGTATTATATTCCTACAGGTTCTTCGGGTTCTGTTTTCTTAGGAGCTGGTCCATATATTGGATTTAATGTAAGCGGTAAAGACAAGGTATCTGGTGAATTAGAAGGCTGGGAGGGAAGCAATACAAACAAATTGAAATTCTCGGGTGATGATAAAGATATGAACCTTATCGATGCCGGTGCAAACTTTATGGCTGGTTATAGATTCAATAATGGATTATTGATTAATGCTGGTTATAACTTGGGATTGAGCCAATTGGTTCCAGAAGCTGATAAAACGATATCTAACCGCGTGTTGTCGTTTGGTGTAGGTTTTCAGTTTTAAGATTCGGAAAACATAATTTTATGAACAAGGCCATCGCGTGAAGCGGTGGCCTTGTTTTATATTTTCTGATGTTGCAGGATTGCCATCATGCATGTTGTTTGCAAATAAAAACAAAACATTCAAAACTGACGTTAATATGATTTTTTTACTATTGACTTTTTGAGTTAAATGTTCATCTTTGCGGAGTTAATAAATAATTCAAAAAAACATGAAAAAAATCTTACTTACGTTGACAGCCGTTGCAGGCTTGACATTTGCCTCACAGGCACAGGAATTTGGTTTTGAAAAAGGTAATGTTATTATCGAAGGCAACTTAGGTTTTAGTACGACTAATAACAAAAATGCAGAAGTTAAAAATTCGACTTTTAGCTTTAATCCAAAAGCAGGTTATTTCTTGACGGATAAAATAGCCGTTGGTATTGAACTGGGCGTTGGCACAGAGAATGAAGACAACTATGCGGAAGGTGTTGATGCACAGGAAAAATCCAATCAATTTGGGATTGGCGCTTTCGGTCGGTATTACTTTTTAGAATTAGGTAGCCGTTTCAAAACCTATACTGAATTGGGAGCTGGCTATCTACAGTCGCAAGATGAAGAGACTGTGGGCGGGACAACCGTAAAAGACCCTAAAATCAGTGGTTTTGGTGCGAATTTAGGAATAGGTGCTAACTATTTCTTAACGGACAATATTGCTATTAACTTTGCCTTTACTGATCTTCTTGGTTTCAGCACAGCGAAAGCTGATGTTGACGGTGCAAAATCTGTTACTCAATTTGGAGCAAATCTTAACCGTTTTAATAATTTCTTTGAAGCGGCGACTTTCGGTTTGACATTCAAGTTTTAAGTTTTATTGAAAAATAGTGCTATGTGCAAAAGGCCACCCAAAAACGGGGTGGCTTTTTTGTTTTATGCGACTTTTAGCCTTATTGGTCAATTAAACGGGAGGTATCAAGATTTGGATTCTCTGTGGTACACGTTAAGTAACGCGAGTTCGGGATAAAAACTCATGTCACCGCTATCATCGCCTTTGGCGAGACACTGCGCGGCTTTTTTTTTAAAAAAATGCAAATCTTTCTATCCTCTTTTCAGTCCTACGGAGTTTAAATTATTTTGACTGTAAGTATGAATTTAGTATGTTTAATTCATCATTAATCTTTAATAACCAATTTTATATGCATAGAGTTTTTATCTTGTCTTTTTTTGTTTTTTGGAGTGTTTTTGCTTGTGGACAATCCCCTTTTGGTGTAAAAGGCGGGATGAATTTGTCTAAAGTTCGGATTAAAAATACACATGCGTGGATTTCGCAATACAATCTTGTATCGGATATTTCTCCAGGGTATTATATAGGTGCCTATCATGATATTCTCCATTCCGATCGACAATCCACCCACATAGGAGTTGTTTTGCAACAGCAGGCAGGTAAGCTTAAGGAGATGACCGGTGATATAGATATCCGTTTGTTGGATATCGAGGTGCCGCTAGATTTTATATATAGAATGGAGGCCGGTGCGGGGCATGTGGTGTTAGGATTGGGACCTTACGTAGCTTATAACTTGAATACGACCTATACACAAGGAAATGTATCGGAGCGTTACCGAATGGAGGGGGATAATTTTTCTGCTCGTTTGGATTATGGGGCAAATGCACTTGTCGGATATAGGTTTTCCAACGGATTGTTATTAAGAACAGGTTATCGCCTATCATTGAAAAGTTACTTTCTTAACAAGTCAGCTAGCACGACTGCAAGCGGGTTTTCCGTTGGCATCGGTTACGAATTTTCGCGTTGGTAAAACAAAAGAGGCTGTCCTAAATAGGGCAGCCTCTTTTGTTTTTCATGAATTGAAATCTTATCACACTTTGATTTCGACTTCAACGCCAGAAGGCAATTCAAGCTTCATCAAGGCGTCAACTGTTTTAGAGTTGGAAGAATAGATATCCAACAATCTTTTATAAGCACACAGTTGGAATTGTTCACGTGCTTTCTTGTTGACGTGTGGGGAACGTAGAACCGTATAGATTTTTTTCTCTGTAGGCAATGGAATAGGTCCACTGACAACTGCACCTGTAGGTTTTACGGTTTTGACGATTTTCTCAGCTGATTTGTCAACCAAGTTGTAATCGTACGATTTCAATTTAATTCTGATTCTTTGGCTCATTTTTTATGTTTTGATTATTTGAAAATGACCGTTGATTAGAGCTATTAACAATCGACGGCCGGTTTATTTTTTATGATTAAGGACGAAAGTCCAAGGAACAAAGATGAAAGATCGTGATCCTTAATCGTTGTTCCTTGATCCCTGTTCTCAATTATTATTCTACGGATCCTTTTACTTTACCTTTAGACTTCGCAATTACTTCTTCAGAGATGTTGCGAGGTGCTTCTGCATAGTGGTCGAATTCCATCGTTGAAGTGGCACGGCCTGAAGTAATGGTACGCAATTGGGTCACGTAACCGAACATTTCAGAAAGTGGTACCAACGCTTTGATAACTTGAACACCGTTACGGGAGTCCAAACCTTGCATTTGACCACGACGACGGTTCAAGTCACCCATGACATCACCCATGTTTTCTTCCGGAGTCAATACTTCTACTTTCATGATCGGTTCCATCAGTACCGGAGAACATTTAGGCAATGCCTCGCGGTAAGCCATTTTACCAGCTAGCTCAAAGGATAATGAATCGGAGTCGACTGCGTGGAACGAACCATCGATTAGGCGTACTTTCAAAGAAGAAAGTGGATACCCAGCCAATACACCATTGTTCAATGATGTTTCGAAACCTTTTTGTACAGATGGAATATATTCTTTTGGAATAGCACCACCCACGATTTCGTTCACAAACTGCAAAGGCTGTTTTACGTAATCCCAATCTTCGTCAACAGGAGAGATAACCACTTTGATATCGGCAAATTTACCACGGCCACCGGATTGTTTCTTATATACTTCGCGGTGCTCTGTTGTACCATTGATAGCTTCTTTATAAGCTACCTGTGGAGCTCCTTGGTTTACTTCGACTTTGAACTCACGTCTCAAACGATCGATCAAGATGTCCAGGTGAAGCTCACCCATACCCGAGATAACGGTTTGACCGGTTTCTTCATCAGATTTCACAACAAAAGTAGGATCTTCTTCAGCCAATTTACCTAAAGCAATACCGAGTTTATCAACATCGGCTTGTGTTTTAGGTTCGATTGCTAAACCGATTACCGGTTCTGGGAAGACCATAGACTCCAACACGATAGGATGTTTTTCATCACAAAGCGTGTCACCTGTTTTGATATCTTTGAAACCAACTACTGCACCAATATCACCTGCACTGATACGCTCGATAGGGTTTTGTTTATTGGCGTGCATTTGGAAGATACGGGAGATACGTTCTTTGTTGCCTGAACGGGTGTTCAATACATACGAACCAGCTTCCAATATACCCGAGTATGCACGGATAAAACATAAGCGGCCTACAAACGGGTCGGTAGCAATTTTGAAACCTAATGCCGCGAACGGCTCAGATTCAGAAGGTTTGCGTTCGATAGGTTGTTCTGTGCGAGGGTCAGTACCGGTCACAGCTTCAATATCCAATGGAGAAGGCAATAATTCCATCACCAAGTCCAGCATGGTCTGTACACCCTTATTTTTGAAGGATGAACCACATACCATTGGCACGATAGCGTTGTCCAATACAGCTTTACGCAAAGCGTCAAGGATTTCACGCTCAGTCAACGAATTTGGATCTTCGAAGAATTTCTCCATCAAAGATTCATCATAAGAAGCAACAGCTTCTAATAATTTTTCACGGTATTCTGCAACTTCATCCAACATATCCTCAGGGATTGGAACTTCCGTAAAGGTCATACCTTTATCAGCGTCGTTCCATACCATCCCACGGTTGTTGATCAAGTCAACTACACCTTTGAAGTCGTCCTCAGAACCAATTGGCAATTGCAATGCAACAGCTTCAGAACCCAACATTTCTTTTACTTGTTTCACAACTTTCAAGAAATCAGCACCTGAACGGTCCATTTTGTTGACAAACCCGATACGGGGTACTTTATAGCCATCAGCCAAACGCCAGTTTGTTTCAGATTGAGGCTCCACACCGTCAACGGCAGAAAACAAGAATACCAATCCATCTAACACACGTAAAGAACGGTTTACCTCTACGGTAAAGTCCACGTGTCCTGGGGTATCGATTACGTTTACTTGATATTTTTTGTTGCGGTAGTTCCAGAAGACAGTAACAGCGGCTGAAGTGATTGTGATACCACGCTCTTGCTCTTGTGCCATCCAATCTGTTGTAGCAGAACCTTCGTGCGTTTCTCCTAATTTGTGATTAACACCAGAGTAGAATAGAATACGCTCTGTTGTTGTTGTTTTACCGGCATCGATGTGGGCAGCGATACCAATATTTCTTACTAAACTTAAATCTTTTGCCATCTTATTTTTATATGAAATTACGCAGATTAAAAAAAGATTACACAGATTTATTGTATTTTATCTGTGTAATCTTTTGTCTCTGTGTAATCAGTTTCATAAATATTAGAACCTGAAGTGTGAGAATGCTTTGTTGGCTTCTGCCATTTTGTGCGTATCTTCTTTCTTCTTCACAGCAGCGCCTTCACCTTTAGAAGCAGAAATAATCTCTCCAGCTAATTTTTCGTACATGGTTTTCTCACCACGTTTGCGAGCATAAGAAATCATCCATTTCATACCTAAAGCGATTTTGCGCTCTGGGCGTACTTCCATAGGAACTTGGAAGTTGGCACCGCCAACACGACGAGACTTTACCTCTACTGAAGGCATAATGTTGTTTAGAGCCTTTTTCCAAGTCTCCAAACCATTCTCTTGTGTCTTTTGCTCTACTAAATTTACTGCATTGTAAAAAATAGAATAAGCGATGGATTTTTTACCATCTATCATCATATTGTTTACAAAACGCGTTACCTGAACGTCATTAAACTTTGGATCAGGTAAAATGATTCTCTTTTTTGGTTTTGATTTTCTCATTTTTCTTTCCTCCGTTTAATTATTTCTTTTTACCTTTTGCTGGCGCTGCAGCTACTTGACCTGGTTTAGGACGTTTTGTTCCGTATTTAGAACGACGTTGGTTACGTCCTGCAACACCTGATGTATCCAATGCACCACGGATGATGTGGTAACGTACACCTGGTAAGTCTTTTACACGACCACCACGAATTAACACGATAGAGTGCTCTTGCAGGTTGTGTCCTTCACCTGGGATGTAGGCATTCACCTCTTTACCGTTTGTTAAACGTACACGAGCGACTTTACGCATGGCTGAGTTTGGTTTTTTAGGGGTAGTCGTGTATACACGTGTACACACACCTCTTCGCTGTGGACATGAGTCCAACGCTGGAGATTTACTCTTGTCCTCCAGAGCTACTCTACCTTTTCTAACTAATTGCTGAATAGTAGGCATTTACCTGTTTTGTTTTTTAATCTGTTTAAAATTAATTTTTTAAGACCGCAAAGATATGTAAAGAATTTGAAATTGTAAAGAGTTGGGTTTAAATTATTTCGGCATCTTCCAAAATTCATCTTCCCAATTATCAACGAAGGTATCTTGATGCATCGCAACGATATGCTGTAGTTGTTCGGGAGAAGCTTTTTCCTGTATCGCGTTGAACAGAATGCGCTCCTCGAAACGGATATGGGCATCCAATTCTTGTTCTATCTGTTGTAACGATATTTCTGTGTCAGGCGAATCTTCAAAAAGATATTGTAATTTTCTGTGCTCGCGATATGCTTGGAGAATTAGCTTATCATCTGCAGGCATAATGGGAAACATATATTTTTCTTCGGCCTCAAAATGCTCACACAAATGGTTTTTCCAAAACCAATCGGTATACTGTTTAATCCGCTTGAGGTCAATATTGTGTTTTAGCCCTTCCCTGATTTTCCAGCACAGCAATAAGCCGTGGTGGTGATCTCTGCTGAAAGGTTTTAATGCTTCGTGTCTTTTTATTGCTTTAGAAGCCATGGTCTATTTCATTTGTTGTATGACTTCCGACAGCACCCGGGCATTATTCATCTCCTTGTCTTTGGCTGCATATAAAAGTGTCAGTTGTTGCTTGTCTGCAATGGATTTTATATGTTCCAATGCTTCAGCCTTGTTGCTTAGCTCTGCTTTGTATCGCTTGGAGAATTCTTCAAAAAGTGCTTGTTGGTGCCCAAACCATTTTCGCAGTTCTGTAGATGGAGCAATATCCTTATTCCATTCGTCCAGCATGGCTTCTTCTTTTTTTACACCACGGGGCCAAATCCTATCGATCAACATACGATAACCATCATCAGGTTCTGGGTTTTCATAGATACGTTTGATCTTCATATTCTACAGTTTTTTGTGAAGATGTTCAACGAGCTTGGACGAGCGGTAACCAAAATCGGCACCATAGCTATTAATGACTAATCCCTTCAAGTTGTGTTTGGACGAGGAAATGGCAAAGACGATACTTTCATCAGCTGGGTCAGTCATCCCCTCGAATCGGTAAACCTCATCAATTTCAAATTCGTCTGGCGAAAGTTCCAGCGCGTTGTCTTGGCATATCAAGCAATCTTTTTCTTTCATCATGAGAAAATCTGCCGTGTAACCCCGTTTGATAAGGTCATTTACGGCCAGACTGAGGGTGTCATAGGTATGGGGTGGCGTTTGTTTGTTCATAATCGTGATCATTCTGTATAAATATAAGCAATATTTTTTAGGTGGATAATTCCTTTTCCAACTTAACGGCTTTAGGAAACAAAATATTGTTTTCCAAATGGATATGCAGATGTAGGTCTTCTTCAAATTCTTTTAGCATCGCAAGAGTAACTTTGTATGTGTTACAGGCATTGGCAGGCGGGGTATAGTTGTTCGTGAGGCTGGCTATCTTGCGGAAACGTCCGCCTTCCGTATCATGCTCATGCATCATCATTTGGATAGGGTTTTGCACGGTGCCAAAAGGTGGTTGTATCGTGGAACCAAACAACTTTGCCTGTGCCATTTTGCGGATATAGGGAAAAAGCATGAGTTCTTCTTTTTTCATATGCATGCTAAGCTCACTTGTAGATTCGCTGAACAGGTGTTCTACTTCCCGTAGCTCGGGGTGTTGTCCTCCATGTACGCTGACTATTTTTTTTAAAAACGGGCTAATCTCTGGAATCTTAGCTTCTACATAGCGGTGATGTTTTTTCTCCACATAATCCGCCAAGAGGTCCAATGGCCAAGCATTGTAGTCTGTGGAAGAAGTATCGCCCTGGCTGATAGCATCTTTCAGTTGCTGTATTAGGACATCGCTGTTTATTTGTAGCGCTTGGCATGCATCGGCGATCTTTCGGTTGCCATTACAGCAGAAATCGATGCCGTTTTGTTTGAAAACGGTTGCCGTCCGGTAATCCTCAGCGACCAAATCGCCTATTATAGTGTTTTTCGTGATGTTCATATTGATGTGTTTTTAATGTTCAATTATTGTATCGGAAGTTATATTTTTCAATTTGTTTTAAAAAGGGAAAGTCCAAAGACAACTAAACTCACCACTTTAACTAACTCCACGGCTATAAAATAAAAGTGCAGGTTGGATGGTGGCACGGCAGTGCCATCGATATGTAATTGGGCCCGTGCATCCAATAAGGGTAGCAACCAAACCGTTTGAACCAATAATAGAAGTAAAGGAATTAGATAAGCGATGGTGTTCCATTGGAAAATTGTATTTTTTGCAAAAAGCAAATTGATGGCAATGGTGATGGCTAAAACCCATTCTACTTTGTTCAAGGCGTTGAATACGATTCTTCCGATTCCCAACCCTAAAGGAACGGTCACGCCTGGCGCCCTGAATTTTAACCAAGCCTCCATAAAACTAATGGCGCATACAAAGCCAATCCAAAGAAAGGTGCAGGCCAATGCTGTAGGTAATTTTACTTCTGTCATGACAAAGATGTTGAGGGTATGTTTCTGTAAAACTCAATTTTCGATAAAAACATGCTTGCCATACGATTTCCCTGCCATTTGGCCCGTTCAGCCTTTTCACCAATAAAGTAGGTGTCCACTGTGCTTTCAAATAAAACTATCCATCGATCGAAATGTTCTTTGCTCACCGGAAGCGGTGCATGCGGCGGAAAGGGTGTGCCTTCATAAGTGTATTCACCTAGCAGTACGGTTTGCCAAAATCGGTACATTTTTTCCAAATGTTGTGGCCAACGATCCTGAATGACATTGTCAAAAATGTCTTTCAACAGATCATCCTTTCGGACTTTGCCATAAAAACTATCCACCAACAATTTGATGTCGTCTAGGTTTTGTATTTCTTTGATTTGTTTCATCAGACAAAAGATTTGTAGAGATCGGGTTTCCAATACATGATTAAATAAAACAAGGCGAAAGCCACAAAAGCGATAAGGAGTGCCCACACCCAAGAAGGGATAGCTTTGGGTGTTTCTGATCCTGTGACGACAAATACGTCTTTTCGCTCACTGCCATAGGCATTGATGGTAATCGGTATTTGCTCATTGACGATTTCATGTTCCTTTAAACCGACAACAGCAATGGCCGGCCCGTTCCGTACCTCGAAGGGAATGGTTCGGATACCTTCCACGTTATCGGTGGATTTAGCTACGATTTTAAGCTGGTGTTTCCCGTCCGGAATCTTGGTCGTGTCAAATATGAACTTTACCGGAGGAGAAAACTCGGCAAAGGGAGTCGGATCATCGTCCAAAAATACCTTTATAATTCTGTTGTCTTCCATCGTTATAGTGTTAGTGAACAGTTATATTTTTTATATGATCTGATGTCGCCTCTTTGGGCTTGACGAGGTATTTGATGCTGAGAAACAAGGTTACGGCTACGATAATGACAGCTCCCCAAATGATAATATAGTCTACTTCGCTTCCCGGGCCCGTTCCGTGGGCAATGTTTCGAAGTGCCTTCGATTGTCGTTGTTGGCACAATTCACAAGTCAATGATCTAAAAGGTAAGAAAAACAGCAGAAAGGCCATGTATATAGATGTTCTTTTCATAATTGACAGATTATTTTGTTAAATTTTGAATAGATGCTCGGATTTGTTGTACTTCTTCTGGTGTTACCGCGGAAGCATTGTTGCCCCAACTACTGCGTTCGTGTGTTGCAATGGCCGCAATTTCTTCGTCGGTGAGGATATCAGCGAAAGGTGCCATGACGCTATATTCCGCACGAGCGTCGTAACCTTGTAGAATGATTTTAATTAACATCTCAGGGTTTTCATCGTTGACGATTGGGCTACCGGCCAATGGTGGGAAAGCACCGGCCAGCCCCTTCCCATCGGCCTGATGGCAAGCACCGCATGAACCGGTATAAAGGGATGCACCATCAAGAAGGTTGCTCTTTTCTGTGGGACCCGTGTCGTTTTTCTTTTTAAAGGATGCAATGAACTCCACCGTACGATCACCATCTATAGCAGGCTGTTCTAACGATTGCAGATAAGCTACGAGGTCAAGCACTTTTTGGGTAGCTATGATTTTTTTATTGGGATTGCGCAAAAAAGCGGCAGGTACGGGGACAACTTTGTCGTCACTCGTTACATCCTCTTCGTTTTTCTCCTCAAACAACCAAGGGTAACCGGGCATAATGGATTCCTTTACCACAGTGCGCGGATTGTACAAATGGAGCAGGTGCCATTCTTGTCCGGGTTGGCGTTTGCCCACATTGGTCAAATCTGGCCCGGTACGTTCACTGCCCAAAATGGAGGGCGATTGCCTCCAGGTATCCATTCGTTGCTTGCTAAAGTAATAATCCGAAGGAATGGATGGCCGTTCGCCCCATACCTTGTCCATTTCGATGTTTCGAACTTGTTGAGTATGGCAAGACATACAGTTTTCACTTACATAGAGGTTAAGTCCCTCGCGTTGCTGTGCTGTCAATGGTTCCATCGAAGGCAGGGCTTTGGTCTCTTGCATCTGGTAGGCTGGCACAACAGCAATGAGAATGCTTAGTCCTACAAATACAAAGAGGGCAGTATTGGCTAAATTTTTATGATCTTTATGAAAATTGAACATATTTGTTGTTTTTTATATGCTGACAGATGTTAACTCGGACGTTTCAGCTTGTACGATAGCGTCTTTTTTCTTTACCATGACGTAGAAGTTATAAGCAAAAATCAGATGCGAAAAGAACATTAGCGAACCACCGATGGCACGCCATACCCAATAGGGTTGCATCAGCACCACAGAGTCGATAAAAGGCTTTCCTTCTATCCAGCTAAGCCCCTTGAGCGTACCCCCAGCCATGAGCGAAATCATGTAAGCGAATAATCCGATGAAGGCCATCCAGAAATGTGCACCTACAAAGATCTGTTTAGGTTCCCTGCCTGTCAGCTGTGGGAGAATCGCATATACACAAGCCCACAGGATAAAGCTGATGATGCCGTACATGGTCATATGCGAATGGGCTACGTTAAAATCCGTGAAATGCCACACGTAGTTGGTAAATCGAAAGGCCTGAACACTGCCTTGTGTAGAACCTACGAAATAGAAAATAACACCGACTAGAAAGAAGGGGAGTACATAGCTTTTGGATATCTCACTCCAGCTACCGCGCATGGTCATTAAGAAATTGGTAGTTCCGGCTACAACGGGAATAAACATACCTGCACTGAATACAATCGCAACTGTCTGCAACCACCAAGGCAAGGGACTGAATACGAAGTGGTGTGTACCGATAAGGGTATAAAATAGCATCTGTGTCCAGAAAGCCAGTACACCTAAGGAATAGGAATAGATGGGTTTATTGAGCGAAGATGGGAGATAATAATACACTAAGCCCAACGTGAAGGTCATGAACCACATACCTACTCCTTGGTGCATATAGTAGCCTTGAATAACCGTTTCGCCCAAGCCGTCTTGAAAATTGGGCAAATAGCCGATGATGGCGAGAGTGATCGTCCACAATAGACCACCGAAGAGATACCAATTGGAGACATAGATGTCCGAAATACGGCGATTGGCCACTGTTTTGTAGAAGTTTCTAAACGTGATGATTAATCCAAGCATGAACAGTATGGCTGCTGGCCAAATGTATTCCCGGTATTCGCCACCCCCATTGTTGATGCCGGATAAAAGAAGAATATTACCGATTAATACCGAAAGATTGATAAGGTACCAACTCCACCAGGCCCATTTATATTTGTAGATGTTGGTGTTGGAGGTACGGGCAATCACAAAATACCCTAATCCGATCATGGCCATAGATGCCCATCCCCAAAAGACTGTGTTGGTATGCACCGGCCGTAACCGACCAAAAGAAAGCCAAGAAACTGTATCCATTTCAGGCCATACAAATTTCATCCCGACATATTGACCGACTAACGTGCCGAATACCAGCCAAAAGATGGAAGCACCCAGATACCAAATGACTATTTTTTTGAGCGGTGCAGGTGTTTCCATGTTCAATCGTGTTTTCTTTTTTTCATCAAACAACGGATTTTCGGGTTCGTGGGTTACCTTGGCGATGACGCCTTTGCTATCGTTTGCCACCTTTTCACTACCTAACTCTGTACCTGTTAGCCGATATTTTAATGCGGCTTTCCGTTTTTGCAAAATGTCATCGATATCCGCTTCGCTCATGTCAATGAGCTCTTCGGAAAAGCCGAGCTTCTTTTTGGCTTTTGCCTTGTTATTGAGGGTGTCCAGATAAGCAGATAGACGGACGTAAACGATGACCACAGCTACCAGCAGTACGATAAAAATTAAGGTAATGGTGCCGATAATCCCCGGACTTAACAGCCAGTTGGATGTGTCTGGATTGGGAGAAGGTTGTGCAACTGTTGCATTGCTGATAAGGAAGAACAAAAACAGTAGGTAGTTTTTATTTACGATAAAATTGTCGTAAATATATTGAAAAAATTTTTTCATCGTATGAGTATTGATATGCCTGATTTTAATTTTGTCGCTAAGTCGTATATCGTTGTTGTTTGGAGCATGGTTTTCAGTTCACTTCTTACTTTTACAAATCGTTCGTGCATAGGGCAGGGCGCTGCTGCATTGCATTCGCTTAAGCCTAAGGCACAGCCATTGTAGATTGAATCGCCATCGATAGCGTATACGATATCACTGATTTTTATTTGTTTCATTCTGTGAATATCAATTTCAAATCCACCATACGGCCCTTTGATTGATCGAACAATATCATGTTTGTTGAGCGCGCCCAATATTTTTGCTGTAAAAGCTTCCGGCGTGGCTGTATTGTCTGCTACATCGCCAATTTTTACCCGATTGCCCTCGAGAGACTGTGTAGCAATGTAAATGATAGCCTTTATTCCGTATTGGCACGCTTTTGAAAACATAATTTGTCAGTTCCTGTCGGCAAAGTTAAGAGTTATTTGAATTTCCGACAAGTTTATCTTAAATATTTTTATTTTTCGTCTGTTATTACCAATAGAGGCGCTAAATATAACCCTAGTTGCCAGGAGAGGTAAGCGGTTTATTTGTCTTCCTTGGCGTGCGCAATGAGATAGGCCCTGACCAGCTTACCATCTTCGTCGCTGAGTTTTGCTCTTGGAATCATGCGTTTTACAATTTTATTCCACTGTTCAGGTGTCCTTGTGTTAGGGTCTTTTAATTGATGGCATTTACCACAGCTCATCGTGTTGATACGTTCCCCCTGTGCTATCTGTTCGGGGGTATACTGGGCTGCAATCTGTTCTTTGGTTTCTATTGGCAAGGATCGGATTACCTGGCTGGCTTGCGGGAAACAGCCAATCAGCAGACTGGCTACCATACAAGCACTGAAAACAATTTTCATTTTGTTCATGATACAAGTGTTTTAGATCTAGGATGCCTATTATCATCCGGAGATACTCTTCTCTCGATAGTAAAACATAGAGAGCGGGTTTTAGTTTTGTACAAACAGCAATATCCGCTATGTCTACTAATCAAAATTTACGTAAATTCGCTATATGCGAAGCTATGAGGAGGAAGAAGGCAAGATAAAGGTGCCGCGTTTTGAAGAGGCGGCGGGATTTTATACGAGTAAGGAACGTAGTCGTATGATGTCCCGTATTAAGAGCAAGCATTCCAAGCCGGAAATGATTTTGCGACGGGCAATTTGGGCAAAAAACATTCGTTTTCGACTGCATGACAAGTCGTTGCCGGGCAGACCTGATATTGTGATTAAGAAATACAAACTGGTTATTTTTGTGGATGGCGAATTTTGGCATGGATTCGAATGGAAGAAACAGCGTGAACGTATTAAATCGAACCGGTTATTTTGGATTCCCAAGATTGAACGCAACATGCAAAAAGATGAACGTAACAATCGTGCTTTACGGAATATGGGATATACTGTGTTCCGGTTTTGGTCTCAAGACGTGTTAAAAGACCTGCCTACGGTATTGAATCAAATCGAACTTTTTTTGGAAACAAGAAAGCTATGGCGATAAATCAAGAAAAAGGGTATTAAAAAAATCCTGAAGCGGGGAACTTCAGGATTTTTTACTACTAACCAATTATTAACCTAAATTATGAAATGTACTATAAAAACGAGGAATGGTGGAAGTTATTACACGGTCGATGTTGCTTTAACATTTTTTAACGATTAGGAGGTGTTGTTCTATCTTATACTATTTTTTTATTTATTTCAATTGTCGGAAATAAGCAGCGTCATCTATTCTTTATATATTAGCATAATGCATCCATATATATGCCTATGATTTTATCAAGCAAAAAAATGAGAACAGCTTGCTTTGTGTTTATCATCAGCCTCAGTCTTATGAGTGGCATAGCTCATGGACAACATAAGCAGGAATCCCTTCGAATAGGTTTGATTGCGGATATACAATATGCTGATAAAGCGGATCGGGATACGCGGTTTTACAAGGCATCGGTTGGTAAATTGCAGGAAAGTATGGAGGCGTTTAACGAAGCAAAGGTTGATTTTACAGTTGTGCTAGGCGATTTTGTGGATGAAGGTCCCAAAGATTGGCCTCCTATTCGCCAGCTGTTGCAACAGAGTGTCGTACCGGTGTACAAGTTATTGGGTAATCATGATTATGAATCTGTTGAAGATCCCTGCAAACTTTATGAAACATTTGAAATGCCGGCTCCGTATTATAGCTTAGATACGGCAGGTTGGCGTTTTGTTTTTTTGAATACCAACGAACTTTCGGCCTATGCCACTGTGGCTGAGTCTGCGTTGGAAGTCGAGTTTAAACAAATGGCTTCCGAGTTGAAGATACAGCAACGTTCCCATGTGCAACCCTGGAACGGAGGCATCGGACATACGCAGATGAAATGGTTGGAGGAAGAGTTAAATACGGCTAAACTAAAAGATTTGAAGGTATTAGTACTTACGCATCATCCGCTTTTGCCAGAAAACAATGGGCACGAAGCGCTCAATAATCGTGAAATATTGAATCTACTATCCGATCATAAGCACGTCAAAGCTGTGATTTCAGGCCACAATCATGTAGGGGCATTTGCTTGTTATCAAGGCTTGCCCTGTATTACCCTGGAGGGAATGGTCGAAACAGCCGATCAAAATGCTTATGGTATTCTTGATGTGTTTGAAAACAAGTTGATTATTGTAGGACAAGGTAGACTTACTTCTCGGGAGATAGCGTTTTAATTCCTTGAACTTTTCCAAAGTTCAAGGAATTCATTTATTCGCAAATTTCTTTTAAACGCTTCAGCGCTTTGGGCCAAGTGTCGTTAAAATAATCGAGATAAGCATCGTTGACATCTACATCGACAATGACTGTGGTTATACCGTCCTTTTCTTTGAAAGTATAATTTTCATGGGCATTAGCCCAATCATCCACTTGCGGGCCTTCCAAAATCTCTTGGTCACCATCCAAGAGTCCATAGTGATGAATGGAGACGAATGTGTTAGGAATGTGTTCTTCGATTCTGGCAACCATGCCTTCGCGTTTGCCACTTTCGCTTAAACCGATAAAGCAAATTTTGTCGCCTTTGTTCCAGCCACCTTGAAAATAAGAAGTGGGATTGAAGACGGATGTCCATTGCTTGAAGGTATCTTCTCCTAGCATTTTAGCAGATACTTCTGTCGCAGGAGCCTGTATATCTATGGTATATGTCCGTTTTTTCATGATATTATTTTTTAGGAAAGTTTGGATCTGTTTTGACTTCTTCCATCTGCAGGATATGCCGTTCCGTATGTGCGGCGATAAATAACAGATTCTGATAGCCGTCTGCTGTGCCTGTGGGATGCTTGCTGATATGATTGCGGAGATCTTCGATATTAGCATTTTTAATGTACTCCGTAATTTCTTTCCGAATACTTAAGAAATCCTTCCAAGCATCTTTTGTACTTTGATATTGGCCTGTGGGTTGCAACATGTCCGGGGCTTGGAATTTGTGGCTTCTGTTGGTGATGCTCCCTACAATCTCGTTGTCTCTTTGGGTCAATGTGTCTTTGTCTCCGGGTATTATCGGTTTGTCAAGCTCCTGCTTGGTCATGCCAAAAATCATTTTTTCGGAAAGGATAATATGTTCGAAACATTGCATTATCGACCATTTTCCTTCACCTGGATTAAAATGCAGTTGTGCCTCACTGAGCCCATGAAGACTGTTTTTTAGATCTTGGGTAGTTTTTTGGTAATAATGAAGCATTTTGTCGATGTCGGTGCTATCTTGGACCGGGGGCGCTGGAGGGTGGTACACACGTGCTGTTGAAATAAAACTATTCAATAGTAATAGTGCCAAAACAGGGATTGTTATCCGAACAATCCATACTTTGCTTGTCTTGTGTAATAATGTTTCCATGATGAAAATATATTAATGTTTATTTCATGTACACCTATTTCCGTAGATGCTTATTGCAAGATTACGGCTATTTCTTAGGAAAATACTTTGCAAATGACAAGAAAAACAGTTGGATAGGATAGCATGGGAGACCAACAAACATTTAATATAAATATGGCGCACGATTCCTGTCGTACGCCAATCAATAAAGCAAAAGGAGCGCTGTCTTAACAGCGCTCCAATAGAATGTTCAATTTTGGTTATTTTACCAGATTTGGGTTATATAGCTTTTGATGAATGTTTTTCAATTCGCTCTCTGAAATCTTAATAACTTTTCGGTCGTAAGTCATCAAGCCGTTTGTTTCCACTTCCACATCTGTGGTTTGCGTATAGACACCTGCTGACAATCCAAGTGGAATCAATTGACTCAGTTCGTTTATCAATTCTTCATACCGGCGTTTGAGTTCGTCTTTGTTTTTGAAAGATTGGTAACCCCAGTTATCCTTTTCCTGCCAAGTATGTCCTTCTACTGGAAGTCCCAGGCCACCATATTCGCCTAAGGCCAATACGTATCTGTCGCCAAATAATTCAGGAGAAGGCATGGCTGCCTCAGGATAGTTGTGAATGTCCAGGATATGTCCGGGAGCAACAAAGTTACCACCACTGGCACCGTTCACTAATCGGGATGGATCATATTTGATTGTCCAATCGACGATTTCCTTGCTTTTGAACTGTCCCCATGCTTCATTAAAAGGTACCCAGATGACGATGCTTGGAAAATTGTGCAAGGCATCCATAATGGCTTTCCATTCTTTTTTATAAATGGCTTCCGATTCAGGTGAACGGTCTTTGTCATGCTTTCCGGGTCTAATTTTGCCAGGTTGCATATCCCAGATATTTCCTCCTAAATCGCCACTAGGCATGTCTTGCCAAACCAAGATGCCTAAGCTGTCACAATGTCTGTACCAACGGGCAGGCTCTACTTTAATATGCTTACGGATCATGTTGAAACCCATTTCTTTTGTTTTGACGATGTCAAATTTCAGGGCTTCATCGGAAGGTGCGGTGTGCAAGCCGTCTGGCCACCAACCTTGGTCGAGTGGACCATAATGGAATACAAATTTATCGTTCAAATACATGCGCTGTATACCTTGCGCATCTTTCTTGACGCTGATTTTACGCATGGCAAAATAGCTCTTCGCCTGATCGATAACTTTTCCTTTACGAAGTACTTTGACCTGTAAATCGTATAATTTGGGTTTGTCGGGACTCCACAATTCTACATTGGACAAAGATAATACGATATCTTTACCTACGTTCGCAGTGGATTCGGCAATTTTGTTTTGCTGATCGTAAGCTTCCACGATCAGCTGGTCGCCAGGTTGTGCAGAGGCAATTTGTGCATTAAAATGCAACACTGAACGATCGACATCCGGTGTATGTTTTGTGCTTACAATATGCGTTTGAGGCACGCTCTCTAACCAAACGGTTTGCCAAATCCCGGAAACAGGGGTATACCAAATACCGTGTGGATTATTGATTTGTTTACCACGCGGTTGTGGCCCATCACTTGTTGGATCCCATACACGAATTGCAATTTGTTGTTTGTTTCCTTTTTTCAAAGCGGCAGTAATGTCCATGCTGAATGGATCGAAACCACCTTCATGTCGCCCGATATGTTGACCATTCACGTAAACATCACATTGCCAATCCACAGCTCCAAAATGCAGAAGCACATTGCCTTTCCGCACGTTTTTGTCGATGTTGATTTCGTTATTGTACCATAGTGCCTGGTCTTTGGAAAGACGTTTTCCTACGCCCGAAAGAGCCGATTCTACTGCGAAAGGCACTAGAATGTCGCCATCCCATGTCGTTGGAATTTCTCCACGGTCTTTTGGAGTTATTGAATATTGCCATAAGCCGTTGAGATTTTGCCAGTTACCTTTACGTTCCAATTGGGGGCGAGGGTACTCAGGATGTGGGTTTTCCGGATTTACCTTTTCTCCCCAAGGTGTCAGAATTTTGTCGCCTACAGGTTTCCAATTCTGGGAATATCCAGATGTAAAAGCTGCCGCAATAAGACAAGTCAGTGCAATTGTTTTTTTCATCATATATTATTGTTTTTTATTTTTCTTTCCATTTACTGGCAACGCGTTCGGCGTGAGGTTGGGGTTGTTGGTTTAAATAGTTCTTCAATTCACGAACGATCGGAAGATTTGGTGCATAGATATTCTCTTTTTCTATATTGTCTTCACTATATTTATACAACTCATAAATAGCTTCTTCATCCTTTCCGATGGCTTTCCATTCCACTAGTCGATAATCTGCATTGCGAATGGCCCGACCTAATTTTCCATCTCGAGGAAAGGAATGATACACAAATTTCCGGGTAGACGAAACATCTCCGAAAAGAAAGTTTTTATAACTTTTGCCATCGAAAGGTTGTTGCGTAACGGGCGTGGGTAATTGGCACAGTTCGGCAAGGGTAGGGTAGATGTCTACCGTTTCTATCAAAGCATCTGTTTGCACGCCTGATCGAATGTCAGGGTGTTTTATCATGAGCGGGATACGGTTGGCAAGCTCATAATTCACATGCTTGGTCCACATCCCCATCTCTCCCAAAAGATAACCATGGTCTCCCCATAGTACAACAATGGTGTTTTTGTCCAAACCTGTTTCACTCAGCGCTTTCATCACTTTTCCGATTTGCGCATCGACATAACTGACCCCTGCATAATAGCCATGAATCAGTTTTCTGGTCAATGTGTCCGGAAACGGATCGGCCACTGATGCGGCAGGGATCTCTAGGTATTGCGAAATCTCTCCATCGCGCTTGGTAGCAAGATTCGGTGCATTTATAGGATTGGATTGATAGCTCGGCATAGGCAATTTATGAGGCTCATACATGTCCCAATATTTTTTTGGAACGGAGAAGGGGAGATGTGGTCTTGCAAAGCCAACTGCCAGAAAAAAAGGTTTTCTCTCTTGACTTAACTCCTTCAATCGCTCAGTGGCATATTTGGCTACCCTTCCATCGGCATACGTTTCGTCTGGCACGTCCAAACACTCCCATGCCGCACCTTTTGCCAGACTATTTGCTTTGCCCCAAGGAATGTTTGCAAATAACGCCTCTTCGCGTGTCTGTCCTTTTTTGGACTTGTCAGCATATTCGATAACCAATTCATGATGATGCGGTATGCTCCACGACTGCTCATCGTTGTAGGTGTTGTGTCCAATATGGAATACCTTCCCTATGGCTTCGGTGTGGTAACCATTGTTTTTGAAATGTTGTGGCAAAGTGATTGCTTCGGGATAAGCTTCTCGGAATGCCCTTCCGAAATCATACAGCCCGGTTGAGGTGGATCTTGATCCCAATAGCAAGTTGTAACGTGAAGCCACACATACGGCCTGATTGGTATAAGCACGACGAAAAACATGGGCTTTTGTTCCCAGCTCGTCCATAGCTGGTGTATGGGCTACAGGATCGCCATACGCACCAATAGTAGGACGTAGGTCGTCTACTAGCAGGAACAAGACGTTATACGCTTTTTTCTCCTGTGCTTTGCAGTGAACCGTGGCCAAGCCGAGTAGGCACAAAACAATGATGAATTGCTTCATTTTATTCATTTACCGAAAAAGCATACACCGATTGGGTTTGATACACATCGCCGGGTTTTAGCAAGCTCGACGGGAAACTAGGTTGATTCGGCGCATCAGGGAAATTCTGGGGTTCTAAACAAAGGCCTGTGCGGAAACTGTCTGTACTGCCATTTTTCAGGGTAACTTTGTCTGACATGAAATTTCCACTGTAGAATTGTATTCCAGGCTCTTTGGTGTAGATATCCATTACGATTCCCGATTGGTCGCCAACTAATCGGATAGCATGGTTTAGACCATCTACTTTGGTGCCGTTTAGCACGAAATTGTGGTCATAGCCTTTCCCGTAGCGAAGTTGTGCATCATCTGCTTCGATATCCTTGCCAATGGTTTTAGAAGAAGTGAAGTCAAAAGCTGTGCCTTTTACAGATTTTATTTCGCCCGTAGGAATCAATGTGCTGTCGACGGGTGTATAACCGTCAGCAAACACTTGTAGTTGATGATTGAGGATGGTACCAGAGCCTTCTCCGTTCAGATTAAAGTAAGCATGGTTAGTCAAGTTGATAACCGTTTCTTTATCTGTAGTGGCTTTGTAATCTATTGTCAGCTTGTTATCGGGCTGAAGAGTATACGTTACTTCCATGGCTATATTTCCTGGAAAACCTTCGTGCTTATCAGGAAGTGTGTAGGTGAACTTGACAGCGTTTTGGGTGGTCACTGCATCCCATATGGCAAAGTGTACCCCTTTATAACCGCCGTGTAGCGTATTAGGTCCGTTGTTGGTTGGGAGGGTATAGGTCGAATCACCAATGCTGAATTTACCCTTTGCAATCCGATTTCCAAATGGTCCAACAATAGGACCGAAGTAAGGTTCATCGGGATTGTGGTAATCCATTGCTTTTGTAAAACCTAAAACGACATCTGTGGACTTTCCGTCCTTATCGGGAACTTCTAAGCCAACAATCCGTGCGCCGAAATTGGTTAAATATACCGTCATCCCCTTTTCATTCTTCAGGGTGTACAAAGAAGCCGTTTTTCCGTTGATGACAGATGAAAAATTGTCGGAATCCAATAGGGAAGCCGTAGCATTTGCCGTTTGGGTATTTTCTGTTGTTTTTTTAGTGCCTTGTTGGCAGGATAGATTTGCCATTACCAACAAACCTAAAAGGAGTTTTATGTTACTTTTCATCAATGTATTTTTAAGGTTTATTTAAATTTTCTTTTCACCGAAGGGCCATGTATAACCAACCGGCCATCGTCCTTTACTTCTATTTCATCCAAGAAAACCATGCGTTGGTTCCCGGTATGTGTCGTGCGGGCATGGTATACACATAATTGAATGCCTTCTTTAGTCGTTAAAACACTATTGTGACCTGTTCCGGACACGGTGCCACCACGATGTGTATCTTTCTCTAAGATAGGATTAAAAGACGATTTTTCAAAAGGTCCAAGCGGATGCGTGGAGGTGGCATAACCGACAGCATAGTTCTCTCCCGCAAAATGGTTGGCCGAATACATCATATAGTAAAGGTGGCCATGTTTGAAAAGGTAAGAACCCTCTGTCCAACGTCTGTTTATCTCGCCTGACGTGACCGAACGGCTTTCCCATTCGGATTGATGATCATCCATGCGCAACGGCGGGCGAAGAAGTAGGATAGGCTCGCCTATGGTTTTCGTAAAATCTGAACTTAACTCCACACCATAAATCCAACTTTCCTCGATTTCTTTGTAAAGTCCTTTTTCTTTAGCCCAATCGGCAATTTCAGATGCCACGGGATGCTTATAACAACAACGGGAGTAATAAAGATATATTTTTCCGTCATCTGCAAAATACACATTAGCATCGATGATGGGGTAGCCCGGATCAAAAAGAGGTTTTCCAGTCATATCAACAAATGGGCCTAAGGGATTGTCGGCTATGGCTATCCCGATTCGGTAATTTTCATATTCATTGGTTGGGTTTTCCTTCCAATGAGAACTGTAAAACATATAGTACTTGTGTCCACGTTTGTATACTTCGGGAGCCCAAAAATCTTTGGTTCCCCAAGCATTTTCCTGTTTGTTGCTATATACGACCCCTTCGTTTTTCCAGTTTTGCAAATCAGTCGAAGAGTAAGCAATAAAACCATTTTCAGTACCGCCTGTGCCATACATAAAATACTTGTCCTGATTGTCGTCGTATAGGATATAAGGATCTCCAAATGCTACGTCCAGTGGGTTGTTGGAGATCCCTTTGCTGAATTGGGCTTCTGTCGTGAAGGAATAGATTAAGATGACCGTCAAGAATATATATTTCATTATCATTGCATTTTCTTGATTATGGGACTGATTTGTTTTTCTAAATGAGGGTGTTGGTTTTCGATTTCCGGCCAACCATTTACCCATTGTATTTTATCGAGCATAAGCGTTCTTCGGCTTGCTCCTGTGCTTACTTTTCCGTTATTTTTTAAAATGCCATGGTACAGAAGCCAGTCTGTACCAGCATCGTCCTGTATAATTTTGGCATGATGTCCTGGGCCGGCGACCTTTTCATCACCTTGCAAGAGTAATGTACCATTGCCTCTTTCTGTAATGGGGCGACCCATACGGTCGTAATAAGGTCCTTTTAGATTTTTCGATCGGGCAACCATTACATGATATTTGCTGTTTGCGCCCTCACAACAACTTCCCTTAGATCCGAAAAAATAAAAATACTTTCCTCTTTTATGAATCATGGCAGCTTCCCAATCTCCTGCCGCTATTTTAAATTTTTGTTTGAGGTCTATCGCTTTTTGGCCATCATCGCTTAGCTCAATTCCATGGATACCTTGCTGTTCACCGTCGCTAAAACTACCCCAAAAAAGTATTTTTTGACCATTATATTCAAAATAAGAGGGGTCTATCGAGTTGGGCACACCGACATCGTTGGAGTCAAATAATTTACCTTTATCCGTAAAAGGCCCAGTCGGATGGGGCGCTGTGGCTAGTCCGATGCCTGGATTGGTATCCCCCCAAGTGGAGTATGAATAATATAGCACATACATACCATTGATAAAGTTAATGTCGGGGGCCCATAAGCCTCCTTGGGCTTTCCAGGTCGGTTTTTGATCAAAAACTTCTCCTACGACTTCCCAATCGGTTAGATTTTCTGACTTTAGTATCGGCATAAGGCGACTTCCTTTTCCGTCCCCCCAATTGTCTTGTGTTCCGTAAGCATAGAATGTCCCGTTATTTCGATCTCGGATAACTGTCGGATCAGCTAAAATAGGTTCAAATACAGGGTTTTGAAAGTGAGATACACTTTCTTCCTTTGATAGCTTTTGATGCCCCGTTTTGCATCCCAAGAGAAGCAGGCATCCCCAAAACAATACTGTAAATTGTAGAAAAAAAATCTTTAAAGCCATGGTTTATTAACTCGTTTTCAGAGACTATCTATATTTCCGTGAAACGGTTATCATTGTCATATTGAATCGCCGATTGTTGGAGATGTATGACAAAGATAAGAAATGCTTTCTAGAACAGTCCCTCAGCAACTTCATTTTCAAATATCTGTAATGATTGGGAGAATGGGTTGATGTTTTGTTTCAAAAAATTATTATTTTGTCTCAAAATCAAGCCTAAGATATCAATGAAGTGTTGGATAGTATGGATGTTTTCATTATGGGGTGTTCTTTTGCAGGCCAAAGGACAGGAATATTATTTCAGTCATTACGGTGTTAGCAATGGGTTGTCCAATAATGCGGTGATTTGTGGGGTGCAGGATAAAGATGGTTTTTTGTGGTTTGGCACAAAAGACGGGCTAAACCGTTTTGACGGCTATACGTTCAAGCAATTTTATAGTGATCCCGAAAGTAATAATGGATTGGGAAGCAATTTTATCCACAGCTTGCTCGTGGACAGCAAAAAACAGCTTTGGGTCGGAACCGATCAGGGGCTGTATAAGTATGATGCTTATCGAGAGCGATTTACGCTTTTTGACGGAACAGAGGGGGGGGAGGTGTTGGATATCAAGGAAGATGGTAGGGGCGTCATTTGGTTTATCTCGAATGTTCAACTTTATTCTTATGACGGGACAACATCTAAATTGTTGAAAAATAAAAGAATGGATGGTCAAGCTGTTTCAGCCTTGGCAGTGGATCCGACAGGTGATGTTTGGGTGAGTTCTACCCAAGCGGTTGTCTGTGTCGCTTCGGGCAAGACAATTGTTTATCATCCGGTTAAAAACAACGATTTATGGATAGAGACGCTGACAATTGATAAAAGAGGGAACATTTGGGTGGGCACTTCTAGATATGGCGTGTTGTATGTTGATCCCACCACATCGACTGTTAAACATCTGATTCCATATGTCGAAAAGGATATTAACCTGCTTGTGCGTGATATTCAACAGGTTGATGAACATGTTTTTTGGATTGCTTCGGAAAGTGGCTTGTTAGTGTACAATCAGCTTACTGGAAGTTTGAAAGTCTTGAAAAATGAGCGGGATAATCCTTGGAGCCTCTCGGATAACGCTGTATATACAATTTGTATAGATCATCAAGGAGGTATATGGGCAGGTACTTTTTTCGGAGGCATTAATTATTTCCATGTCGAACATACTTATTTTGAAAAAATTTACCCAAGATTTTTAGCGAGTTCTATCCGTGGTCATGCTGTGAGGGAAATGGTGGAGGAGGAGAGTGGCAACTTATGGATTGGAACGGAAGACAATGGATTGAATTATTGGGATCGGTCAGAGGGAAGGTTTTTGCATTTCTCCACAACATCAGGTCTTTCTCACCATAATATTCACGGTTTGATGCTTGCTGGCGACAGTCTGTTGATAGGCACTTTTCATCAAGGGTTGGATATATTGGATATCAAGTCAAAAAAACGAATTGCTCATTTTAATAGCCATAATACGCAGGGAGGGCTGGGTAACGACTTTATAGTGTGCATCTATAGGACAAAGGGAGGGCGGACACTGTTGGCTACTGCTCAAGGGCTCTATGAGTTTTTCCCTGGTACCGATAGGTTTGAAGTTGTCAAGGAAGCTCCCAATCACATTTTCTATACGTCGATATTTGAAGATAAAGACGAGAACATCTGGTTAGCCACTTGGCGAGATGGTCTTTACCGCATTTCGGCCAAAGATAAAAAAACACAAGTATTTAGACATGATCCTAATGATCCGCTTAGCATAAACAGCAATCGGATCAATCGTATTTACCAGGATTCTTTTGGTCGGATATGGATTGCTACGGAGAGAGGGCTGTCTATGTGGGAATCTACAGCGAAACCCATCCGTAGATTTACAAAAAAGGATGGATTGCCAAGCAACCTGATTCTTACCATGACTGAGGATAAGCATAAAAAAATGTGGATTTCAACGACATATGGTTTGGTATGTATGGATTTGCAGGATTATCGGTTGACGGTTTACAATGAGGAATCAGGTTTATTGGATATGCAGTTTAATTATAACTCTGTCCTTCAGGACGGCGATGGATATCTATATTTTGGTTCTTCAAATGGAATGGTACGCTTTAGTCCGGATTCTCTAAAAAAGCAACATAGGGCAAAACGGCATGTGCCTATCTATATTACAGGCGTAAAATCCTTGCAACAGGAGATTAGTATTGACGATAAAAATGTCCATTCATCCGGTAAGCAAGCCATTTATTTGGATCATGATGAATCGACTATTCATATTGATTTTGCAGCGTTGAATTTTATGGAATCAAATTCCACTTCTTACTTATATAAACTAAAGGGATTTGATCATGACTGGTCTCTTTCTCATCAGAATACAGCATATTTTACGAAAATACCTCCAGGAACTTATACGTTTTACGTAAAGGCGATGGACAAGCAAGGAGAAGTCATATCCGACGAAATTTCGCTCATGTTTGTTGTCCGGCCCCCCATATGGGCTAGCATGGAGGCCTATGTGCTTTATATTGTTGTTTTTATCTTGCTTTTATATTACCTCATACGGTATTATGATAACCGAATCAAAGAGAAAAACCGTAGACGATTGGATAAAATCAAAGTACACAGAGAGCGGGAGCTTTATCGCGCGAAGATAGAGTTCTTCTCGCAGGTGGCGCATGATATCAAGACGCCATTAACCTTAATTAAAGCCCCTTTAGAAAAAATCAGGGAAATGAATGGTGTAAAGGATGAAAGATCAGTACGTCTTTTGGACACGATGCATAAGAATACGGAAAAATTAGTAAAACTAACAGATTCCATTCTGGATTTTAGGCATATGGAAATGCAACAAACCGAATTAAAGTTGAAAAGAGAGAACATTAGTGTGTTTGTAAGGGAATACCTGCAGGAGTTTCAACCCTTGTTTCAACAACGGAATATTGATGTGAAATATTTTTCTGAAGACAATATAGAGATTATGGTTGATTTGGAGGTAATTTCGAAGATTATTGAGAACTTGTTGACCAATGCCGTGAAATATGCTGAGAAACGCATTATGGTCAATTCTACTTTGGACTCACTGAGAAAAAACTGGCTATTGACGATCAAAAATGATGGACACGTATTAAATGCACAAGAGGGAGAAAAGATATTTATGCCTTTTCAGCGAGCAGATGCTCATTTGCATATTGAAGGATCGGGGTTGGGATTGGCATTAGCCCATTCATTTGCCACTTTGCATGGAGGAAAGTTGCAGTTTGAGGAAAATTCTGAAAATTTAAATATATTCGTACTGACAATACCTGTTCATGAATCTTATGCTTAATCTATCCGCCCATAAAAACACTATTTTGATAGCTGATGATCATCAGGAAATCTTGGACTTTATAGCAGATGATCTGAGTGATCATTATGCCGTATTGCAGGCAACTAATGGGCAAGAAGCGTTGGACATGTTATCGAAGTATTCAGTAGATTTAATTGTCAGTGATATCATGATGCCAGTTTTAGATGGCTACGACCTGTGTTTGAAAATTAAGAAAAGTATCGATTATTGTCATATTCCCTTTATCATGCTGACGGCGAAGAATAGCCTGCAGGCTAAGATCGATGGATTGGAACATGGTGCTGATGCCTATATAGAAAAACCTTTTTCACCGTCTTTTTTACAGGCTCAGATTAAGAGCTTATTGAAGAATCGGCAGTTTATACGTGAACATTATGATCCTTCATTTATTGAACCGACGGAGGAAAATCAATCGATAACGGAATCTGGTTTTTTGAATAAGGTGCAAGACGTGATTTTGGAACATATGGGAGATAGTGCCCTATGCGTGGATATGTTGGCAGAAAAGCTCCACATGAGCCGACCTACGCTGTATAGGAAAATCAAGACGTTATCGTTGCTTTCTCCAAATGAGCTCATTAATGTCACCCGACTAAAAAAAGCCGTTGAGTTGCTCAACAAAGGAGAGCAACGGATATATGAAATATCCGCTATGGTGGGATTTAGTTCTTCTTCTCATTTTATCCGAAATTTTCAGAAGTATTACGGTTTAAGTCCCAAAGAGTGGAAACAACAACAGAAGGAGATTTGAATTGTTTAATTGGTTTATTGTTTAATCGAATCCATAAAGAAAAAAGCCGTTCACATGACAAGCATATGAACGGCTAACCTGATTAAAATTAAACGTTGTTTACACTATTGAGGCAATTGCAACATTCTAAATTCTGCCATTTGGAAAAGAGTCCCGGAACCTACTGCTCTAACTTGGAGCTTATATAAGTGATATGGGGTACTATTATCAAAAGTGAAGGTATAAGTTGCTTTTCGTCCATCATCTTTCGGTCCCCCTGTTGTTGGGAATGTGTGGCCATTTACACTATGTAAAGTAACCCAGTTTTCACCATCATTAGAAGCCATAAGATCCCAGTCTTTCGGGTCACGACCAGGAGCGTCATTGCCTGTTGCTATCGTATAGCCGTTAATGACTTGACGCTCAATGTAATCAAACTGCCAATAGAACGGTCCGCCTATTCTATCAATGTTGAAAATTAAAAACTTAGAATCTATACTGCCATCAATTAACTTTAGGGATCCTTCTCCAGCTTCTTTGCCCCCATCATTATCATGTGAAACTGAAAACTGATTGTTAAATAGAGTTAGATCTTTTACTATCCCCGTGGACATCAGTTGCATATTGACACGAATGACAGATTGTTTCGGTGTTTTCAATTGAACGTATGCGTCTCTAAATTCACCGATAGGTATCGTAATAGACATTATATCGTCCTCTGAAATAGACTGATATTTGCCATCACTCTGTTTTACAAACCATTCGGTACTACCTATTGTAAAATCTGCATCATACCCAACTTGTAGTTCAGAACCTGTGACACTGGTCTTAAGTTGTACGAGATCAGATGGTAGAATCTCTACTTTTTCTTCGCGCTGAGCCCAATAACCCTCTTCGTTAAGAGTTATTAATTTCACATTGAAAGTTCCCGTCTTAAGGAACGTATGTGTTGGAGACGTCTCGGATGAAGTACTGTCGTCCGCAAACGACCATCTACTTTCGATAAAATTAGTCGAAGCGTTATTAAACTTAATTGTAAATGGGTCGGCAACGTCAACGACTTCATAGTTAAATGTGGCAGTTGGTTTCGGGAGAAGTCCTTCGTTATCGATAATGGGCTCTTCTTCTTTGGAACAAGAAGTAGAAAACCCCACAACCAAGGACAAAATGAAAAATAAATATTTTTTAGTCGTTTTCATGGTGTTTTGATTCATTGATTTTAACGTACTTTGATCATGCGCCATTCGGCTAGCTGGAATAGGTTGGTGCCACCTACAATCGCTGTAATATTTAATCTGTAATGGGTATAGGAGACCGGGTAGGAGATGTTAAATCTTCTGGTCATTTCCCTGCCAGAAAATGATTCACCCTCGCGCCGATCAATTGTTGTCCAATTAATTCCATCGTTGGATCCTTGTAGCTGCCAGTCTTTAGGGTCCCGTCCTTGCGCATCATTAGCAGACGTCAATGTATATGCACCAATTTTTTGTGGTTCATCGAATACTAATTTACATTCCAAATCTCCAATAAAATCTGCTTGAAGAAATTTGGTTCTTATATTATTGTCTACTAATTTCTTAGACCCCTCACCTCCATCTGGACCATTTCCGTTGTCACGATTGACCGAAAAAACGCCTAAATGGGTAACATCCTCTTCTAATACGTTGTCGCAATCAATTAGTATTGTCGTGAAACTTTTTTCCTCATTTAATATATGAAGACTTGGGTTTTTAAGACGAACAACTATAGCTAGGTGTTTACCCAAATTATTGTTAATTACTGACCATGGTATATCCAGTGAGAAGCTTGCTTCACTAGCGTTACTTTTAAAGCCTACTTTTGTAGACGTGCTAAAATCATCTTCCTGCAAAGCTACTGTTGTAGGCGGAAGAATTCCTTCGGCCACCATATCTGTTATAGTATCAGAGTCGGTAACTATATCGACTGTGAAAGGGTTTCCGGGAAAGCTCGCCAAATTAAGCGTTAGAGGGATGGATATACCGCCAGAGCTACTGTTGTAGTTTTGACGATCTCGCGCTTGTATAATATCTCCCCCTGTTTGAAAAGAAATGTAATGGATGTCTTCAGGTGTCAAAAAATCGTTTGTATTGAGAATAATAACGCCTATTTTTTGTTCCTGGTTAACAACATTATTTTTTCCTGCGTCATCGAGTGAATATCCGATAGCAATTTGTTTTCCAAAGTGTCGTTCTACTTCGGTACGGGCTACAGTGATTTTGAATTGTGCTACGTCAGATCCAAAATCAACTTTAGCAACGTTGTCGATTTGTAAGGCACTGGATGAAATCACAATTGTGTTGTCCAATTTCCCTTCAACTGCCATTTTTTCCAATGTGTCTTGGTTGATGCTAAGCGTTACTTCGAAAGCTTTTGTAGCGTTCCCACTCAGCTTTAGACTAACTGGAATAGTCATAAACTCATTTGTTTTGGATATTTCTCCCGCGATATTGCCAGTTTCAACTTGGATACTTTTACCTGCTTGTAGGTTAAAGTCCTCCAAAGCTGCTTCTTGGCATGATGCCAATGCAACCACAGTTGCCAAAATACAGCTAATATTTCTTAATGTCTTCATTACCTTATTTATTACTTGTCTAACCATACCCTACCATCCATTTGCCAATTAAGTTGACGAGGTACTTTCAACCAACTGATAATTTGTGCCGAGACGTCGTAAAGCCTTGGTACCAATTCTCCTAGTTGAGAAGTTGATGGGGCACAAATGTAATCGTTTAAAAGTGTTGTGGGATAGGAGGGATCGCCTAGCGTCAAGTTAGCTCCGTAAGGCCCCTCGTCTAAAATCATGCCGTCGGTGTTGCCACCCATGATTGGCCAGTAGCCTGCTAGATAGTCAATATATGGGTGATTTGGGTCTACGCCCACTTCACAGCTGAATTGCTTGATCATATCTTCCGGCATAGCCGTTTTCCAAATTTTTACATCAGCCAAGTAAGCGTCTGATCTCCAGCTTTCTCGAGTGGGCATAAAGCCAACGCGTAGCGGATGCTCTGTCTCTATACTACCCCAACCCGTAATATTACCTTCTCTATTAAATTCACCGTTCGTATATAGACGTACAAATCGTTCGCCGTCACGTTTTAAACCAACTACAGTAATCGTATTCCAGCTGGCATCATTTAGTCGTTTGTTCTCGTCAGCCTTTATTTCGCCATAGCCTTTGTCTCCTCTAGCATTAAATACCCAAAAGTTGTCCGACAAGTGGATAACCCAACCAGGCATTTCTTCTCTATCCCATCCACCTTGCCATGTCTCCCTTTTGCCGATTATTGAGGGGTGGCTAAATCGATAATTGTTGTTGCGCCCCCTATTCTTTTTTATTTTTAATTCAATCGTGAAATCGTCTTCTCCAAAATTGAAAAGATCGTTTTCTTCACTTTCTAATTCGGCATATTTTACATCATTAAAAAGCATGAATTCGCCTGAAAGCTTGTTTCCAATATAGGGTTTACCAATAAACTTGGTGCTATATTTCGGAGAATACATGATGGTAAAAGTATTTAAAGCCGGATTACTGAATACCGTATTATCGTTTTCTTCTGCCGGAATATCAAAATGCCCACCTTGACTGGAAGTGATAATGACTAACCAATTTTCCTCTTCGAATTTTGCTCGCTGTTTTAAAGCCTCCAATATTTCGCCTACTTTACTGTCAAAGTTATTAATCGCTTCACGGTATCCATTAAACGATAAATCAAATCCATACTCCAATCCCGCTTTTTGAATGTCTTCGAAATGGGCGGTAATGAAAGTGCGGTCTTCTATTCCTAAATTGGCAATAACTTTGTCTTTAACATCCTCATCGCTCGAGGCAAGTTGGGAGTCTGCATATTCTCCATAATTGTCTAAGAATTGTTGGTTAGCACTAATAATATCGATCTTTGCTTGGGGATCAAAATCAATTATGCGTTTGAATATCGAAGGATAAATGTCCAGTTTGTTATTAGAGAAATCATTGTCAATTACCCCGTGTTTAGCAGGTCCAACTCCCGTGATGATATTCGTCCAATTGCTGGCAATTCCCTGTGCACTTTCTTCACTGAGGCCTACCCAAGTGTGTATAGCATGAGGAAGTAAGTTGGTTAATACTGGGGACTTAGCATCTCTTACGGATTGTCCCCTCGCTCCGTCAACGACTAATAATAATACTTTAGGCGTTCCATATACTACATCTATTTCCTCTTCCTCTTTTTGGGAAGGAATGACCTTGTTAAACTCTTCCTTACATTGGCTCATGAAACCAATTGTAAAGAAACCTATTAGGAGGAGTTTAATTGTACTTAGTTTATTATTTCTTTTCATACCCCAGTTCTTTTTATTCGATAATCACTCTAATTATATTTGCGGCTTCTTCATTGTTGAACATATTAAAGCCTCCTAGTAGCAATAATGCCCGTTTTCCATCTTCTGAGGTGGTTTCAATAGCATGATCTAACCAACCGTTAAATCTGCCTGTAGCATTTAGGGCAGGTTCTGCCAAACTGCCATCCGGTTGGAGCATCATAAATCCATTACGGGTAACTCCGTCATAGGTCAAGAAAGCTCCAGATACCACTATTAGACCGTCATTCAACTGCTTGGCATAGTTTGGGAATCCTCCTAAAAATGTTCTCGGCTGAAAACTCTCATCTAATGTTCCGTCTGCGTTTAACAGCGCCATATATCGAGCAGGTCGTCCGTTATACGATACAAATTGTCCAACGACAACATATTTGTTGGTTTGTTCATTGTAAGTTACCTTTCTGATATAGTAATTTGCCCCTGTTCCACCAGGGTTAAATGATTCATCTATGGTGCCATCCGCATTCAAACGGGTGATATAACCAGCAGTCTGGCCATCAAAACTGGTAAACTCTCCAAATACTAACATCTTGCCTTTTAAAGAGCCTGATTCGTGAAGTAATGTTGCTATATTGCCATTCGGCCCGGCGAAAGGAGTGTCTCCATTAAAACGAAACGTTTTGTCTAATGTCCCGTCAAGATTTAGGCGAGCAATGCTTCGAATCTCTATACTATCTAATATGGTTGTATCTCGGGTTTCCCTCTTATTAGGACGATCATATCTCCGACTAACATAATAGCGAAAATTACCTGTTGCAATCAGCTTGTTCTCTTGCGGGTAGAGATTTGTGATTGCCGAGTTAAATCCTCCATTGAACGTGGGAACATACTTTGTCGTATCACTTTGGTCAGGTCTTCTGTAGGGCTTCACACCCATAGAATCTAACCCGCCTGTTATGTGTAAGCTGGTGAGATTGGATATGTTATCTCTTTTTTTGTCATATCCTGAAAAAGATCCAGCAATATAATATCTATCAGCAATCTGCACAATCGAATTGATGGTGCCGTTTGCCCCTTCTCCTGTTCTCCAACTTACATCGTATACCCCGTTTGAATAAGTACGCGCCAAGCGATTGATGGGTCTAACAAGACCTCTACGGTTGTAATCTGTAAAACTTCCTACATATATTACTTTGCCGTCTGATGTGACTAACCTGTTGTAGACGGCATTGTTAGCTCCTTGATTGGCTTCCCATGTGGGATCAATTTTTATCCGTCCGTTCATTTCGAATTTAGGTCCAAAAATAATGATGTCGTCAATGGTAATGGATAATACTCCTGTACTTGCATATGGTGGGACTTTGACTTGTAACTCATTTCCTGAAATACTTACGATCTCAGCCTCTTGTCCGTTGAACTTAAAAATAGCTTTATCTTTAAATTCTGATAATCCCTCTACCTTAAGCTTAACAATATCACCTACATCACCACTCTGGGGAGACGGAACTTGAGCACGATCAAACTTAATAGGAAGAGGCGCCTTGCCCTCTCCATATGGCTCAGAGAAAAATGTTGCTTCTTTCACGCATGCTGTGGCTAAGAAAGAAAGTGATAGCGTCATTAAGACGAATTTCTTTAATCTATTTTTCATAAAACTACCTTTTACTTTGAATAATATCGGCTTTTATCTGACTATTACTAAATCCAAATTCAGCGCTTCTGTAATCTAGAGCATGCACGACACCATTGTGTGGCTGGATGTCGGAAGAAGCTACTGGTATAGGATTAAACACGTCCGGATTCGATAAATCCCAGATAAATCCAATATGTAATTGACGGTATCCCATATATTTTAAGACAGAACTTCCATCCGAGCTTCTCGCATCATTAAAAACTACGCCAATATTAAAAACCCCGTCTCCTTGAGAGTAATAGTTTTGTCCACCATATACGTTCATTAGACTATAGTCTACCTGTGGATAATCAGCTAGTTTATTTTTACCATTGAAGATATGACGATTTAGGTAATAGTTCCAAATCAACGGATCTACATCGCTCAATACCTTTATCGTATCTAATCCTAGATAATACAGCTCGGCGTTCAGTCCTCCTTGATCTAATCTCCCGATTAAGCTTTTGATATCTTCGTCGCGAGGCGCAAAAAAAGTAAATTCATCACTTTTAAACTTCTCCTCTAAGCCAGCTAAACGAACAATTTGCGCAATAGTGTCAAATTCCCTTGGTTTGGAGTCCAAATAGTCCATGATAGACCCGTCGAACTCCGCAGTAGCTCTTCCTCCATCAGTGTAATAATCGTCCTTTTTACAGGAAAACAGTAGAACAGTGGCCAAAAATAGCAGGACCACTTTCTTTATTGTTGATCTCATTGTTCCTTTCATAATTATCTTCCCGTTGTTGTCCAATACTCATTCAATACAATTTGTGGATTATAGGTTCGCGCACTCTCATGCAACGGCCAGGTCCATGCTCCCCGATTGTACTGATCTAGATTCATAGGAGCCATCGTCCATTCAGCATTTAAAATCCTACGTGTTCTTATAAGGTCGAAATAGCGATGTGCTTCTCCTATTAATTCACGACATCTTTCCAAATAGATAAAGTCCTTCAGGTCATTCCCGCCATCTCCATTGTAGGGGAGTGCTTGAGCTCTGTTTCGTACTATATTCACTGCTGTTATAGCCTCTGCATCCCGATTGAGGTCCGCAAGTGCTTCTGCGTACAATAGAATTGCATCTGCGTACCTGAAAATGATAATTGAATTATCAGGATAGCTTTGTTCGTTTCCAGAAGCGTATACATTGGATGCAAATTTCTTCAGCACAAATTGACCGTCATCCGCGGTGATGTCTTCAAACCATAAGTCTCGTCGCTTGTCTGCCTCGCCTTCAGGATATATCTTATTCATATAATCTGAAATAAAATAACATGGACTTACGGACTTGTCGTGACGTGGAAAAAGGTACGGCCATCTTAGAAAGTGTGTCCAAAACTGATAGTGGTTTCGGACGTCGAAATTATCCCAAGTTTCTGAATAGTTAGGTGCATCGCCGTAATTGACACTTCTATAGAATTCGAATAAAGACTCTTCCGTTCGGCCTTTAGAAACCTCTGCCCAAGACTCTTCAGTCATGTCATAAAGTCGATGAGCTTTGCTATCAATCAGTTCTTTTCCCAGTGTTGCCACTTTCGTTAGGTAACTTTGGCTGTTCGCCCGATCGAAGTTTGCATTCCATGCATTCATGTGCATCAGCAATGCTATAATTGCACCTCTTGCAGGACGCGCTCCCCGTTGCGCAGGATCGCTTAGAGTCCAAGTAATTTTGTCTTTTTGGGGTTCGAGTTCCGCGATGCATTTGTTTAAGACCGAAACCATGTCTTCTCTAGGTAGAGATTCTGAAAAATAAGGCTCTGTATAGTAAATCACATCACCATAAATGCGAACCATCCAAAAATAGGTGAAACAACGTATAAAAGTGGCTTCGGCAACGTAGCGGTCTTTGTCAGCTCCCGTGACACCGGGAATGCCTGCTTCCAGTTTTTCTAATAAAATATTCACACTTTGGATAACTTGATAATATCCGTTCCAATAGGTTATGCGTTCGAGCTTGTAATCGGAAAACCTGTTACTGTAAATAGCTTCGAGTAAGTTGTTTTTTCCTAGTACCTCTACCACTTTTCTTTCATCGGGATCCAAGGGACGTGTCCGGGCATCTCCTGATTGAGGTGACCCAAATAATTCTCCTGAACGAGCTTCGCCAATAGCCCCCATTACCCAACTCTCCTGAATTTTCTCGAAGAATTTGGAATAGATAAAGGCTAGGTTTGATTCTACATCGGCTTTTGATAAGTAGAAGTTGTTTCCTGTCAAACGGTCAATCGGGTCGATCGTCAAATAATTTTGACATCCCGAAGCCATTATGATGAGTGCCGATAGCATCAGCTTTTTGAACGTTTGATGTAATGTATAATGTTTATTCTTCATGGTTTGATTAGAATGAAAGATTTAAACCCATGTTATACGTCCTTGGAACCGGATATCCGTTGGATAAGTCTCGTCCCATGCTTGTTACATTTTCGGGATTAGGCCCGCTGTATTCGGAAAACGTATGTACATTTTCCAAGGAGCCATATATCCGAAGGCGTTGTAATCCGTAACGACGTAAGAAATCACGACTGAACTGATAACCTAGTGAAATACTGTTGATCTTTAAATAGGTTCCATTTTCCTCCCACAAGGTCTGATCATACCGAAAAGGTCGGATAGTACCGCTACGAGTATACGCGTATGCATAGGGATATTTAGCAATGTCGCCTGGTTGTCGCCACATATCATAATCATCCAAAGGCACCACCACCTTGTTGTCGTTGTTTTGACCAAATGGATTAGCCATTAACCCCATGCGTTCGGCCAATGCATTGTTTAAAATTGTACGTTTGGCGGTAAATGATGCGTAAATATCCAATGAAAAATTCTTGTAAGTGAATGAGTTTCGCATCCCCCCGGTAATTAAGGGTTGGGAGTTTCCGGTTCGCACGTAGTCTCTCTCATCGAGGATATAATCTCCGTTTCTATCTAGCCAAATTGGATCTCCTGCTTCGAAGAAGGTTCCGTTGGCCATTCGGTAACGTAAGCCCGTACTTGGATCTACAGGTACATCATCATCAGTGGCATACACACCTTGATTCACCAGCAGATAGTTGGATAGGGTAGATGTCCCTACGCGAAAGAGAGTGTGCTGTCCATTGTCTTCGTCATCATTCCACTTAATGTATTGCCCTCCGTAGTGGTCCGGTAGCTGAAGCAATACATCTCTATTGTAAGCTCCGTTTATCGAAAACAGCCAGGTAAATTCGCTTCCGGTTCTTAAGGGGCGAACGTTAAGTGCCAACTCATGTCCATAGTTTGCGATGGCTGCATCATTTGAGGCAAGAACACTAAAGCCCAAAGAACTATTCAAACGTTGATCGAACAACAAATTGTCAACCTTCTTATAGTAGGTGTCATATACAAAGTCTATTTTATTGTTAAACAGAGCAATGTCGAACCCTAAATTATATTGCATGGAGGTTGTCGGTTTTAAGTTTGGATTTGGGATTTGGCCATAATCGATTCCTATACCTTGCTGCTGGTTATAGTTACCCCAAATGTTGTATCTCCCATAAATCCTTTCTAAGGTGCTATTTGGCATCACATTGATTCCCCAACTGGCACGTATAGAAGCTAGATTCACCCAAGAGGCATTTTCCTTAATCCAGTCTTCATGATGAGCATTCCAACGCACACCTACAGCTGGATTTTTCGTGTATAAGTTTCCGAAGCCGTTTCCTGAAGAACCATCCATGCGATAGGATAAATCTATAACGTATTTTCTTTTGAAATCATACGAAGACGAAAATGCAAACGACAATGCGCGCGCATCGATAAAATTGTTAAGTACGCCCCCCCCTCTAGAGAAGTATCCGTCGAAGCCCAACGGTCCCTGAAAGATGTCATTTGGAGTTCGGCTCTGCCTTGTTGCTGTATTTTGCCTACTTACATTCCTAACTTCATTAAAAAGATTCAGAAATATATTATGATTTTCTTTAAAAGTTTTACTATAATTCAGAGAGCTACGGCTATATAACTGTGTGTTTCGACCAGCGAAGGAGTAAACTTCCGAGAATTGGTTGTTTGCCGCTGCCGGTTTAAATGTATCTTCTGTCTCAGAGACAAACTCATAACTCAAGGCCGATGTTAGGCGCAAACCTGTTAATATCTCATAAGACCCTTCGATGTACGGACGAATTGTGCGCGTATTATTGTCGTTCTTTGTCTGAATAGACGAGATATACTCGGAAGAAGCCAAATAAAAGGAAGGAGGGGGCAATAGTGTCGAAGATAGTCCACCTTCTGCTACACCTGTTTGCAATACTCCGGTCCCATCGCCTTTGTTTGTTTTTGCCAATGATGCAAAAACTTGTCCGGTAAATCGGATTTTATTATCGGGGCTATAGTCCATCCTAAGATTTGAGGTATAACGAGAAAATCCAGTATTACGAATAATACCCTGATCTTTTGAGTAACCAATGTTTGCTTTGTAGGATAACACCTTGTTGCCTCCATCCACACTTAAATTGTGACTTTGGTTGAAAACTGTTCTGAAGTATAGGTCTTGCCAATTTGTGGAATTATTAAAATAGGCATTTAAACTGTCCGATAAATGAGGGGTACTTTGTATACGGTCTATGTCGGATTGAGTTAATGCGTTACCATAAATTTGTTGCAATTTTAACCTTCTTTCTAGATTTCCGCCCAATGTTTCACGAAGTTTTGGGGGAGTCCTAAAATAGGAGTTGTTGATATAGTTGATGCGAGGGACCTCCGAATTTCCTCGTTTTGTGTTTATAATAATTACTCCATAAGCGGCCAATGAACCGTACAATGAGGTGGCTTGAGCGTCTTTCAATATCTCAATTGTTTCAATATCCTCTGGGGGTATCATTGACAAGGGGCTAATCCCAGGTCCCTGTTGCTGCAAGCCCATTTCGGAAGCGCGGTCAGCATCTAAAGGTACACCATCAATCACATATAATGGAGAGGTGGGCATCAAGATGGATTCGTTGCCCGATCCGGTTATTGTGAGCGTCGAAAGCCCACGGATTTGAGTTGTACCTCTATATCCTGGAGCACCAGTATTAACTTGTATGTTCATGCCGGGAACTTTTCCTTGTAACAATGATTCCAGAGAGCCAGGCACATCACGAAGCTCTTCAGCAGTTACAATATTAGATGCACCTGTGGAGGTTTCCTTTGGTCGTTTTGCATAGCCACGGGTAACGACAACTTCTTCAATTCCCTGATCAGAAGAACTCATTGTCACCGTCAAATTTGTTTGGTTGGCATTTACGTTTACCCTTTTGTCGGTGTATCCTACCAGCTTGAATAGCAAGGTCGTATTTCCGGTCAGCGTTATCGAGAAACTACCATTTTCCTCTGACGCAACTAGTGCTCGTCCTGTGCCTGAGTTGATAACGGTAACGCCTCCAAGGCCATTGCCATTTTCATCTAACACTCGACCACGTAATGTCGTTTGCCCCAGCACATTAAGACTAAAGCCTACCCAAAATAGAAATATGCTGTATATAATTTTAATTTTCATAGAAAGCCACATTATTCGTTATCAAATTTTGGATTATCGTTTTGGAAGTGAAAAACGATCTCCCAATCCCCTTTCTTAAATATTCTAAAGTTGAGGCCAAAGCTGGCTGTTATCCGCGTACCTCCCCATCCAATGCGTGAATAAGAAAAGTCTGCCCGAGCCCATCCTCCAGATGAGTAGGGGGTAGTAAAAGAGGTAAGGGGAATAGGATAAGCTACGTCGTATTCTACGTATTCTGGAGTTATTGTCTTGTTAAAACCATGTACAAGATTGTCCCATTTGGTCTCATTGAAATCTTCCGGATGAATGGGGTTACCATCTTTGTTCAAAAATACGAAGCGCAGTTTATGGCCATTTCCTCCCTCAAATTCACGGAAATAGACGACAACATCCTTTTTTTGGTCGTTATTAACCAAATTTACATTTGTGTGTTGACCAACAACATTGTTTAGCCATCCAGGTACGATATAGGCTCGTTTTCTGGGATCTTTGGGGCTAATTGGATCGGGAGCAATTTCTCCAGTGTATGGATTAAGATCTGTCGGCTCATAATCTAATTGACGCCAAGGAATAAACTGGAAGTCTTTAATGTATCTAACACCTCCTGAATTGCTCATTTTTAAGTCAAAAAAACGGATATCCTGTGTTTTCAAAACGGTATCAACCGGCCTTGGTTCGATAAGTTCATTGTTAGAGGAAGCATGTAGGATAAATCTACCGTTAGAATCAATCTCAAACATAGGCTTTTCTACTAATCGGCGCTTCTTTTCTATTTCTTCCAATGACGTCTCCTTCCCATCGTACTCTGCTATCCATTCGTATGTTGGAACCACTTGTAAAAAATCCAACGCTTGACGACCGTCCCCGAAGCGAGGATTGACAATTTCGAAAGTCATTGGAAGTGTCGAGTTGTCAACATTCAAATTTGTAAATACAGTAGTTCGCCCCAACTTAGGTTCCAAAACTTTGGAAGAATAGCTAAGATTGTCGCTGATGAAATCCTTGTCTTCCGGCAGGTCATACAATTCTTTGCATGACACAACTACCATGGAAAGAGTAGCTAATCCCATCCAAACCTTATATTTCATATTACTCATCATACTAGGTTATTATTAAGTTTCTTTCGTATATTCATTATAACTCTTCATAGTTTACAGACCAATCTGCCAATTGGAATAAAGAATTGTTATTGCTTCTTATTCTAGTTATTACTATTCGGTAGTAGGTGTAAGCTACATCATTTTTAAATCGAAATACACGCTGTAGAAATCTATCAACAAACTCTTCTGACGAGCGGGAATCCAATTGTACCCAATCGCTACCGTCATGTGAACCCTCAAGGCGCCAGTCAATAGGGTCTCTTTCTTGGGCATCGTTAGCAGAAGTTAACGTATAAGCGTTGGCCACGGAAGGCTCGTTCAACTCGACTTGAAGCCAAAGTGAATTTGGAAACGATCCGATTAAAAATTTAGTTTCTGGATCTCCGTCAAAAGCGTACTTAGCCGCTTCTACGGCAGTTGGTCCTCCACCATTTTCGTGAGACCATGAGAAGGTACCACCTACTGTGACAAAAAGGTTAGGCGGAGGCGGAATATAGGTAAGTCTCTTTACGAAATCGTTGAATCCAAAAACATGGTCGGGAGATAATACGTGAACAACCCCGTTGTTGGTTTCGATGTCTATGGAAGCCGTGCTCGTAGTCACCCAATTGCGTAAAAAAGGACTGTTTTTGGTGTCGCTAAACTCGATAACGGACGGACCTCCATATATATATCCCGAAGAATATGACTCAACTAATTTGCCATGCATACGATATCCGTAACGGAAATCGTATAAGAAGGATCCGTCTTGATTTTTAAGCGAATCACTAGGAAGGTTGCCTCTCATGATATACTGGGACATCATGGTGTCTAAATGTTCGTACTGAACGTTTCCCAAGAATTCGATAGGTTGTTCGGCTTTCCTTCTGATATTGTTGAGGTTTTCCAACGCTAACCTGAAACTTTCGTTAGTAGGAGCAAATACTGTTACGTCACTGGAGGATAGCACATCTTCCAGCCCCACTCGATCGATTACTTTTACCAAGGAGTCGTACACGCCCGGCTTGCTCTTAAGATATTCGTATATATTTCCTTCAAATCGAGTTTTTTGTAACTCGTGTTTATAGAAGCCATTATCTTTGGCACAAGATAAAATGAGTAGGCTACATAAACTTAATAATATTCGGAATTTCATATTGTTCCTTTTTTTAGGTTATTTCCAATAATTATTCTGTTCTAATAGATTGTTTTGCTGGAGGAGAGATTCTGCGATTGGCCAATATATTCCACCCTCGTTTAGCAGTTTAACAAATGCTGGATCATCGTTTTTGATACGGTTATAGCGTACTACATCATACCAGCGATGACCCTCACCCATCAGCTCACGCTGTCTCTCACGAAAGATGGCGTTTACTAAGTCACCATTCTCCTCTTCTGTATACGGCAATAGACCACGGTTTTCTCTAATGATATCCAAAAGCTCGACAGCTCCATTTCGCTCACCTAAAACAGCCAATGCTTCGGCTCTTAACAAGGTAATATCTTCCAAACGGGATACGACCAAGGCACTGGAGAAAATTTGAAAATTTGGATCGGTATTGCCTCCTTGTATACATTTTATCTTACTGAATATAGGATATCTTCCGTTAAAGTTTCTAAAATAGTTTTCGTTTAATGGATTTCCCAAAGTATCTATGCTAAAGCGCTCATCTTTTGGTTCGTTGAAGACACTGATGATAGACTCCTTTGTTAAATAAATGTCAGGATTGGTTTTGTTGACAACAGGACTGGCCAATGTCAATTCTTCTATATGACCCGTAAAAGATGCTTCTACGTGCGCCCAAACTGCAGGGAAGGCGAACATTTGACTACTATGCTTGTCAAAGAAAAAACCACTGGGAGAGGTAAGGTTGCTTGTGCTAGCATAATTGATGTTTGCTTTCGAGTAATTATCCATTATATAGGCTGTATAGGAAGCAACATTAGGATAATTTTCCTGCCAAGCAGATAAATGGGCTAAAACTGCGTAGACGTTAATTTTTGTTGCAAGAGTACCATCCCAACGGGATGTCGCCTCATTATAGTAGTTTCCCAATTGCTCAGGTTCATTATTTGAATAGCGAAAAGGTAAGTCAACTACAGTGGCGAGAAGCTCCTGTTCAATCCAAGCCATTAACTTATCTTTGTTTTCTCTTGGGCGGTTTGTAAAAGAACTTTCACCGGATTTGGTTATCAATGGTACATCTCCCCACACGCGTGTCATGTAAAAGTATGCAAATGCGCGCAAAAATCGAGCTTGTGCAACGTCTACCTTTAGGTTCCCTTCGGTGTAACGATCGTCTTTTTCAAATACTTCTGGTGCTCTTTCCATAAAAACATTTGCGGCATTAACTACCGCGTACCATCTTCTCCAATTCCGAAGGGCTTCCAAAGTCGCATCATTGGCATTTAAATCGTTGGTAGCGATAGCTTTCAAATCTCTTCTAAAAGGAATTGCATAGTCGCCAGATCTTACTTCCCCATACAGCCAAAAGGCATTGTTGTCAACCAACGCAGATTTGGTCAGGGCGTAGACGCCCATTAATGCACCTCTAGTATCCTCCATTTTCTCCCACATATATTCTTCGGAAACCACTCGCGTGGATTCTACGTCAAGCATCTTGTTGCAACTTGATGAAAGAGCGAGAAATGCTAAAAAATAAAATATCTTTTTCATTAGTGCCTATTAAAAATTTAATTTAAAACCCATCATAAATGTTCTAGGAAGTAACATATTATATCCTTCGTCGTATCCCAAGTAGTTTGCTATTTCCGGGTCGCGACCTGAATAACTTGAAATACTGAACAAGTTATTTGCCGCTAGGTATACATAAAGTTTTCCTCCTCCAAGCTGAGAAGCTAAAAGGTTGGATAGATTATATCCCAATGAAACTTGCTTTAATTTCAGGAACGAGCCGTTTTCTAAAAATAAGTCTTGCGACGATTGGTAGGCATTTACGGAACTCCAAGGGTTATATAATGGGTATTGGCTATAATCTCCTCTTTTTTCCCAAAATGTAATCTCTTTTATGGAATTTATATTGCTTGAGTTTTCGTTGTTGATGAAGTTAAAGCGGTTTGACATCTCTTGGTTGATGATATTTCTTCCTAAATTGAAATAAAAATTGAATTTGAGGTCGAAGTCTTTATAAAAGAAATTATTTTGCCACGAACCTGAAATCTTAGGTATATAGTTGCCACGTATTACCCGGTCGTCCGAATTAATGCGGTTATCACCGTTTTGGTCCTTCCAAATCGGATCACCTGCTTTAAAGGTCAATCCGTTGTAATTTTTCTTCACGCCACCTGCCTCAGGCACCTCATTATCGGATTGATATATACCTTCGTTTTCCAAAATCCAGAAAGCATCGATCCGTTCCCCCACTTTGAGCATACGATCTTGTATAATCACTTGATCTGCTCCGCCCGGTAATGCTGTCAGCTCATTGTTATTAAAGGCTACATTGAAACCTGTGTTCCAGCGGAATTTGTCGTCATTCGCTACCGCTACATCGCCACCAAAAGCCAACTCTACACCAGTGTTTTTGACGCTCATGCCCGACTCTACACTATATTCATAACCATATTCTGCATAGGCAGGTATAGTCAGTGTTTGATTTTTGTTGTGCTTCACGTAGGCATCCAAAGAGAAGTAAAGGTTATGCTTGGAAAGTTGAACATCTAACCCAATGTTCGCCTGATCGGAGTAAGCCCATGGCATATCATAACCTATCCATCCATCTTCATAGGGACGAACCAATCCGGCAATTCCATTGTAACCCGGGACAATCACATTGCCAGTATAGCCAACCTGCGCTGTATAATTAGGCCCTTGGGAAATGTTATCGTATAAGTTCAAGATGCCCAATCGGCCTACACTAGCCCGGATTTTGAAATCCTGATACAGAGCATTTTCCTGTAAGAACTCTTTTTTGATATTCCAACCCAATGCCAAAGAGGGGGTAAATAACCATCTATTGGTTGGTTGCGCGTTGGATGAGCCATCGTAACGAAGCAACAGACTCGCCGTGTACTTATCCATTGCGTTATAGGTACCCCGCCCGTAGAACGATACAAGATTGTGACGTGTACGATCCAAGAATTTAAAAATCAATTGTCTCGGAAATGCTGTAGGATTTAGATCATCATCCAATAAATTGATCTTGATAAAGTCGTTTACCCCTTTATAGGCGTAAGCATAATTGTATTTATGCGTGTCCCATTGCAGGATATTTCCCCCTTCGAGAAACAGGTTACTGTTGTCGCCCAATTTCCAATCATAAGAAGCAATATTGTCAAACAACAACCGTTGGTTGTAACCATAGTAATTGGAGGCGAAGTTGTTCTTTTCCATCAAGGTGCTGGGGAAGAAAAGATCTCGGAATCCCTCGTTATAATCAACTGCAATTCTAGACTTGAATTTGAAGGAAGAGAACTGCACATTGAGGGCCATATCGCCCTCTAATATATTAGAGAAGTTGTTGTCAAAACTTTTGTTGTACTCATTTAAATAAGCGTCATAAGCTTCTTTATTAGGGGCCAACGGAGCGCTTAGGTCGGGAAAGTACGACATCATCGCATATCGGTTGCGTAGGTTTTTATTCCGATCCCTACTAAGGCGTGTTGCGTTGATGGCGGTATGGAAAAACAGCCATTTCATAGGTTGTAAATCCAATTGGAAGCGTGCATTGTATTTTTTGAACTTCGTTTCCTCCGCGACCCCTGCATTTTGCAAGCCTCCCAAGGAGAATTGGAAATTCGAGCGCTTACCTCCGCCCGAAATGCTAGCATTGACCCCGTAGTTCATGCCATTGTTATAATAGCTGTCACTCCAGTTTGATGGCCCGTAATAACGATTGTTTAACGAATCACTGAGATACACGGGATACGTTTCGTCATCATCATAACGGCCATTAGTAGTATACAGATCATAAAACTGTTTTCTGAAACGGTTTTCATAATCACCGTTGATGGTAGTCACTCGGGGACGAGTTGACATGCCGACGAAACTGTTTAAACTAATGCGTCGGCGGTTATCGCTTGCACTTTTTTTAGTGGTAATTTTGATAACGCCATTCACCGCCATAGGACCATAAACCGCAGTGGAAGCGATGTCTTTTAATACTTCTACAGACACAATATTATCTAAATCGACATTGCTTAAGAGGTTGTTTTCTGGGCCTATCCGATCTATATCATAAGCCTGTATCATGTAGGAAAAAGGATGGTTTCCAATAAGTGGAATTCCATCTAACAAAACCAAAGGCTGATTTAGATAGACATCTTTGTTGCCAAAGATAGGGTTGGAAATGCCTCGGATAAACATGTAGCTAGGTGTGCCGGGTTCGCCATTGGATTCAGAAACATATAATCCGGCGGCCTCGCCTTTCAATTGTTGAGCAACTGTAGCTTGTCCATGCAAAGAAATGTCTGCAATAGGTTTATGAACAGATTTAGTGTGTATGTTTTTGAAATTCAATTCAAAAACAGAGTCCAAAAGCTGTGGTACCGTATCTTGAGATATCATGACCGAGTGGATAGAACTGAACGCGTTAGTGTTCGCGAAAAGTCGAACATTAAACAACAAAAGTAATACAGCAAGTATACCGACATTATATGTGTACGGAAATCTCTCCTTCATATAAATTTAGGTTTTTAAGTTTTTTAAAATTGATGATCTGATTTTATTAGGTTCTACAATCTAATTTTTGGTATGCCTATGGATACCACCACATTTTGTGTCTCAACATAGTTTTAATGGTTTTCAAAATAACGTTTATAATTTATTAACGATGATAAACATGCTTTTAAGATTGAAAAATCGTTTTAGCACGTACCAAATGCACTTTAAAATAAAATTATTAGGATAAAATGCCGGGTGTAAGTGGTGTCTTACAGGTGCGAATAAAATATGATTAAGCGATAATGTAAAATTTCCCCATCCTCTAATATTTAGTTTAAAAATCGGACAATCAGTTATAATTTATGAAGCTAATGTAAGTCAATAAAATCGTTTTAGCAAATTTTTTTTATTTTTTTTCCAAAATATGTTTTCGAGACAATGAAAACGATTGCGTAAACAACTTGTTACCTTTATTTAAGCCATGATTTTGATGAAAGACTAAAAGACCGAGAAATCTGCTTTGTCACAAAATCACGGCTCAGTTTTTATTGTTTCAGTTTTCCCTCTAGCATTTTTATGAAGTAACCACCTACAACTGACCGAGCTTTGAACCCTGATCTTTCGGGTTTGTCGGTATATGTCCAATCGGACATCGGCACGCGGTGTATTGTTTCATTCATAAAGCCGTGAACCGGCTTGATAAATTGTTGGAAAGAGTTCAAGTCATTTGCCATCGTAGCTGTCCAGAAAATCCAATCCGTCTTCGTATACGTCCTACGGCTGTCAAGTGGCAGACCGTATTTATTCTGTTTCGTTAAATAATAACGAATCTCGGTGGGGATAATGTTCGGATCGAAAATCTGCATACCTAATAACTTATCCCAAACGAGGTTGTATTTTTGGCTCCAGGTATTGGGCTTGTCAAACGTCAAACGGTAATGGTCGCCGTCATTGGCCATTTGTTTCCATTTGGAAGCCATTTCCCTAGCGATATTAATGTATTTTTCTGCAACAGCCTCTCTCCCCATCATCCTAGCCAAATAGCCATAGGAAGCGATTCCCAAGATGGCTTTTACGGAAAGGTTGGCATTGTGGGCAAAATGTCCGGCAAAATCGTCGGTGCAGAGTTGATTTTCCGGATCAAGCCCTTTTTCTACCAAATAATCAACCCAAGTGGTAAGTACATTCCAATGGGACTTGGCATAATCGGCGTGACCTTCTACTTTGGCTATAGCATAAGTAAGAATCAGCATATTGCCACTTTCTTCAACTGGCATGTCCCCACCATAGGTCTGTCCGTTTGCAAGGGGATAGGTGCCAATATCGTGTGCGGCGAACGGCTTAGTCCATTTTCCGGATTCGGAATAATAGAAAATAAAATTAATTAATGCTTTTGCCAATTCAGGATTATAATATAAGAACAGCGGTGAAGAAGGATAGGTGACATCCACTGTGCCGATGGAGCCATTGCTATCATTTTCTTTTGAAAGCCATAAAAGATCACCGTTTGGTGCTTCCACTAATTTATGGGCCGCAATCGCCTGTCTATAAGCCAAGGCACATAATTCAGCATATTCTTTTCCATAAATGGCATAATCCCCCATGAATTTTTGATCAAAGCCATTGGCTCTTTGCAACATGTCTTGATGTTCGGCAAGAGATGTGGAAATTTCTTGTTCGATGGTACGATCCCCAGATTTGTTCCAATAAGGTCGGAGGTTGTTCCCAAAATATTGAATGGCAAAGACATCGTCATATGCAATCACAATTTTATCTTTGATAGACCCCGTCCCTTTATGTTTTTTAATCAGCGCCAACTGGGGAACAGCATTTTCGTTTTCCGATGACTTTGCCTTTACTGAAGTAAACTGTTGCCTCAATAGGCTTGCACTGCCGGTTAACCCTTGTGCATTCGTATTGCTAGAAGCCATGTAAAAATATCCCCAATCATTTCGTACATGATCTCCTTTGCGCCCTAAAATGTTCTGAGCTTTGCTGCCTGTCTTTAAATAGACAATTCCGTCCTTTTCATAGCTTTCAACAGTTGACTCTTGTGAAGGTAGATGTAGAGCCCAACTTGGTGATGCCTCAAAATAGAGCGCTACATCAACCGTTTTGTTGGAAATAATTTCATAAGTTAAATAATTCACCGGTCTGGATAAAAGATGCAGGTTGTCGAGGAAAAGCGGAGCAGTAAAAGTCAGTTTGAGCTGTACATCTCCGCAGGCAAAAAGATAGTGTGTCTGCATAGGTTGTACGTCTACACTGAGCTGTTTAGCCTCCTTGGCAAAATATTTTTTACTATTGTTCTCCACCAACAATCCCATGTCGAGAAATCCGTTTGCCCCTGTGTTATGACAATAAGCAGCTAAGATGTTTTTCCCCTTTTTTAAAGTTTTTAAGGCTTCTGGAGATAATTTTGCGCGTTTATTTTTTCCAGTAGCTCTTCCGGTATAGACGATACGTATGCCATTTACATATACCTCTGCATCGTCATCATGGGAGTATTCTATATATACATCCTTTCCCTTGACGTTCTCATGCAAAGTGATCTCCCTTCTCACCCAAATTTTTTCTGCTGTCCAATCGGTCTTGCTAAGTGGTTCGCTTTCCATTGTCCCGAAAGCACCCTTGCCCTCTTGCCATTGAGCATCATCATAGGTCACGCTGGTCCAATTATCTGCAGGTTTTTCCGTTACATACTTTCCTGCCCAAGGTTTATCTTCTCCGTTTGGCACTAAAGACCGCAGTTCGATATCTTCTGTACCCATGAATCTGTATACCTCATTGTTAATTTTGATAGCACCTAAAAAGGGTAACTTTTTGTCTGACCAATGCGAAACGGTAGATTCGTACAAGTTGTCGGAATAAGACCACGCACTCATATTAGGATCGATGGTAATCAATGGATAAGCAGGAGCGCGTAAATCGTTTTTGGCAGTTTGCCCTTTTGTAGCGACGCTACAAAAACAAAAAATAAGTAACGTGAAAAATAATCTTGCCATGATAGGTTTAAAAAATTGTTCCCAAATGTATAAATAAGGCAAGAGAACTGCAAAAGTTTTTTATGAAAAATTTTTATTGATAAAAGGGTTTAGCAGTTGTGTAACAAGATGTCTATATGATTCTTTTGGACGAGACGGAGTCCAGGTGATTTTGGAACATGCGTAACCTAATTTGACGGATGTCGGACATTTTGAAGTGATACCTCCAGTGCTTTTTATCTGAAAAATTAACGAATATTTATTATCTTGCCTTTGCAATTGGGCACCGTAGCTATTTACCTATTATACTTGATTATATATGAAATATAAAGAAGAGGGTAAACGGCACTGTCTAACTAAAAATGCAACGCTTATGAAGATAAAATATATCCTGTTCCTATTCGGTTTGTTTTTGACTTTTATGCCGTTGAGTGCACAAGTGAAAAAAACTAATGTCGTTATCATCATATCGGATGATCATGCTTATCAAACCATCGGAGCTTATAGTTCCACTATTGGGAGAACGCCAAATATTGATAGAATAGCTACCGAAGGAGCAACTTTTAACCGGGCATTTGTCAACAACTCGATTTGTGGACCTAGCCGGGCAACACTGCTTACCGGAAAGTATAGCCATAAGAACGGATTTAAGGACAATGAAACTTCCCGATTTGATTTTTTACAAAATTTATTTGTCAAAAATCTGCAACAGGTGGGGTATAAGACTGCCTGGATAGGTAAAATTCACTTAGGACATCAATTGCAAGGATTTGATTATTATGATATCCTAGAAGGTCAAGGACATTATTTCAATCCGGATTTTATTTCTTCAACGGGTAAGAAAAGGGTAGAAGGGTATGTTTCAGATATTGTCACTGACAAAGCGATTGCTTGGTTGGATTCCACTAGTCAACAAGACCCTTTCTGCCTCATTATCGGCCACAAAGCCACTCATCGGACGTGGATGCCTGATCCTCGTGATTTTGGAAAATATGATCGTGACAGCATTCCTCTCCCAAAAACCTATTTTGATGATTATGGGGGAAGGAGAGCTGCTGAAGTGCAAGAAATGTCCATCGACAAGGATATGCAAATGGGGTATGACCTGAAGATGTTTGATTCGTGGGAAAATATGATGAAAGATGGTAATTTCCGTCGGATGACAGATTTGCAAAAAAGACAATATTGGGCGTATTACCGACCAATATATGAGAAACTGAAAATGGATAGCCTTTCGGGCAAGGCGTTGGCCGAATGGAAATTCCGACGGTATATGATCGATTATTTAAACACAGCTACATCCATGGATAGAAATATTGGACGCGTGTTGGATTATCTAAAGATACATGGACTGGACGAGAATACCATCGTCATTTATCTTTCGGATCAAGGATTTTATATGGGCGAGCATGGATGGTTTGATAAACGTTTTATGTATGAGGAATCGTTCCGGACGCCTATGCTGATGCGATGGACTAATGTGATTGCTCCAGGTTCCCAAATTAATGGGCACGTGGTGAATGCTGATATAGCGCCTACGATTTTAGAAATAGCCGGTATAAAGAAGCCCCGGGATATGCAAGGGATTTCCTTCGTCAAATCGTTGAAAAAGCCAGATAAAAAACACCGAAAGGCCGTTTATTATCATTATTATGAGAATGGCGAACATGCTGTTTCTCCACATTTTGGTGTACGGGACGAAAGGTATAAACTGATCCGCTTTTACAAAAGAGTAGATGCTTGGGAGCTGTATGACCTGCAACGCGATCCTGATGAGCTCCAAAATGTTTATGATGATCCAGCCTATCAAAAAGTGGTCCGAAAGATGAAAAGCAAATTGTGGAAAGAGATTAAGGTTTTTGACGATAGGGAAGCAAAAGAAATATTGACAAAGGATTAATTTGTATTGTTCGAAGTCTACAAATTTCTTATCTTCGTGCAATGGATAATTTTATTGTTTCGGCACGGAAATATCGCCCTATAACCTTCGATTCTGTTGTAGGGCAACAGCATATTACCGGTACGCTCAAGAATGCCATCCACAACAGCCAATTGGCACAAGCTTTCTTGTTTTGTGGTCCGCGGGGTGTAGGAAAGACGACTTGTGCGCGTATTTTGGCCAAAACAATCAATTGTGAGCATATCTCCGAAAATGTGGAAGCTTGTGGCACCTGCGCCAGTTGCCAGTCATTTCAGCAAGGCAATTCTTTTAGTATTCACGAACTCGATGCCGCATCCAACAATTCTGTTGACGACATACGGAGTCTGATAGAGCAGGTGCGTATTCCACCACAAACAGGCAAGTACAAGATTTATATCATTGACGAGGTGCACATGCTTTCACAAGCCGCGTTCAATGCTTTCTTAAAAACGTTGGAAGAACCACCCTCTTATGCTATTTTTATCTTGGCCACTACAGAGAAGCATAAAATATTGCCGACGATTCTTTCGCGCTGTCAGATTTTTGACTTCAACCGGATCAAGGTAGAGGATATGGCGAATCATTTAGCTTCGATAGCTGAACAGGAAAACATTGGGTATGAACCTGACGGATTGCATATGATCGCTCAAAAGGCCGATGGTGGTCTACGTGATGCGCTTTCTATGTTTGATCAGATTGTGAGTTTCTCCAATAAGCAGGTCACCTATCAAGCAGTCATCGAGAACCTCAATATTTTGGATTATGACTACTATTTCCAACTGATGGATAGTATTGTTCGGGAGGATGCCGCACAGGCCTTGTTGGTTTTCGATAAGGTGCTGAATAGTGGTTTTGATGGTGGACATTTTATATCGGGCTTGTCTTCTCATATTCGCAATTTGTTGGTTTCCAAGGAACCAGCAACATTAAAGTTGCTGGAAGTCAGCGATAATATCAAGAAAAAATATTTGGAACAGTCGCAAGCCTTAAACTCTGGCTTGTTGCTGTCATCTTTAAATATTGCTAATCAAGCTGAAATCAATTATAAAGGAAGTAAGAATCAACGCCTTCAAATCGAACTGGCATTATTGAAAATGTGCCATATATCGTCGGCTATTCAACTGGCTCAAGGAAATATCGTTTCTTCGGTTTCGCCTGATGTAAAAAAAAAACTTCCTGAACAGCCTGTAGCCAAACACATTCTTAACGATTCAATACCATCGACACCGAAACCGGTTGTGGCTGTCGTAAAAGATGTTGTATCCATAAAGAATGATCCTCCCCAATCAGAGCTTTCAACGGTGCAGACGCAGGTGGTACGCGAAACACCGAAAAAGGGCTGGGGGATAGTGGCACCTTCGGTGAATGTCCCTAACCTAAATACCATTTTTGAGGAAAAGGCCGAATATGGTTCGGATGAACCGGATTTGATACAAGGAAATGAGTTTCAAGAAGTGACGTTGAATGCTTTTTTTGCTAAGTGGAATACTTTTGCCGAAACATTAAAGCAGCATAACCGTATTACCCTCTATACCATTATGATGGCCAATACTCCCAAGTTGCAAGGTACTGTAATCGAGGTGGAAGTGGAAAACGCGGTGCAGATGGATGAACTGAAACTTGGAAAAATTGATATCTTGAACTATCTGCGCGTGCAACTGAAAAATTTTGCGTTGGATATTCAAGGAAAACAGGTGGAAGTTACCAAAGTGCGTAAGCCATACACCTCGCAAGAAAAGTATCAAGCTATGCTTTCGAAAAATCCGGCCCTAGAAACCCTTCGTAAAGCGTTTAATCTCGGACTGAGCTAGTATTCTTTTTTGCTGTCGCTGTTTTTAATACTTTTTAATTTTTAATTTTGACTTTTTAACCGAGCTTTAGCGAGCTCATTTTGAAAAAATAATTTCCATATAAAATGCAACACTTCCAACATAGAGAACGGGGCGATAAGAGAGAATCCAATCAGATGGTTTTTGGTATTCGTGCTGTCATTGAGGCCATTGATAGTGGTAAGGAAATAGAATCGCTATTTGTACAGCGTGGCCTGGGAGGAAGCTTGTTCTTGGAATTGAAAGCACTGCTCAAAGAGCATAACCTCAATTATCAGCAAGTGCCAATTGAAAAGCTCAATCGCATTACCCGTAAGAATCATCAAGGCGTTATTGCGGTTATTTCGCCCATTATTTATCAACGTGTGGAAGATATATTGCCCGCTATTTACGAAAAAGGGGAGACACCTTTTTTGTTGATGTTGGATGGTGTCACCGATGTCCGCAATATGGGGGCTATTGCACGTACAGCCGAATGTGCAGGAGTACATGCGATTATTGTCCCCAGGAAAGGGTCGGCCGAGATCAATCCGGATGCGATCAAAACGTCGGCGGGAGCGCTATATAAGATTCCTGTATGTCGAGAAGATTCACTAGGCAAGACAGGTCGTTTTTTAATAGATTCGGGTGTACAGTTGGTCGTTAGTACCGAAAAGACAGAAGATTCGATTTATGATGTAGATTATACCGTGCCTACCTGCATCATTATGGGAGCAGAGGATGTAGGGGTGTCGGATGATTTGATCCGTATCGCTGATAAATTAGCCAAAATTCCCATGTTCGGAGAGATTGCTTCGTTAAATGTCTCCGTATCTGCTGGTATCGTTATATATGAAACTATCCGTCAACGGCAATTATAACGTTGATCTCATTTTATGAAAAAGGTACTTTATCGATGTAGTAATATGGGTTCGATCCATGACAAAAGAGACGCACCCATCTATATTAACGTGAGGTCGGGATAACAACTCATGTTACCGCTACGTGGCTTTTTTTTAATGCAAATCTTTCTATCGTCATTTCAGTCCTACGGACTTAGAAATAACCACGCTGTGCCTCGCCACAGGCGATGGTCGTGGTCTGATGATTATCGTTTAAGGGAGGCAATTACACCATGCCCCCCATCGGGGTGACATATCTCGTCAAACGAATGCTTATCCCAAGTTCATGTTATATTAACAACATCAAGTTAAGGAAACTATATCGTCATGGGGAAGGGCATGATGAAGCAGACAATATATGAAAAGGATTCATTCTACTTTTTACCATTGATCACTTTCGACGGTCTCACTCCGCTCGGTTTTCCTTCGGTGAGTCTACTGGTCGGCGTTCCCCCTTCTCAAGGGAAAGAGGGATAATAAAATAAAGGGTCTAGAAATTGCGCTTTAGAGGATTTTCGCCTTTATAGTGAATCCCTTTTTTGCATACTATCGACTTCTTCCAATGAATCTTTTTTTAATGTATCGGTTGTTCCATACAGTACCTCATCAGCTGCATTGAGATTATACCTGGATTTGTCCATGTCACTTACTGGTCCTGGTGTAGACTCATCTGTTGTTGTTTCGTCTTTCCCGCCTGATTGGCAAGCCATAAACATGATTATTGATAAAAATAACGTTGCTACTACCTTCATTTGATGTTTCATAACTAAATATTTTTAATTTTTCTACTTTAAGTCACTCTCTCAGCGTTGCTGTTATACATATAACTCTCTTATAGGAACAACTGTGGTTTCATTTTGTTTAAAATTAACGTATTCGGTTATACATGGCGAACACAAGCTGACCAATGAAAACTACAGTTTTCGCCCGACACACTAGAGTATAGGAGAAGAAGGCGACCATTTCTGCCTGAAACGCTAGAGTTTAGAACAAATACATTATCATTTTTGCCGGAAACGCCAAAGTTTGGAACAGACTCGCTGCCTTTTCTGTCAAAAACTCTAGAGTTGGTATTTGTGCCAAAAACATTTCTAGCCCTACCCAAAAAATGGCACAATTTTACAATTTCTCGAGCGTAAAAATGAACTGAGAAAATTGAGCAAGTGAAAATCTGGGTGTTCATCTGGTTGAAGAGAAAAATACGAGAAAATATTTGTCTATCCTTCAGTGTGTTTGTCGATCATTAGAGGGATTTGTCTAATCCAGTCCGTTCGATGGAAAAATGGAATATACTTTTGGAATATTAAAAAAAAATTAAACAAAGAATATATATGAAAAGAAAAATGATGCGCATGATGGCATTCGGCACATTAGCATGTGCTGTGCTTACTTCCTGTTATTCCTATACAGAAGTGGTGGGAAAAGGACCACAAAAAAACCAACAAGAAAAGAAATGGAACCATTACATGGTATATGGTTTGGTTCCTGTTTCTCGCGTGTCTACAAAAGAGATGGTAGGCGATACAGAGAATTATGCCGTCAAGATTGAGCATAGTTTTATAAACGGTCTTTTATCTGCAGTGACCTTTGGTATTTATAGTCCAACTACCGTTACGGTGACGAAATAACAGCACAATCCTCCATAGAGGGTGCACCGCAAGCAAATTCCATAGCAATGATAAAAAAAATATTGTTGACCATATTGCTAACGTTGGCAATGATCAGTGGCATAGAATGTTACAGTGTCTTTTCCTTCAATGAAGGACAACTGAGCTCTTATGGCTTGGGCTTCCTATGGGGAAATATAGGAATGTTTTTGATAGCGGTCTTCTTTTGTTGCCGTATTTCCGTTGAGCTGTGGAAAAAAGATAGATAACACACAATATATAAATGAGATGAAAAGAAAATTTGAAAATTACAGCTTGTACTTCATCTGCTTGAGTATTATATGGCTGAGTTTGGGTTGTTCTGAAGATTCGGGGAACCCGTTGGTGCCGAATGGTGGCTGGATAAAGCTCACGATAAATGGTCAAACGACCACATTAAAAAAGAATGTACAAGCAGGCAAGTTTGGCGACTTTAGTTTTGGGGTATCTGGAGAGGACGAAGCTTCCGGTTTGGATCTTGCCATCGCAGTCGTCACAAAGGGAGACCCTGCGAAACCGGGAAGCTATCCTTTTGGCCTCTTAGAGAAAGGTACTGCTGTAGTGGACCTCAAGGATTCTGGTAGAACCTGGGGGAGCAGTTATTATGATTGTTCGACGATGACTGGCGTGTCATCGAGTGGTTCGGTAAATTTTACAACGTGGAGCGATAAGAAAGGGGATAGCATCAAAGGAGGGTTTTCTGCGAAGCTCTATGAGATGGTCAGCGAATGTGATAAAGAATCTATTACGGTTACGGTTGAATTTGAAGTACCCAGATCAGAATGAGTAGAGAGCTGATGGTTAGGCTGTGGCTCCTTAGTAGCGCATAGCCACCATTAGTTTAACTGAACTTCCATTGATAACAATTTCTTTTATAAACCTAATCACTTCTTTTCACTAAGGAGGAATTTATTAATTAAACAGAAAATGAATATGCAACAAAAATTATTCTGTATTCTTTTTGTACTGGCATGTTGCTTTGGTCAAGCATTTGGGCAAAACCGACAAGTCAGCGGTAAAGTGACATCGGTTGCTGATGGTTCTCCGTTAGGTGGGGTTTCTGTCGTCGTGGTCGGGACATCGACAACCACTCAAACGGATAATTTAGGAAACTATTTAGTTACTGTACCAAATAATGAGGCAACATTGGCTTTTTCTTACATTGGGTATGTTGGTCAACGTATTGCTGTAGGAAATCGATATACTATTCATGTACAGTTGGCGAATGAAGAGGAAATGTTAGATGAAGTGGTGGTGACGGCAATGGGTATCACCAGAGCGGAGAAATCTTTAGGTTATGGTACTTCTTTGATTAAATCGGATGAATTGACACAAGCCAGAGCAACTAATGTTATAAATGCGATGGCGGGTAAAGCTCCCGGCGTTCGTGTGACATCACAGTCCGGAACACTTGGCGGATCCAGTAAAGTAGTCATCAGGGGCGTGAATTCTTTTGATGGTTCTTCTCCGCTGTGGGTTATCGATGGAACTCCCGTGAGCGATGGTACGTCTGCCGGAGGTGCTACAGCCAGAAATATTGACTACGGAAATCGGATAGGAGATTTGAGCGCAGATGACATTGAATCGATGTCCATACTCAAAGGCGCCGCTGCAACTGCACTTTATGGTTCTCGGGCAAAAGACGGTGCCATCATTGTCACCACCAAAAAAGGTGCTCGAAATGCTATAGGTTCAGTGACGGTTAATTCTTCATTTCGATGTGAGAGCCCTTTGGTTCTTCCGGAATTCCAAAATGAATATGCACAAGGCAATTATAATACCACTACACAAAAGTATGAGTATAGCTTGAAATACACGAATGGTTGGGGACCAAAAATTGAAGGCCAAACCGAAAAAGACTTTTTGGGAAGAGATGTCCAATTGCAGGCATATCCGGACAATGTAAAAGATTTCTTTAATAGGGGACATTCTTACATCAATAATATCGGTTTTGCGGGCGGAACGGACAAGTCAGATTATCGATTGGGTGTTACAGCGACAAACGAAACGGGTATTATACCTGAATCCAAACTGAATAGATACAACTTTGCTGTCAATACGGGCACGCAATTCTCCGATAAACTGTCATCTCGTTTTTCGGGCACGTATTCCCGTATAGACGCAGATGGTCGGCCTGCACAAAGTTCCAATAACTTAAACATTATTACGGCTGCGATATATGGATTGCCTCGCACAGTGAACATTCATGACTTAAAGAACAACTTTGAAGACCCTGTTACAGGTGGACAAATCTTCATGAGTACGGATAGGAATGGAAACAATCCTTATTGGATCATGAAATATAACCGTAACAGCAATAAGGTCGACCGTTTCTTCGGTACGTATAATTTGACTTTCAAACCTGCTGATTGGATCACTATTTCCAACAATTTGGGTGGTGACATCTATAGAGAAAAAAGGCAAAGTGTCGTCAGAAAAGGTACTGCCGGTACGATGAATGGACAGTTTGTGAATACGGATTTGTTTTATCGGGAAATCAACAACGATTTTATGCTGACACTTATCCAAGATGATGTAGTGGATAATTTCAAGTTTAGCTTGATCGTGGGTAATAATATCAATGACAAGCAATCAGAAAACACGGTCGTTGATGCGAGCAATTTAACTATTGATCAGTTGTACAACTATCCGAATGCGGCTTCCAAAACCCCTACCATGGGTTTCTCAAAACGTAGGATTGTTGGGGTCTATGGTGATTTGGGCATAGCGTACAATGATTATGTATTCTTGAATATCACGGGAAGAAACGACTGGTCTTCCACTTTGCCCTTGCAGAACAGATCGTATTTTTATCCGTCCGTAAGCGGTTCGTTTGTCTTTACGGATGCTTGGAAAGATGCTCTGCCATCTTGGTTGGATCATGGTAAGTTGCGTGCAAGTTGGGCTCAGGTCGGTAGTGATTTGACCCCTTATCAACTGGATTATCAATATAATCCGGTATCTACTGTCTTTATGCAATACGTAGGTTCGGCAACGACTGTTTTTCCTTTTTCGGATATTGCAACAGCATTTACAGGACCTCGCATATTACCCAACTTTGAATTAAAGCCACAGCGCCAAAACTCTTTTGAAATAGGTGCAGAGCTGAAATTCTTTGGGTCGAGCGTTGGATTGGATGTCAACTACTACAATAGTGGCACGAAGGACCAATTGATACCCATAGATGTTGCCATCTCGACCGGTTACTTCGCAAAATGGGTCAATGTCGGTTTGGTTCGCAATAAAGGTGTAGAAGTCGGTTTAGATGTCATTCCGGTAAAGACAGACAACTTTACTTGGGGTATGGATTTTAACTTTTCGAAAAACAAGCAAGTAGTCGAAGAATTGGCTGACAATCTGGAACAATATAGCTTAGCGTCCGGTTGGAGCGACTTGCAGATTAAAGCTGTAAAAGGCGAAACTTTCGGTTTATATGGAAATGCTTTTGAACGTGACGAAGCCACCGGAAAGTATATCATTGACGAAGACAGCGGTTTGAGGAAAACCATTGCCAACCAAAAATTGGGAAACATCTATCCGGATTGGATGTTAGGCGTGAACACCTATTTGCACTATAAATCATTTTCAGTAAGTGGTTTGGTCGACATTCGTCAAGGGGGCGTATTTTACTCTGGTACGGTGTCAGACCTGAGACAAGGTGGTCTAGCTGTTGAAACAGGGGGCGACAGAAGCCGTGTCATTATTGAAGACGGATGGGTAAATAAGGGAGATGGATGGGTTCAAAATGACGTTGCTGTTCAAAGCCATCAGCATTATTGGTCTCAAAACTACAAAGGAGGTAATACAGAAGCGAATGTGTTCGATGCTTCTTACATCAAATTAAGGGAGATCAGGGTTGCCTACACCTTCCCGAAAAATATTATAACCCGTCAAAAAGCATTTAAAGCCGCGGAAATCGGCGTTGAAGGCAGAAACCTGTGGCTCATCAAGAGCAAAGTGCCCCATGTCGATCCTGAATCGAACTTTTTTGGAGCAGGTGGAGTAGGTGAAGGCGTAGAGTTTAACAGCATTCCGTCCACCCGTTCTTTTGGATTTAACGTTCGTTTGACATTTTAACACATACTACCATGAATAAGATAAGTATGAAATTCATTTATGGAATATTAGCCGGAACATTTTTTTGCGCTAATATTTCATGCGATAAATATTTAGATATTAACACGAGTCCATTGACTGCAACAGCAGTAGAACCCAAGCTTTTGTTTGGGTATGCGGTGACGGCTTGGGATGCAAACAAGAATAGTGGTGACGCTTGGATACCGATTGGGTTAATGACGCAAAACATGGCCTCCGGAGGTGATTACGGATGGGAAAAATCCAACCTTTATAATATTAGTTCTTATTCCATAGGCAATACCTGGAAAGTATACTACAGCACGGCAGGCAATAACCTGAAGCAAGCTATCAAAGTAGCGGAAGCTGCCGATCCTGTTAACCACAATGCGGCAGCGCAGTCGAAGATTGTGTTGGCGCAACTGGTATATGAGGTGACTACGTTATATGGCGATGTTCCTTTTGCTGAAGCCTGGGATCCGGAAAACTATCCCTACCCTAAGTATGATAAGCAAAAAGACGTATTAAATGGCGTTATTGCACTTTTGGATGAGGCCATAGCACAAATAGACGAGTCGAATCCACTGAAAATAGCCGATTACGATATTTATTATAAAGGCGATATGGCGAAATGGAAAAAATTGGCCAATTCCATTAAATTCAAGACCTATATGGTGATGGCTGATGCCGACCCTACCGTGGAAGCTAAAATTGGGGAGTTGTTGCATGCAAACACAACCATGATAAGTAATCAAAATGAATCTTGGATTCACAAGTACTATACCACGGTAAACAATGAAAATCCGAAGTATAGATTGTTAAAAACGTATACAAATGGCCAAAACCAATGGTTTTTTGCCAATGTAAATGTTTTTAATTATATGGATGCGGAGGATCCGAGAATGTCACGTTATTTCGAGCAGGGTTCGTTGGGCACATATGTTCCTGTGGAAACAGAGGAAAATGCAAATGAAGAAACGTCATTGATCAGTTCTTATCTGTATCGCCCCGATGCACCTTCGATTATTTTGTCTTATCAGGAGATCCTGTTGTTGCAAGCAGAGGCTTATGTCAGGGGATTAGGTGTTTCGCAGGATTTGAATAAGGCAAATGAACTGTTTAAAGAAGCAGTAAAAGCAGCCTGTCTTTTCTATGAAGCTGATGTCGCGGCAACAGCGGATTATGTAGAGCATACGCTGGTGGATTTGACCACGGCAAGCAATCCGTTGAGAGAAATACATTTGCAACAATGGATCGACTTGATGGATCGTCCAGTCGAGGCATTTGTACAGTGGAGGCGCTCTGGTGTGGAAGGACAGGAGGTTCCGGCATTAACTGTGCCTCCGGGCGCTACTTCCGGACCGCTGATAAGGAGATGGGTATTATCGCCGGAGGAGACTGCCGCGAACCCAAATATCCCAAACCCACAGCCTAAACATACTGATAAAATGTGGTTTGATTTGTAATAAATATATCTTCGGGCTTTCCTTAAAAGCCTTACGAGAAAGTGGGAAATTAAAGAAGGTGTAAAAAGCCTGAAATGTCCTCCTAAACGTAGTCGAAGGACACATTTCAGCTTGTCTTGTCGCGCTTCGACTCCGCTCAGCGTGACAAGACTTGCCTTTTCACAGGCCCTTATGCCTTACGTCATGCCATGATTAGATAAGACCTCTTAATATAGCCTCCTTGACCAATCCGGCTGTAGTCTTGATCTGTAATTTTTGATGAAGGCTGTGGCGATGGCTTTCCACCGTTCGGATGCTTAAAAAGAGTTTGTCGGCAATCTGCTGATTAGAATGTTCTTGGGCAATTAATGCCAGTATTTCGTTTTCGCGGTTAGTCAGTTTTGCTTGCCCACTTGGCCGTCTATGAGAGAGGGTTTGTTGTAGAATAGCTTTTTCGATCTCACGATCTAAAAATTCGCCACCCTTGCACACGGTTTGAATGGCGGCAGTTAGGTTTTCGCAATCGGTGCCTTTTAGTAAATAACCATTTGCGCCACCACGCATCATTTTGCGCACCCACATAATTTCATCGTGATTGGTCAGTGCTATGATCTTGAGCATGGGATATTGTCGACGTAATTCTGAGCAGATATCAGCGCCGTTTGCATCTGGAAGCTCAATGTCCAGCAACAACACATCCGGTACTATTTGTTGAAGCTTTTCGAGCAATGTTGCCCTGCTCGAGGCTGTAAAAACAATTTCGCAAGTGCCTTGTCCGTTAAGCATCCGTTCCAAACCATTTAGTATCAATACATGGTCATCTACTATTCCTATTTTAATCATAACAAAATGCAATCAATATTCTAGTACGTCATGTCTATGCTTCCATAACGACTTTTTCGAGTTGTTTTTGCGACATAGCTTTCAGCTCAAATTCAATAAAAATGGATGTTCCTTTTCCGGGAGCAGATTTGATCTCGTAAGATCCGTTCAATATACCTACACGCGATGCCAGACTTTTCAGCCCTATCCCTGAGTGTATACCACTTTTCACTTCAAACCCCTTGCCGTTATCTTCTACTGTGATGCTAATTGCATGTTCTTCAGCCAGAAGTTGCACAATAGCTTCCGTAGCATCCGCATGCTTCACAATATTGGTTACGGCTTCTTGTATAATTCGGTAGATCAACAATTCATCGCTCTTGGGAATATGCGGAACTTTTCCGATAAGATAATAATCCAATTGTAATTTATGGGATGAAATACGACCACAAAATTCCCGTAAAGCATGGTCGATACCCTCGTCCATGACCACTTCAGCAGCCAAGTTATGGGATATGTTGCGCACTTCTTTTAGCGCATCTTCTATCAGTTGGCGTAAGGGACTGTTTCTTGCTCCCAAGAGGTCTTTCGCTTGGTTTTCAATTGCAGTTAAATGCAATTTCGCGGCAGAAAGGAGGCTGGCCACACCATCATGCAGTTCCCGTGCAGTTCGAGATCGCTCTTCTTCTTCACCGTCAAGCCGGGCCCTCAACAATTTATTACGCTGTTGCGAAGCATTTGTACGTTCCTTTTGTTTGTTGATGTTGATGATAAAAATCAATACGGAAACTAAAAATAGGATGAAAAGTGCAGAGAGCACAATCCATGTATTCCGACGATTCAATTCGTTTTGTTGTTGGACCAGTTTGGCTTCATGTTCAGCAAGAGTAGCTTCTTTTCTAGCCGTTTCATATTGGATTTCTAATTCTTGTATGGTGCGTTGCGAAGTTTCGTTCACCAGCGAATCGTGAAGGCTTTGATAACGTTTTCGCAAAGCCAAAGCTTCCTTGAATTGCCCCAATCCTTCTTTGATTTCGGTACCGATCAGTAGCGTTTTGGAAAGCTCAGATCTTGGCAAAAGTATCTCGGCGGATGGAAAGCTTTTGGTGTAATATGTATTCGCTATATCGTAGTTTCCCAATTGATTGTGTACCATTGCAAGGCCTATTCTAAGATGTATCTCGTAATCTTGATAGTTCTCATCAATATAGGTAAGGCCTTTCTGGAAAGCTTCAATACTCTTTTGAAAGGCTTTTTGGTACAAGAAAATATGCCCTAAGCTGATGTAAGAGGAAAGAATGATTTTGTTTTTTTTATAGTTTGTTCCAATGGTCAGTGCTTGTAGGGCATGGGCTTCTGCTTCTTTGAAGTCGCCGTTTAGAGTTTCGGCGTTAATTAGATTGATCAGGCTTCTTCCCACCTCCAATGTGTCACCAGACAATACGGCCAATTCGTAGCCATTTTTTGCATACTGTACTGCTTTTTTATAATCACCCAAATCAAAAAATAACGAGGATAGATTAGTGTTGAATTTTCGCTGATTGACCTTGTCATCTAGTTTAGAGGATAAGGTCAATGCTGTCATGAAGTTTTGTGCAGCCTTGTTCATGTCGCCCAGGGCCTGATATTGCAATGCCATATTATTGTAAGCATTGGCTACCTTTTGTAGGTTGTTTTGTTGTTGCGCCACCTGCAGTTGCTTCTGACATAGTTCCAAAGCCTCTTGATAGCGCGCCTGTCGATAAAGTAGGGCGGTGTAATGGCCTGTGTAATCTAAAAAGCCCTTGTAAAAACCCAATGATGTAGCCAATTGCCCTGCTTTTTTATAATAATATGTAGCGGAATCTAACTGATCTATTGACGATTTATGATCGCCGATTTCAATCATCTTATAAACAAGGGTAGTATCAGACAGCGATTGCTGGGCCTGCATTTTCGATGCAATACCACACAGGAATACAATACATAGCAAAGCACTTTTAAAGGAAATATTCCAGAAGAAAACTATTGATTTCACAGCTTTTTAAAATTTAAGTGTTATCGGTTTTGGTGCATGAGAAAAAAGTTTTTCGTCATTTCCAGCCTACTGCAATCAAGTTTAGTCGTACCTTCTCGCAATGACACGTTCTTTATGTTATTTTTGATTTTTGTCATATTCTATAATCATTACTGCTTTTTGTAAGGACAAAATCATCGAGTAATTACTTTGCATTGATCAATTTTGTCATATACTATATGATGTTTAAACCATAAAAATAAGGTATTTACGTATATAGTTTTCAATTAATTTTGTTCACCTGTCGTGAATCTATGCTGAAAATAAAATTTCTGGATAAGAATATGTTGTGCTTATAGAGTTGTTTCCAAGTGTTGCTTCTCCTTATCACACGATTAAGAACACTTGGACACGAACTTTAGAGCATACCAATCGTCCAGCAAGACAAAGCTATCCGTACATATCAAACCGTGAAGAACGGCTGTTGTTGTCCATTTGTTTAGACTCTTGGTTGTTCTCTTTGGTATAAAAAGCCATAGTGGATGATCTTTTTTTAATTCACCCTGCACATTTTCCGCACTGTGCGAAAAGCTGTTGGTATCGGAAACGAACCAATGTATAACGTCTTTTTTTATCCGGCGTCCCTGCATGATGTGTACATGGAGAAAGGCATCCCTCAATAACTGGAGGTATTCATCAGGAGGATTTACCAACTTTACCTTTGTTCCGGGATATAAGCACAATTTTTGGGCCCATCCTAAGACTTGTTGTTCAGGATTTTTCATAATGTATATGCTTATTAATTCACTATTTGACTTTTTAGGATGGTTTTGATGGTGTGGAAACCCTTTTCGCTTATGTATGTGGAAAGGAGTTCTATACGGTTATCGGTTGTTGTGCTGACTTTTGCTATGATAGGCTCATGACTATCATATTTTTCAACCGTTAGGGTTTGGGTATCCGGATCAAAGCTCCATATTCCTGTTTCTATGCCGTTTTCCTCGTCCTCATCGCAGTTTAAGGTCCCCCATTCCGTGATGATCAGGCCATCTTTTCGATATAGGTCAACATTGTCTCGTTCGCATGTGGGTAACAGCTTTAATAAATCGGTTTCGGGCTTTCCGTCGCGATTGAGATCCAAGGCCGGATGGATGATGATTGATTCGACTAGCCAATACCGATCGTCAAACGGAGAGGAACGTTTTGCGGGATTTAACCTTTGTTCAGCCACGCCTACTGAGATGGCAACAGATGAAAAAATAAAGAACTGGAGAATGAGAACTTTCATGATGACACTTTTCTGACAGGGAGCAAAGTTAGCTAAGCCCATTCGGCCATTTCTCCGTAGTACTACGGTCATTTTTATATCCGTAGCACTACGGAGGTGAGGACATTTGTTTGTTGTTACAAAAGCCTTGCTATTTTAAAATTCACTTCCACGTCTTTCTGTTCCGCGAAACCGCAGGATTGGTCGCTATAATAAAGCGTACCGGTAAACTGTCCTGCAATATAGCCTTCAACCTGTTGTATTTTGGCCACCCCATTATGGAAGACTTCTGCTGTTGCACAGGATCGGTATGAGTTAATGAAGAGGGTCGGCAAGTTTCCGGATGGCTGCGGATACATCCATGAGAGAACAGATTGTCCCTGTCCTGTTCCGCCCTGATAAGTCCCTGGTTGCGAAGCCTTGCATTGTAAAGTAATTCTTTGACCAAGGGCATTATGGCCATGAAGAGTCATTTGTTGTCCTACAATGCTGGCATGGGGTTGCAAAGAGAAATCATGTAAAACACTGCCAACCTTAACGGCCAAAAAATTGTCGGGCTCTAAACGAATACTGGTTAGGAGTACCAGTTTCCCCAGTTTTCGTCGATTATTGGGAGCTTTGGGATCGTGGATATAGCCATTTTTGCTATCCACTTCGACTTGAATCTCTACATCCGTAGGAGTATTGATAATCTGGGGTGCTGTATAAACCGCATCACCGGACAGTCCTTTGGAATTGGTTTTACTCTCTAATGTGCCTGGACCACTGATGATTTTCCAATTACTGATTTTGACACTTTTGGTAGCAGCTCCGATGACGTCCAATGCTGCCAGTGGCACGTTGTCAATGCCGTTGGCAGGCATGATTTCGCCGAGCACTTTTTCCATAAGGCTAAGTTTTACTTGCTGTCCAATACTGACCGTGTTTTTATCCTTTCTTAAAGTAAATTGGTCGAACCATGCCCAATCACTGAAATGCGTGGTTGTTGAGATGATCTGTGACACGCCGTTGCCAATGGATGTAGGTACACCATACCACACACCGTTTTCTCCTTGTGTGGCGATCATACGCATTTGTAACGCTGTATGGGAAGCTTCGGGAAAATTGAATTGAAGGGAAACAGGCTTTTGGAACTGAATGTCTTCTGGATATAAGCGGAAACCGCTATGGTCGATTGATGGATCCAATGTGTTTTGTATGGACTGTATCTTAAACTCGGTGTTTGCATCAACTGCTCCGGGAGGTACGATTAACGTTAGCTCATTTTGAAACGATAGTTGACCGCCTTCCTTTCCAATGATAGCGGTAGCGGGTTCGCCTTTGGGTTCACCCTTTGGCCTTATTTGTGGCGGACCTAAGACAATGGTGCCATCGTCCTCTTTTTGGGAGAATGTTTTGTCCTTTTTGCAGGTAGCCAATAAGCTAAGTGTGACCCAGCTTAGAATAATGAAGATATATCGTTTTCGCATAGCAATACGTTTGTGCTTACAAAAGTAGAATGTGTGAATCGTGATTTTATGGATTATTTCTACAGAACAACTGCACGATCGATAAACGATACTTATCGTCGATAGGGTTTTGTGACACTTCCAAGACACGTCGATTTCTATTGCTGGTCAGTAGTACTACTTAATAGGTAAAATGGGCGGTACTACGCTGTTTTGTTATTGGATTTGCCTGTAGCTTTGTAGCTGCTACAATGGAAACAAAATTTAGGAAGAAATGAAAAGTTTGACAAAGACGGTTTTAATAGCTGACCGTGAGCCAGTGGGAAGAGAACTTATCCGTAACTATCTACGCAATCAAGATGGTTTTCAGGTTGTGGGTGAATGTACGAACAGCTATGAGACCATCCGCTCGCTCAACACATTGGCTCCAGATGTGCTTTTTGTAGACGAGCAGTTGTACCGAACCAATAGTAATGAGATGGTCCGTAAAATTGTTTGCAATCCATTGGTGGTTTTTACAGCTGAAAACGAATCTTTTGCTGTAGAAGCTTTCGAAAATCAGGCATTTGATTATTTGTTGAAACCTTATAGCAAAGAGCGTTTTGAGAATACGCTTCGTCGGATATCCTGTACAGTACTGCATGAATCGCCCGATTTGACCAAAGCGAATGCCGCTATTTATTCTCCTACATTGTTTGTGGCAGATGGTGCCAGTTATAAAAAGATAAATGTGGAAGACATCATCTATATCAAAGCGGCTAGGGACTATAGTCTAATCTACACGACCACAGGAGAGTATTTGAGTTCTTTTGGTATTAGTTTCATTGAGGAAAGGCTTGATCCACTTCGTTTCTGTCGAGTACATAGGTCATTTATTGTTAACCTTGATTATGTGACGGAATTGTGCAGGGAATCCGGAAAAACGTATTTGATTCTCAAAAACGGCTGTGAAGTCAATATCGGACGGTATTATATGGGTTCCATTAAGCAACTGATAATTTAATATAGGATATAGTTGCCAGATATAAGTGGTCAGAAATAGCAAAGATAATTTTTTTGTTTCATGTGTAACGGCTCCTCTATCTTTTGAGGGGCTGTTCACTATTTATATCCCGATAGCTGAAAAATGGTATCTGTAGATATCGTTGTCTTTTAATGCCAACAAGAGTTGGACTCATCTTTAATTAAATTAAAATGCAAATTTTTTTAAAAACATGTAAAAAAGTAGAGCGTCTTGCTATGGTTGGGCGTTATTGTGTGTGGGGTATGGTCGCTCTTTTGATGCCCAAGAACGTGCAGGCCAGGGATACGACTTCATATTACCCCCTGCGGTTGGACCTGCCTTTGTTGGATTTGCCTTTTCAGCATCATGCGGTCCAGACCGGCGAACTGTTTGATAGCTACTCTATGCAACAGGCACTAGCGATAACCCAAAGCCTCCACCGTTTCAACTACCATGTAAACAATCGCCTGTGGCATGCAATTATTCCGCCTGAAACCAAGCGAATGCAACTGTACAACCGTATTGCGGCAAATCTTACTTCGGGTTTGGTGGACTATATGTTTACCTATTATGGTGTGGTACTATCGCCCCAATGGATGCACGAAGAATTTCATCGAGCAGGCCTCACGGTTCGGGGTATCTCGTCATATGATGAGACATACAATCGTTTCAATGGAGGGTTTGCCAATGGTTCGGTAAGCCAAGTGAAAGATGAGGATTTGATTCGGTTGAAGAAAGAAGCTCCCCAGGAATTAGTTCGAAGTTTTGCTGCAGGTATTGAGAGTGAATTTCTATTGTTACGAGGATTGCAACGCGACAATTTTTATAACCGAGCCCGACATGCAAATGTGGCACTTAATATTTTGCTTACGAAACATGCCATAGACTATGTCAACCAGTTTAAGAAAAAAGACTACAATGCTAGTATTGATAGTATGAATGCATACGGCTATCATATTGCTGACCGTGATTTTGTGGGCTGGGATTTTACACCATGGGTATATGATCTCCATCGCCCGGACGAACCTTATGAAGCACGAGGCGAACATCCAAGTGGGGTAGGTATCGACCGTGCTGTTAAAACAACAGATCTCACCCCTGAAGAATATCGTTATCTCGAACAGATGGGACGATTGCAATATCTCAATTTTGTTTCACCTTTTATGTTGGGCATCAATCGCATCCGGTGGAACGAACATACAGCATTCAATTTTGCCGTGAGGCATTATCTCCATTCTTTTGGCTATGATTTGACAGCTGATTTTTTTATCGATCACTATAAAAAACAATATATGGTCGGTTTACATGCATATCGAAACCGCTATCAATGGCTTCCGGGTATCGAAGTGGAACGTGAGCCAACAGGTGTGCGCATTGCCGGAAAGAAATGCTTGTTTTTGCAACCGATGCTCATGCTGTGGTTGCAACCGCAGGATTTTTACGATAGACAGGCCCATCCAGGTGGTTCGATATCGGTGAAAGGGGCCTATTCATTGAATAAAACATGGCATGTCATGGGAGAGTTAGGGGGGAAGACTAAAGGTTGGCTGGCCGGTAATCCTTATCTTCAAGCAAAGGCTAGCTTTCGACTAGGTGTGTCTGCTTCTTTTGGTTCCAATGGTATTGGATATTTATAGAAAACACCGAATGTTGGATGGTAGGCTAAAAAATGTTGGACAAATTTTTTTTGAATAAATCACATCTAAACAAAGGGCCTTAATTAAGAAGAGGGGGAATAAATATTTGTGGATAACCACGATTTCATATTTATATCCCCTTTGTATTACCAGGGTACATTGACACCGAAGGCTTGCGTAAGTTGTTTGTAACCGTCTGTTTCCATGTCAGTGAATCCCCTAGCTTGGATAGCTTCGGGCCAATTTTCTTTCAAAGCTTTAAATACCTTGTTTTTTTTGGTGGCCAGTCTTTTAAAAGTAACTTTGAGCGCATGTTGCTTTTCATTAGAAAATGATTTGCTTATTAAGACAGGCCCAAGCGATACTCCTATTCCGTCCCATTTCACGAGAGGTGTCATGGGTGATTCGCTGGAATTTTCCAATAGCATATATCCAAATGTGCTAACAAAGGCAATATCAACTTCATTTCTATGTATGGCAGCAATGAGTTCTTGTTCGGTAGAATAGCTGTTTATCTGTGTGGGCATGTTAAATTGCTTTCCAATAACTTTGGCAAGCGGATGTAGATTTGCTACTCGATCATTGTTTGTGTGATGGTAGGTAGCTAAAACAAGTTGTGTCTTCGCCGGAGAAGGCTCTCCGGCAAGACACATGACGATGAAAATGAAATATTTATTCATAGGAGTCTATTTATGTTGATATCTGGAGATGGGTCAAAAAAAATCGATACATCTCCAAGTTGTTTGTGATTACATGCGTATAAATTCAATGCGTCGATTCTGTGCTTTACCCCGAGAAGTCTTGTTGTCGGCAACTGGAGCCGACTCTCCCTTTCCTTGACATGTTAACCGATCCGTTGCGATGCCTAACTTTTGCGTCAAAAAGCTCTTTACTGATAAGGCTCTTTGCTCGCTTAATTGTTGATTCGCAGTTTCGCTTCCTACATCATCGGTGTGTCCTACGATTTGCAATTTCAGGTCGGACTGTTGATTCAGTATGGTTGCTATTTCTTTTAACACACCGATAGATTCTGGTTTTATAACGGCTGCTCCCGAATCAAACAGGATACCTGTTGTGCTGAAACTACCTTCGTTAAGCAATTTGTTGCGTGAATCGGGCAGACCCTTTGCAATTTTAATGTTGCTGATAAAGACCCCCACTTGCTCGTCTTCATAAGGACTGGAGCCCAATTGAAAAAACAGTTGATTATAACTCCCTTCTATAGGCAGGGCTTTGGGAATATCATATAGTTTTTCGCCATCTATCCAAATGCGCAGACGTTCTTTTTGAGCTTGGATGGCAACGTGTACAATACGACCAAACCACCCCTTCCCAACTGGATTGAACGCTACTGGCGAGTGAAAATAGCGTGTGTATTTTTGGTAACTTTCCAATAAGGCATTGATTCCATTGGTAAGAGGCGATATTTCCATATAGAAGGATTTGTTGCCTTTTGGGTCGTTCAAAAATTTATTACTGGCCGGATCTTCATGGCCAGATGCCAAAAGGCCGAAACTAAAGGATGGTTGTGCCCAACCCTTAAACTCCGGTTGTAGCAACAGATCAAATTCTGCCGTGAAATGAGGGCCGAACTGAGCCTTGTTGTCCGTAAAGTTTGTGCTTTTTTGGGATAAGCGAAACCACTGGGCTTCTTGGCCATCCAACTTTACCACGACACTGTTTCCGTTGCTGTTCCATCCTGTAGGCAATTCTCCCAAAGATTCCGTTGCAAAATCGTTGCTGTAAACAACAGTGTCACCAGGCACGAAATCATATTTGCTGAATGCTTGTATTTGTTGTGGTTTCATGTTTTCCTGAACGTTCTCTTGCCTGTTACTTTCTTCAGGGACCTGCTTTTGAGCATGAGATTCAAAGATGACGTCCATTCCCTTAGATACTGTTTTGTCGGTTTTTTGCAGGATCTTGTCGGTGGCAGATTGTTCCGTCCTGTTTGTTACTTTCTGTAAAATAGACTGTGCGCTGGCCTCCTGTAGCGATAGCAAAGCGATCAACATGATCTGTAGCCAGATGCCAAATCTTTTCCCTGTAAATGTTTTCATTGTGCTTATCGTATTTTTTTCAAAAATAGAGGAGGTATGCCTTATATAACGGGATTTTGTCGTTAAACGCTCATGGCTTTCGACGAATATTGCTATTTTTCCTATGGATAACAGATTGGGAAGTTATGATCTTTTACGATAAAGGGAATCAGTGCCACATTGTGAACTTTTTGTAGTCAACGATATGAATCGCAAAGGAACGTAAAGAAAGGGTGACAAAAATAAGTTATTAATAGATCATTTGCCGCTTCCAGAACAGATTGGTCATTCCGATGATGGATTGGTCGAAAAAACGATGCTTAATTTTTTGTACTGTTGTATCATTGGAGCTGTTTATCCAAATGTGTAATAATATGATACAGTTGAAACTTAAAATGTTATTGGTTTGTATTTGCATCAGCAGTTGCAGCCTGTCAAGTTGTTCAAAGGAGCGTCACGATGGCGAGAGAGAAGGCTATCTGTCCGGAACGGTAAAAAATAGTGCGGGGATGCCGTTGAAAGATGTAACGGTTATTGCCGACCATAGTATTTTTTACAACTCCAATATGTCGACAAAGACCGACGAAAAAGGAGCATATCGATTGAAAGTCCGCAATGGATCATGGTATGCTTTTGCGCAACATCGGGTGGAATATAACGGCAAGCTTTATTCTTTTTATCTCTATCCTGATAATAGTTCCGGCTTTGGGGGAGAGGGGGCCGAGCGTCATTTTACATGGAAATTAACCGGTGAGATGCCTTCGCCACTATCAGGGCAATATGGTGGGTTGGTGACAATAGACAATTATCCCGGTGTCTATATCGACCCGACAAAGATAGAATTTGTGTTCAAGCCGACCGGTTTGCTGGTGGATGGCAGCTCCGGAACAGAACTAAGACGGAAAGCCAACGATGGCCATAATCTACAAGACCTCCCGATAGGAAGATATGAGGTGACGGCCTCTTATCAAGGACAGAGGTTATTGTTAAGGAAGTGGAATTCAGATGAAACATTTGTGGCTTCCTATATATTGGATTTTGAACCACAAATACCAGCACAATGCGATAATTGCGCTAAGTTGGAATATACTGTTAATTGATCTAGATTGATATCGTGATTCAACAAAAAAGCCAGCAGTTGAGCTGGCTTTTTTGTTATAGTTTCTTGATTTTGATGTTGCGGAAGGAGACTGCATCGCCATGATCTTGAAGGAGGATATGTCCTTTTGTTGCCTGGCCAAATTTATCCCAATCCTTATATTTGCTGATGGCCACTAAATCCAAGTATTCTTGTGACCCCCGCACATACTCCAGCATTTTTTCGCCGTTGAGATAGTGCGTTACTTTATTATCGGGCGTTACCACAATGCGACCACGGTTCCATGCGCCGACCGAACGGCGAGGACGGGGATTGCGGTCGGAAGTGATGAGATCATACAAAGAAGCTAATGTGCGGTTGCCATCCCTACCCATTTTTGCATCAGGATGTTTGGCGTCGTCCAAAATCTGGTATTCCAAACCAATGGCCGAACCTGCTGTTTTTTCCTGCAAGGTGACAAAATATTTTACACCACTATTGGCACCCTCTGTCAATTTGAATTCAAAGGACAGGTCGAAAGCGCTGAATTGCTCATTGGAGATGATATCACCTCCATTTGTGGATTCGCCACCATCAGAAGGTAATACGGAAATCACACCATCTTTAATCACCCATCCTTTTTCCGGGAATTTATCGCCACGTGCGCTTTTCCATCCTTTGCTATCCTTGCCATTGAACAATAGCTCGTAGCCGGCTTTTTTTTCTGCATCCGATAGTTGGTTTGGGGCAAGGTTTACGATATAAACATCCTTCGGAAAAGGTTTTGATATTAAGTTTTGCGTCTGTATCTTGATGTTTTTGAAATAGACTTTTAGTCCGTGTAGCTTATCCGGGATACTGTGTACCTGTAGGCCGATGAATCCGGTTGGATCGATGGTGTCGATAACAGCTGCAACAGGAATGTCATTCACCCAAGTGCGGGTTTCGTTGCCAATGGCCTCAATGCGGATGCGGTTGAACTCACCCGCCTTAAAAGCAGATTTTGCCCTTTCATTCAGGTCTAACGTATATAACCAGCCTCTTCGTGCTTCATCGTAGATGCCACCGGTCCACGCACGAGGTGTTGGATCAATTTCGACCTGTCTGCCGTAAACTCTTCCCTTTCCGTTGTTTGCTTTAAGATCTAAATGGCTGCGCGTTTGGATACCGGAGTTGGTCTCGGTTCCTTCTAATTTTACATCGACCTCCAAGATAAAATCACCATATTCTTTTTCTGTAATGAGAAAAGAGTTGGGTGTTCCCTTAGTCATCACGCCCACGATCATGCCGTCTTCCACCGAATAAGGGGCATCGCCACCCACCGATTTCCAACCCGCTAACGACTTCCCGTCAAAAAGATTCTCCCAGTTGCCCCCTTTTTTATTTTGTGCATGACAAGAAAGGGTAAAGATTGTTGCAAATACACTAAAAGCTAAGACTTTAAGTCGATTGTTATTTGTTGATTTTTTCATGTATAATGTACGTTTGTAGATTTATTTTGCTGAAATTAAAGAAAAAATTTTATATTCGATAATAATTCTAAACCTTTAAAGCTCATGTTAAGATGAAACAAGGATTATCTAGACGAACTTTTCTTAGACATTCAATCTTGGCTACCTCGGCTGTGGCGTTGTCTCAGTTTTCGGTAGCAGGAGTCAAATTAGCCAAACCTAATGAACGGGTCAACTTAGCCTGTGTAGGAATAGGTAACCGAGCAGCCGAGATTATTCGAGAACTCTATAAAACGGGGCTTTGCAATATCGTGGCGCTATGCGATGTGGACATGGGCGCTCCCCATACACAGGGAATATTAAAAGATTTTCCGAACGTTCCCCGTTTTCAGGACTTCCGTCAGATGTTTGACAAAATGGCCAATCAAATCGATGCTGTCAGCATAGGTGTGCCTGATTTCTCTCATTTTCCGGTTACGATGATGGCCATGGATTTGGGTAAGCATGTGTATGTGGAGAAACCATTGGCGCGTACCTTTCTGGAAAATGAATTGTTGATGAAGAAGGCGGTAAAGTTTCCGAAAGTGGTAACCCAAATGGGGAACCAAGGCCATTCAGACGCTAACTATTTTCAATTTAAGGCATGGAAAGATGCAGGTATTATCAAAGACATTACCCGGATTGATGCGCACATGAACAATGCGCGCCGTTGGCACGGCTGGGATGTGAACATGAAGAACTTTCCCGATCCTGAACATATTCCCGATACCTTAGATTGGGATTTATGGCAAATGCATACCATTGGCCACTATTATAACAAGGATTACATTAATGGGCAATGGCGTTGTTGGTATGATTTCGGTATGGGCGCATTGGGCGATTGGGGGGCGCATATCTTGGATACGGCCCATGAGTTTTTGGAAATGGGCTTACCTACACGCGTCGAAGCCATAAAATTAGAAGGACATAACTCTTTTTTCTTTCCTTATTCTTCTACGATAGGCTTTCATTTCCCGAAACGGAAAGGTATGCCTGCCATAGATGTGACATGGTATGATGGGTTGGACAATCTGCCACCTATCCCCGAAGGATATGGTGTGTCGGGTTTAGATCCCAATATTCCACCACCAAGCACAGGGACATTGGAGCCAGCCAAATTAAATCCTGGAAAGATTATTTATGGAAAAAACTTGACCTTCAAAGGGGCGTCTCATGGCAGTACTCTTAGTATTATTCCGGAGGAAAAGGCAAAGGACATGGCGAATAAATTGCCCGAAGTACCAAAAAGTCCATCCAATCATTTTGCTAATTTTTTGAAAGGCTGTAAAGGTGAGGAAAAAACACGGTCACCTTTTGCGATTTCTGGACCTTTGTCGCAGGTTTTCTGCCTTGGTGTGATTGCACAGCGACTCAACACCAAATTGGAATTTGACCCGGTTAAGAAGGAGGTCACGAATAACAAATTTGCGCAATCACTATTGGTTGGCCCTCCGCCACGAAAAGGGTGGGAAGATTTTTATGTTGTTTAGTGCTGCATTTTAAAATAACAAGTATGTTCAAAAAACATGTAGGATATGGCACGCTTATGTGCCTATTGGCAATGGGCGTAGCGTCATGCAACAATACGGCTACAGATGAAAAACAAAAGGAAGAAATTCACAATGCGGCCACGCAGACCATTCCGAAAGAAGCCGAAGGGTTAATTGGCCGTTGGGATATTACAGTGGATAAAGAAGGCAAAGAAGTACCCTCTTGGTTGGAAGTGAAACTGTCAGGTTTTAGTACGTTGGTAGGATCATTTGTTTCCGATGCGGGAAGTAGTCGGCCGATTTCACATATTCAGTTGCAGGATGGCAAGTTTTCTTTTGAGATTCCGCCACAGTGGGAAGGTGGAGACGGTGTCTTTACCATCCAGGGCGAATTGGCAGGCGAGGAAATCAAGGGGATGGTTACGACTAACAAAGGCAATACATTCCATTTTACAGGTGTTAGAGCTCCTTATTTGGTGCGTACAGGCGACGTGCAGTGGGGGGAGCCGATCGAATTGTTCAACGGTAAAGATTTAACGGGTTGGACCACCTCATCGGGTGAAAACCAATGGATAGTGAAAGATGGTGTCTTAATTAATCAGAAGGCTGGTGCTAATCTCATTTCCGAACAAAAATTTGAAGACTTCAAATTGCTAGCGGAGTTTCGTTATGCCGAAGGTGGCAATTCTGGGATTTATCTGAGAGGTCGTTATGAAGTACAAATAGAAGATTCTCCAAAGGAACGGCATCCGGGATCACTTTATTACGGAGGAGTATATGGTTTCCTCTCCCCGAGTGAAATGACGACTTTAGGACCAAATAAATGGAATAGCTACGAGATAACCCTTCGTGGACGCATGGTCACCATTGTGTCCAACGGAAAAACCATTATCAGCAACCAAGAGATACCGGGGATTACGGGCGGTGCATTGGACAGCAAAGAAGGTGAGCCTGGACCGATTTACTTACAAGGTGATCATACAGGTGTAGAATTTAGAAAAATTACAATTATCCCAGCCAAATAATTTTTTCTTTGGGTTGGTTGTCGGCCGACAACCAACCCAAAGAAATTTCTCATAGCCCTATTACGACAACCACCACATCTTCATTGTGATAAGATGGATGATAGCGAGCGATGGCACCACTTTTCTGATAGTATGCCAATTCTTTATAGACAGCTTGTCGCAGGACACCCTTTCCTTTGCCGTGAATGAATCGTATCTCCGTATATCCCCAATAGATGGCTGCGTCCAACATTTCTCGAAAGCGTTCCAATGACTCGGTTAAGCATTCATCGGCATCATAATCCTCCATATTTTGGAGAAATGTATCGACATGTAAGTCTACTTCTTTTGGGGGCCGGGGTAATTCTCTTGCCATTTTTCAAAAATAATACTTAAGTTTAGCATTGTAAAACACCGACGTAAAAATGAAACGTATCTTCGCAGTTCTTATTTGGATTTCTTATTGGTATGCGCCTGTTTATGCGCAGCAAGACTCCATCATGTTGGACAAAATTTACCACGAGTCGCTCTTTCATGGGCAAGCTTATGATAATCTGCGTTATCTGACAAAAGAAATTGGGAATCGGATAGCAGGGTCCCCAAAAGCAGAGCAGGCAGTGAATTGGTCGAAAACATTAATGGAAAGCATGCCTTTTGACAAGGTGTATCTGCAAGACGTATCGGTTAAATATTGGGACAGGGGGGAGCCCGAACAGGCGATTTTGATAGGAAGTGGGGAAAAGCTCAATGTATTGGCTTTAGGTGGCTCGGTTGCTACTCCTGCCTCAGGTTTGGAAGCGGAAGTGCTGGAAGTAGAATTGTTGAGTGATTTGAGAAAGCATGGAGAAGATGTCTATGGAAAAATCGTCTTTGTCAACAAACCGTGGGACGAATCTCTTGTAGAAACGGATGTTGCATATGGCTTGAACAGTGGACAACGAAGCCGCGGTCCGGCTGAAGCGGCTAAACTGGGTGCTGTGGCTTATCTTTTCCGTTCACTTTCGTCCTCTGCTGTTGATGATTATCCGCATACAGGAGGTACCCGTTATGTAGAAGGTATCGATAGTATCCCAGCATTAGCCATTTCGGTTATGGGCGCCAATAGGCTGTCCGCTATTTTAAAGGAAAATCCAAAGACAAAATTATTTCTGAAAAATACTTCGGCTTGGAAAGGCGTGGTGCACACGCATAATGTGATTGCCGAATGGAAAGGTACGGAGAAACCTGACGAAATCATCACAATAGGAGGCCATATCGACTCTTGGGATGTAGGAGAAGGCGCGCACGATAACGGGACAGGAACAATGGGTACATTAGATGCCATCCGCACCTTGATGAAGTTGGGATATAAGCCTCGGCACACTATACGTTTGGTGTTTTACATGAACGAGGAGAATGGCGTAAACGGCTCGTTGAAATATGGAGAGATAGCGAAAGCAAAGAATGAGAAAATCGTTGCGGCTATTGAAAGCGATTTAGGAGGCTTTGCCCCTCGTGGCTTTGACATCAAGGCTTCTGCACATGAGGTGGCTTGGATTCAGCAACATTGGAAACCTTTGTTTGAAGAAAAATTTTGGGTTTCTCGTTTTCTGCAGGGGAGTCCGGGTGTAGATTCGGGTGTTTGGGGAAGGCACTTTCCTAATACGGTTATGTTTAATTTCCGATCCGATCCACATCGTTATTTTGATTTACACCATACCGCTAAGGATGTGTTTGAAGCCGTGGACCGTAGGGAACTGCAATCGGGCGTAGCGGCTATTGCTTCCTTGCTTTACTTAGTCGACCGACAAGTCGATCAGTTACAGCAGGGGTCTGAAAGGTGATTGGCGGATATGGTCCAGTTTCACCTGAAATAAGGCCGCCATTTTGTGTCCTCTTGATTTTGCTTCGTTGGCAACCTCACCTTCAAAAAGTGAATCTACGGTGTCATCAAATAATGCCAACCACCGCTCAAAGTGTTCTTCACGTATGGGAAGCTGAGCATGGGGTGGGAATGGTCGACCTTGATACGTGTATTCATCCAGCAATATTGTTTGCCAAAAGGTATACATTTTGGCCAAATGCTCCGGCCAATGTCCTTCCAGTTTTTCGTTGAAAATTGGGCCGATCAGGTCATCAGCTTGTACACGTCCGTAAAAGGTATTTACCAATTTTTTGATGTCTTCTAATGTTTGAATATCCTGCTTTGCCATAATCGCGTACTTTTTGTAAAGTTAGTGAAGATTTTTGAGAATGCATTTTTGCCATAAATCCTACACTTTTTTACCTCAAAAACTTTAGTTGGCGCCTCTTATGGATATCCATATAGTAAAATTTCGGATTTCTAAGCATTAATTTCCAATTTTGAAACTTTATTTTCACATTAAGCCCTATGTTTGGATATTATTTTTATTTAATCTAAATAAATAAATCTAATCATTATCTCTTCTCAATAATTAAATTGTCGCAACACCACATTGCGGCAATTTTTTATTATTATCTGCTGTCCTATGGATAGGTAAAATTTCTAATGTGGCTTTTCGATAAACTTTTTTATTCCTAATTGTTTCCAAGATTAATGCCGACATTAGATGCAGAAGTAAATGTAGAATTTATTTTTGGTTTGGTTTAGACCATAAGGATGATTTCTCCGTTAATTATAGTAGAATCAAAAAAGAGACGATAATTTGAATTGTGATTTTATAGGAAATACGACTCTCCGAAGATGTGAGTACTTATCTTCAAAATTTCAAACAAATATCTTTATCAAAGAGGAATTTCATAATCCGGGAATGTCTTCTAAGGATAGGTCTGCCTTGTTTATGATAGAGGACGCGATTAAACAAGGTAAGATAAAACCAGGTGGAACGTTTGTAGAGGCGAGCAGTGGCAATACAGGGTTAGGTATAGCCATGATTGCAAAACATCGGGGATACAAGTCCAAGATTTTTGTTTCAGAATCCTGTTCGGAAGAAAAGATAAGTTTGTTGCGCGCCGCCGGTGCGGCAATTGAAATTTGTGACAATTCAAATGGTCTTACGGATTTTTATTCTACTCAATTCCGGGCACAGGCCTATGCGGCAAACCATCCAAATGCTTATTTTACTAATCAATATTACAATGCGGCCAATATCAAAGCGCATTACCGAACAACAGGCCCTGAAATTTGGACACAGACAGATCATCAGGTGACCCATTTTATTGCAGGTGTCGGGACGGGAGGTTCTATATCAGGGGTTGGAAGATTTTTAAAAGAGAGAAATGAAAATATTCAGATTTTGGGAGTGGAGCCAGAGGGCTCTATTCTTTCTCAATTTTTAGAGACTGGAATGCTTCCGGAAGCTAGCTGCCCTTTTGACCCTATAGAAGGTATAGGAAGGACATTCGTTCCGGGATCTTTTGATGCCCTTGCCGTTGATCGTATCATGCAGGTATCGTCTGAAGACAGCATAACCGCTGCTTTGTCCTATAAAAACCGGACAGGGTTTCTATCAGGCTTTTCCAGTGCCGCCCTGCTCGCTAGCTTGGAAAAATATCATAAGCAAATGGAATTGAACCCACAGCATGTGGTAGTTTTGCTTTTCATGGACCATGGAAGCAGGTATTTAAGCAAGCTATATGATCGAAAAATCTCATCCGAAAATATAATTAGCAAAACAATTTAATGGAATTGTATACGGACATAGCGATACCGATTTCATGGCCGGATATGACGGCTTTGGGAGATGAGAAATGGATGGCCTTTCTCAAGAAAATGAAGGTGGTTAAAAACCTAAACTTTAAAATCGGCCATGCCGCCATTCTCCTCATTGAACGTTCTTCCGGCACCATTTCCTACTTTGATTTTGGGAGATATCTGTCGCCTCGAGGTTATGGAAGAGCCCGGTCTGCTGGTTTTGATCGACGATTGACGATTCAGACAAAAGCCATATGCGACCATCAAGGCATTGTAAACCTGCAAGAAATTTTGGAAGAGCTTTGTGCCAAGGAGCAGGCAACGCATGGAGGCGGACGGTTGCTTTTTTCCATTGCCAACGATATTTCCTATGCGAAAGGTATGGCATATGCCAATCATATTGTTGGGCAAGGCCCAATATTGTACGGTGCGTTGGCAAAAAACAATAACAGTTGTTCGCGCTTTGTGGCACAGATATTAGCGAAATCCATGCAACGCAACGATGGGCGAGTACGTCGTGTTTTATATCCGGAATGTCTCAAAGCAAGCCCCACTAGCAATGTAGTCAATGCTTCATCCAACAGGAAAACATACTGCTATCATGAAAACAAACTGGAAGTATGGGAATGGAGCCGTTGGGAATCTTTGAAATTTCAGATCAGTTTGCTGAAGGATAATTTTCGTACGGGAGATGCGGCAAGACTACAGGACGACAGCCAACCTGGTCTAATCGTGGAACCGTTGCGCCCGACCTCTTTGCCCAAAGCCGCGCAATGGGTAGGTGGGATAGGAGAGGGCGCTTGGTTTGATATCCGTCATGTCCACGATCAAATTTATGAAATATTTAAATTTGATCTAACAGGAAAAGTTGAATATGCAGTACAAACAGAATGCTTGCAACATTTTGATGTTGACAAACCCTATTTGTTTACGTATGATTTCAGCCATCATTTTTATCATATCTTGCAAAATGACAATCGCTATTTGTTCAAAGCAATAGCGTTATTGACTGTCGAAGATGAACAGACACTTAGAGAAAGAACATATCGTAAAATAATATAGATCATATAACATGGAATTAACAATTTTAAAAGCAAAAATCCATACGGTTAAAGTAACCGAAGCCAACGTCACGTACAATGGTTCGATTACCATCGATGCAGATTTATTAGATGCGGCAGGGATCAAGAAATACGAACAGGTATATATCAACAATGCCGTTAATGGAAGCCGTATCATGACCTACGTCATTCCGGGAAAACGGGGTAGCGGTGAAGTTTGTATGAACGGTGGAGCAGCCTTGCACGCTAAAGTGGGTGATACCGTTCATATTTTGGCATTCAGCAACATGAGTCCGGAAGAAGCCGACACCTATCAACCTACCTTGGTCTTTACAGAGGAAAATAACCAGATTAAGTCGGTGGAAAAATATACATATTAAACCAATCAAAAAAACTGCCATTTCAACCATCCAAAACACTATTGGAAAGATTGAAATGGCAAGTCTTATGTGTTGCGCCTTATCTGCTATAAGGGGTTATTTCCGGAACTCTTTTGCTCCTTCGATAATGGCATCAACTACTGTCGGGTCTTGAAGGGTAGAGGTATCACCTAAATTTTGTATTTCACCTTCTGCTATTTTGCGTAAAATCCGGCGCATGATCTTACCCGAACGTGTTTTCGGAAGGTCAGTCACAAACTGGATAATATCTGGTTTGGCAATTGCACCGATGATCCGGCTGATGGTTTGCATAATGTCCTTTCGCGTACTCTCCGCATCGGTATGGTGGTTGGCAATGACGTAAGCATAGATACCTTGTCCTTTGACGGGATGTGGATAACCTACTATGGCCGATTCCACGACATCAGCATGCATGTTAATGGCGTTTTCTACCTCGGCTGTACCAATGCGGTGGCCGGATACGTTGAGTACATCGTCTACACGGCCAGTAATTCGGTAATAGCCTTCGGAGCTTCTGTAACAGCCATCACCCGTGAAATACTTGTTTTCATAGGTAGAAAAGTATGTTTGGCGACAGCGTTCATGGTCGCCCCAAGTGGTGCGGAGCATGCCGGGCCACGGAAATTTGATACAGAGGTTGCCGGAGACATCATTATCTTCGATCTCTTTCCCGTTTTCGTCCATCAAGCAAGGCTGTACACCCGGCAAGGGCAACATGGCATAACTTGGAATTGTTGGTGTGATACCTGCTAAAGGTGCGATCAGAATACCGCCATTTTCAGTTTGCCACCAAGTGTCGGCAATGGGTGCTTTTCCTTTACCGATTTTTTCATTGTACCAATGCCAAGCTTCTTCGTTGATGGGCTCGCCGACAGATCCCAACTTTTTAATACTGCTCAAGTCTTTCCCTCCTAAATATCCTTCTCCAAAGGCCATGAGTGAGCGGATAGCCGTTGGCGCTGTGTAAAGGATATTCACTTTATACTTATCCACAATATCCCATAAACGACCAGCATCAGGAAAGGTGGGGGTACCTTCAAACATAAGCGAGATAGCGCCTTGTGAAAGTGGTCCATACACAATATAGCTATGCCCGGTAATCCAACCGATATCTGCTGTACAGAAATACACTTCATCTGGTTGATATTGAAAGACGTTGGAGAAGGTATAGCCGGTGTAGACCATATATCCACCTGTTGTATGTACTACTCCTTTTGGTTTCCCGGTGGAACCGGATGTATAAAGGATAAAAAGTGGATCTTCGGCGTCCATTTCTTCTGCTGGACAGGCCGGGTTTCCCTGTGTTTCGACTTTTTTGATTTCATCTTCCCACCATACGTCACGACCTTTTATCATGGAAACTGGGGTGCGTGTACGGGTAAGGACAATGACACGCTCTACAGATTTGCATTGCATCAAAGCATCGTCCACAATGTTTTTCAGCTCCAACACTTTATTGGCTCTGTATCCGCCATCAGAGGTAACAACCACTTTGCAGGAAGCGTCATTGATTCTGTCGGCAATGGATTGGGCTGAAAAACCTCCAAACACCACAGAATGAATAGCACCAATTCGCGCACAAGCTAAAACTGCAATCACTAGTTCGGGGACCATTGGTAAGTAAATACATACGCGATCACCTTTTCGCACATTGTTGTTTTTTAGCACATTGGCAAACTGCTCTACTTTGCCCAACAGTTGTTTGTACGTTAATATACGGTGTGCCTCCGAGGGATCATTAGGTTCCCAAATGATGGCGGGCTTGTCGCCCAAATTATAGATATGCCTGTCTAGGCAGTTTTCCGTAATGTTTAATTTCCCTCCTTCAAACCATTTGATATCGGGGTCTGTAAAATTCCAATTTAAAACATTGGTCCATTTTCTTTTCCAAAAGAAATTTTCGGCGATTTCTCCCCAAAATTGCTCCGGATTTTCTACACTTTGTTTGTAAGCTTCTTGATACGCTTCAAAAGAATTGATCTGAAAATTCATCTCTCGCAAATAATTTTTATAGGTCTATATATTCCCAATGAAATTTATTCATTTCAGCCATATATTTATTGACAACTGAAATGCATCATCTGTGATGGCTAATTTAATTTTTTTTAGCATCAATTGCTAATTTTTATGCGAAGATTGTAGGATAAGCTTTTATTCCTATGGAAAGACTTATATAGATTATTCCCGACGGCTCTCTACCGTATATGTAAAGCTGTCTGCTTTGTAATAGCCCAAATTGTATTCAATAGGACGTTCCGCAATATCATACACAAAACGCTTACGTAATAATATAGCACTACCTTTTTCTGTTTCCAATTTATTGGCCATTAAATCGTCCGCCACAATAGCACTGATTTCCTCCTTGGAAATGTAAGCAATGATGTTATGTTGTTTTTCCAATATCTCGTACAGTGGCTGTTTGAAATCTTCTTCACCAGTTAGGCCTGTGCGGGGATGAAAATAAGACTCAAAATAGACGAAGGGTCCTTCCGGACGACCACGTAGGCGCACAAGCTTCAGTACTTTACGCGTGCTTTTTAGATCAAAGAAATTAGCAATTTTTTGATCGGGGAAAACCCAGCTGATATGCAATTCAAAATTTCGGATAGGAATACCCCGGGCTTCCATCTCTTGCGAAAAACTCAGCCAGTTTTTGGACTTCGAACTAATAGACTGTGCTGTTGCAACCCGAGTGCCAACACCCTTTTTCCGAACCAACAACTCTTCGTAAACGAGTTTGTTGATAGCCTGCCTTAATGTGGCACGGGAAATGGCAAGCTGTTTGGCCAAATCCACTTCATTGGGTAGGAGTTTACCATCTTGGTATTCCGGGGTCTCAATAAGTTTACGTAACAGGTTTTCTGCTTGTATGTGTAATGGGATAGGACTTTGGTGATCTATCTTAAAATTCAATTTTGCCATATAAAGTGAAAATGTAAACCAATTTAAAAATTAATTTGGATTTTATAGAAAAGAATAAATACATTTGTATGTACATATGTACATACAAAATTAATTAATTAATGCTGGTTTAATAATTATTTAATTGATTAGTAAATTATTAAATATATGATAAGTATGTACATATTATTTATAAATCTATAATTATGACACTACAAAATTTAAATTATCTGGTAAAAAAGACATGCAATTGCATGTTCAGCTGTGGATCTGTGCGACAGATCTTTTATCCGTATGATGAAACTTCAGAGCATTTCGGTTACCTCTTTAGCGAGAAGTATATGCCATGTTTTAATATTGAAGCCGAAGGCAAGCTGGAATATAGCGTTATGCAACGGAAGTCTGCGGATTTACTAAGCTGACGAAACGGTCTAAGACAAGAATAACGAAAACCTAAAAGATAACAGAATGAATAAACTAAAACTGCTAATCCTGTGTTTGCTGTGGCATGCGTATGGGATTTGTACTGCACAGGCACAACATCAAATCACCGGTGTTGTGGTTCATGCTACCGACGGGACTCCACTGGTCGGTGTGAGCGTAAAAGCTAAAAACACGGAACAGACCGTCGCGACGGACAACGACGGACGGTATTCAATTGATATCGCGGATAGCCGTGGTACCTTGGTGTTTACTTATGTGGGGTTTAAAACTAAGGAAGAATTAGTTGGAGGCCGTCCGATTGTCAATATTGAATTGGAGCCTGATGAGGATCTTCTCGATGAAGTCGTCGTGGTCGCTTTTGGCGAACAGAAAAAAGAAAGTATGGTCAGCTCCATCACATCGGTAAGCCCAAAGGAACTAAAAGGCCCCACCAGTAACCTGACGTCAATGCTTGCCGGAAGAGTAGCAGGGATGATCGCTTATCAGCGCAGTGGCGAACCGGGAGCTGACAATGCCCAGTTCTTTATACGGGGGATCACCAGCTTCGGTTCAGGCAAGATCGATCCGCTGATATTAATTGATGGTATGGAATCTACGGCCGATGCACTAGCTCGCCTCCAACCGGACGACATTTCGGGGTTCTCGGTGTTGAAAGATGCGGCCGCGGCATCGCTATATGGTGCTCGGGGCGCAAATGGTGTTGTTTTGGTCACTACCAAATCCGGGGTGAATGACCGAACCAGTTTTAATTTCCGCTTTGAGAATTCTATTTCCAGTAACACCACGAACTTCCAGTTGGCTGACAACATCACCTATATGAGATTGGCCAATGAGGCCGTCCTCACTCGTAATCCGATCGGTGCATTGCCTTACACGCAAAACAAAATCGACGCCACGGAAGCAGGGCAGAATCCATATCTGTATCCCAGCAACGATTGGATAAGAATGCTGATCAAGGACTATACGGCCAATCAGCGATTCAATATGAACATGAACGGAGGAGGCAGGATTGCCCAATTTTATATCTCCGGGACCTTCAATAAGGATAATGGTATGTTGAAATCAAATGATAAGAACAACTTTGACAACAACATCGACCTTAAAAACTACGAGATACGATCCAACGTAAACGTGAAGTTGACGCCATCTACGGAAGGTATTGTAAGAACATCAGGGAATTTCACAGATTACACCGGACCCATCGGTGGCGGATCTGCTATCTTTAAAAGTGCAACCACGGCTAACCCCGTATTGTTCCCTGCCGTTTTTCCTGCTGAAGATATATCCTATGCCAACCATCCATTATTCGGAAATGCACCACGGGGTGACAATGGGGTTTATGCCAACCCCTACGCCTCCATGGTATCGGGGTTCCAGCAATATAACCGTACCCAGTTAAATGTGCAGCTTGAAGTAAAGCAAGACTTCGATTTTTTGGTAAAAGGTTTAAAAGCCCGCATGATGGCCTATACGCAAAGGTATTCTTATTTTAGTTTGGAACGACAATATAACCCATTCTATTATCACGCCACACCCAATAGTTTTTCATCTTCGGGTTACTCCCTCACCTTGCTGAATGAAGGCAGTGCCACCGAGTACCTTAATTACAGAGAGGGAGGGAAAACGGTGAATACCACGGCTTATTTGGAGACAGCCGTAAATTATAACCGAACTTTCGGTGAAAAACACGATATCAGCGGTATGCTTATCGGCATCTTCCGAAATCATCTGGACGGCAATGCCGGCAGTTTACAACTTTCCTTGCCTTTCCGCAATCAAGGGTTGTCTGGGAGGCTTACCTATGGTTACGATAGCAGATACCTGTTTGAGGCAAACTTCGGGTACAATGGATCGGAGCGGTTTGCGGCAAACAATCGTTTTGGCTTTTTTCCATCGGCAGGTATAGCTTGGAATGCCAGCAACGAACGGTTCTTTGAGCCGTTGCTCCCGATTGTGTCCAAACTAAAGTTGCGGGCCACTTATGGTTTGGTGGGCAACGATCAGATTGGTGCCTCCAATGACCGGTTCTTTTATATGTCTAATGTGAATTTGAATAATAACGACCGACGTGCCGTGTTTGGCGAAAATTTCAACTATATACGTCCAGGGGTATCTGTGTCTCGGTATGCCAATGACAACATCACCTGGGAAAAAGCCTACAAGACAAATATTGGTTTGGATGTAGGTCTTTTCAATCAGTTCAATCTGATTGTCGATGCTTTCCATGAGCACCGGACGAATATTCTCATGACCCGTGCCTATATCCCGACGACTATGGGGCTAACATCCAATATTGCCGCTAATGTAGGTGAGGCCGAAAGCAAGGGTATAGATCTTGAAATGGACTATAGTAAAAATTTCAGCCGCAACTGGCTAAAGGTAAGAGGTACATTTACATTTGCCACCAGCAAATTATTGGTTAATGAAGAACCCGAGTATGCAGAGAACATGTGGTACCTTTCACGTGTCGGACACTCGCTCCAGCAATATTGGGGACTGATTGCCGAAAGGCTATTCATCGACGATGAGGATGTGAAAAATTCACCTCCCCAAGCTTTTGGTGAGGTACGAGGAGGCGATATCAAATATCGTGATCTCAATGGTGACGGAGAGATCACGAATTTGGACCGGATCAATGGTCTTGGTTATCCGACGGTGCCGGAAATCATTTATGGTGCCGGTTTTTCTTTCGGTTCGAGCAAATTTGACATTAGTGCTTTCTTTCAAGGATCGGCTCGTTCATCATTGTTCATAGACCCGGCGGCCATTAGTCCTTTTGTACTAAACGGGGCGCAACAAAATGGTTTACTACAGGTCATTGCCGATGATCACTGGTCGGAGACGAATCGCGATAGTTATGCATTTTGGCCTCGACTCAGCGCCACGGGCAATAATAATAATAACCAACCCTCCACATGGTGGATGCGCAACGGCTCCTTCATACGGCTAAAAAATGTCGAAGTAGGTTACAACCTCAGCGGTAAGCTTCTGGAACGGATCAAAGTAAACGGATTACGCCTGTATGCCAATGGTGTCAACCTGTTCGTCATCAGTAGCTTTAAGATGTGGGATCCCGAGCAGGGGAGCAACGGCAACGACAGTAATAGAGCCGGCAGCAATGGTTTGGGATATCCGCCCCAGAAAGTGTTTAACATTGGAGTCAACGTACAATTATAAACGGTTGAAAAAAAAAGACATGATGAATAAGCTTAAATTAATAAAATTATTTTGGATAGCTCCGTTGGTTTCCGTACTGGTGGCCTGTCAAGGCTATCTGGACGTAGTGCCGGATAACGTACCTACCATGGAGCACGCGTTTTCGAACCGCAACGAAGCCGAAAAAGCACTGTTTACGTGCTATTCTTATCTTCCCAACGAAGCAAATCCCGATTACAACCCCGCATTTAATGGAGGAGATGAGGTATGGACCTATTGGCCTATGACAATGGATTATTTTTCCCTGGATTCTTACAACATTGCCCGCGGACTACAGACCAAGGCATCTCCATTAATGAATTATTGGGATGGATATAATGGACGATCCATGTGGCAAGGTATACGGATGTGCAATATCTTCATGGAAAACATTGATAATGTACCGGATATTGCCGACTATGAAAAAGAGCGTTGGGTAGCCGAGACTAAATTTTTGAAAGCCTACTTCCATTGGTATCTTTTTCGCATGTATGGTCCAATTCCGATTATGGATAAGAATCTGCCCATTACGGCAAGCCCCGAGGAAGTTAAAGTATCTCGTCAACCTGTTGATGTGGTCGTCGATTACATTGCCTCGTTGCTTGACGAGGCTGCTGCGGGCGATGATTTTTCCGGATTACCCTTGACCATTACAAGCCGGTCCACAGAATTAGGCAGAGTTACCAAAGTTGCTGCCTTAGCGATCAAAGCACGGTTGTTGGTGACGGCGGCCAGCCCATTGTTCAATGGAAATACCGATTATCGGGCATTAGCCAATACGGATGGAACACCGCTTTTTAATAGCACTGCGGATCCGGACAAGTGGATCCGGGCCGCTGAAGCTTGTCGGGAGGCTGTAGATGCAGCCGAACGGGCAGGCCTGGAGCTATACACATTCAGCTCCTCGCAGGTGTCGCTCAACGATGCACAAAAACAAGAGATGAGCATACGCAATGCGGTTACGGAAAAATGGAACAACGAGCTGATTTGGGGAGCTACCAATGACGACCTCGGAAATGCGCGCCCCAGTTATTGGATTCAATTGTTTGCTTGTCCACAGCTCGATCCCGCGGTGACTAACCTTAATCTGAAAGGTAAATTTGCTCCCACCCTGAAAATGGCCGAAATGTATTACACGGCAAACGGGGTGCCCATTGAAGAAGACAAAACCTGGGATTATAACAACCGGTATGAATTGCGTACCGTCACCAGTGCCGATGTCGCTATGCAGGCAAACTATCGTACGGTAGGGCTGCATTTCGGTCGTGAACCACGCTTTTATGCCTCTATTGCTTTCGATGGCTCCAAATGGCTCATGCGCAACGGCACATTCAATATACAAAGCAAGATCGGGCAGCACAGTTCCAAACGGCAAAGCCGCATATATTCCGTCACAGGCTATTTCACCAAGAAGGTCGTTAACTGGAATTTAGTCGCTACGTCGAGCGCAGTCACTGTAGAGCCCTATCCGTGGCCCATCATGCGATTGGCCGATCTTTACCTGCTCTATGCCGAAGCACTTAATGAAGCCGATCGCTCTGAAGAAGCCTTGCCGTTCATCAATAAGGTACGTGAGCGTGCCGGTTTAAAATCCGTTGAACAATCGTGGTCTGAATATTCAACCAATCCTGATAAATACACCTCAAAAACCGGATTGCGTAGTATTATCCAACAAGAGCGGGGGATTGAGCTGGCCTTTGAGGGCAGTAGGTTCTGGGATTTGCGTCGATGGAAAACAGCCACTCGTGAGCTAAATTCGTCCGTATATGGCTGGGATATCGAGCAGGAAACCTATGAGGACTACAATCGAAGAGTGGTTCTTTTCAGACAATCGTTTGATAATCTACGCGATTACCTTTGGCCGATTCATGAAAACACCCTTCAAATCAATCCCAATTTGGTGCAAAATCCCGGTTGGTGATTAGGCCAGCTAATAGAAAGTATAATGATCAGTAAATAAATAGACAATGAAATCATTACATATCCTTTTTTTAATAGTCTGCTGCATGTTTGTGATGGCATGCAAAGACACCATACCGGGGCCCGTGGAAAACGACGGTGTGCCACCCGGCCCGTTAAGCCAATTATCCGTTACCAATTTGAACGGTGCGGCCGAGATTAGTTATCAGGTGCCAAGCGATCCAGATTTGCTCTATGTAAGAGCCGTATATACCACCAAACAAGGTGAGGTGCGTGAAACGAAAGTAAGCAGACATCATAGCAGTATCCGAGTAGAAGGTTTTGGCGATACCGATGCCTATGAGGTGGAACTTTACGCCGTAGATCGTGGCGAAAATGCTTCTACACCCGTCCAGGTGACGGTTCATCCCCTGTCGCCGCCCATGCAGTTGTCACGTGCAAGTCTGGAAGTGCAACCTACATTTGGGGGAATTAGCATTAATTTTGATAACAGTGCGAAGGACAATTTAGCTTTCGTCGTGTTGGCTAACGATTCACTGGGTCAATTTGTGCCGATACATACCTATTACACCCGATTGCCGAAAGGCGAGTTTGCTGTCCGTGGTTTAGCATCAGAAGAGACCCGGTTCGGACTGTTTGTACGGGACCGATGGGGCAATCTTTCGGATACTCTTTATACTCTCCAGACACCGCTATTCGAAATTCAATTAGACCGCACGCTTATGCGGGACTATACGCTTCCTACCGATGCCCCATTAGGATACAGTGGCAGTGTCAATGCATTGTTTGACGGCATACTTACCGACAGTAAACGTGGTTATCACTCGGGCGATGCCGCGCGTATGCCCCAATGGTTCACCTATGACATGGGTGTGAAAGCGAAACTTAGCCGCCTCACTTGGTTTATGCGTGAAGGCTCAAACTACTATTCATTGCATAATCCACGGGTGATCGAAATCTGGGGATCAAATAATCCGGATCCGGATGGTAGCTGGGATAGTTGGGAATTGTTGGTTTCCTATGAACAGGTTAAACCTTCCGGATTACCAAGAGGCCAGTTATCGGCAGAAGATCAGGTGGCGGCCGCAGCTGGAGAGACTATTATCTTTCCGATAGATGTGCCGGAAGTACGGTATATCCGGTGGAAAACCCTCCAAAATTGGTCTGGTGGTACCTATGTCAATTTTAATGAAATTATGATGTGGGGCGCACCTGTAAATTAACAATGATAAACGATTAGATATGAAACGAAATATGTTATCCGTCTGTTGCCTGATCGTGTTCACGGCATCATTATTTTCGTCTTGCATCAAACAAGATGAGTATCAAAAATTTCTGGCTGGTGGCGAAATTAGCTATGCCGGACGGGCGGACACGGTAATTGTAAGGACCGGAAATGAGCGCGCCGTATTGTTCGTCGCTTTGGGAAATGATCCTTTAGTCAATCAAGTGGCCGTTTATTGGAATAATGGTAACGACTCTTTGGTTACCGATGTACAACGCAGTGGCGGAGGTAAAAAAGACACCGTAGAAATTGAATTGCGACCTTTGCCCCAAGGATCTTATAACTTCCGATTATATACATCTAACTCAGAAGGGAGTAAGTCGGTGGTCGTTAACGCACATGGATTTGTCTACGGACCGGATTATGTAGCTACTTTGCAGAATCGAAAATTAAAAAGTATGGAATTGCAAAGTGATGGTTCTTTGAAGCTTGTTTGGCCATCACCATTCGTTGGTGAAACGGGATTGGAGTTTTCCTATAATGATCAAAGCGGGCAAACTCATATACACCGTTTACCTTTGGGGGAAACGACAGCTATCCTACCGGACTTCGAATCGGGCGGTGAGTTGAGCTATAAGTCGCTATTTAAGCCCGATATGTTATCATTGGATGATTTCTCGCCCGCACCAACGAAAACCACCTTGCCTGAAAAGTAAGGCTGATGACATTCAATAGATATGCTGTTTTATGTGCTTTCATTTTATTGTTGTATGCAATGATAACTTAAATACTATTAAATTAGAAAGATGATAAAGAATTTTTTGAACGTGATTACGGGTTGTATGCTGGTGTTGTTCATGTGCAGTTTCAAAGCTCCTAACGCGAAAATCGTTTGGCAGATCGGAACGCCGGATGGTAGTGCCAAAGAATTTGCTCTTGCCGAGGAGGGAGACTATGCGAAATTTCTGGACCACGATTTTGGATGGGAAGATCGTTTTTATATGATTGGGAAATCAACCCCTAAGCAGGATTTTCCCTATATTTTGCCTGGTCCGGCCGATACATGGGGAGGTACAAGCGGTACAGCTGGTATACGATCGCATGTGCTTAATATTCTTTTTCGCATGCGATCTGTGCCACAACAAGGGGGATGGAAGCTGGTGGTAGATGTTTTGGATGCACAAAAAAAACAACCACCATATTTTAAAGTTACCGTCAATGGACAATCGTGGAAATTTGTATTACCTCATGGCGGAGGAGATGAATCCCTACGTGGTGATTATAGAAAAAGTGTCAAGAAGACGATTGAAATTCCGTTGAATGCGAGTCTGATAAAAAAAGGTGGCAATGAAATCAACCTGACCAGTCTGGAAGGGTCTTGGCTTATTTTCGACGGTATACGATTGGAAGGGCCACAAAATGCGGTGCTGGATGAGGAAATCGGAAGAGCCTATCTCCGTAAAGTGACCGTGGCAAATTACCAACTACAAGAACCTAAAGCGCAACCGTTGTTGGTCGATATCGAGCATTTGGAAGGCACGCCTAATGTCCAAGTAGACGTAGACGGGAAAACGGTTCTTAAACAGTCTTTAGAGCAAGGACGTTATGTTTTTGAAGCGCCGATGCCAGTCGTTTCGTCTGAAAAAAAGAGTCGCTATAAAATTCTAATTGATGGCAAAACGGTTGACGAAGGTACGATCATCCGATCAACGCAAAAAATTGCCAACGCGGCAGATTATATTGACACCCGCATGGGTACGGCACATTCACGTTGGATGATCGCTCCAGGACCGTGGATGCCTTTTAGCATGGTCAAGCTCAGTCCGGATAATCAGAATCCGGGATGGCAATCGGGCTATGACCCGGTTTATGAAAGCATCGGTACGTTTAGCCATATCCATGAGTGGACCATGGCCGGATTGGGCATTATGCCCACGAATGGGAAACTAAAAACCAAAATAGGCGATCAATCCATCTTTAAAAAAGACAGTACCGTTTACCGTTCCTCGTTTGATAAAGCCAGTGAAGTATCCGATGTGGGCTACTATAAAGTAGATCTGGCCGATTATGGCATACAGGCTGAATTAACGGCCACCACACGTTGCGGTTTTCAACGCTATACCTATCCCAAAAGCACAGATTCGCGCGTGATGATCGATTTGAAAATTCCGGCAGAATATCGGTACGATATATTGGATAGCAAGATCACACGAGTAAGTAATCGTCGGATTGAAGGATTCAGCAAGCAACAGACGAGACGTGTTTGGTCACAGGACAGCGATCAGGATTATATTATTTACTTCGTCATCGAGTTTGACCGGGATATGACAGGCTTTGGAGGGTGGATCAACGATGAAGTGATACTTTCAGGCGATGAAATTACCGCGCAACGACCAGAACGCTTGGGTTATTTTGCCACTTTCGATACGCGGAGCAATGCCGTTGTGCAGGTGCGGTCGGCTATTTCGTATGTAGATATAGAAGGTGCGCGGAAAAACCTTGAAGAAGAGGTGGAACGACCGTTCGGATGGGATTTTGATGCCGTACGGGAGCATAACCGCCAAACTTGGGACGACATCCTCTCCCGTGTGGCCATACAAACGAACGATCAGCGGGAGAAAATGCGTTTTTATACCAATATGTACCGCGCGTATTGCCGCAATACATTCAGCGACGTAGATGGACGTTGGGTGGATGCGACTGAACGTATCCAGCAATTTGATGATCCCGATGCTGTTGCCTTGGGTTGTGATGCCTTTTGGAATACGTTTTGGAATCTCAATCAACTATGGAATTTGGTGACCCCCGAATGGTCATCGCGTTGGGTAAAGTCCCAATTGGGAATGTACGATGCTAACGGATGGTTAGCCAAAGGACCTGCCGGTATGGAGTATGTCCCTGTGATGGTCGCCGAGCATGAGATTCCCTTGCTTGTCAGTGCTTACCAGATGGGTATCCGAAACTATGACGTCGAAAAAATGTTTATGGCCACGAAAAAGATGCAGACGACGCTTCCTGAAAAGGTTGGCGATGGGCTTGCAGGCAACCGTGACTTGGCCGCTTACTTGGAGCACAAGTATGTACCGGCCGATAAGGGTCGGTTCTCCAATACCTTGGAGTATTCTTTCGATGATTGGACGGTAGGACAACTGGCGAAAACCTTGAGAAAAGACACAGATTATCAGGTGTTCAAAGAGCGAGGTAATTGGTGGAGAAATGCTATTGATGCGGAGACGGGATATGCCCGTATGCGTTACAGTAATGGGGAATGGGAAAAAGATTTTGATCCTTTTAAATCAGGGGGAAATCGCCACTATGTAGAAGCAAATGCTTGGCAAATGACGTTCTTCGTGCCGCAAAATGTGCCTGCACTGGCTGAAATTATCGGGAAAAATCGGTTTATTGAACGCCTTACATGGGGTTTTGAAGCCAGCGAACCCTTACGCTATAATGCACCGGGAGACCAGTATTGGGATTATCCGGTGGTACAGGGCAACCAGCAGTCGATGCATTTCGCCTTTTTGTTCAACTGGGTGGGGCAACCTTGGCAGACCCAGAAATGGAGCCGTTCCATTGTCGATCGTTACTATGGCCATGGAATATCCAACGCCTATTTAGGCGATGAAGATCAGGGACAGATGAGTGCTTGGTTTGTAATGAGTGCGCTGGGGTTATTCCAAACGGATGGTGGTACTCGTCATGAGGCAATCTATGAAATTGGCAGCCCTATTTTTGAAAGGGTCGACATTGACCTTGGCGAGCAATTTGGAAGAGGAAAACGGTTTTCCGTTATTGCCAAAAATACCTCGCGGGAAAACCGCTACGTCCAACACGCGAAGCTTAATGGGAAATCATTGGAAAGCTGGTGGTTTCCAGCTTCTGAACTGCTAAAAGGTGGCCAATTGGAATTGGAAATGGGACCAAAACCCAATCCAAATTGGGGTGTAGCGTCAAAACCTCCGGTAAGTGACTAAATTAAATGAAAACAAGAAATAGAATGAAGAATACGATAATGATAATGCTAGCCGTTACGTGGGTCTTAACGGCGTGTGTTGTGCGTCCCCAAGCGGATAGAACGCTCAAGTTTCGGATATCTGGGGATACACTCATGCAGGCTGTTAAATCTATGGCGCGAGAAACTGTAAAATCGGGATTTACTGCTGGAGACAGCTATGGAGAGGTATGGATTCGAGATTACAATACGTTCATCACTTTGGCTTCGACATTGCATCCGCCGGAAACAACCAAGGAAAATCTCCGTATTTTTTTTCGGTTGCAAGGCGAGGATGGGAATATTGTGGACGGATTTATACCGAAAGCTCAAGCTACTGATTCAAAAATTGGTTATGCCTATGTTCATACACCCTTAGAACCTGCTTACGCCGGACACAAGAATACGGTGGAAACCGATCAGGAAAGCTCATTGGTACAAGCCGTTTACAAATATGTCGTGAAGAATGGAGATCAAGCATTCTTGCAGGACTCCATCGGTGGCCAAACTGTTGCCCAACGGCTAGAACGTGCGATGGACTTTCTCATGGAGAAACGGTACAATCCTGAGTATGGATTGTTATGGGGCGCCACCACGGCAGATTGGGGAGATGTGCAGCCCGAACACCCTTGGGGTGTTTATTTAACGGACAGCACGCATTACGCCATTGATATTTATGATAATGCGATGTTCCTTATTGCATTGGATAACCTGATGGAGCTCCTGCCGGAGACAGAAGCGAAATGGACATCCATCCGTGAGCAGATCGCGGCAAACTGTATGAAACATCTTTGGGACGCTGATCGACAAAAATTCAGACCACATATCTATTTAAATGGTTCTCCCTTTTCGCAAGATTTTGACGAAGAGGAAATTTATTACCATGGTGGCACGGCCATGGCTATAGAGGCGGGGTTACTTTCCGAAACACAGGTGAAGCATGCGCTTGACCGGATGGTTGCCAATGTACGGGCATCGGGTGCAGCAACTATCGGATTGACGCTCTATCCTACTTATCCTGCTGGTAGTTTTATGAATGAGGGTATGCATCCCTACGGTTACCAAAATGGAGGTGATTGGGATTGGTTTGGCAGCCGAATGATTCAACAGCTTATCCGGTACGGTTTCGTGGCTGAAGCTTATGAACATGTGCAGCCTATGTTGCGTCGTGCAGTCGACAATAACGGGTTCTACGAATGGTATACCGTAGACAACCAACCCAAAGGTTCGGGAACATTCCGAGGAGCAGCGGGCGTACTTTATGACGCCATTGTCCTATTTGAAGAATTTGCGACGGAGAATCGTTGAATAGGTTTTTAAATAAAAAGACTATTGTGGGTCCACAATATTTGTGAAAATAAAAGATATCGTAATTATTGAATAATTTAATTTTTTAGTGAATGGAAGTGAAGGAAATCGGTGATATACCGGAAACAAGAGCAGTGCAGAACACATTAACCTTGCGCAAAACGAAGCAGGAAATCATGCCGGTTACGGTGCAGGATAACCATCGTAACGGATATGATATTTACCCCGCCCATACATTGGGCAGTGAGAAGATTTATGAAGGTTATACATCATTGGCTACATGGATCGTGGAACAAAAAACGGTGGTCATCGATGGTTATGTAGGTCTTTTTTGGAACCGTATAGTTGCCGACCTAAATGCGGCATTGGAGAAGCAAGGTGTGAAGGCCAATTGGTGCTTTATGCATGATTTTCTAAAACCCGAAGCGGAAATTGACCAACTCGTGAATCCTTTTTTAGGAGAGAAAGATTCAGTATGGGGTACAAAAACGACGCTGAACCTCATTGATTTTTATCCATTGGACGCTTTGACCAATCTCCGACCACTTTCGGATTATACGGTCAATATCCTTATTGGTACAGGGGCAGCCTTATGTGATTGGGAAGCACCTATCATCTATATTGACTTGCCCAAAAATGAATTGCAATACCGGATGCAGGCTGGGGCCATCACGAATCTGGGCAAAACGGATCCTGAAAAACCGATGTCCATGTACAAGCGCTTTTATTTCGTTGATTGGGAGGTGTGCAATAAGCATAAGGAATCTTTATTGCACCGTGTGGATGTGCTGGCTGACGGACAGGGAATCGATTGGATTACATGGGCTGATGCAACAGCTATTCGAGACGGATTAAAAAAACTTTCCCGTTCAGTGTTCAGACCGCGTCCTTGGTTTACACCGGGATCTTGGGGTGGACAGTGGATAAAAGAGCATATGCCACAGCTGAACCAAGAAGAACCTAACTATGCTTGGTCATTTGAACTCATCGCACCGGAAAACGGTCTGGTTTTTGAAAGCGATGGCAAATTACTGGAAATCTCGTTTGATTGCCTGATGATGCTTGCCGGTGAAGAGATACTGGGAAAACACCACGTGCATTTCGGTAACGAATTTCCGATACGATTTGACTTCCTTGACACATTTGATGGTGGCAATTTGTCCATTCAATGCCATCCTTCCCTGGCTTATATCCGGAAAAACTTTGGTGAGACTATCACACAGGATGAAACGTATTATATCTTAGACTGTGCTCCAGATGCGAAAGTATATCTTGGTTTTCAAGACGATATCGATCCGGTAGCGTTCCGGCAGGAATTGGAAGATAGCCTGAAAAATGATACGGAGGTGGCCATTGAAAAATACGTGCAAAGCTTCCCTTCAAAAAAGCATGAGCTTTTTTTGATACCAAACGGTACGGTACACAGTTCTGGAAAAAATAACTTGGTACTAGAGATTAGTGCTACGCCCTATATTTTCACGTTCAAGATGTACGATTGGTTGAGTAAAGACTTAGATGGCAACCCTCGCCCGATCAATATCGACCATGCTTTCAATAACCTCAATTTTGAACGGAAAGGAGCAAAGGTGCCTGCAGAACATATCTCCCAGCCTCAGGTCTTGGAGCAGGGCAAGGATTGGAAAACAATCCATATACCTACGCATGAAGAACATTTCTACGATGTGCATCGGATCGAATTTACCAATGAAGTGACTGTTGCCACCCGAGAGATCTGCCATGTGTTGATGCTGGTGGAGGGTACGGAAGTGCTCATCCGGATAGGCGATAAGGAAACTTATTTCCATTATGCAGAGACCTTTGTCATTCCGGCAGCGGTGTCTCGGTATACGTTGATCAATACAGGTGGCGGTATAGCCAAAGTGGTAAAAGCATTTGTAAAAGATAATTATGGAACAACCTCGTAAACTTCCGAAAATCCTCTGGTTGGCCTGTGCCGTAGCGGCGTTGGGTGGTTTTTTGTTCGGATTCGATATGGCCGTGGTTTCTGGGATACTACCGTTGGTAACCGGACAATTTTCACTTTCAGCTTTCCAACAAGGTTGGTTTGTCTCGTCGGCTTTGGTGGGCTGTATCGGAGGAGTGGCGATTTCCGGTGAACTCGGCGACCGTTATGGTCGCCGTCGGGTGTTGTTGCTGGCGGCAGTCTTATTCTTACTGTCCGCCCTAGGATGTGGGTTGTTGCCAACATTTTCTTCAATCATTGCAGCCCGTATCATAGGAGGTATAGGCGTGGGTATTGCCTCGAGCATAGTCCCGCTCTATATTTCTGAAATCGCGCCTGCAAAGGTGAGGGGACAGTTGGTGACCTATTACCAATTGGCCGTGACCCTCGGCATTCTGGTGGCATACCTAAGCAATGCCTTTTTGGTTCAGGTTGCCTCCGTTAGGGGTGCGGGCATGTCCGGATGGATGGGTGTGTGGTTTCAAGAGGAGGTATGGCGGGGTATGTTTATCGTGGGAACGTTACCCGCATTGCTGTTTTTATTAGGATTGCTAGGCATACCCGAAAGTCCGAGATGGCTGTTGCAAAAAGGGAAAACGGCCGAAGGTAAAGCATTGCTTTATCGATTCGTGGGTGAAGCGGAAGCCACATCTGATCTGGAAAGCCGCCGGCAACAGGGACAATGTCAGATATCTTATCGAGATTTGTTTTCCCCACAATTGCGCAAAGCACTCTTATTGGGATTGCTGTTGCCGTTCTTCTCACAGTTTTGCGGTATCAATGCGATTATTTATTACGGCCCCAGTATCTTAAATGCAACGGGTGTAAGCCTGTCCAGCTCTTTGCAGAGCCAGATTGTCTTTGGGGCGGCAAATCTACTGTTTACATTGATTGCAGTATGGAAAGTGGACAATTTGGGTAGACGGCCACTTTACTTGATCGGTACTTCCTTGGCTGCGGTGAGTCTGGTCGCAGTAGGGGCCTGTCTTTATACAGAAAATATAAAGGGGATATTTTTGTTGATTTCGGTGATTGTTTTCTTGGCGAGTTTTGCTTTTTCGATCGGGCCTTTGAAGTTTGTCGTCGCGGCCGAAATTTTTCCTGCCCACATCCGTGCCAGGGCAATGGCGCTTAGTATTATGGTCATGTGGATAGCCGACACCGTTATCGGACAACTGACACCCGTGCTGTTGGAGAACATCGGTCCAGCTTTCACCTTCTGGTTTTTTGCCTTTTGGTGTGTGTTGGCTTTTGTGACCGTCTACCGTCTGTTACCGGAAACCAAAGGAAAATCATTAGAAGCGATCGAGCGCGAATGGATGGCGGAAAAATAACAGCCTGTTTAAAAATGGAAGTAAAACCTTGCGTGCCTATCCTTCGACTTAGCCTGCACTGAGCTTGACGAAGTACTCAGGAGGACACTTCCATTTTTTTTATCGCGCTTCGACTCCGCTCAGCGTAACAAAAAAACATAAACACAAAATTTAAACAGGCTCTAAGAACATGTTTAAATTTTGGCACACAATTTTTTATGATATACCGCAAAAAAGGCTTCTTTTGTTCTGCTCCTACGGAGCAAATTATTTTATTGGACATTTTTTTCTACAAATGTTAAATCCCTATGGGATTTTTCAACGTGGATCATGTTGAAAATGCTCCGTGGGAGCAAGATTTTTGTAGAAAAGAAAGTAGAAGATCAAGCGAGCCGTAGGTTCGCAACATTTCTTCCTGTTTTTTGTCAGGCACAATAAAAAACATAAACACAAAATTTAAACAGGCTCTAAATGTTTTTCATCAAAATTTTGACTTTTGTGTGCGCAATAAGCTTAAATTTGTTCGGAAACACATGAGAAAACGACATTGAAGTTTTTTAAACACCTGTATCACATCTTGATTTTCAGCAATATGCTGATTGCCTTTGCAGCAGTGGCGCAGTGTGCTTTGACCTACTATGTATTGAATCTACCTGTTAAGTTCTCCATTTTGGCTATTGATGGTTGTTCTACACTATTGTTGTACAATGCTAGCTTGATCTTATCGAAACCGAAAAACCCTGCAGGTTCTCCATATCTGCGCACCCGCTGGGTATTTAAGAATGAAGGTCTGTTGATCGTTAACACGGTTTTGGCTTTGCTGGGCTTGCTGTATGCCTTATTACATGTGCAAATGGGCACAGTATGGTTTTTAGTTGGAGTAGCCGTATTGAGCTTATCTTATGCTTTGCCGATTTTTACAATTGGCGGAACAAAAGGTGGTTTGCGTCAATTACCGGCGTTGAAGCTTTTTCATATTGCTTTAATATGGTCGCTTAGCACGGTAGGACTACCTGTGCTGGAAGCTTGGAATACAGGGATGGAGATTAACTGGTACCAAGCTAACTATTTGGGATTAACCAAAATCTTGTTTCTATTGATTTGTACTTTGCCTTTTGACATCCGGGATATGCAACAGGACTCATTATACCAACTCAAAACCATTCCATTGATGATCGGCGAACATCGAGCCAAGATAGTATGCTATGGATTGCTGGTATTACACACCTTGCTTATTGCGTTGGCTCCTTATTCCTTTCCGGTTATTGGAGGGTTATTGGTGACCAACGTATTGATTGGTCTAACGATGTGGCTGTTGCTCTTTAGGCATATCAAGCACTACCATTATGTTTATCTATTGGACTTTGCCTTGATTGTGCAATTTGTATTGGTTTTTGTATCTATCTGTTTTTTCCGATAAAATCGATGATCTTGGACGCGACGATATCTGACAATTTAAAATAGCTTTCAAACGTCCAGCCGGCTACATGCGGACTGAGCAGGACATTGTCTCTGGAAATCAGATCCTGATACCAATCTTGTTCAGATAAGGTCGGGAATCGTTCTATAGGCAGCACATCAAAAGCTGCCCCCAAAATTTTACCTTGATCCATATATTTCAGCACCGAAGGAATGTTCACTAAAGCACCTCGCGCACCCATCAATAGAAAAAAAGGTTTTCTGAAATGGAAAAGGTATTCATCGTCCACTAAGCCTTTCGTTTCCCGGGTCAAGGGGATGTGAAAACTCAATACATCCGCCTGTTTCACCACTTCTTCCATCGACACTTCCCGAGCGTATGCGTCCGTAAAACCTGTTTTATATTTGTCGTATGCGATCACATTAACTTCAAAACCGGACAACTTCTTAGCCATGGCCTGTCCGTTATACCCATAACCTATTAACGCAACGGTTCGGCCTTTTAACTCATAGCCCCGGTTTTCTTCTCTGCACCATTTACCTTCGCATATTTCACGATTTCCGCGGTTCAGATTGTTCATTAGGCTTAATAGCATACCGATCATATGTTCGCCAACGGCGTCACAGTTTCCTTCGTTTGCGGGCAGTAATGTTATACCCTTAGATAAAGCATGGTTTTCATCAATATTGTCCATGCCTGCTCCGGCACGGGCGATAAATTGCAGATGAGGAGCAAGGTCTATAAAAGCCTGGTCTACCTGAAATTTAGAGCGAATGACCAATCCGGTATACTTGTGAACAATCTTTTCCGTTTCGGATCGTGTTATTGTAGGTTGATAATCAAAAGCGATTCCGGCATGTTGAAGTTTTTCCAACAGCACTTCGTGTATATCGTCAACAATCAGGATATTTGTCTGCATGCTTCAATGATGTATTTATCGACAAAAGTACGTGACAAAAAATGAACCACATAGATACATAGAAAATATTTGTCTTTTTAAGGTCGAAAACAAATGACATAGTTGAAAATGAATTTTCTAACATAGCTATGTAAAGCTATTTTGATGCCTTTGGCATCTATGTAAATTTCAATATGGTAGAAAAACTATGTCTCTATGTGGTTAGAAAAAACGTCATGTACTGCATTTGTCGACATGAAATCTTCATGCAGCAATTTGTTCAGTTGGTACTGTTTCAAGCGTTCGGGCAGGATTTGCATCAATATATTTCGGGCTTTAATCCAATACGGACTTTCCCATTGTGCCACTTTTCCAATTCGCCATGAGGTATTGGTGATATAGCGTGTACGCTGTATCCTTCTTTTGTTGATATGTTTGAAAGCTTTTACAATGTCCTCTGTACGTGTCAATTCATCGACCATTACGGCCACATCCTCAATGGCCTGACAAGCGCCTTGTCCTAAATTGGGTGTGGTCGCATGTCCAGCATCTCCGATAAGAAGCACACGCCCATACGCTATGGATGTTAAAGGCTTGATATCCACGATATCGTTCCAAATCAGCTGTTTGTCTTGGGTTTCGGCCAAAATTTGCGGAATAGGCGCATGGTAATGAGCGAAGTGTTGTTGCAAATCGTCGATACGGTATTTGGAATAGGTTATGTGATTGGGACGGGAATTTATGCAGGCATACCAGTAAATTTTATCGCCTACCAATGGCGTCATTCCGAAACGTCCGGCGGCACCCCATGTTTCCGTGGAAGATTGTAAATTGATCTTTGAATTATCAATAATCGCTCGCCAACAGGTATAACCCGCATAACGTGGAGTGGATGCGGGAATAAGGAATTGGCGAAGCGTGGATTTCACACCATCTGCAATAATGAGTGCGGCTGCTTCCACTGTCTCACCATTGCTGAAGAAAACCCTGACCTTGTTTGCGTCTTTTTCTAATGTTGTAGCTTCTTTTCCTAATCGAATGCTTTCCTGTGGTAGCTGGTGGATTAAAAACTGATGCAAGTCGCCCCGATGTATGGCAAAGTTTTTTTGGCTATAGTTATTACTGATTTCTTTGGTGTCCGGTGCAACCAAAATGCGGCCTTTTTCATCAAGAATATTATAGGAGTGCAGAAAATGGCCAATCTTTTCCACGCCTTCCCGAAGACCTAGATATTCGAAAGCTTGCATGGCATTGGCGGCCAGACCGAAACCAGCACCAATCCCTTTCAGCTCTTTTGCCCTTTCATATACGATGGCCTCATGGCCCAATTTTCGGAGACCAATGGCAGCTGTCAATCCGGCAACACCACCTCCAATAATTGCAAAACGGATTTTCTCCATAGGTAAAATTGTGTTATAAGCGCTGTGCTATTTCATTCGTCAATGTTTCAAAATCGGCTACAAACAACCGTTCCGCACGTAGTTCATAGAGTGGATTGTCGCTCATCCGATCTTTCGGAACAATGGCAGATAATGCGTTGCGTAAGGTTTTTCGACGTTGGTTAAACCCTGCTTTGACAACTCTCCAAAACAGTTTTTCATTGCAATCTAATGTTTCACGCGTGTTTCGCGTTATGTTGATAACACCCGATAAAACCTTCGGTGGTGGATTGAAAGCTCCAGCCTTGACCGTGAAAAGATATTGTACATCGTAATAGGCTTGCAGAAATACACTCAGGATACCGTACTCTTTGCTGCCGGGTTTAGCCACACAACGTTCGGCAACTTCTTTCTGAAACATCCCGACCATTTGCACTACACGTTGTCGTTCTTCCAGCACCTTGAACAGGATTTGCGAAGAGATATTATAAGGAAAATTGCCAATTACTGCCATTTTATCCCCGAAATAAGTTCCAAAATCCAAGGCCAGAAAATCGCCATGTATCAATTGATGCCCTAATTGCGGGTATTTATCGGCAAGAAAGGCGATTGATTCATCGTCCACATCAATCAAAAAGGTTTCAAACGCCTCCTTTTGCAATAGAAAGTCCGATAGCACGCCCATACCTGGCCCCACTTCCAAAACCTGCTTAAAGCCTAATGAGGGATCCAAGGCTTCCACGATTTTTTGTGCCGCATTTTTGTCGTTCAAAAAATGCTGTCCTAAATGTTTTTTCGCACGTACTGTACTCATATTACAGCCAAAAGTAAGAATTAAAAAGTTAGAAGTTATAAATCAAAAGTCAGAAATTAGACACAGGGCATCACGGGCCTCCTATCCTTACCAGGGCAGTTTTGTCATATGTGTAGAGTAGTATGTATTGTTTCTTATTTATTCTACAGATGTTTAATCCCGAAGGGATTTTAAAAAAATCAAAGAGAGATGCTTCGTAAGAGCAAAATATTTGTACAAATAAAGACACCGGGTAACGAAGCAATCCGTAGGTTCGCAGCATGATTATGGAAACGATTGTATGAATGTCGAAAACAATAGCCCTGTTCCCCTTCGGGAAAACTTGTCCCGGCTTGATTGGACAGAGAGGAATGGGAGTTTGAAATAAGTTACTCTCGTGAAATCTAAAACGAATGTAAAATGCTACGGTTGAATAGGAAAGCTTTATTATTGACCTAAATTTTGTAATTTTGGTTCAAAGCTTTTAGAATATGAGTGAAAAACTAAAAATTGGTATTACCATAGGGGATGTTAATGGTATTGGTTTAGAGGTGATTATCAAATCATTGTTAGATAATCGCATACTTGAATATTTCACGCCTATTGTATATGGGAATACCAAAGTTGCTTCATTTCATCGCAAAGCTATAGGCGTGCAGGATTTTAGTTTCAATGTTATCCATACTGCAGATCAGGCAAATCCCAAACGTCCCAATATAATCAACTGTTGGCAAGAGGATGTGAAAATCTCCTTGGGTGAACAAAATGAGATAGGAGGGAAGTACGCTTTTCTCTCTTTGGAACGAGCTGTTGAGGATTTGAATGCCGGAAAAATTGATGCTTTGGTAACAGCGCCGATCAACAAAAACAATATACAGCAAGACGGATTCCAGTTTCCGGGCCATACCGAATATTTGCAATCCAAAACCGGATCTTCAGATGTGCTAATGTTCATGATTGCCGATGAATTGCGAATTGGTGTTGTGACAGGCCATATTCCGGTCAAGGAGATTGCTCGCAACATTACCCAGGAAAATATTGTACGGAAGTTGCAGATGATGAACCAGAGCCTAAAAGCAGATTTTTGGATTCAGAAACCCAAAATTGCTGTTTTGGGTCTAAATCCACACGCCGGAGACAATGGGTTGATCGGCACGGAAGATGAGGAAATTATCCGTCCGGCTATTGCAAAGGCAAATGAAGAAGGTGTCTTCTGTTTTGGTCCATATCCGGCAGATGGTTTTTTTGCAAGCGATACCTACACTAAATTTGATGCTGTGCTAGCCATGTACCATGATCAGGGTCTAATCCCTTTCAAACATATTGCTTCGCGCAAAGGCGTCAATTATACTGCAGGGCTTCCTGTAGTACGTACATCGCCCGATCATGGAACCGGCTATGATATTGCCGGAAAAAATGAAGCTTCACATGAGTCGTTTTTGGAAGCGCTGTTTGTGGCGATGCACATTGTCGAACGTCGCCGCGAGCAAGCCGAGCTGTCCGAAAACAAACTTGCCTTCCGAAGATTATCAAGAGATAGAGATTAGCTATCCCGAAAAAATCCGTATTTTTGCAATTTCATGGGCTTTTGTCCGTAAAAATTGATCATGCAAGAAAATTTACAACTTCCTGTTTTTCAAATTATCAGGGATTTAGCGGATAAGGAAAAGGTTGAATGTTACGTTATCGGTGGGTATGTGCGCGATAGCGTGATGAAGCGACCTTTTAAGAATGACGTGGATATAGTAGTCGTTGGAAGCGGGATTGATTTTGCAACTAAACTGGGTGAAGCCTTGCACACCAAGGTGACGGTATATCGGAGCTTTGGTACGGCTATGCTGGTTTATGACAACATTAACATCGAACTTGTCGGTGCCCGTCGTGAATCGTACCGCTCGGATTCCCGCAAGCCCATTGTGGAGGACGGTACATTAGAAGACGATCAGAATCGCCGGGATTTCACCATAAACGCCATGGCCTATAGCTTAAACGGCGATCGTTTTGGGACATTAGTCGACCCTTTCAATGGGCTTGAAGACATACAGCATCGGATTATTCGTACCCCTTTAGACCCCGACATTACTTTTTCGGACGATCCTTTGCGCATGATGCGGGCCATTCGCTTTGCCACGCAGCTTTATTTTAAAATTGATATGCGCGCTGTGCAAGCCATCGCTGAAAATGCCGAAAGGATCAAAATTATATCCAAAGAACGCATTACCGATGAGCTAAACAAGATCATTTTGTCGAAAAAACCTTCCGTTGGTTTTAAATACCTTTTTGATACGGGATTGTTGCCCTATATATTCCCGGCGATGCAAAATCTACATGGTGTGGAAATGATCGATGGAAAGAGTCACAAAGACAACTTTTACCATACGTTGGAAGTTTTGGACAATGTAGCCGAAATGTCGGACGATCTATGGTTGCGTTGGGCCGCCATCATGCACGACATTGCCAAACCTGCGACTAAAAGATTTGATAAACGGGTGGGATGGACCTTTCACGGACATGAAGATCGGGGTGCCAGAATGGTGCCTAAGCTGTTTGCTGAGCTGAAATTGCCCCTAAATGAAAAAATGAAGTTTGTGCAAAAGCTTGTGCAACTGCACTTGCGACCTATTGTGTTGGCCCAAGATATCGTAACCGATTCTGCAGTACGTCGCTTGTTGTTCGAGGCAGGCGATGCTATTGATGCACTGATGACACTGTGCCATGCTGATGTTACCACCAAGAACGAGTTTAAAAAGAAAAAATACCGTGATAATTTTGAACTGGTTAAGCAGAAGCTCAAAGATGTGGAAGAGCGAGATCAAATCCGTAATTGGCAACCACCCGTTTCAGGAGCAGATATTATGGAACTGTTTGACCTGCAGCCCGGAAGGTTGATCGGAACGATTAAAAACGCTATGCGGGAAGCTATTCTTGAAGGCGAGATCCCCAATTCTAGAGAAGAAGCTGTGGCCTTTGTCATACAAAAAGGGGAGAGCCTTGGCCTGAAACGTAAAAAACAGACAATACTTTAACTTTTTGAAAAATATCGTATTTTTATCCTCAGAAAAACCAGTAAACGATAGAACAGAGCATGGCGATTTATAGATTTCGAGCGACTTTTGAGGATTATGAAGATGTATATCGTGAAATTGATATGCCTTCCAAAAGCACTTTTTTAGAGCTTCACGAAGCTATCCAAAAGTCAACAGGTTACAAGGCAGACGTTTCGTCTTCTTTTTATGTCAGTAATGATCAATGGAAAAAAGGAACAGAAATAGCATTGTTGCCAACCGAACGTAAGGTGGCAAACGGTGTGCTGCTGATGGGAGATATCCGTTTGAGCAAATTTATTGACGATCCCCACCAAAAATTCTATTATGTCTATAATTTTGACCGTCCCTACGACTTTCATGTGGAACTCATCAAAATACTGAAAGAAGAGGATGGAAAGGAGTATCCGGCAATATTTAGGTCTGTCGGAGAAGCCCCGAAAAATTTAGCGGCAGCCCTTTTTCCATTATCTACGGCTGTTGATGAGGATGACGAGGATGACGAAGTGCCGGTAGATGATACCGAATATGGTGTGGACGATGAGGACGATTTGGGAATGTTTGACGATGAGGAGGAGGAAGAAGGTGGGGAAGAGGGACAAGAATCCAGTGGTTTTGAAGACGAATATTAAGGATAATCTGACACACCCGTCGTGCATTATTAAGTAAAATCATCGTTTTCATGCTGAGGGCACCGAATTGCGAAGCAATCATCCATGCCTCTGAAAACAAAAGCTAATGGATAACCATCTATTTAACTATACTACGTGCCGATAGGCAAGGTTTTTAGATTCCTCCTATTGTCGGAATGACAAAGAACGCACATAATGCACTTACGAGTATCTAACACAATAAAATGTACGAAATACCTTAAGTGATGAGCTTAAGGTATTTTCTTATGCTATGGTGGATAAAAAGAAAAAACTGATTGTCATTGTAGGCCCTACTGCTGTAGGCAAGACGGCTGTGGGGATTGCTGTGGCCAAACATCTTAATACCGAAATTATTTCAGCAGATTCTCGGCAATTCTATCGTGAAATGTCGATTGGAACAGCCAAGCCAACCCGGGAGGAATTGTCGCAGGCAAAACATCATTTTATTGATTCACATTCCATTGCCGAAGAATATTCGGCAGGAGATTTTGAACGTGATGCACTGGCCCTTTTGGAACGGCTTTTTGAAACGAAAGATACGGTGGTGATGGTTGGTGGCTCGGGTCTTTTCGTGCGGGCAGTGTGCGAGGGATTGGACGATCTCCCCAAAGCGCCTTCCGAAGTTCGGGAAAAATTGAACAGTATGTTTGAAACACATGGTATCGAACCCTTGCAACAAAGACTAAAGGAAGTTGACTTGGAATATTATCAAACAGCTGATGTAGACAATCCCCAACGTGTCATCCGGGCATTGGAAGTATTCGAATCTACCGGAAAACCTTTTTCATCCTTTCATGTAAAAGCTGTGTCCGAACGCCCTTTCGATGTAGTGACCATCGGGTTGAATACGGATAGGGAAGAACTATACGAACGGATTAACCATCGGGTAGAGAAGATGCTGGAAGCAGGGCTGATAGCGGAAGTGAGATCCTTGTTACCCTATCGTTCTAAGCCTGCTTTGCTCACGGTTGGCTATGCCGAAATTTTTGCTTATTTAGACGGGATGATTACGTTGGAAGATGCCGTTGATAAAATCAAGCAAAATTCCCGACGCTACGCCAAACGGCAGATTACTTGGTTTAAGAAATACGGAAACACGGAATGGTTTGAACCGGATGACTTGGAGGGTATATTGAGCTTTTTGAAGGAAAAAGAATAAAAAAGCTCCTCTTATACACGGATTTCTTCCCGATGGATTAAACTCAACCTTATCACTTACCTGTCAACGGGAAAAGCTCGCTTTCCACATGCGCCTCTTGTGTATACTTCAAGAGCTTCGCCGTGATTTTAGGGTATTTGGTAGCCACATTGTTTTTCTCTTGCGGGTCTTTTTCCAAATCATATAACTCAACTGACGTTTGACCGGGTTGCTTAACTTTTTGCTTCACCAATTTCCAGCGGTCTGCGCGTACTGCTTGCCGGCCACCGTCTTCGTGAAATTCCCAATATAGGTAAGGATGTTTTTGCTGTTTTCCTTTTTTTAGCAAAGTGGGAACGAACGACAGACCATCAGTATAACGGGGTTTTTCAGCACCGGCAAGTTGCGATAAAGTTGGCATCAAATCCCAGAAAGCCACTATATGGGTGTCGTTCTTTTCTGCTTGAATCGTGCCGGGCCAGCTGATGATAAACGGGATCCTGATACCACCCTCGTACAAATCTCTTTTGTATCCCCGAAAATGAGCGGAACTCTTGAAAAAATCCGGATCTGCACCGCCTTCACGATGTGCGCCATTGTCACTTGTAAAAATGATGATGGTGTTATCCGCCAATCCTAAATCCTGTATTTTCTGCACGATTTCACCTACGTAGTGGTCCATCCGGCTTACCATACTGGCATGCGTAGCTCTGGGTTTTTCCACCGAAGCATACCCGGGAATTGTGGCCTGTGGGCCATAGTCATTGCCTTTGTGGGGTTTTTCTTCAAAAGCATGCTCATATTTTTGAAAAAATACATCATCCGGGCCCGCCAACTCTGCGTGTGGCAACACGGTAGGCACGAACAGAAAGAAGCTATTGTCTTTGTTTTCTTCGATAAACGCCAATGCTTTTTGTTGTATTAACTCAGGGGCATAGTGTACTTTTTGTGTCAAGTCATTACCTTCCAGTATGATTTTTTGGTCGTTATGCCATAAATGAGTTGGATAATACCGATGGGATTGGCGTTGGCAATTATACCCATAAAATTCGTCAAAACCTTTGCGGTTCGGATCGCCATATGTGCCAACCATGCCTAATCCCCATTTGCCAAAAGCACCGGTCACGTATCCGGCTCCTTGCAAGAGCATCGCCAATGTTTGAACGGAATCGGCCAATGGCTCCTGCCCCTCAGGTTCGAGCTCTTTGTTCCCTCGTATATACGTGTGCCCCGTATGTTGGCCTGTCATCAAGGAGGACCGTGACGGTGCGCAAACCGAAGTGCCCGAATAGAATTGGCTAAATTGCACGCCGTTGGCCGATAGTTTATCTATGTTTGGCGTTTGAATATACTGTTGTCCATAAGTGCCCAAATCGCCTATTCCTAAATCATCGGCCAAGATGAGGACAATATTAGGTTTTCGATGTTGTGCTTCCGTATGCAGCACGGTTAGACATAAACAAAAAAGCAATAAACTACATATTCTCATTTCTTAGTGGTTGTAATAACGTGAATTTAACCGCAGAGAACGCAAAGTTTTTCGCTAAGTTCGCAAAGGTCTATTTCTTCGCTATGTTTGGCATCCTTTGCGTTACCTCAGCGACCTTTGCGGTTATGATATTTTTAAAAGCTCTTCGTAACCGTTTAGAAAACCTTACACAATAAAATTCCATCCGAACGGATCTTCAATCTTGCCGTAGCGCAGTTGGTTTAGGTAATCCAATACCTTATTGGAAAATTCACGGCCCTCTACAGGTGGCAGGTGATAATCTTGTCCTTCAAACCCGATACGTGAAATATGGGTTACCGTAGCTGCCGTCCCAGCTGCAAAAGCTTCGGATACAGTTCCGGCTTTGATGCCATCCATCAACTCCTGTACCGAAACTTTTCTTTGCTCAGCGTTGTACCCCCATTTTTCGGCTAGTTCCATAATGGTCCGCCGAGTAACCCCATGTAAGATAGTGTCGCCATGTGGTGTAATGATGGAATCGCCGATACGGAAGATCAGATTAGCTGTACCAGCTTCTTCAATGTATTTATGTTCTGAAGCATCTGTCCACATGATCTGGTCGTAACCTTCATCATTGGCCAATTGTGTTGGATAAAGCGATAATGCATAGTTTCCCGCATTTTTGGAAAAACCTACACCACCTTCTGCCGCACGTGTATAATGTGTCTCTACTTTTAAAGAGATTGGTTTGCTATAGTAAGCACCTACCGGACAGGTAATGATGATAAAGCTGTAGGATTTTGATGGATGCACACCCAAAGCGGCTTCGGTCGCAAACATAAAAGGACGAATATACAACGAAGTCCCTTCTTTAGAAGGTACCCAATCCCGATCCTGATCCAACAGTTGCCTTAAGCCGTCCATGAAAATTTCTTCCGGAACTTCCGGCATCTGTAGGCGTTTAGCAGATTTGTTAAAGCGTTCCCAGTTTTTGTCGGGACGGAAAATACTAACCGTACCGTCCCCAAATTTATAACCTTTAATGCCCTCGAAAATAGCTTGCCCGTAATGCAAGGCCGACATCGAAGGGCTAATTGTTAAATCACCATAAGGAACAATGGCTACATCTGTCCATGCGCCATCGTCATAAGTAGCCACTAACATGTGGTCAGACATGATTTGACCAAATTTCAAATTGTCGAAATCTACTTGTGAGAGCCTGGATGCAGTTGTAGGCTCTACACGAATGGAATGCGTATACGTATCACTCATCACATTTATTATTAAGAAAGTGCAATTTAGGAAAAAAGTATGAATACCGATGATGCAAAGGAAAAAATTGTAGTTTGGTTGAAGAGCTTTTTATTATCTAATTAAAGTTTATATCTTCTTGCTATGGCTATTCCTTGGCTTCTTTTAATGCTTGCATTTCAAGCTCTACAGATAAGCGAAAATTAGTTTGTTTAATTTTTTCTAAAATTGGTTTTATAGAGGGGATAATTCCAGTTAGTTTTGCCTTAATAATAACACCCAAAGTACCTGTATAATTGACGTTAAGTTGATTTGCTATTTTTCTAGCCTTAATATCATCTAAAATAATGGTACTATCGGGTATTTCTAGCGACAAAGCTATAGCGCTTGATTTTCCTTTGTCAATTTGTAATTCGAGAATCTGTTGTTTATAAACATCTTTAACTGAAAGTATACTGATCCAATCAGGCATTTGTTCTCAAGCTCCCCAATGTTTGTTAGGATGATAAGGCAACTTGTATCAGAGATGATTGTTTTAGGCATTTGCAACGTCTGTTGATAAATCTGAACTTGAATAATTAAAGATGGAAACCTCGTAATTCCCCAATAGCTCTATAAAAGCTCTTTTGGATAGCCCTGCGAGTTCAGCCGCTTGGCCAAGCGAAAGTTTTCCTTGCTCATAAAGCCGGCTTGCAAGAAGCATCAATAATTGAAAATCATCCACTCCTGTATTGTCAGGTATGTTTAATGTTATCGTTTTCATAACCTTAAATTTAGACTTTTTTATCATCTTTTCAAAATTTTAATGGAGTTGGAGATTTAAACTCATTCCATTGTCCGGGTTCGTACCCTCTAAGAATCCAGGCATTAGTTTTTGTGTATTGACAGAAATATTTTTCCCAATTTGGAAATTTTAGTTGTCTTTGTTTGGCATAATTGAAAAAACATTGAGGGTAATTTCAAAGAAAATATTGCGGAAGTTTTGGGAAAAGCATAATGACTGTGAACATCAATTGAAAGCTTGGTATCGGGAAATACTGATACAGGCATACTAACTACCCATCAAGTCATCAATCACCCATCGAACGCAACAAAGCATCCAAATACTCTCGGTTATTGGCCAGTCGGGGAACTTTGTTCTGGCCACCCAGTTTACCGCGCGATTTCATCCATTTGTAGAACGTATCAGTAGATGCATTGTGGATGATGGGGAAAGTCAAAGCCATGTCCTTATAACGTTTGGCATCGTAGTCGGAATTGATTTCGCGTAGCGAATTGTCCAACACTTCGCAGAACTTTTGGAAATCGGTTGGCTGTTTTTCAAATTCGATGACCCATTCATGTGCTCCGGCTTCTCCCTCTCTGAAATAGACCGGGCCGGCTGTGTAATCCTTGATAATGGCTTCTGTTGCTTTGCAAGCCACATCTAGAGCCTGTTCCGCATTGTCGACAATAACTTCTTCCCCAAACGTATTGATATATTGCTTCGTTCGGCCCGATATCTGAAAACGGTAAGGTGACAACGAAGTAAACTTAATGGTGTCGCCAATTTTATAGCGCCACAGTCCGGCATTGGTAGAAATAATCAGCGCATAGTTTTTGCCTATTTCTACCTCGTCAAGATTCAACGTCCTGGGATTTTCCTCCTCAATGTTTTCCATTGGGAGAAACTCGTAATAAATGCCATAATCCAGCATCAATAGCAAATCCTCCGAATCAGATTGGTCCTGAAGGCCGAAATATCCTTCCGAAGCATTGTAATTCTCTAAGTAATACATGTTTTCCGAAGGAATCAGCTTCTTGAATTGTTCGCGATAAGGCCTAAAACTCACGCCACCATGCCCATAAAATTCCAAATTGGGCCATACCTCCAACAGATTGTCTTTGCCCGTTATTTCCAGTATGCGTTTTGCCATCACGATATTCCAGGTGGGAACGCCAGCCAAGCTGGTGACATTCTCCTTTATGGTAATTTGGGCAATTTGCTCGATTTTTTCTTCAAAATTGGGGTTCAATGTCACCTCAATATTCGGTGTGCGTTTAAATTCGGCCCAAAAAGGTAAGTTTCGGATTAATATGGATGACAGATCGCCGTAATAAGAATCTGGGTTGAAGTTGTTTATTTGGGACGACCCGCCAATGACGACCGATTTTCCGGTGAAAACTTTGCTCTCCGGACGATTATGGCAATAAATAGAAAGCATGTCCTTTCCGCCTTGGTAATGGCAGTCTTCCAGAGCCTCCATGCTGACCGGGATAAATTTTGACCGATCAGATGTGGTCCCCGAAGATTTTGCAAACCACTTGATGTCCGAAGGCCAAATGAGGTTCTGTTCTCCCTTGATCATGCGATCAACGTAAACTTTAATGTCGTCGTAATCTTGGATAGGTACGCGGTTTTTGTATTCATCGGGTGTTAAAATACTGTTATAGTCGTATTTCTTACCCCATTCCGTTGCTTCAGCAGTCGATATCAGACTTTGGAACCACTCTTCCTGCACATCATGCGGATATTTCATGAAAAGCTCAATTTGGTGAATGCGCTTTTTCATTATCCACGTGAAGAGAGAGTTCAGGAGTGCCATTTGTCGCTAATCTGAGAATCGAATTTAAAGTTTTTTTCTACGTAATTCAAAATGTCTGCCCAAGTAGAATTTACGCGCCAGTTCATTGTCTGCAATTTCTTCGGGTGTTCCTGTCAGCATGATTTTCCCTTCCGTTAGCAGGTAGGCCCTATCGGTGATGGATAGTGTTTCCTGTACGTTGTGGTCAGTAATTAGCACGCCGATATTCTTACGTTTCAATTTAGAGACGATGGTTTGAATTTCTTCCACGGCAATGGGGTCTACGCCCGCAAACGGTTCATCCAATAAGATAAAGTGCGGATTGGCTGCTAACGCCCGTGCAATTTCCGTACGGCGGCGTTCACCGCCTGATAGCAGGTCGCCACGGTTTTTGCGCACCCGATGCAAACTGAATTCGGTTAACAGCTCTTCCAGTTTTTCCATGCGTTCTGCCTTATGGGGATAATGTATCTCCAAAACAGCAAGAATATTGTTTTCGACAGATAGCTTACGGAAAACGGACGCCTCCTGTGCCAAATAGCCAATGCCTTTTTGTGCTCGTTGATACATAGCATCCTGCGTGATTTCAAGATCATCCAAATACACATGTCCATCGTTGGGTTTAATCAGTCCAACGATCATATAGAACGATGTCGTTTTGCCGGCCCCGTTTGGCCCCAACAATCCCACGATTTCACCTTGCTCCACATGAAACGAAACATTGTTGACAACCGTCCGTTGCTTATATTTTTTGATAAGGTTTTCCGCTTTTAAAATCATCTATGCATGCTATTGACTACAAATATATTCCAATGTTAAGTAAAAAGTAAAAAGTAAAAAATAAAAAATGCAAAAGGCTTACAATCAATAGGCTAATACCGTATGGCTTTGATGTTTAATTGCAGATTCTTTTTGCCACGCCAATTGTTCTCTTCTATCGTGTAGCAAATGTCGAATTTATTGCCGGAATTGATATGGTCTATATGTTGCGCCAAGCTAAATCCTATACAATCAAAAGTCGGAGAGTCTTTTTCCTTGACCACCATTTTGACGTGGTTGCCCCCGACAATATAGCCCGAACCCTCCACTTGTTTGGTTAAGAAAATGGGGGCCTCATTTTGCGGTCCGAAAGGTTCGAATTGCTTCAAAATACGGCAGAATTTCGTATCTATCTCGGTCAGTTTGATTACAGCTTCAATCAAAACCTCTTGCTGCAGCATTTCTGGTCTAATGCTGTTGCTGACCACCAACTCAAATTTTTCTTGAAAAGCGGAAACGTTTTCCAATGGCATGGTCAACCCAGCCGCATATTTATGGCCACCGTATTGATCTAATAAATCGCTGCACTCACTTAGTGCTTCATATAAATCAAATCCCAATACAGAACGTGCCGAGCCCGCAATATGTCCGTTTGTTTTGGTCAGGATAATGGTTGGCCTATAATATTTTTCAGTTAATCTCGAAGCTACGATGCCGATAACACCTTTATGCCAGTCTTCTTTGAATAATACAGTTGATTTGCGTTGTTGCAATATTTCGTCGCTATCAATAATTTCTAAGGCTTCTTCTGTGATTTTTAAGTCAAAATCCTTGCGCAAGTTGTTTTGGTCGTCGACCGTTACGGAAAAATCCTTGGCCTCTTGTAGCGACTTGGCGATCAACAGCTTGACGGCATCTTTGGCATGCTCGATACGACCGGCAGCATTGATGCGCGGGCCAATTTGGAAAACAATGTCTCCAACAGAGAATTGTCCCGTTTTATTAGACGATAGATTGATAAGAGCCTGCAAGCCACAATTAGGATTGTTGTTCAGTTTTTTTAATCCGAAATGGGTCAAAATCCGATTTTCTCCGGTAATGGGAACAATATCAGAGGCGATGCTGACGGCCACCAAATCCAAATATTGGTAAGCCAACTGTATATCCATTCCGTTTTTTTGGATGAAAGCCTGGATGATTTTAAACCCGATGCCACAGCCGGAAAGTTCTTTATAGGGATATGCGCAATCTTTGCGTTTGGGGTCCAGCACCGCTATGGCATTTGGTATCTGTTCGCCGGGCAAATGGTGGTCGCCAATGATGAAATCGATATTTTTGGACGCCGCATATTTGACCTTCTCTAGCGCTTTGATGCCACAATCCAAAGCAATGATTAGTGAAAATCCGTTGGCTGCTGCATAGTCGATTCCCTTCATGGAAATGCCATAGCCTTCTTGATAACGATCGGGGATATAAAATTCCAAACCCGAATGAAAATCGCGGAAGAAGCTATACACCACTGAAACAGCTGTTGTGCCGTCAACATCATAATCACCATAGATGAGGATTTTCTCTTTGTTGCCGATAGCCTGCTCAATTCGGGTAATGGCTTTGTCCATGTCTTTCATCAAGAAAGGATCGTGCAACATGTCCAACGACGGCCGAAAGAAGGCTTTGGCCTGTTCAAAGGTGCTAATATCGCGATTCCACAACAAACCGGCAATAACCGGGCTTACACCCAATTCATTACGCAGTTTATTGATTTTTTCGGTATCATTTTTTGGCTTAACTACCCACCTTTTTTGCATATCTTTGCCACTGTAATAACGTGTAAATATACGCTTTGTAAATGGGTTTACCTAATGCGCCAAAGCGGGTAAAGAATAAGCTTCTGTAAATTACTGATTTACGATTAAATAAAAAATGATTCAAGCATACTCCTTATACGAAGGCTCTTTTTCTGTTGATGCGTCCAAAGTATTTGTTCCATTCGACTCCCAAAAAGACGACCCGTTAAGCCGAAAAGGCTCTATTTTTGTACATGTTCATCCTTTTCTCATCGTAGCGGAAGGTGGTTTGATTCTATGCGACACCGGATTGGGGTTTCGCGATGAAAGCAACGAGTTGCTGATCCACCGCAATATCCGTAAGTTGGGATTTGAGCCGGAAGATGTCAAGTATGTATTGATGTCGCACCTGCACAAGGATCATGCCAGCGGTATGGTGGACTTTAAAGATGGTGTGGCAAGGATAGCCTTTCCGAACGCCGAATACTTTGTGCAAAGAGGAGAATGGGAATATGCTTTTAGTGGCGACAATCCTTCATACAAAACGGAAATATTTGATGTGATACAGCGCAGTGGCAACTTGGTATTGCTGGAAGGTGATGGCGAAATAGACCATCAGGTTTCGTATGAAGTAAATGGTGCGCATACACCTTTTCATCAGGTTTTTCATATTCATGTCGGGGGTGAGCATTATTTCTTTGGAGGCGACGTCCTCCCAGAACCGGAAGAAATTTTTAAGAATTTTATAGCCAAATATGACTTCGATGGCCGATTAGCCCGCGATTTGCGTAAAAAGTATTGGGAAGAAGGGAGGGAGGCCGATTGGACATACCTGTTCTACCACTCCAAGAGCATAGCTGTCGGAAAAGGTGAAAAAAAAGAAGATGGAAGCTATAAAATCATCGATGTTGCGGTGAAGTAGCGATTCGTTTTGAGAAAAACATGCATTCTAAGCGTGGAATCTCAGTTCGATTAAAAAAGACCTCGTAGAGGTCAAATGTTTATAGTATATGGGTGTTTTCTCATTCATACGGCCCCATCGGGGTCGAACCATAGAATGCATATGTTTCCATAAATATGTAAACCTTTTTTTTATAATGCTAATTATCAAATAGATAACAATCGAACTCGGGTTAGGAAGAATTACCTCAAAAGCGGTAAAGCAAACAAAATATTTCATCTTGCCGCCATCAAAAGCGCTTCATTATTCGCAAAAGAAACCATGGAAGAAGATTTCTTCTTCATGACCTATAACATACAACAGATCGCTTATTTTACACCTTTTATGTTGATGTCTAATGTAAAATCATTCTCAATCGCACGATCTCCCAAATCACCGAAGAAAGTGGCCGAGCGGTATTTGATATCAAAGTCCAGACGGTTGATTTTGACATCGCGAGCTTCTGCCGATACGCCCTTGTCGGAAATAGAAGTGACCTTCGCCGGAAAGGAGATGTTTTTTGTCTTGCCTCTAACAGTCAGATTTCCGGAAATAATAGGCGTTGATGTGCTGTTATCGACATTTGTGATGACAAATTTCGCAGTTGGGTGCTTGGAAACATTGAAAAAATTCTCACCTCTCAGGTCATTGGTAACCTTTGGTGCATCCGTACACGCGATGGAATACATGTCGATGGAAAATTCTCCACCGATGATTTTGTTGTTTTCCGTTTTGATGGAGCCATCCTTGATGGCAACCGTTCCGGTGTGGCCTCCGACAACTTTTTTCGCATGCCAAACAATGGTCGACGCTTTGGTGTCAATTTTGAAACTGCTTTCCTGGGCCAATAATACTTGAAAACAAGCCATTAATGCGATGATTAGATTTATCCTTTTCATAGCTTTTGGTATTAAGTTTATATGAATAACAACAAATAAAAAAGGCATAGGTTTTTGGTTTGTCAAATTTCTGTTGTTTTTCATTTGGTTAATTGCGTATAAGGAAGGTTGTTGCCATGTTCTATCCTCTTGCTGGCGCGCGACTCCTGTCGCGTGCCTTGCTGGCCTGCGCGAATCGTTATAGCCCTTAAATTGTAAATATTTTTAGTAGTTTTGTTCTCAACAGTATTAACAAAATACGGAAGTATTAAATCTTTTTGCTATGTCAATAGTTAGAGAAAGTGATTTGATTGGTATTGGTAAAAAATACCAAATCGAAACCGAGGCAGGAGACAACATGATCGTGGTGATTCATGATGACGGAAAACGCGAACTGTATCGTTCGGAAGATGATGACAGTGAAACACATTGCGTGATGACCTTATCGGACGAGGAGTCTCGCCAAGTGGCCGGAATTTTAGGAGGGCTTTCCTACAAGCCCAAAGCGCTGGAAACCATTGAAGTCGCCTTAGATGATTTGCGTATTGAATGGTATAAAGTGGAGGAATCCAACGACGGGGTGAACAAAAGCATTGGCGAACTGGGGGTAAGACAGCGCACAGGCGCATCCATTATTGCCGCGATTCGCGAAGATGAAACGATTATCAATCCGGGGCCGGATTATGTCATTTCGCCAGGTGTTACCTTGGTTATTGCAGGGAAAAAATCGAATATTAAGCTTTTAAAAGAAATTCTAATCTAAACATATGTTGTCACCTACCTTAATATTAGAAGTCGGTGTTGCTGTTTTTCTGGTAGCAGTCGTTGGTTTGTTAGCGAATAGATTGCGGTTTTCAGTGATACCTTTTTTTATTATTATCGGTATGCTTCTCGGGCAACATGCACCCCAATTTTGGCATATTGACCTCCAATTTACGGAAAGTAAGCCTTTTATAGAGTTTATGGGCCGATTGGGTGTTCTTTTTCTGCTTTTCTATTTGGGATTGGAATTTTCTGTCAGCCGATTGATGAAATCGGGCAAATCCATTGTTACCGGTGGGACGATCTATGTTTTTCTGAATTTTATTTCAGGATTATTGATTGGCTGGCTAATGGACTTACCCTTTAAGGAAATGATGGTCTTGTGTGGTGTGATGACCAGTTCGTCTACTGCTATCGTTGCCAAGGTATTGACGGATTTAAAACGAACGGCCAATGCCGAAACCGAGGTCATCATGGGCATGATTATGTTTGATGATCTGTTTATTGCCATGCATATTTCGTTTCTCTCCGGATTGATCTTGACCGGAGGAACGTCTGTTTGGTCCGTGGTCAGCACCTCTTTATTGGCTTTGGGTTTTATCTTGGCTTTCTTGATTTTGGGAAGAAAGTTGGTGCCAGCCATCGACAAGCTTTTGCACGAAAAAAGTTCCGAGCTTTTTATCCTGCTTGTCTTTAGCTTGTTGTTTATCATTGCGGGTTTCTCGGAAACCATCCATGTAGCGGAGGCAATAGGTGCATTGATGGCCGGATTGGTCTTTGCCGATTCGAAATACATCAAAAAGATCGAGGGTATGATTCTGCCTTATAAAGATTTCTTTGGGGCGATGTTCTTCTTTAGTTTCGGATTGTCCATTGACATTTATACCCTTGGGGGCGCGGTGGGATGGGCTTCTTTGGCTGCGTTTGTCACCGTCATCGGAAACGTTGCTTCCGGATATTTTGCGGCGAAATTCTCTGGAATGAAACCCCGAACGTCATTTGATATCGGGTTTACCTTGTCAGCTCGTGGCGAATTTTCCATCATCATGGCCAATATTGGTAAGGCCGGCGGATTGTTGCCCGTTATTCAGTCTTTTGTAGTGGTGTACGTGCTGATTCTGTCTATTGTTTCTCCTTTGTTGACAAAAGAATCCCGGAAAATTTGGAACGGATTGTTTGGCAAGGACCAAACACCCCAAAAACCGAAGAAGACACTCAGCCAATTGGAAGCTTCGGTGAAGAATACATGATATGATTTAAGGATAGACCGGATATTTTCTTATAGAAATTAAGGTAAATTATCTGTGAGCTTTTTATGCCCATGTTCCTATGCTCTCGCAAGTTTAGTTCCGACTTGTCGGAATAACTTGTGAGGATGAATAGTGCAAGTTTATAAACTTGCTTTATCTATTCTTCCAAGTTATCCCGATGCTCGCATTGGCGTTTTTTTGTCATTTCAACCGTAGGGAGAGCCCGAAGGCTCTGCGAAGCAAAACCGCGAAGTGCTCACCGAAGGTAATCTATAGATGAGTGGGAAAAATCCTCCATGCCCATAGATTCCTCCTCGTACCTCGTCGGAATGACAAAGAGAGCTACTGACGAAGCTGTGCACCATATTTTTCATGTCGAGGAAACCGAGACATCTATTACAAATGTTATAGATTCCTCTCCCGCTTGGAACGGTAGAGTTATTTCGTGTCCTCGCGAAGCAAGGAGAGAAGCACCTTCAGCCCATGAAGTTTGTGTGCTCCGAACCTTTATCCGAACCTTTACATAAATCCCAATTCCAATTTCGCTTCCTCACTCATCATGTCTTTTGTCCAAGGCGGGTCGAAAGTCAGCTCGACCAAGGCTTCTTTTATGCCTGGGAGAGCAGCCACTTTTCGTTGTACTTCGTCCATCAGCTCGCCGGCCACGGGACAACCCGGAGCGGTCAATGTCATGACGATTTTGGCTACACCATCTTCTTTAGTGATGATTTCATAGACTAATCCCAAATCAACGATGTTGGCGGGCCTTAGTTCCGGATCGTAAACCGTTTCCAATTGCTCTTGGATGACCGAAGCCAAACCCAACTTATCCATTACTATTATTGCCATAATCTCCTTGTTTTGCTATCGCTTGGCGATAAATGATTTCTAATTTTTCTATGTTTTCGGGAATCGTATACTGTTTTACATACTCCTCACGACAATTGCGGTATATCTGTTCTTTTTGTGAACGATCCAAATTTTCCCAAGCAAGGACTGTTTCTTTAATACTGCCTGGTGAATAAGGATCAAAGTGCAATCCTGTAAACAAAGGTACGACCATTTCGCTTAAAATACCAATATTGCTGGCGAGCACGGGCGTACCATAACCATAAGCCTCGATAATGGTCATAGGCATGCCTTCGTAGCATACCGAAGGAACAATCAGCGCATTGGCAGAAGCAAGTGCTCTTGAGAGGATTTCCTTATTCTGAAACCCTTTATAGTGGATGTTGGGGTGTTGTTGTGCTAACGTTTCCACTTGGTTTTGTTGAGGTCCCAAGCCAAATACATCGATATTGGCTTGCAAATCCGCAAAAGCTTCCAGCAAGGGCAGGATGCCCTTCTCTTCTGACAATCGACCGATATACACAAACTGATCTTCGCGTTTTTCTGAAACAGGCATCACATCTACGGCATTGGACTTTACGACGAATCGGGTTGCCGGGACAGGGAAAGTAGATGTCGTAAATATGTGCTTGGCAAAATCCGAAAGCACAATGAAGCTCTCCACCATATTCCACGTGCCGATTTTACGATGAAACCAATAGGTCAACCCTGTTATCAAGGTTTTAACAAAAGATCCCTCCAACACCCTGTTTTTGACGGCTGTCCATGGAAAATCTTCGTGAATGCTGTTTTTGAATAATTTTCCCCGAAAGAATAACGTGGCTGAAGGGCATAGCAACCTGTAATTGTGCAAGGTGAGGACAATTGGCGCACCCAGTTGATGAAGCGTTCGAATGATCCAGGGGCCAAGAGCGTAATGCATGTTATGGATATGTACCACATCCGGCCGGAATTGCCGGACACGTTTGGATATTTGTGTACTCACAAACACATTCCAAGGATAGCAGCCATATTGAAGGATACCTTTCCAGCCTTTTGAATTTTTGCAGGTAAACACTTCTACCTCATGCTGTTTGGAGAGTTCGCGCACTTCCTGATGGAAGACGGTATCCTCGCCACCTGCATGTTGGTAGAAATTGTGAATAATAAAGATCCTCATGGATAAGTGCTTTATGCAAAGATAGCATTTCAGCTATATTTTATTCTTCCCTCAACCATCATCATTTCATATGTATTTCAACGACATTTTATGGATATGAAAAAACAAGACCAAAATTTATCCGTATCTTCGCCTATATTTTTTGCGATGTTTAATAATTCAGTATACGCCGAAATCATTCAACAAAGTTTAAAAAAGGCTGTTTTTCCAGGCCAACCTCATAAATTGTATGAACCGATCCGCTATATTCTTTCTCTGTCCGGGAAACGGATTCGTCCGCAATTGGTCTTGATGGGGGCGGCGCTATTTGATGAACAGGCGGTAGAAAAATCTATTTCGGCAAGCTTAGCCATCGAATATTTCCATAATTTTTCGTTGATCCATGATGATATCATGGACAAAGCGCCCTTGCGCAGAGGTAAACCTACTGTTCATCAAAAATGGAGCGATAACGTGGCTATCCTTTCGGGTGACGCACTGTTGGTGAAAGCTTATGAGGAATTGGCCAAGTCCCCATCGGACAAAATGGTGCCTTTGTTGCAACTTTTCAATAAAACTTCCTTGGAAGTATGTGAAGGTCAACAGATCGACATGGATTTTGAAACGAGGGATATTGTAAGCGAAGCTGAATATATCGATATGATTCGATTGAAAACTTCCGTGTTGTTAGGGGGGGCGCTTCAAATGGGCGCCATTATTGCCGGCGCAGATAAACACGATCAGGAATTGCTATATGATTTTGGCGTAAACTTGGGTATAGCTTTTCAATTGCAGGATGATATATTGGATGTATACGGCGATCCTCGCACATTTGGAAAGCAGGTAGGAGGGGATATACTGGCGAACAAAAAAACGATTTTATATGTTAAGCTTAACGAATTAATCGCTCCGGAAGACAAGGAAACATTAGCTTTGCTATTGAATGGAGATATAGCTGTCGAGCCTCAAAAAATCGAAAAAATGAGGATGTTGTATGCTAAATATGATATTCCTACGTTAGCTATTTATCAAAAGGAGAAATTCACGGAAATAGCTTATGAAAGACTTCGGGCCATACGAGTGGCCGATGAAAAAAAACAATCGCTTTTTACCTTGGCCAATGCATTGTTGCATCGCTCCAAATAAGTCTTTTTCAGGTAACACTTGATGAAGTTCTTTTTTTTGATTAATTTGTCAACACATCACTTTACATAATCTTAGCAATTTGCTGATTTTTGATATGGAACCGATAAAAATTACAATATTTCAGGCTTATTTATTTTGGGAAAACGTTGAGAAGAACCTCAGTAATCTTTCGCTTCGCTTATCAGCTCTGAAAGAGAAAACAGATCTCATTTTGTTGCCTGAAATGTTTAATACTGGTTTCACGATGAATGTTGAAAAATGTGCCGAAACCATGAATGGCATTACCATGCACTGGCTTTACGAGCATGCGAAAAAGTATGATTGTGTGATCGCAGGTACATTAATGGTGGAGGAGGGTGGCAAATATTATAACCGTTTCGTGTGGATGTATCCGGATGGCAACTTTGTGCACTATGACAAACGCCATTTGTTTGGTATGGCACAGGAAGATCAGGTTTTCACGGCAGGCAGTTCAAGAGTTATTGTCGAATTGAAAGGCTGGAAGATCTGTCCGATGATATGTTACGACTTGCGTTTTCCGGTGTGGTCGCGTAATTCAGAAGGCGCATACGACTTGTTGGTGTATACTGCTAGTTGGCCCGATAAGCGTTCTGCACACTGGCGGGCACTGATTCCGGCACGTGCTATTGAAAACCAGGCATATGTCATTGGCGTTAACCGTGTGGGCTATGATGGCAACGAGGTTTACTATTCCGGGGGATCTATGTGCATATCGCCAGCAGGGGACGTGGTGTATTATAAGCCAGAGGATGAAGATTTATACACTTTCACACTAAATCCAGCCGATTTAAAAAAGACAAGAGAAGACTTGCCTTTCTTGAAGGATGCCGATCGTTTTTCCCTGTAAAGATATTTCCGATTGATTTTTTGTCGTCTGAACGACCTTTTTATAAAATTGGAGAAATGTGCTGACAATTGCCTTGACCAAAGTCAGGGGCTTTGAGATTTCCAATATAATCTGATTTCGGGATAACAGATAATGTCACCGCTATCATCGCCTTTGGCGAGACCCTGCGGGGCTTTTTTAACGGAAATTCATTTTTCTATCATCATTTCAGTCCTACGGCTTAGAAATAACCACTACGTGGTTTGATGATTATCGTTTAAGGAGTTCAATTACACCATGAACCACAGAGGGGTGACATATCTCGCCAAACGAATGCATATCCCGTTAATATAGGATCAATTGTTTGCGTCAGGGAGCGATTTATATAAACGGAGGATTAAATTATTTTTGTCCATCCCACAGTCCTTCCGCCGCTCCGGTAACGGCATAGGCGACTACTCGCCTATAACAGCAGGACCCCCGACGCTGGGCTACCGTGTCCCCACATCTCCAAGAGAAGTCATGTTTATAGTAAAACCGGCCATTCAGAAAGGTACGACCCCTACAGGGTCGAATATATATTTGACCAATCTTGACTATAAACATAGGAATTCCCGAAAATCGGGACAAGCTCTACGGATTCCCTATTTTTGGGTACACGGTAGGACGCTAGGGAGAGTGGTTGTCTGCTGTTCGATCCAGCTTACTGCAGATCGCCCCCATAAGGCTAATGCAGTACACTTAGCAGTATCCGTATTTGCTTCTTGCACCCCATCGGGGTGCTATTTTTGTAGCGATGTCGTCATAGCCAAAAGCCTGTTTTGGCGGTTTTTTTGTTCGACAGAAACAAAAAATGTGACAAAACGATTGATGTCCCGCAAATCGCAATACTTAGCAGTATCGGTATTTGCTTCTTGCACCCCATCGGGGTGCTATTTTTGTAGCGATGTCGTCATAGCCAAAAGCCTGTTTTGGCGGTTTTTTTGTTCGACAGAAACAAAAAATGTGACAAAACGATTGATGTCCCGCA
>Ga0222429_100076_pt1 | contig 189073 bp, 155 predicted proteins | sample 1B50Ametagenome_FD_182475 | JGI IMG/M metagenome (GOLD analysis project Ga0222429, IMG submission 182475) | Enriched microbial communities from leaf-cutter ant dump, University of Wisconsin, Madison, United States - 1B50A (version 2) | ecosystem: Environmental > Terrestrial > Nest > Insects... | reverse complement strand
GTTTTGGAGAACAATCATGTAACAGGCGTATCGACGTATAGCAGCTATGTTGGCATGAGCATGGTGTATTGCTACAACGGTTTGGTGCTGAGCGGAAATGATATTCAATGCCGTGCGGGTACAGGAGCTTATATGCAGTATACATATGGATCTGCGAGCCAGCGGGGTCTTGTTTCGAACAACTTTATCAGCATCGGTGGCAGTGGGAATGTTACGGGTCTATACAGCTACTATGATACGTATCTGAATATTTACCATAATAATATTCATGTATATCAGGGCGGTACAGGTTCGCGTGCTATGGAGATCACTCATGGCTCCGGCTCGTTTGTATTGCTGAGAAACAACATCTTTTCGAATACAGCGGGTGGCTATGCATTGTACAACTCAGCAACCGGTCTGGATTCGGATTACAACAACCTGTATACAACAGGTGCCAGCATAGGCTTTTTCAGTGGAAACAGAGCAACTCTTTCCGCCTGGCAATCGTCCGGCAACTGGGATCAGAATTCCATCTCTGCAGACCCACTATATGCTTCCGAGACTGATTTGCATGTGGGCAATGTGTCGCTGAATGCAGCCGGAATTGCTGTAGCTGAAGTAACAGTTGATATCGACGGGCAAAGCAGGGATATACATACACCGGATATTGGTGCAGATGAGTTTGGTACAGCTCTGGCTGACGCAGGGCTGCTTCAGGTAGTAGCGCCTGTGAAACCATTTGTAGCCGGAAATCATCCGGTGCTTGTTACGCTGGTTAATAATGCCGGCAACAATTTGCAAAATGTCACGATCAACTGGGAAATAAACGGACAGCCTCAGCCTGTTTTCGAGTGGCTTGGTGCTCTTGATGAAGGTAAAACAAAAATAGTTGAGATCGGAAATGCTGATTTTGCCATCAATACTGCCTATACTATCAGGGCCTGGGTAAGCAGTCCCAACGGTATGGAAGATGAAAGCAACGGCAATGACACCATCCGGGTCGATGATTTGTATGCAGCGTTGAAAGGAGAATACACAGTGGGGCAAGAGTCATCTGATACGTTCACAAGCTTTGAAGAAACAGTCCATAATCTTGTTATGGGAGGAATTGCAGGACCGGTTATCTTTACAGTAGCCAGTGGAGAGTATAATGAACAGATCCGTATTCCACAGATTGCCGGGAGCTCTGCTACCAATACGATAAGCTATCGTTCTGCTACCGGAGACAGCACCTCTGTAGTATTGTATTATCAGTCTGCAACTTCTGCGAGCAACTACACGATGGCCCTGGACGGAGCGGATCATATGACGTTCGAGAAAATAACTATACGGGCGACCGGTACTACCAATGCGGTTGCTGTCTTGTTGCAAAATGGCGCGCAGGGCAACCGCTTCCTTAATAATAGTATTGAGGGTTACGCCAGCGCGGGAACGACGGCCGGACAGTCGGTTATTTATTCAGGAGCGGATATAGATTCAGATACACGTTTTATCAATAACCTGATAAAAGGAGGTAGCTACGGAATTAATCTTTCCGGAAACTCCAATGGTTATGAAACGGGAGTGTTAGTTCAGGGCAATGAGTTTACCGGCCAGTCTTATCGGGCCATCTTGTTGCAGTATGGCGGACAAAGTATAATAGAATCCAACCGTTTTGTTGCTGCCGGAAGCCGTTCGGATTATACAGCTGTTTATCTGTCACAGTGCGGAAATAATACACGTATTCTGAAAAACCATATTCAGCAGTCAACCGGTCGTTATGGAATCATACTTGCCAATGTGCAGGGTACTGCATTTGCTCCAGGGCAGGTAGTCAATAACTTTGTTGTACTGACAGGTTCAGCTCAGATCTCCGGTATTCAGCTTTCAGCCTCGAATTATCAGCATATATATTACAATAGTGTACATTGTATAAGCGTCCACAGCGGAAGCAATGCGCTGGCAGTAAGTGGCGGTGGTGCAGGCAATCGTTTTGTCAATAACATTTTTGCCAATACGGGTGGTGGTTATGCTGTCAATATCGGCTCAGTCGGGGCAGTAGAAGAAAGTAACTATAATAACCTGTTTAGCACCGGAACCCAACTTGGATACTGGGGTAGCGAGCGCGCCAATCTTACTGCCTGGAGAACGGCAAGTAATCAGGATGCTCAGTCACTGTCTGTAGATCCTCTCTTTACTGCGGATGATGATCTGCATGTGCGTCAGGAAGCGCTCAATGGCGCAGCCCGGCCTATTGCCGGTATTACCACCGATATCGATGGAGATCCAAGACATCCATCGACTCCTGATATCGGAGCTGATGAGTTTTCCGGGTTAGGCAATGATGTGGGTATTGCTTCAGTAGTCAATCCGCTGAGTGGGTGCGGATACAATGAACCGCTTAATGTAACTGTTGCTGTTCGTAATTTCGGAAGTCTGCCTCAGGCAGGGTTTGAGGTTGCTTACCGGGTTAATAGCGGTGAGTGGGAAAAGGATACAGTAAAAGTGTCGATAGGTCCGGGAGCATCGCAAAACTTTACATTCAGCAAGCCTGTTGATCTGTCCGTAAACGGTGAATACCGGATAGAAGTTATCAGTAATCTGGAAGCTGATCAGAACAGTGCCAATGACACGATTTCTGTAATTGTCCGTAGCCATGCGGCTATGGTTACTTCGCTTAACTTCAGGGATTCCACAGTTTGTCAGGGAAGCAATCTGCGCCTTGTAGCTGGTGGTGGCAGCAGCTATTTGTGGAGCACAGGATCAGCTTCAGCGCAAATACAGGTAGCTCCGACAGTAAATACCATATATAGTGTCAGGATTACCAATGTGAATGGCTGTGTGAAAAATGATACCGTGCGGGTGCAGGTACTGACTCTGCCAGAAAAGCCCGTGATCAGCGCGGTGGGAAATACCGCTTTATGTCCTGGGGATTCCATATTGCTGACTTCCAGTGTTGAATCTAATATTCGCTGGTCAGATAATCTGACCGTAGCAAGCCGCTATGTTTCCGGAACAGGCAATTATACCGTGCGGCATACCAATGCGTCCGGATGTAGCGCGGTATCTGATATATTCCGGGTAAACTATCCGGTTAAGCCAAGAGTAGAAGCCAGTCCGGCTACGGCAGTCTGCCTGGGTGATACAGTAACATTGCAGGTTGTGAACGCCTCGGAATGGACCTGGGAGGCAGGGTCGGTTAATCAGCCTTTGAAAGTTAGTCCATCTGTGCTGACTACCTATAAAGTAACGATGGAAAATACTGCAGGGTGTACCTATTCAGACAGTATTACCATTAATGTAGTACCTCGTCCGCAGATTCTTGAATATAGTGCGGATACCACCGTATGTGCAGGCAGCCCTCTTACACTTTCCGTGCAGGGACTGGCTCAGCGGTTTGTCTGGAATACCGGCGTCATATCCGGCCGGATTACAGTAAGTCCGACCGTAAATACAACCTATCGTGTTGTTGCCGATAACGGAGCGGGATGTTCCGTGACTGATACAGTATTTATTCAGGTTAATGTGACACCTGCACCTGCGGCTCCGGTTATTACCTATTCCGGTTCGCTCAATCTGTGCTTTGGAGACTCTGTACGTCTGTCATCCGACCAGTCGGAAAATATAGTATGGTCTGAGGGAAGTCAGGCTTCTGCCATATGGGTTTCAGAAAAAGGAAACTATACCGTTACGTATCGTGACGCGAGAGGCTGTGAGTCCGTTTCAGCTCCGGTGAGCATTCAGATAGAAAATAAACCATCTATTCAGGCTGTCGGCTCACAGACGTTATGTCGCGGGGATGAGACTGAGCTCCGAACAGTCAACACACAGTCTGTTGTGTGGTCTACCGGAGCGGTCAGCTCTGCTATACGGGTAAGTCCGGTTGATACTACGATCTATTATGCCGACTTACGTTCTTCCCTTGGTTGTTTATTCAGAGATAGTCTGAAAATCAGAGTTATCGATCCGGTGCCGCCAATGACAGTATCGGATGTAGTTCCAGAAAATCAGACATTAAATCTTACGCAGCCATTTACCATCTCGTGGAGACCAGGCAGCAACTCAGGGTTGTACGATTTGTATATCTGGCCGGATACTGCTGAGCGTCCGGTAAACCCTCGCATTGCCAATACGTCTAGTATACGTCATGAAATTAAGGATTTAGATTACGGAAGAAATTATGTCTGGCAGGTAGTTTCCAAAAACTCCTGTTACAGTACAGAAAGTCCGGTATATGCTTTCCATGTCAGAGAGCTTCCGGATCTGATTGTCGAAAATGTACAGATTCCGGTTTTTGCCTATTCAGCCGGAGATCTTAGTGTCAACTGGGATGTGCGGAATATCGGTAAGGGAAGCACCATTTCAGAAAACTGGGATGAAACAGTATACCTTTCACTGGATACGCTGTATGACAATAATGATATCAGACTGGGTACTGTAAAACGGCTGAATTTCCTTGTTCCCGGGCAGGGTTATACCAATTATGGTACATTTAAGCTGCCCCAAACCGTTTTTGGAGATTACTATGTCCTTGTTCGGGTAGAACGTCCTTTTAACGGGCTGATTGAATCATCGACTACCAACAATATCGGATACGCCTATCCGCTTCATGTATCGATACCGGCTACACCGGATCTTCAGATTGTGAGTGTGGCTGCACCTGCGGTTGTGTTTGGGGGAGATACCATTACGGTAACCTATGGGGTAAAAAATATTGGTAATGCTGAAGCAAAAGGTAAAAAAGTAACTGATCGTACTACTCAGTCAGGCATGACCTGTCCCAATCTGGAACATACTGTCTGGACGGATGAGCTTTCCATAGGACAGGACCCGGTATATTTCTCCGGAACAGTGCGTGTGCTGGAAGGCAAAACTATTGGATTCCGTAAGGAGCGTTTTTCATCTGACCGCTGCTATCTGCCGGGCGGAAATGCTGCTGCTGTTACTACTCAATGGTACAATACTCCGGATTACTTCAGCCCGGACAGCGTATACTATAAGACATTCAGAGTAAAGATACCACATGACTTTTACGGAGATTATTATCTGCATGTGCGAACAGATGCTGACCGGGATATCGACAATGAGCTGTTTACAAGTAATAACCGTTCGGAACCAAAAGCTATTCAGGTTTATCTCAATCCACCGCCGAACCTGGTGGTAAAAGCGGTGTCGATGCCGGCGGAAATGCAGTCAGGACAAACTGTCCCGGTTCGCTGGACGGTAAGTAACGACGGAGCAAATGCTCCGGTGGAAAATGCCTGGATTGACCGGATTTATATCTCGCAGCTTGATACCTTTAATCAGCAGGCTTCTGTTGAAATCGGCTATAAAGTGCGTACCGGCGGATCGTCTTTAAAGGCTGGTGACACCTATTCCGATGAGCTGCATCTGAAGATTCCGGATGGTATAAGCGGTCAGTTTTATCTGTATGTATATGCGGATGCTTCCCGTCAGGTTTTCGAGTATACCTACGAAAAGGACAACATCCTGCGTAGTGAAGCGCCTTCTGTGATCAGACTGGCAGCTTATCCTGACCTGGTGATCCGAAATATAGAGCATATACCTCAGGAAGTAACCCAGGGTGATACGCTGAGCCTTTCCTGGCTAAGCTATAATGCGGGAGATACTATTGTAGCGCAGGCATGGAGTGATAGCTACGGACTGGTAAGGGATACGAATCAGGCTCGTTTATCAACGTTTGCCCGTCATTTTAGTGCAGCCGACTCAGTACTGATCAACAATCCGGCAGGACTGGGTGCCCGTTCGGGATATACCAACGACAGTAAATTACCACTGCCGCTTCATGTTCATGGCACCTATTACCTGCGAATCAATTCAGATAATACGAGAAAAGTATATGAGCATGATAAGGAGGGAAATAACCTTGCTCATAAAGCGATTCATATACGTCCGGTCTATTCTGATCTTGCGATTTTCTGCAGCAATGTGCCGTCAGTCATGTACGCGGGCGATCAGCTGCTGATCGATTTCGAAGTACGAAATATCGGAGAAGGCTTTACCGGAACTCTTTTATGGGAGGACCGGTTGGTACTTTCCAAAGATTCTGTTTATAGTGCTGATGATGTAAGCCTGCATTCGTTGCGAAGAAACGGAATTTTAGAGCCAGCTTCCGGATATAATGGACAGTTTAAGATTAATCTTGCCAATACGCTTTCCGGAACGTATTATCTGATTGCCCGGACAGGGTCCTATCTGAACCCTTCAACAAGGAATATGGAAATACTTCCTGTCAATGATACGACGCAGAAGAATAACTATTACGCTGTTCCTGTTGAGATTCGTATTCCGGAAACTCCGGATCTGGTTATTGATAGCATTATCGTGCCGGACGTTGTACTCGCGGGCGAACGTGTCCAGGCTACCCTCGTGATCCGAAATGCAGGAGTAGCAACTGCTGCCAGCGGATGGAGCTTTAAAACGGAGCTGGCGGCCAACCCCAACGGAGCGATTCTGAATGGTCTGACAGGTAGCAGGGTATTGCAAACCATTGCTCCAGGTGCTTCGATTAATACAACAGTTAGCATTACCATTCCGGCCAACCTGACCGGCAATTATTATCTGAGAGCGATCGCAGATTATCTCAACTCTGTATTTGAATACAATGGAGAAGATAATAATTCGTATGCAAAGCTGATTCGTATTAACCCGGTGGAAGCTTCTGACCTTGTTGTCCGTCAGGTGGTGATCCCGGAAAAAACCATCCCGGGTAAGCAAATTACGGTGAGCTATCAGGTCCATAATCAGGGTAGCGGAAGAGCGGTCGGGCAGATCAGGGATGACGCGTATTTCTCCAAAGATCAGTTGCTGATCGAAACCAATGATTACCTGCTTCGCACCAGAGACCATTATCTGGATCTCAAACCCGGTGAGTCGGTCAATAGGGAAATTACCTATCAAATGCCGGGTGTAATGCCGGGCGATTATTTCGGATTGGCCCGTACCAATACCACACAGTCCATTCCGGAAACAAATCTGGGAAATAATACGGGGGTGTCTGAGAGTACGGTGAATGCTTCGATTCCGGTTATTCACACTGGTGAGCCGGTAAAGAGCCCGCTTGATTACAGAGAGCGGCTTTATTATCAGGTTGCCGTTGGCGAAAACCTGGATATGATTGTCTATCTGAAGAGCAACCGAAGCAGCGGCAATAATCAGATATACATAGCGTATGACCGGGTTCCTGGCCCGGATGATTATGATTACATCTATAAAGATGAGGGTGTTCCGAACCAGACTATCCTGATTCCGGAAACCAAAGCCGGGACCTATTATCTGCTGATTACAACACCGGACAGCTATTACGGACAGCAGGAAATAACCCTGCTGGCGGAAGTACTGCCATTCTCCATTCTCAATGCCCGTGCTTCAGTATTGGGACAAGGTGTGGTGAGCAATGAGGTACAGGGTGCCGGTTTCCGTACCGGAATAGCATTGTATCTGGAGCATCCGGTTACAAAAGCGCTGGTTGCTGACGCGGTTGTTACCAGATTTAAGAGTAGCATGGAACTTGGGCTGCGCTGGAATCTGAGCAATACGGAAGAAGGTGTTTATAACCTTGTAGCCCGTAATGCGGATGGTGAAATTGTACGTCTTGAGTCTGGTATACAGGTTGAAAAGCCGACCTCACCGGAAGTGGTTTATGGAACAATTGCCCCGGCATCTCTGAGAGTAGGCACGGTAGGTACCTGGAAGTTTACCCTTAAGTCTGTTGCGAATGTTGATATACCTTATCTGGAAGTAGCATTATATGCACCAGCGGAAGATCAGGTACAGCGTTTCCGAACCTCGCCTAATCTTAAAAAAATGTCGGATCGTTATCCTGAGGAATACAGAGATCAGGTAGAGATTGACAATTTCAGCGAATATTATATGACGGGAGGCGAGGATCTGGATGTTGGAAATTTACAAGTAGCTGAATTGCTCGCAAGAGATGTAAAACCCGGCGAAATACTGGAGGCTGAAATTTCTATAAGGGCGACACGATACAGTTCCTATCCCGTAGGCTATCTGAAGGTAAGACCTTTGACCAGAAAACAGTTTATTGAAAACGAGTTGGATGTCATTGAAGAGACAAGGAAAGGAGCGTTGCTACAGCCTGAGTTTGCAGATGCATTAAACCTGGTGCTTCTTAACGACTCCGCTGCTTTTGCGACAATCATGCTTCGGAACAATTATATTGCGACTGGCCTTCTGGATGAAGAAGAGCTTGAGGGACGTTATGATTTCAGTCCGGGTAATAGTCCGGGAACTGCGGAATATCCGTCTATTGTGTTCCATGGGAATGGCAACTATCTGTGGGAAATCAATGACATGAACGGTCAGGCAGGCAATGATCCGGGCTGGGATCTGCTTCGCACTACGAATACATTGGTTATAAATGCCAATGCGGGTAATCCGTTTACGATAAAAGTGACTTCCCTGAATCCGGACAATGAATCCGGATCTGCGGCCAACTGGAATCCGATGCATACACAGCAATGGCCAATCGCAATTGCGGATCAGGGTATTACCGGCTTCCATGTTGCTGCCTTTACCATAGACCTTTCCGATTTCCGGAAACATAATTCGGTTTTCGGAAACTTTAGTCTGGAACTTTCCGGAGCGAATACGCTCATGTTAAAATATGTTCCTCTGGAGGATGCGGATGGTGACGGAACCCCGAATGTCCTGGATAAATGTCCCCTGGACCCTAAAAAAACAGAGCCTGGTATATGTGGCTGCGGAAAAGATGATAACGCGGACGCGGATGGAGACGGCACTCCGGATTGTCTGGATAAATGTCCGGCAGATCCGGACAAAACAGAACCAGGGGATTGTGGTTGCGGAGTAGCGGATACAGACAGCGACGGAGACGGAGTGGCAGATTGTAAGGACAAATGTCCCAATGACCCGAATAAGACGGTACCAGGAGCCTGCGGTTGCGGAGTAGATGATGCGGATAGCGATGGAGATGGTACCCCTGACTGTCGTGACCGTTGCCCGAATGATCCGAATAAAACAGAACCGGGAGCTTGTGGTTGCGGTGTTTCTGACAAAGATAGTGATGGAGACGGAGTGCCTGATTGCAAGGATGGATGTCCGCAGAACCCGTCTAAAACAACACCGGGTAGTTGCGGATGCGACCGGGCGGATGCTGACTCGGATGGCGATGGAGTAGTGGACTGTCTGGATGCCTGTCCGACAGACCGGAACAAGGTATCTCCGGGTATTTGCGGATGTAATGTGCCGGATACGGATTCTGATGGTGATGGGGTATATGATTGCCAGCCTGATGCCTGTCCGGCAGATCCTGCCAAAACGGATCCGGGCGTCTGTGGATGTGGTATTCCGGATATAGACAGCGATGGAGACGGTACTCCGGATTGTATCGATCCGTGTCCTTTTGATCCAAACAAAACCCAGCCGGGTATCTGTGGCTGTGGCACTCCTGATACAGATTCGGATGGCGATGGTGTTGCGGACTGCTATGATCAGTGCCCGAATGATCCGAATAAGACGGAACCGGGAAGCTGCGGGTGCGGTACACCGGACAAAGACAGTGATGGTGACGGTACACCGGATTGCTTTGACAACTGCCCGGAAAATTCCGGTAAGACAGAACCCGGTGTCTGTGGTTGTGATACGCCGGACAATGACTCCGATGGTGATGGTACGCTGGATTGCAATGACGGATGTCCGTCTGATCCCAATAAAACCGATCCCGGTCAGTGTGGCTGTGGGGTAGAAGATAAAGATACTGATGGAGATGGTACGCCGGATTGCCAGGATCGTTGTCCATATGATCCTCAGAAAACAGAACCGGGTAAATGCGGGTGCTACCTGCCGGATGATGACTCCGATGGCGATGGTACACCGGACTATTGTCTGGATAAGTGTCCGAACGATCCTGAGAAAACCTCAGAGGGTGCCTGTGGTTGCGGCAATCCGGATGAAGATTCGGATGGTGATGGCACTCCGGATTGTAATGATCAGTGCCCGAATGATCCTAAAAAGATTTTCCGGGGATATTGCGGATGTAATAAAACCGAGATAGAGTGTCTGGAAAGGTGTGCTTCTCCTATTTTCAGACCTAATTGCGGTGGAGGTCCGGGTATGGGTAATTGTTGCACGATTACCAATGTGGCCTGTAAACTGCTGGTAGGTCGTAAAATGTGTCAAAAACGTTGTCTGGGAGTTGCTCTCGCCTGTATGCTGAGGGTTCCGCCCGGGCCATGGACTGGAGTTGCGGGCTTTGGTTGCGCTGCGGCGTGCTGGATTGCCTGCGATCAGGGAAGAATGGATCTGGCTTGTGACGCGGTCTCTGATGCTATATGTGTACCGGTTTATGCATCCTGTGATCCGAATGAGATACTTGGCCCGATCGGTTATGGTGAGGCTGCCTGGGTTGGCAAACATGAGCAGCTTCCGTATGTGATTTTCTTTGAAAATGATCCTGAGCTGGCAACAGCTCCGGCTCAGCGGGTGGAAATCACACAGAAGCTGGATAGTCTGGTCAATCCGCTTAGCCTGCGCCTCGGAAGTTTCGGATTCGGTCCGTATGTGTTTGAAGTACCGGATAATATAGCCAATTATACCGTTACGCTGGACCTGACCGATTCATTGGATATCCTGCTTCAGGTGACCGCAGGTGTTGATATTGTCCGCAAAGAAGCCTTCTGGCTGTTGCAGAGTATTGATCCTCTGACCGGGCTTCCACCTCTGGATCCTATGAAAGGTTTCCTTGCTGTCAATGATTCTTCCGGTATAGGTCAGGGCTATGTAAGCTATAGGATATTACCTGATGCTGCTGCTGTGACCGAAGATGTCATACAGGCTGAGGCTTCCATTGTATTTGATGATAATGCGCCGATTATTACCAATACATGGTTCAATACCATCGATGCGACTCATCCGGTGAGCTGGTTGGAAGACCTTCCCTCAATGACTTACGATACCACGTTTACGGTAAGCTGGAGCGGATCAGATGTTGGTTCTGGTATAGCTGCTTATCAGCTGTTCGTTTCTGAAAACGGAGGACCTTTTGCCGTATATTATTCCGATAGTCTGGCTGGTACAGACTATGTTTCTGCTACATCCGTCGAGTTTGCCGGAAAGCGTGGCAGTACGTATGCTTTCTACATACAGGCGATTGACAGTACTGGTAATATTGAGCCTCTGAAAACATCAGCTCAGGAGGTGCATATAGTGAATGAAAACAATACGGCTCCGAAGTTTACCCTTTCTGAAAATGAAATCAGCAGGGAGGAGGATTTTGAAGAGACTGTAATTGTATATGTACTACCGGGAGAAGTGCCGGAAGCAGAACGCGAGCAGATTGTTCGCTACTCTATAGAGCCTGAGGTTTCCGAACTGGTGAATATTGTGTTTGACAATCATACCGGTGAGCTTCGGATTGCTTCAGTGAAAGACAAGTATGGTGTTCAGGAGTTTGTGATTATTGCCAACGATGGACAGGCATTCAATAATCTGCACTCTGAGAACCTGACAGTAACCGTTCTTCCGGTCAATGATGCACCTGAATATGCAGGTGAACTTGCGGATCAGTGGCTGACAGCAGGTGAAGCGTTTAGCTTTACAATTCCGTCCGGCATATTTGCAGATGCTGATCCGGATGATCAGCTTCGCTATAGTCTGAGTATGGAAGATGGCTCCGAGCTTCCGGTGTGGCTGGTCTTTGATCCTGCCGGTCCGACGCTGAGCGGTTTACCTGACGAAGCTCAGGTACTCGTAGTAAGAATGACAGCTTCAGATGTGTCCGGTATGTCGGCCAGCGGTACATTTACGCTGACAGTAACCGATGGATCTGTAAAGGCGATACTTTATGCAGAAGCTACGGCGATTTGTGAAGGCACGGAAGTAAGCTTCCATGTTCAGCCTGCACAAGAGATGACAGAACCTGTATATAGCTGGTTTATTAATGATCTGATGGTAGAAGGTGCCGGTGATGCGCTCTTTACAACTTCCGGAATCAGACAGGGTGACCGGGTAAGCGCAGTAGTAAGCGAAGCTGCTAACCCGCTGCAGTCCGGCAAGACTGAGACAGTCACTATGACGGTTCGCGAAAACCCTGTGCCAATAGTAAGTATTGACGGTATTGTACTGACGGCTTCTGATGCAGAAAGCTATCAGTGGTACTTCAATGATCAGCCGCTTGAATACTATCAGCAGGCAATAACGGTTACTGAAAACGGAGTGTACCAGGTTGAGGTGACGGATGAGTATGGTTGCAAAGGAAAATCGGAACGTCTTGAGATGGTTATTACTGACTATACTGATCGTATGGAAAGTATTGGTATCCATGTCTATCCGAACCCGAACAATGGTGTGTTCCGTGTTGATCTGAGCAATGCAGCAGCAGAGCGCGCAGATATTCGTATTGTCGATGCCAGAGGAGCGACCATGTATACGGCTACCGGCCGGGAGATTGCCGGCGGTCAGCTGGCGGAGATTGATATACGTTATGCTCCTGCCGGCGTATACTGGATGATTGTAAATCTGAATGGTAAAAATTATGTTCAGAAGATACGTAAGGAATAACCGCAGCCTGCCTGTATAATGTAAAAGCCACCGGTTGCGCTGCAGCCGGTGGCTTTATGTTGAAGGGATATATGCAAAAGGCTGTTATGATTGGTTTTATTAGTTTAACAGGTATTTGAAAATAATTAGTTGTTTTGTATTTGATTAGTTTATATTTGCCGGTAAAATAATTGATTTTTATGTTTGTCAGATATCAGCTGCTTTGCTCGTTTAACGGAATGTGGTAATTATTTTTTATCCGGATACTTAATGTATACTGATTTTATTCGCTGTTTTTTGAACCGGTATTGTTGCTATAGCATTTAAATGTTTTTGGTAAACTTTTTTATATGGATACAATTACATTGACACGATCAGACTATGATCAGATGGTGGAACTGAAAAGGCTGGGAGATGAGCTGGCCTGCCGACTTGAGCAGTTTGTGGAAGAGGGAACGCTTGATAATCACTACCGATATCATTCGCTGTTTCAGATGACGAATGAGTTGCTGGAAACAAAGATTCAATGTGATGAGCTGATCAATAAATTTGATATACTCAGTCAGGTGGTGAACTCAGTGGCCAAAGGGGATTTTTCGAAACGGGTGGAAATACCCGGAACTAATACCATGTTTGCCAATTTGGGCTTATTGCTGAATATGCTTGCCGAAGAGCTGGAGGAAAAAGTTGTAAAAAAACACTATGTGTATGAGGCTATCGAGCTTATTGACGACGCTGTCATAATGACCAACAATCAGGATGTGATTATTTTTGCTAATAGCCGGGCCGGGCTTATGCTTAACCGACCCATGCATGATATGCTGCAGCTGAAAGTAGCCAATATCTTTGTGCACCGCAAGCGCTATGAAGAGGAGTCCGGGCTATGGATCAACCGGCCTGACCTTGGGCTGGTGCAGCCATACAATAAAGGGCCTGTGGAAGTTTGCACCAGCAGGAAAGAGCTCAGAGACAGCTATGGAGAAAAAGACGGTATGCTTTATATTTTAAAAAAAATATGAGGGTGCAGGCTGGCTGCGGATCACAGGAATAATACGGTAAAAAAGCCGAATCCGGGTAAACTGGTTATAGGTAATTGAAACAGCCCTTGTTCTATTAAGAACAAGGGCTGTTAATTTTTGATTTTTTAACTGTAGCTTATTGCAGCTCTTCGATTTGTATGTTTTCGTTCACGTCTTCCAGATAATTGACCTCCGGAAAACCAAATCCGAAAAGATTGAGAAAATCGGATTTATATCCCTGCAGATCTCCGATCGATGCAAGGGTATCGGTATCGGCCTGTGACCACAATTCAGAGATCCTGTTCTGAATATCTTCTCTCATTTCCCAGTCGTCAATCCGGATTCTTCCATTTTCATCCGTAGGTATTGCCCCGCCTGTATACAGACGTTCTCTGAACAGTCTGTCTATTTGCTCGATACATCCCTCGTGAATTCCGCTTTCTTTCATCGTTTTATAAAGAAGACTGATGTACAGAGGAATGACTGGTATAGCCGAGCTTGCCTGAGTTACCAGAGCCTTATTGACAGAAACATATGCTTTTCCGTTCACCTGTTTCAGCAGATCTGTTATTTTGAAGGCTGTGGCTTCCAAATGATCTTTGGCTTTTCCTATGGTACCTTTCCGGTAAACAGCTTCTGTAAGCTGTGGCCCGATATAGGAGTACGCCAGCGTCATTACATTTTCAGACAGTACGTCTGCGGCCAGAAGCGCTTCCAGCCACATTTGCCAGTCTTCTCCACCCATTACAGCGATCGTATTTTCGATATCCTCTTCATTGCACGGATCTATGCTGATCTCGGAAACCTTTCCGGTATGAAAGTCTACCGTCTTATTGGTAAAGTTCTGACCTATCGGTTTGAGCACCGAACGATGCGTAACACCTGTTTTCGGATGAGTACGCACAGGAGAAGCCAGGCTGTATATAATCAGGTCTATTTTGCCAAGGTCTTTTTTTATCAGATCAATCGTTTTGTTTTTGATATCATCGGAAAAAGCGTCTCCGTTAATGCTTTTTGCATAAAGTCCTGCTTTTAGGGCTTCTTTCTGAAAGGCTGCGCTGTTGTACCAGCCGGGAGAAGCTGTTTTTCCTTCTGAAGGCGCTTTTTCAAAAAATACGCCAATGGTTGAGGCGTTTGCTCCAAATGCACTCACAATTCTGGATGCAAGTCCGAAGCCTGTGGATGCTCCTATAACCAGTACATTTTTAGGGCCGGAAACCGGGCCTTTGTCTCTGGTATACTCAATCTGATTTAGCACGTTTCTTTCACAACCCGCGGGATGTGAAGTCAAACAGATAAATCCTCTCATTCTTGGTTCTATTACCATATTCTGCAAATTTTATCTCTCTCTTGTTCTTCAAAGATCGTGTTAGCCTGTAAATATATGCAATATTGCGTTTTTCATACAGAATTGAGCCATGTATTTAAATAGTTGAACAGAATCAGGAGATTAAAAAGCAAATTGTTGATTTTAAATCTGATAATTACAGGGCTTTATAGCAGGTTTGCTCATTTTTAATAGTTATTGTGAAAACGGAATATCCGCGTTTACGGGATCTGACAAGTAGTGCTGTTTTCTGAAATAATGCAGAAAAACTATATCCCGGATATCCGGTTGTATTATCTGCCGGCTGATGTGCATATATGACAGCCTGGCCGGTGTAAAAGCGATCCTTTTCGTATCTTTACAAAAAAGAATAGTGCATATGGAATTAGGCGTAGGCATGTTTGGAGATAACCATTACGATCAGCAGGGGAAACCTCTTCCGGCCGGCGAACGGCTGCGGGAACTGATCGAGGAGATAAAGCTGATGGATGAAACCGGTCTCGATTTCTTTGGCATAGGAGAGCATCACCGTCCGGATTATGCAGTCTCTGTACCGGAAATAGTTCTGGCAGCTGCAGCTACTGTTACCAGACGTATTAAGCTGGGAAGCGCTGTTACCGTTCTGAGCTCATCTGATCCTGTGCGGATCTACCAGAGTTTTGCCACGATCGATCAGATCAGCAGCGGCCGGGCGGAGATTACTGCCGGAAGGGGCAGTTTCACAGAGTCTTTTCCCGTATATGGCTACGATCTGAAAGACTATAACGGACTGTTTGAAGAAAAGCTGGATCTTCTGGTAAAAATAAACCAGGAGCAACGTATTACCTGGAAAGGAAAATACCGTGCAGCGCTCGACAATCAGGAGGTCTGGCCACGTGCAGTAGACAACCGGCTCAAAATCTGGGTAGCCGTAGGAGGAACGCCGGAGTCGGTTGTTCGTGCAGCCAAAGCCGGATTGCCGGTGATCTTCGCTATTATTGGTGGTAATCCGATTCAGTTTCAGCCACTGTTTAATTACTATCAGGAAGCTTACCAGCATTACAAACACGATATGAAGGCGTTTGAAGTGGGCGTGCATATGCATTGCTTCTTTGGAGATGACAGCAGAAAAACTGCCGATGAGTACTATCCGGTTTACTCTGACCAGATGAATCGCATCGGCCGTACCAGGGGCTGGCAGCCGTACTCCCGTGGTCAGTACGATTACGGCCGGGGCAAGAGCGGTCACCTGATCATAGGTGATGCCAGCGAAGCAATCGATAAAATTCTGGAAATGCATGAGCTGTTTGGTCTTACCCGTTTCTCCGCGCATATGGATGTGGGTGGTCCTTCGCATGCTTCTCTGATGAAATCAATCGAGATCTTCGGGACAATGATCGCTCCCAAAGTACGGGAAGCGCTGAAGAAATAGGGGGCAGAGAGCGATAAGCCTTGCTACAGCCCCTTCTCCCTCTTGTATTTCATCATTTCTTCAAAAAGCTCTTCCTCGTTGCATTGCTCAAAATCACGGGCCATGACCAGGAAGTGTGCTGTTTTGGTAAAGGATGATGAGAAATCAAAATGCATCAGCCGTTTGCAGACACGCAGGTATACATCTTTGACCTGCTGTTCCCAGGTTTCGGAGGCTTCTTCGTCCTGCCAGGGAATGTTGGTGCTGTGCGCGGTGGTGATCAGATACGCGGACTGAATGTCTTCCGGATAAAAATCGATGTTGACCAGCCTGGGTTTATCATGTTCGGAAAAATACCGCATGTCGGGGGCATTGTACAGCTCACAGGGTGCGTGATCTTCAAATGTGCCCTCTATTTCGGAAGCCACGCCGAAAGCGATGGTGGGAGGGAAAGGACCTTGCATGGTATATTCAAACAGTATGCAATATACGGGCTCCTCAATGCTGACTTTTTCAAGAATCTGGTCAGCGATATTTTCAACCAGAAAATTTTCCAGCTCTTCCAGTACGGTTTCAATATCTCTGGTTTCCAGTCCTGCTTCAAACAACAGACGGACTCTTCCGTCCGAAACAGTCTCAACAATCTTTATCAGATCGCCATCCGGATTGTAGCTTAGCTCTCCGATACAGTGATGGTCGTAATCCGGCCACTCAAGCTTATAGCTTTTTATGAATGTATCGTCACAGGTATAGGTTTTGAGCGAAATGCCGTATTCAGTGCACTCTATAAACTGATAGGGAAGACCATCTCTGAAATACAGATAGCTCAGGTTGGTTGCTTTTATATTTCCGTTGTTCTGGTATATGGAAAAGCTTTTGTGGTATTCCTCATCCTCGTGGTATTCATAAATAGTGCTGTAAAACACGTCTTCGCCGAAATGCAGTCTTTTGAGATAAGCTTTCCTGCTTTCAAAATCAATTCTGTAGTCATACAAATCATCCAGCTCGGGGTCAAAATCTTCTTCCGATTCGATGATCAGTTTTGCGTCCGGAGGCAGCGTTTCATTGGTGAGCTGCGCATGGTATGGCTGTATATCATGCAGGTTGTATTTTGACTGCAGGATAATCAGATTTTCGTCTTCAAGGATTGCTTTTTCCTTTTGGCTGAAGGTGTCAGCAATCCGGTCAAACTCTTCCTGTATTTGTGCATATAGTGTCTGGTGCATTGTTATCGTTGCTTATTCAGAATCCGTTACAGATCTGTTTCTTAGTTCTTTTTTTCGTTTTTCCCAATATCCGGTCAGCTCCCCGGCTGTCATGGTGCACAGCTGCTTCCAGCGTAACCCGGGATGGTAATAATAGTTTTCTCTTATTTCCCCGATGAATTGTATGGTGTCATAAAGGAATGCGCTGAGTTGCCTGTAATTGCTGTCTTTGAAATTTTTCCAAAGGTCTTCATATACCGATTCTGCACAGAGCTCATGCAATATAAGGCTTTTGGTCAGTTCAAGCACGGCCTGCGCTTCATTGTTTTCATGCAATGCGATTTTCATGAGCAGCAGGTACGGATAGCTGAGAAATCCTTCAGATTGTATTTCCACTTCACAGGCTATATTTTTGAGTACTGCCAGAGACGGTTTATTGATTCTACCTGGATAGCTGAAGAAGCAGTATTCCAGAAATTCTGCATAGTGAAGGAAAGTGGAAGGGTTGAGTCTGATCGTTTGCTGGTACCGATCATAGATTTGCTGTGCCTTTACCATTGCTTCGTCAGCAAGTGACAAATTGTTGCTTTCAATATGGATTTCTGCTATTTCTTTCCAAAGGCCGGCGATATAATATACCTCAAAGGCGCAGTCGCTGGTTGCTGCCAAAACCCGCTCATATAGAGTGATGGTTTTTTCGAGAAATTCTATACGTCTTTCTGCCGAGCCTGTCCGGTGGTAAAATTGCGCGCACTCATGCAAGTCCATGCGGGAGATTTCCCTGGGTTGGTAAGCAAGCGATTTTTCGGCCCAGGAACGGGCTTCTTCTTCCGGAAAAGCTTCCTCAGGTTTTTTCCATTCCCAATGCTCCCGCAGCTGCTGGTATGCCTGTGCGATGCGATATGCCAGCATACCGCCAAGCTTCTTTTCCAGAGTGCCTGTCTCTGTGATGAAGCTTTTTTGCGCTTCGGCTTGTGCTGCTTTTATGTTTTCGTCATTGACCGGAGATGCATAGATCAGCTCAAGTATAGAAAACCAGGAAGCTTCCTCCGGGGCATGCTTTACCGCTTTCTGCATTTCGGCCATTGCCATATTCCAGTATCTGAGAGCATTCTGACAATCAGCCTCCATCATCCATTGGAAGGCCTGTGCCAGCATACGGTGGATATCCGGTTTTTCCTCAGGGTGTGTAAGCAGATAATTTTCAAAAGCATGTATGGTTCCCTGAAGCAATGAAACCACCGAGTCATTTTTTTCTTTACAGGCTTTTTCCAGCACAATATGAAGGGCATAGCTTCGGTGCTGCCATTTTTTCTCACCCAGTAGTATTTCCATTTTATCAACCATTGGCAGCAGGTATTCTATACCGGCATCGGTGAGCTTGCCGCAGGCATGGTCATAGTTCATGTCCCAGAACAATCTGTCATAGCCATTGAGGGCAAGATCTTCTTTTTCCGGAAGGGAAGTATGGATGATTTGGGTTTGTTCAAAAAGGGCATCCAGGCTGTCGATGTCATAGCCGGAAGCATATTGCTTTATTTTCTCATGGAAAACAGAAATGGGGTATGGCTCGCCCAGCACAAGGTTGGTGACTGCAGTATGTGGCAGGTAGTGCATATAGTTTTCGTTGGGAGCAGCCTGAAAATAATCTTCATCGAAGAAATAATACCGGAAGTATACATGCTCTTCATCGTCTGTTCTTTGTCTGCGCTGCAGATCGATGCGTTCCTGCAGTGCTTCCAGCGTGCAAAACTCAAACCGGGAGCCGGTTTCCGGAGACGGCTCGCTGTATTCGAGCAGAATCAGCGGAAATGCCTGGGGTGAAATGCGGTTACAGGAGGATTGTGCCTGTATTTCTTCTGACAGACCGTGAAGGTATTTATCAATTCGGTGCCGGTCCGGACTGATGGCAGCAATCCACGTTTCTTCAGGTTGTATTATTTCCAGTTTGTACATGTGTATGTCGGGTGATCCGCACCGAAGTGTCTTTTTCAAAAAGTGTGTTTACTCTGTGTATAAAATTCCGCTCCCGTAGTATCGTTCGCCATCGGTGGCATCTGTATTCTTTTCGCGGTCATAGTGAAGCCGGAATGTGACAGGGTTCGCGCCTTCCAGTACGGCAATCTCCGGTTTGCTGTAACCATAGTAGTATACCCGGTTTTTGTCTTTGGCATAATGATTCCCTATGGTCTCAAACGTTTCCGGGTCTGCATCCGGAAAGGGGAGCAACGGATGAGGCGGAGCGTACCGGACCGAATAAATCTGCGCTTTGTCCCGGCCAAACCAGTCATTGTCCAGCAGCTGGGTTTCAAAGCTTGCTACATCCTGTACGTTGTCTGCGCGCAGAGCATGTACGAATACGTTGTACGCATCGCGTCCTGCGTGTCCTCCCAGGGAACGGAACGTGGCTACATCGGCACCGGGAACTACCTTGTTTTCGAAAAATACCTGGTTCTTGTCACAGGTATACGGATAACCGAGATAGCGGAAGGTAGCTCCGTCGGCTTCAGAGATGCGCATCCATTTATAATACGCATTCCGTTTGTCATGCCAGTAGGATCGGGTATCGTCATTTGCCAGCTGATCGAAGGTTTCAGCATCGGCATCAGGCAGCTGTTTGTTCTCAAGATATACATAGTTCCTGTCTTTGCTGTAATAAGCATGCGGAATAGTGATATACGTGAGGTTCCTGTCATTGAGATCGTACCCTATGCCATGGTATTGGACAAATGTATCGGGATCTGCGCCTTTTATGAGACAGCCGTTGAAATACACATTGTTTTTTCCGATGTGGTAGCTATCGTTAGGTATGCCCTTATACAGGTTGCTCAGTAGCCGGGGTAGTCCGTAGGCCAGCGATATGAGCGTACCTATGGCGAATATTGCCACTGCCCAGCGAAGAGGATCCGTGCCGTAAAATGAGAGGCCTGCAACTTTGAGCAGGAGAAATATACCAGCGGGATAGATGAAAAACACCATTGCCTGTATAATGGAGGTTTTGCTGCTGGAAAACCCTTCTGCAGCAATTGCCATGGGCGACATCAGGACAAATCCGGGCCAGGGCAGGCAGAGCAGGGTAGTGACAATGCTTATGAACAGAGACATGGGGAGATAGTTGATTTTAATAGCATACAAAAATAATCGTTTGATCTTTATTTAATTCTTCCGGGGTGATCAGCAGAAAAATCTTGGAGTCAAAAACTTTTCTTCTTATTTAATCAGGAAATTTGCTGATCTGTCATGATGATATCTGTATTTATCAATAGATTTATATACAAATATACAGCGCTCTCTGCTTTATCTATATCCGAATGAACGGATCTTTTACCAATTACCGGATAGATAAAATAACCGGAGAGCAATCAGGCTACAACGAACTGAATACTAATCCGGCTCGGTTGCCGGAGATTGATACAGTAGAACCGGACCCGTTTACTGAATTACGTTAATTCGCGCTGTAAACTAATTTCACTGACAGAAAAGAATATAAACTTGTTACTAATTAACTAATTTACGTTGAAAGCTTATACTTCCTATACAAAAGCCGAGCCTCCGTTTTTTAATCTGTCAGAGTTTCTGACTTTGCCGGTATTACCCCTGACGGCTGTTGCTGTTGTGTCTTATCCGATCCTGTACTTCCTTGGACTTGTTCCTATGCTGGTCGTCAATGTACTTATAGCTTTCGTAGCTACTGGTATATATCACGGATTTAAAAACGCTACTCCCAACGGAGCTCATTCCCGTTCACGTGCCGTACCTGGTTATATTGTTATGTTATCCCTGTTGCCGACATTTCTGGTTATTCTGGGTGCAGAGCTTACTGTCAATGCTGGTATGTATATACTGGTCACTTATCAGAAGACAGGTGTATTTTATGGCTGGTATTTTTGTGCCTGGATGTTTGTCGTATTTGGTATCCCAGGCTTGTATTTTTTTGCTCAGCATCTGTCGTACCGGCGCTTGCTGTATTTTCAGGCGCGTCATTTCAGGCCTCTGTCTCTGAGTATAATCTGGGATGCGGAGCTGCAGATATATATGGAGGAAATCGTTTTTCTGAATACGGAAAGGAAATTGCTGGGCAATGCCTTTGTTAATGATCGGCCAGCTATGCGCAGGGCTGCTACGCGTATTATGTCGCTGAAAGAACGTAATGCATATTTATATAATACGGTTTTTGCTACTACCGTTCATATTCCCAAAGATGCTGACCGGTTGCGTATTTCCTGGTATTCGGTGACAGAAGACTGCTGGTATCAGGAGGAAATCGGTTTCCCGTTTCAGAAGCTTGTGTACATAGAAAACAACTATCCGCTTGATCAGTCAAAGCTGCTGAGGGGAGAACGGACCGATCCGGTCACATTGTCTCTCGGGGAAGGCGGCAGGGTGCATCTGTACAATCGTGAATATGCTGTTATTGAGCCGGTGTATCTGAAGCCTGTACCGGCGGATGAAGCGAAGAAAAAGGCGCTGCTTGGCTTTACGATGTATGAATGGCTGCAGGACAATACCGAAAAGCTGGAAGATTCCCGTGTCTTGCTGGAGCGGGTACGGCAGCGGTCCCTTCTGTCAGATTTTGCCTGCCGCTGGCAGGTGACAGGTAGCGGTCTGGAGGAACATGTTCTTACGGCATACGATGTGCGTGGAGGTACGGATAACGGCAGAGAGGCCGGCTTTCATATACTTGAAATGCGTTTTCTGCCGTTGATGCTGGAGTTTTCGTATGCGTGCTATCGTTGGGCCAGGCTCCATATCGATGCCGAAAAGCTCTGCGGATTGCTGCAGACTACCGGCTGTGCGGGAGCTGATATTTCCTTTGAGATAAACCTGGATGTGGAGAAGGGAGATGTGTCTTTTTCCGTGAAATGTAGTGGCGTAGTCTTACCCTTTACAGCATTTGAAAAAGAAATTGTATCGGACAGTCTGTCTGTAGTGAAGAAAAAGATCCGGAAAGCAAAGGAGAAAAATACGAAGAATGAATTGCTGAAGCGTGTCTATGAGCTGATACAGCAGAAGGCCTTTGCTGAGGCTCAGGAACTCTGCCGGACTACACTGGAGCAATATCCCGAATTTGCGCTGATGTATTTTTATGAGGCGCGTCTGCTGTGGTACACACAGGGTTATGATGCTTCGTATGCGAGGGAGGAGTTCTTTGTAGAGAAAACGAAGGGAGATCCGTATGCGCTGGCGCGCATTTACAACCACTACGGGTGTCTTCTGGATGAAGAAAAGCGTTATCAGGAAGCGTTGACCTGTTTTGAAAAAGCTTCTGCCACATATCCTGATGAAATCATGTATAAGGCCAATATCGCGGAGATATATTATAAGCTGAATGATCCCGGACAGGCGCTTCGCTATGCTGATGAGTGTGTAAGCAAAGGCTATGCCTCGGATATGATCAGCGAGATTATGGCGCTCAGAAGCAAAAAAAATGAAAAAGCTGTCTGATTACATTAATGGCAGCAGCTGGAGGGATGTCGAAGCGATGCTTTTGAAGCTATACCCGGATCAGACTGAACATCTTGAGACATATCGGAAAATATTTCATAATCTCCGGCTAATGAAGCCGGAAGCTTGTACAACTGAAATAGTAATACAGTATGTTTCTGAAGATGATACAGATGTTTCGACTGCCATAGAAGTATACGGAACAGACCGGATAGCACAGAAAGAACATGCTGATTGCTTTGCGCTGGAATACCAGCCATGGAAAGAGTGGCTGGGCATGACAGTCAGCGAGAGGACAGTCAGCGGGTTTTCGGAACCGGAGATTGTCGTACATTGTCTTTATGAAATGACTTTTGCGGGTTTTGACGAACAGAGCGTTCAGAGAAAATGGTTAAAGATGAATAAATAAGCGGGATTCCTGCCACTCTGCGCTTACGTATTTTTAACTTCTTTCTTTGGTAATAGCATAGGAAAACAGTTGCCTTCTGCGCCTTTTTTGAATTTGCCGGCGAATTGGTTTATCTTCCGATTCAGAAAGTTTAGTCTTTTTTCAGACAATGAGTCATATCTTTGAAATAGAAAAGCCGGACGAGATCCGCTGCCCGTATTGTTTGTCGTGGAACAGTAAAAATGATGCGATTTGCTCCGAATGTACCACAAAGCTTTATGATACGTACAATTTCGGTGCTGTCCGGGCATTGTTTTCCTGGGAAAATTCTGATCCGGCCCGGCTATCCTACATCTTTTCCTCAGAAAGCAAGGATAAAATAAGCCACTGGAATGCTATTTTTCAGGTGCAGTTCGGGTTTTTCCGGAAAGAGTTTCCGAGCTACACGTTTTTGTTTAAATACGCTGTTCTGGATATTCAGGAGGAGGTGTGCAAGTATTTTCTGTCGAGTCTTCCGATGCGTCCGGAAGTTTTCAAAGAATTTAAAGAATATGATTTTCCTGAAAACGGGAAAAATGAAACCGAGCTTCTGAGCTTCATGTTCAGAACACATCCCGCTTCGGTTTTTAAAGCGCTGGCAGGTATGGCGCTGATACATAAAGGAAAAGCGGATGTGAAAATTCTGCAATTTCTCCATACCTGGAACGCGCACTACAAAAAACTGCATAGAGAAAAACTGCTGAGTTATGCGCATTGGAGTGTACAGAAGCTTAACTTTTTTGCAGGGTATTCCGGTCATGTAAACGAAGTCATGCCGTTGCTGGCTCTGGAAGGCAAAAGCGCTGACTGGACAAAAATATTTTTGTATAAAGCCGACTATGAGGTACAAGAGCTAAGGTTTGCGCTGGAAGATATCATCACAGGCGGAACCATGCAAATCGCTGTTTCCGCCTGTTTTGCCCTGAGAAGATACGATAGAATTAATGACCTGCTGCTGCATGAGCTTGACGAAAGCACGATAGAGCTGGCTTATATGTATAGCGACGAGAGGCATATTTCCGGCCTGTTGCTGTTTCTCAGGCATGCGCCTGCAAAATACCATGAGCCGGTCATACGGCGATGCGTACAGCTGAAGCCGGCCGATGAGCATCTCAAAGAGCAAATCGTGGCCTGGCTGCTGGAACAAGGTGATCATGTGCTGCCGGAAGTTCTGTTTGCCTGGTCTGAGATACCTCGCTTTGAGGAAGTGATGAACCATCTGCTGCAAAGCACGGAAGGAATACAGGCGCTGTTAAGCTTTTTACCCGCCTGGATGCGCGACAACAGGATAAGAGTCGCCGAAAATCCGGCTCTGCACAGGTTGCTCGAAGCGGAAAGCGGGCTGTCGGATACTAAAGCAAAGGATTTGCTGCTACAGCTCAAAACGAAGGTTGCCGGACTGGATTTTGACATGCTATGCGAAGATGTACGTAAGAATGCCGGTCCGGAGCAGCTAAAGAGACTGTTTGCTCTCTTGTTTGCTGATGAGCAGCTGCTGAATGTCCGCCAGATCGCTGATGGCTTTTACAGTCTCATAAAAGTCGCGGAAAATACCAGTGCAACCGCCCGGCCGTATTTTGTTTTCTTACCTCACTGGGGAATGGGTATGGAGCTTTCGGAAGAGCATTTTCATACGTGTCTGTCGGATTACCTGAGCGACAATGACACAAACAGGCCTGCTGCCAACTGGCTGTTTGCCCTGTATGATATGCTGACCGGCAGTAAAGCAGAATCACTGGTTGACGCGGAGATATTTGCAAAACATACAGATTTTGTGATCCGGGAAATGAATGCTCGTCGTCTGGATGCCGGTACCAGCGGAAGATTTCTGAAGCTGATCCACAAGCTGAAAAATACCATCCCGCTCAATGACGAACAGCAAAGACAGCTGCAGGAGATAGCATCCGGCTCCAATGACTTTGAGATGAAGTACTGGGTAGAGCAGATTATAAGTTAGGGCAGGAGAGGTAAGCGGAACAAATGAAGCTATTTTCCACGCTTTTTATCCTTTATAATTAATTGCTTCAGGTAGCATTTGCAAAAACGGCATGGCCGCAGCATAGTTCAGTTCTTCATAATCCAATCCTAAGCACCTGATATTGTTGTAGTAGGTTTGGTGGTTGTCATAATAGTTTTTTTCTGATTGCAATAGCCATGCATTGTTACCTAACTTTTGGGCAATAAACCATTTTTCTAAAAGTCTGGCGGTTCTGCCGTTTCCATCATCGAAAGGATGAATTTTTACAAAAACCAGGTGGAGCATTGAAGCATAAAAAAAAGTTTCTTCAAGAGATAAATTCGTTTTTGTTAAGATTTTCAGGTCACTGTAAAATTTAGTCATTTCAGATTTTACTTTATCGGGAGCAGCTGCAACATATTCGATTTTTCCGTCTTTGGTAATCACAAACATATTACCTGTCCTTATTTTTCCCTGTTGTGCTTTTTTTAATATGTGTTTAGTTATTTGCGAATGAGTCAATACAAGGTTGCTGGCATTCAGTTCATTGCTCTGAGCAAATAGATAAGCATCATACAGGTCGTCAATTTTTCGTGTATAATCGGGTTGATATTCAATACCAAAGCGTTTGTGTTTAATGTATGAATCCAGCTCAATGTGTTCACCCTCTATTTTTGAAGAAAAAACGGCCGAAACAGAAGTATAGAAACTGAAGGTGTCTATGCTCAGTTCACTGTCGTTCAGATTTTCAAAATCTTGTTTTAGCGAGCTATTGAAAGCTGAAACATATTGCTCACGTAAATCGGTTGGGATTATAGTTAATTCTAAACTCATCATGCTCGTGTATATAGTTCTTTTGCTCACCGCATAAGCTGTTGGAATACGAAGATAGAAATTAGAGAACTGAATTGATATAAATGTTTGCTGAGATTTATACTTAATGATGTAAAATGGCTGCTATCTGAAGTATAGTGAAAACAGCGTGTCTGCCAGATATGTACTTATGAAAACTTATAATTGATTTTCCTGGCTGCTATCATCAAAAGCATGGTCCGTCGTTTGCTAACCCTATGGATGTTTTTAAAGTTATAAAGCCATGAAACGAATACTTGTCTTCCTGTTTTTGATAGTTGCCGGTAGTACTTCCTATGCCCAGTCTGCCAGCGCGATTGTCGGCAAATGGCTCAACGAGGAAAAAGACGGACAAATCGAAATTTATGAAAACAAGGGTAAATACTTCGGAAAGATCAACTGGATGAAGGAGCCTTATGAGAAGGATGGTAAAACGCTTCGGAAGGACAGCAAAAATCCTGATGCGAGCCAGAGAGGCAGAGCGTTGCTCAATACAGTAATCCTCACGGATTTTGAGTACAGCGACGGAAAATGGAAAGGCGGAGAGATCTATGATCCCAAAAGCGGTAAAACCTATAGCTGTGAAATGAAGCTCAATGAAGGTAAGCTGGAAGTAAGGGGGTATATAGGTGTGCCGATGTTTGGCCGTACCGCCTATTTTACCGGAGTAAAATAGGCGGTAAATCGTCGTTCGTGCTGTTACAGTTCCGTCTGATAGATTCTTGATTCCTCTCCCCAGGGGTGATAGCCCTGACCGATATAGGTAAATCCGTATTTTTCATAATAACCGATATGTTCGGTGCTGAGATAGAGGTGGCAGAAACCTGCTTCCTGTGCGTCTTTTTTTGCCTGTTCGAGCATAAGAGCGCCATAGGCGTTGCCCCGGTGTTCTTCGGCGATGTATACAGCGCATACCCAGGGATACAGATCCATCCGGCTTATAAAATCATTGGTGATCAGCCCGGCGCAACCGATGATTTCTCCTTCTTTTTCCAGCAGATACCACTGCGGCAGAGTCTGAGCGGCCCCAATGCTGTGACTTATGCAGTCTTCGTAAAGTATGGGGGATACTTCCGGCCAGCTTTGCTGGAAATAAGCAATGGCTTTGTTCGTATATTCCGGGTTCTGACGTATGGAGATGATTTTCATCGGGTATCATTATGCTTTTAAATAAAAACAGATATACGATCAGGTATCGCAGCTTACTTCATCCCATTCCTGACCCTGATGGCTGATCAGCCAGTTGAGCGCATAGTACCGCTCGTAGACTATACCCGGATGAACTTTGTCTGTTGGGGTATTGCTGAGTCTGGCGTCTGTACAGGCCCAGTGCAGGCGGTAGTATAGATCGCGGGCTGTCAGTATCTCTTCGGCAGAGCGGCTGCTTTGCACCGCTTGTATAAAATCGTTGGGGTCCTTGTCCGGACCTACCGGGTAATCTGCCGGGGCTATATCATTGAGCTGGCAAAGCTGATCGGGAAAGCCGAGCTCCGGCACCTTCCCCAGTGCCCATAGCAGTGTCCAGATCGCTTCGCATTGCCAGGTAGCGAGCCGCTTTTTTTCCTCATCGGGATTGTTCAGCAAATCCTTTTCACCGGATGTGACAAAGTCCCACAGATGATATCGTTGCAGATAATCAGTTGCTTCATCAGCGCTTACAGAATCAAAGGTAAGCAGGTTGATTATCGCCAGCACACTTACCCGCCGGGCGATCTCTTCAGGACTGCGCAGCGTGATCCGGGCGGAGTCCGGTGAGCAGGGCAGGTGAAGATTGACTCTGATCCTGCGCTGTCTTATAAGATCTTCGTTTTCGGATTTTCTGCTTTTCTGAGATTCGCTGAGGGCTTCCTGCGGTGTATCGTAATACCGGCTATTGATGTTTACCGGCAGGTCAGCAACTGTACAGTTGCCTTTGGTGTCCAGAAGTAGCTGCAGGTTTCTGTCCAGAAAATGCTGCCCCGGAGCTTTGCTGATCGGAACTTTGGCCTGTGTGAAGAGAAAAGCGTCAAAATCGGCCGCCAGCGTCTGAATGAGTCTGGCAAGTGATTTAAACTCGCCCTTTTCCTGAATAATGGAAAACTCTGAGTTGACGGTCTGTATTTTCCGGAGAAAGAGTTCCCGGATCTCCGGCCTGGCTGCCGGAAGGGAAGCTACATACTTATACAAACCGGTAAGGTTGGATGTGAGCGCACAGTTTTTGACGCTGACAAGCCGGTAGGAGGGTTCCAGCCGCTGACGGTAACTGATCTTAAGCTTCTTTACGGAACCGAAGAAACCACTTTTTACAGTCAGTTCTGCTATATGAAAGCCGTCCTGCTCAGTCTCCGAGATTTGTCCGTAAGGAAAGATTTCTTCAAGTATTGCAACTATCCGGTCAAATCCGGTATGATGGGAATAGATAGTACAAATCATATTGTTGTTCTCAATAAATGCAGACAGATTATCTGGTTATTCTACAATTTCAAAATCGAGCTTCGCCTGTTCCTGACCGTTGACGATCACTGAAAGGTACTGTGGACCCGGGTAAAATTTTCTGGTAGTTATAATCCGAAAGCTCTGTTTTCTTGCGATGTGCAGCACCTCTCCTGGTTCTATCTGCCGCTCGCTGATTTTAAAGACTTTTCTGCTGTGCTGTCCGCTTTGACGGAGATAGTAAATACCATATTCCATCCGTATAGTCTGCGGTATCTGAGCTGAGCTCCGGACAGCAAAAGAGAAATGCAGATCATCGCCGGTTTTCAGCTGCCGGTTCTGAATGCAGGCATCCGAGACCACCAGGTGTTCACTTTGCAGACCATAGTAGGCCAGAATCTCCGGATGTCCCTGCTTGAGCAGGCTACGGCAGGCATGCTTGATGATCGCATCTGTTTCACGGCTGATACCCTGCCATGCGTGCGCTATAGAAAGCACGATGTCAGGATGAGTTTTGGATATATCATTAAGGTTGTTGGCTACACTTCTGCGTACCCAGTCCGAAGGATCGTTTTTGAGATTTTCCAGCAGCGGCAATATGGGCGCAGGGTTTTTTTTGAGCGCCGGAACGGCCATAGCCCAGGGTAGCCGCGGGCGCATGCCTTCACTGGCCAGCCTGCGTACTTTGTGGTCGGGATGCTGTGACCAGCAAAGCATCTGCTGTATCATGCGATCACCGTACCGAAGGATAAAAGGCCGTACGGCAAATTCGCAGGAGATAAACCGGGTAGTAAATTCCACGGATTTTACCGACGCCTCAAAATGACCAATCCCGTACAGCTCGATATAGTCCGGAAAGAACATAAATTCAATACTGCTCCCCCGGAATCCTTCGCGGATCAGGCACTCGATCGTATTCTCGAGAAGCACGGCGGCTTTCTCAAAATCATCAGGCATAAACTGGTGCATAACCTGTGACGTATGCCGCATGCGCTCTTTGAGCTCTCTGGCCGGCCAGGCCTCATCAAAGATGTCCGCGATAAAACGCTTTTTGTCAAAATCGGGAAGAATCTGCTGAAGTATACCGGAAAAACGATCATAGAAAGAGGGTGAATACAGGTCTTTGAGTAAATAGCTCATGCAGGTTTTTCAGGTTTGAGATGCGTGGCAAGTTAAGAGAAAAATGAGACAGGGGCTATTATTTTCTACTGGTTTTGGAGGGATTTATTTCTATGCAAATCCTGATATGGAAGCAAAAGGAATGTGCTTTGCCTGAAAAGTATTGATTTATAAATGCGTTTATAGCTGATAACCGGGTTTTTCAGCAGAGCTTATTTCCTGGTTCGTATGGTATATGCAGTCAGGGCATTCCGGAGCAGATCTTTCAGCGCGTCGGAATGTATATCATCGGCCGTCTTGATTTCCACATAGCGGGAAACCTTGCCGCTTCCCTTGAGCAGCTGTTCAGGATCAGGTAATTCCGTTCCTTTGTAAAAGCCGAGCTTAAGCCCTTTTTGTGAAGGAATAATGACACAAATCATTTCAGTGTATTTCTGACCGTAGCAGTAGGCAATCATTTTGGCGGGCATATCCACCTGCTCGATAATTCCGGGGAGATTTTCCAGCAGGACTTTCCGGAGCATCAGAGTGTGGATGCATACCTGTTCGGTGTATTGAGACAGAAAGGCGTGTATGTCTTTCAGCATAGTATGACTGTGTCAGATGCTTCTGCTGCTAAATATACTCAGATTTTGGTTACTGTGCATCGGATGAGCTGCGTTTTACCGAAGGGCTGGATATTCATACGCAGGAACGATAATGAAGCTTAATGCGATGTAAGCTTCAGGCCAATGACAGAGCCTATCAGTGTGGAGAGAAACAGTATTCGCCAGAGGCTGGCCGGGTCCTTGAACACGAAAATTCCTATAAGCGCCGTACCAACGGCTCCTATTCCGGTCCAGACGGCATAGGCTGTACCGATCGGAAGATGCTGAGTAGCTTTGATCAGCAGGAGCATGCTTATGGTCAGAGAGAGCAGAAAGCATCCGTACCACCAGTATGCGCCACCGGCAGAAGAGGCTTCTTTGGCTTTGCCCAGGCAGGCGGCAAAGGCTACCTCAAATAATCCGGCTGTAATTAAAATGATCCAGTTCATTCGTCTTTTTTGATACAAAGATCCTGAATGAAACTGTAAAAGAATTTTACAAATGATAAAAAAGTGGCTTTAGCGGATTTCTGCCCTGATTCTGCTAAGGCTGACCTGGGTGATACCAAGATAGGAGGCGATATGTCCCAATGGAACCCGCCGGATCAGATGCGGATGACTTCTTAACAGCTCCCGGTAGCGCTCCGAAGCAGTGCGAACCTGTCTTGAGATCAGGCGTTCTTCTGTTTTGATAAGCTCCTGTTCGGCAAGCTTCCGTCCCCAGTTCGCCATATGTATATCCTCTTCGAAAAGAGCCTGCAGGCTTGATGTCTGCAGCTTATACAGATCGCAGTTTTCGAGCAGCTCAATGTTTTCATATCCTTTCCGGTTTTCGACATAGCTTCTCATGGAGAGAATCGTATCACCTTCCCGGCCAAACCAGAAAGTGATCTCATTGTCTGCATAGTTTGCATACGCACGCACGATTCCCTGCCGGATAAAATAAATGGCTGTTTCCACTTTGTCCGCTTCCAGCAGGATATGCCCTTTGGGAAAGCTGACCTCAGAAACATGCTGCTTTAGCATCTTTTTTGATCTTTCCGGCAGCAGATATATGCTGTCAATAATCTGATCGATATGCATGGATGGTTGTGGTCAGTGCTGGCAGAGTATTCAGAGATAGATTGTCGTCTTTCGGGGTTTGCAAGGGGAGAGGGAGCGCTTTTGCAAAAGCTCCGGGCAAATAACCACGGAGCTTTTACAGATGGCTGAAACAATCGGTATACCGTATCCGGTATCCTATTTCATTTCGGTTTTGATGCTTTCTGCATAACGCTTGTACTCATCTGCATAAGCAGTTGGAGCGGCCAGTTCGGCGCTTTTCTGAGCAGCGGCGATCGCTTCTTTCTTATTGCCCATTTTCTGGTATATGCGGGCTTTCAGCCAGTATATCCAGAATGCATTCGGGTTTTCTTCAAGGGCTTTGTTTACATAGACAATTGCTTTGTCCAGCTCCTTGTTGTTTTCCAGATAGTATTGTGCTGTCTGATAGTATGGAAGCTGAGGCCGGTTGATGGCTGCTTCCAGGCTTTCGGTAATACGTTTGTCATTGTCCGCAAATACAGGGATGGAGATCTGCGTGCGTTCCCAGCTCAATACAATATCGCAATTGGTGTTGGTGATGTTTTCTATGGTGATGCCAAATGTTTCAACCGCCTTGCTTAGCTTCGTGACTGGTACGGTTATGCTGGCTACGTCATCCTTGCTGTCAAAACCGTTGGCGGTCCATTTGCTGGTACCTTTGTTAAAAATGACTTTCCACTCTTTTTCACCCGGAATGGTATACAGCACATAGGTTCCGGCACCGACTGCTGTTTTGCCGATCTGTACTTCCTCTCCGAACGTTACTTTGGTAGGAGCGTTGGCTCCGGTGCGCCAGGCTGCATTATAGGGCACCAGACTGCCGAATATCTGACGACCCTTTGCGGATGGTCTGCTATAGGCAACCTCGATACTGGATAGCGAAAATCCCTGATTTAGTGTGGAAAGAGGACTCGGTGTGGGAGTCTTTGGAGCCTGTGCAGTGGCAAAAAGCGCAAAAGCGCTGAATGCAAAAAATAAAAAGAAACGTTTCATGAATTTTTAGTTTTATATAATTTAAAAAGTTTAGTTACCAGCGTAAAAGTAGCATTTATTTTTCAACCGCCTCATTGCGCAAAGCAGCTGTCAGCGCTTTTATATGGCCGTTATTTTTCCCACCATTTTTCTGCGATCTGCATACTGTCTCCAAGGATGACAGGCTCTCCGATCATGGGGGTGATAAGGGGCAAGGTGTCCTTTATTGCGGCTCTGTAGATATTATCCAGAGGTTCGTACCAGGCGTGCTTGCCGAGTGCGTATTTTGAATTATGCACCGTGAAAAAACAGCCGGGCTGAAGATCTTTTACAGCCTGTACCAGATCTTCGGGCATAAGATGGATATAGCGCCAGTCCTGATTATACTGCCCGTTTTCCAATATGGCAAAATCTATTTTCCCGAATTGCTTTTTTATATCAGCAAAGTGAGTATCATATCCCGTATCGCCTGAGATATAAATGTTGCCGAAAGTGCCTTGCAGCATGTATGAAGCCCAGAGTGTATTATTTTCCTGAAAGCTCCTCCCGGAAAAATGGCGGGCAGGTAATGTGTGTACTGTAATATGCTCATCCAGCCGGACATTTTCGTTCCAGTCATGCTCGATGATCATTGAGGGATCAAAACCCCAGAACTCCAGATGCGAACCGACTCCCAGGGGGCATAGTACTTTCGATATTCTGTCCTTCAGCTTCAGCATGGTATCGTAATCCAGATGGTCCCAATGGTCGTGGGTGATGAGGAGATAATCGATATCCGGTATATCATCGGGCTGGTATATATCCGCACCGCCAAATGCTTTGTTGGCAAATGAAAACGGTGAGGCAGAAACCAGCACCGGATCAACCAGTATACGCTTTCCGTGCAGCTGTATATACAGGGAGGAGTGTCCCAGCCATACAATCAGATTCTGATCAGGGGAGGCTTGCTTAAGATCACTTTTGACAGAGGGGATGTTTTTCAAAGGCCGCAGATCTTTGATTTCCTGAAAAAGAAACTCTGCGGCGAGGATTACCATTGATTTGTCACTTGCCAGCGTGGTAGTGGTGGTCAGATTTTGGAATTTGCCGTTTTTATAATTGGGTGATTGCTCTATCCTGGCCAGGCGCTCGCCGGACGGTGCTTTTCCGAAGTTTAACCGGCTGGTGACAATCCAGGCAGTCGCGGCTAAAAGCAGAGCAATGGCTGTCAGTACGATGAAGACGCGGGCAAAGACTTTCTTTATTACTTGCATGATGACGAATTACCGGGTATTTTACATATCAGTAACGACATGTAAGCGGCAACCTTGCGGAACCGCAAGAATGCTGCCAAAAGAAAAACAGATCGAATGACAGACCGTGATTTTTACCACAGAAAGACATTCAGCAACGGATTAATTATATAGAAAAATATGACAGAATCGAAAGGATATCGTTGATGTACAGGTTGATATTATGTGCGAAGGTTAAGATTCTCGAAGTCCTGAAGCCCAATTTCTGCTTCGCAAGGGATCTTTGGGCCTTAGGCTTTAAGCTTCTTCCTTTGAATACTATAAAATGGCAGTAAGTCCGGATTCTTTGGTACCTTTGAACTACCGTTTTTCTTTCAGGTATGCTTTATTTAACCGGTTTTGTGCTTTCCTGCTTTCTGGGGCTGCTGTTGCTCTTCAAGAACAATAAGTCGCAGGCTGATAAAGTATTATTGATCTGGATGCTGGTAATCGCCGTGCATATTCTGCTCTCGTATGGCATATTTTCGGGCCTTGCATTGCAATATCCGCATGCCTTGGGGCTTTCGTTTCCATTGCCGGTATTGCATGGGGTGCTGCTGTACGTCTATACCCGTCTGATGACGGGCAATGGAGTACCTGGTATAAAATCCATGATACTGCATCTTGTGCCTGCTTTGAGCATTGTATCGCTGGCCACTCCCTTTTATTTACTATCAGGAGAAGAAAAAATACGGGTGTTTGAAAATCAGGGCAGAGGCTATGAGTGGTTTGAAAGTATTTCGGTTCCCGTCATTGTGCTTTCCGGCCTTGTATATTCGGTGTTGAGTTTAAGGATGATATACCGTCATAGGAAGAAAATGGCAGAGCATTTTTCCAATACCGATCGTAAAATGCTGCGCTGGCTCGAAAAGCTGAGCATTGCGCTGGGACTGGTCTGGTTATGTGTTTTAATAGCAGATGATCCGGTTATTTTTGCTGCTGTTTCCTGTTTAGTCATTTTTATCGGATTTATGGGTATCAATCAGGTTCCGGTTTTTTATTCGGATAGGACAGAAGGGACTATATCAGATAGCTATCAGGCAGGCGGCATACTGATAGATGGTCAGGCTACTCCGGATTATACCACGATGACCGGAAAATCAGGCAGAACAGCTCTTGCGGCAGAAGTACTGAGTACGGAAAAGGAGATTGTGGTGCAGGATAAATCTGTTGACACACAATTGGATGAACGTCTGCAGAAGATTATGGAAAAAACAGATGCACTGCTGGAAGAGACGGAATTGTATAAGGACCCTGATCTGACACTTGCTCAGCTGGCGGGTAAAGCAGATGTATCTGCCAATCTGCTTTCACAGGCGATCAATACGGTGATGAAGAAAAGTTTTTATCAGTACATCAATGATTATCGTATCGAGGCTTTTATCCGGACAGCCAGTCTGCCCGAAAATAAAAAATATACCCTTATTTCCCTGGCTTATGAGTGTGGTTTCCGATCAAAAACGACATTCAACAAGTACTTCAAGCTGAAAACGGGCAAGACTCCTTCGGAGTATTTTTTGATTCAGCATATTGATTCTTAGTCTGTTTATGCAGCCGGGCTTCGTGGTCTTGTTCGGCTGTACCCAGCCGAACGTCCGTTTTTTGTTAGTATTCCATCTTTGCGGAAAAACAAGAAAAGATGAAATACCTGATCTTCGGGATAGGACTGTTGCTTATCCTTTTTTCCTGCGGGAAAGAAATGCATGAACCGGGCAATCTGGTTCCCGAAACAGTGGACGAAGATGCTTCGCTTCCTTCAGCCCGGATCAATGGTACGCTGTTGCATACCGAAGCGACCGGCAACCCGGAGGACCCTTTGCTTGTCGTGGTACACGGCGGTCCGGGGGCGGACTATCGCTCTATGCTCAACGCTGCTGTTTTTGCCGGTCACGGGTTTTATGTGGTTTTTTATGATCAGAGAGGGTCCGGCCTGTCCAAAAGGGAACCCCGAAGTCAGTATGAGGGGGAGAGCGCTGTTCAGCTCTTTATTGATGATCTGCATGCTTTGATTGAATATTATAAAGTATCCGAAACGCAGAAGGTTTTTCTGCTCGGACATTCATGGGGTGCAATGCTTGCTACTGCGTATATCAACCAGCATCCGGACCGGATTGCGGGAGCTGTGCTGTCGGAGCCGGGCGGGTTTACCTGGACACAGACTTCGGAATACCTTAGCCGTTCCAACAAGATCAGATTTTTTGCCGAAGCGCTCAATAATGCGGTCTTTGCCGAGCAAATCATTGCCGGACGTACGGAGCATGAGGTGCTTGATTACAAGGCTTCTTTCTTTGCCAACTATGAAAATGCGCCAGGTAATACGATTGGCAATAAAGGACATTATCCGCAGTGGAGACAGGGTGCAGTGGCGTTTCAGGCGCTGATCGACAATGCGGAAAAATATAATTTTGATTTCACTTCCAACCTCAGCGCCTTCACGGCCAGCGTGCTGTTTCTGTACAGCGAAAACAATAAAGCCTACGGAGCCTCCTGGGCTGCGACAGTCGCGGCTCCTTATCCCAATGCCCAATTGATGGAAGTACGTGACTGCGGTCATGAGATGCTTTATTTCGGCTGGGAGGATTTTTTCCCGAAAGCGCTCCGGTATTTAAATGAAATGAAGTAATAAGATGATGAAAAATACTATTCTATCTGTTGGTTTGCTGCTTGCTGTTGCGCAGGCATTGTTTGCCCAGGATATAAACTGGCGGACGGAAGAGCAGCATAAAAATGTGCTGCAGGCTTATTTCGGAGCGGATTACAGTTCCTATTACGGTCTTGCCTATGGCCGCTTAGTACAGATCAAAGGTCAGTCACTGGCAATAGGCAGTGAGCTTACTGTCCCTTTTGGATCGGATATAGTTGATGACTGGCGCCTGCGTACCTCTGTACAAACGGAACTGTTGCGGCACAATCTGTTTGCACTGACACTGAAACCCGCCCTGATAGTCCGGAGATATGCCTCGCCTATGGCACGTATATATAATCTGGGAGCCGATATTACTGTTCTGTACGGGTATCAGGGAACCCGCTGGGGACTGGTCACGCTGGCAAATTATGACAGGAGCATTTCCGCACATCTTGCTCATCGTATGCTGAAAGAGGACTATCCGGCTATTCAGGATGGCTGGTATAATACACGTAGCGGCAATTTTAAATTTGGTATGAGGGCTGGTTATTCCGGCACATCATGGAGTGGTTTTCTGGTTCTGGGAAAGCATTTCGGCCAGAATTTCAGGGACAATCCGACACTGCCTTTTTTCGCGGACTTATCTTTGCAAAAACGCTTCTGAGTTTTTGCAAAGAGTAAACTCCGGCTTCTGTATGGCAGGGGAATTTTGCCAGATCCGGCAGGAGCCGGAACATTAGTGCTTTGAAAGATGATGCTCGATATCCCGCAGCTTTTTATCTATAAAGTTTCTGTCTGTGCTGTTTTTCGTGAAGGAGCCTGACAAGGTGTAATATTCTTTTGCCTGAGTCCAATCATTCATTCGGAGGAAGATATAGGCCATAGCGCTATAGAAAGAGAACGCTGCTTCTTCACCTACAGCGGGCTCAAGGTCTTGCAGCTCTGTGATAAGATCTTCACCGGAACGGATATTGCATTCGGCAATAATTCTGTTCAGCTTTATGGCTACGGATTTTGGTTCCAGTAGTTCCAGTTGCCGGTACAGGTATACGATAGTTTGCCAGTCAGTGGTCCGGTAGCTTTCCGAGCTGCTGTGAACAGAAGCTATCAGGGCTTCCAGATAGTATTTGCCGGGTATGGCCTGACCGGTTTTGGCCATATTCAGGTGATAAAACCCTTCGCTGATTAATGTCTTGTCCCAACGATTCCTGTCTTGCTCTTCTATTGATATCCAGCAGTTCTGCCTGGTGCGCGCAGCAAATCTTGACGTATTAAAAAACATAAGTGCCAGCAAGGAATGCAGCCCGGTGTTTTCGGGACAGTGATTGAGCATAAGCTTTCCTAAGCGAATGGCTTCGTAGCACAAATCATAATGCATATCCCCGTCTTTTTTTGAGCTTTTATAGCCTTCATTATACAGCAGGTATATAATTTTCAGCAGATGTGGCAGATGATCCTTATATATACCGGCTTCGGCTGCATCGTATCTGAATGCAAACTGCCGGATTTCTTCCCTGCTTCGCACGATGACTTTTTTGACTGTTTCTCTTTTCAGGAACAGCGCATTGGCAATTTCATCGTATCCGAAGCCGCACAGGAAATACAGTGAAATAATCAGCTTGTTCCGATCGGAAAAATCAATTCCGCTAAAGTATGTCAGCAGACTGAGCAAACTTTCCTCCAGTTCCGGTTCAGTAACGTTATCTTTCGATGAACCGGCAATTGTATTAAGATGGGTCTGGTGTATTTTGGTCTGCCTGATTTTGTTCAGCAGTCTGTTGTTGGCTACTTTGAGCAGCCAGGCAAAGGTATTGTCTGGTATACCGTTGAATTTCCAGGTTTTGAGAGCGGCTTCAAAAGCTTCCTGTACGGTATCTGTGATAGTATCAATTTGATGGTAGCCATATTGGCGGGCCAGATAAGCCACCATCTTTCCATAGTTTTCTCTGAAAAGATGGCTGGCGAGCAGATTAATATCCCTGTCTGTGCTGTTATTCATCTGTATTGATGATTTCCCGGATTTCCAGTGTCGCTCCGCGTTTCAGATCCGGACACTCTCTGGCAAGTGCAGCAGCCTCTTCCAGTGAGCGGGCCAGCAGGAAATAGTAACCGCTTACACACTCCTTGGTTTCGATAAACGGACCGTCGGTGATACGGTCATTTTTTAGAATAACGCCATTGGAGTCGAGGGGATTGCCTGCTTTGAAGTGTCCTTTTTCGGCCAAAGTTTCTACCCATTTGATATGCTCTTCGATATCCGCCTGCATTTGTTCAACAGACAGTGTGCCGTAGCCGGCGTTTTCGCGAATAAGCATCAGAAATTCTTTCATGATCTTTTGTTTTGAAATTAATGATTTATCCTGATTGTTTCTATGACAATCAGAATGGGCACTCCGGGACAAAAAGCGGATTGTTTTTTTTAATATCCTCTTTATGGTGTGAGTTGATAACGCTGCGCCGGTTTTTACAGACTTGCTTTATTACTTATCTTATTTCCCGTCAGCGATATGAAAGATCTGAATTTTGTCTGTCTGAAAATCGTTCTATTCGCAAAACAGAAACCTGATTCAATGGTATTAGCGTATATCGATCTTGTCATTGTTTTTCACTGTATGATTTTTGGTATCCTTTTTAATCAGAAGTAAATAGGGGGGGACGTGCAAATTTTCACCTGGGCTCATTTCTGATTCTTTTATCTGTCATATCTCTTTCTTTTGCTCTTAAATCTACAGGCTGATCCACAGTGCATTGGTATTCTGCTATTTTGCAAAATTTTATTTTAAAAGTCCGGAGGAACAGCTGGCTTACTTGCCAGATTGGCGACGTATTGTTTTGTCCATACATCCAGTCCTTTATATATATGATCGTTTTACTTTATCGCAGAAAAGATAAAGTATCAGGGATTTTTAAGGACAACCTGAAATACACCATTATGCTGTGAAGAAAATCTGCTATTGGCCGAAACACTGCAAATGAGTAAAATAAACACATCGATTCTGACTATTTGATTTTTCTCAGAAAATCCGGAAAACGGCCTTATAAACAGGCTAAAAGGAATACGATTACAGACTGCCGGAAAGCTCCGGTCAAAGTAAAAATACACTGATCAACGTATTGTTTGGCAGCCGGCTATACATCAATTTTGTCTAGTTTCTTTTCAAACCCATATAGCCAACTTTAGTATGAAAAAACATATTTACTTACTCCTTTTATCGCTTATCTCCGTGTTTATTAATCAGGGTCTCGCTCAGGATTGGGAACTTGCCTACGGGCAGGAATGGGATACGAGAGATCTGAGGATAATAAACGATACTCTTTATTTTACGCGTAATGTACCTACGGGGCCCACTACATATGTCAACTACTTGTATCGTTCTGTTACACCAGGCGTAATACTGGATTCGGCAAAAACTATAGACGGAGTATATGGATGCTCCGGTTATGACCGTCATAAAGGCAACGAATATATAATCAGCAATGGTCCGTTTGCATCACAGAACGGATTCAGAAAGAAGAATCAGGAAAACGGGCAATGGATTCGCAAAAGCTCCAAAAGCAGCTATCTGCTTGATAAAATAAACGATAAGATATATGTTAATGATCGGTATACCATAGAGGTGTCCGAAGATGCGGGAGAAACTTTTTCCCTTTTCTGGTCCACCAATGGTACTATAAGCCTTGTGGGCTTTGATAAAAATAACGACATATATGTATCGCTCAGAATTTCGGATGCTGACTCTACAGGTCTGTGGAAAGTGTCAAACAATGGCCAGACCAAAACGAGGGTATGGAATACAACTGCTCTGTTTCCGTATAATGGCGGATTGGTGCACGGTAACGGTAGCAGAATATATATACATAGTGAAGACAATAAAATTGCCTATTCGGACAACGGAACTGACTGGACATTGGTAACCATACCCAGCTCTGCATTCGATTACGGCGGATACTTTGCCAGCTCTGTTTTTCAGCTTGAAAGCGGAGAATTGTTGATTTCACTTACTACGTATCAGGGAGGAAGCGGAAGAACTGAGCTTGCATACAAAGCCGGAGCTAATGTAAGCAACTTTGTCTTGTACAGTGATGGTCTGCCGCAAACAACCCAGCTTAGCTCCTTAACCTATTGGAAAGGTCATGTATATGCTAAAAGTCTTGTTGGTATGTACAGGACAGTGGCAGGTGGTAATGTTACGAGGCTGTCAGGAAGATCAGGAAATGAGTTACAACTGAATATATATCCCAATCCGGTGTCAGATGTATTAAAAATCTCTTCCGGAGTATCTGCTCTTGGCAAAACCTATGCTGTCATTGATTATGCCGGGAGAAGTGTTGAGCAGGGAATTATTACGAATGAATTAGTTGAAGTGCGATTAGCTGATTGGCAACCGGGGTATTATTTTGTGAAAGTAGGCGAGACGGTAAAATCATTTATTCTGGCGCGATAATTTCCCGCGAAGGTAAAGGACCATTTTAGGTTTAAATAAAGACGACTAAATGGCGCGGACTTTCAGTTCGTGCCATTTAGTATTTTCTTCTCAGCTATTATTGTCATAATAAAACCACATACAACGGACAAGAGTGATCGGATAAAGTATCTCAGTCAGTCTTTCGGCACCTGTACATTTTTATAAATCAGGCCTTCATCCTTCAGCTCTTTCCAGAAACCGGAAGGTATTCCGGCTTTCCAGCCTTCTACATTGTCTTTTACCTGTCCCGGTGTGCTGGCACCCGGAATAATGGAAACAAACTCATCAGCGGCCAGCACAAACTGCAGCGCTGCATGTACAATCGCAGTATCGTATTTTCGGGCTATAGCCGCGATCCTGTCTCGTTTTGCCTCAAATCCTTTGGGAATTACTTCCTTATAGTTGTACCGCTGTCTGCCACCGATAAAACCGGAATTATAGCCTGCGCCGGATACCAGCTTTACGCCTGCTTTTCTGACTGCCGGCAATAGTCTGTCTGCCGCATCCTCATGTTCCAGGATAGAATATTGTGTAGCCGACAGACAGATGTCCGGATCGGCAGAGTCTATACAATCCAGGATAGGCTGAATCTTGTTTACGCCCATGCCCCATGCTTTAATCACTCCCTGGCTACGCAAATCGGACAGCGTTTTGAAAGCGCCTTGTCTTGCCTGCTTCAGAAAGTAATCGTAGCGGTCGCCCACCTGGTCTTCCGAAAGATCGTGCACATAGACAATATCGATATGCCCGACTGCACTTCGTTCCAGACTCTCTTCTATAGATCTTTTTACGGCATCGGCGGTATACATATGCTCAAAATCAAAGGGCAGAGGATTTTTCCACATAGTAGCCGGCACTTTGTCTGCCGGTACGGGATAAAACAGACGTCCTACCTTGGTTGAAAATACATACTGATCCCGGGGCTTTGTTCTCAGGAAATTGCCGAAACGCCGCTCGCTTCGGGTGAGACCATACCATGGTGACGTATCATAGTAGCGGATACCCAGCCTCCAGGCTTCTTCCAGCATTCTTTCCGACTGTTCGTCCGTAATGCTTTCAAATGCAGTGCCTATTGCGACACCGCCCAGTCCAAGCTCATGCTCTTTTTTCAGAATAGTATTGCTCATATCAATTGCATATTTTGATTAACGACATACAGCCGAGGGGCTGATTACACGGCCTTCCTGACAGAGAATAAAGAGCTATTTCTTTTAATTGTTTTGCTGCCGGCCGGGTAGAGTAAAGGAAAAACCCGGATGATATGAACCGGTGTTCCGGGGCGGATATTGTATGATCGGAAAACAGTAGAGCTTCCGGGACTTTTATACGGAATCCGATTGTTGCAGAAATCCGAAAAAAATAAAATTAATAAAAATATAAGCAGTTGATTGAATTGGTATTGTACAGGGTTGATGAAGCGGATCATCGGAAATGCCCAACAAATAACGGGGGGGATTGTTAGATGTGTCAGCTAAAAATGGAACTTTAAAATACAAAATTTATGAAATTATTTGAATTAAATTGGGAGGAAGGCCTTCAAAATCTTGTAAGACTGTTGGTGGCCTTGATACTTGCTATTCCTATGGCATGGGAACGCGGAATCGGTGCTCAAAGTGTCGGCTTCCGCACTTTTCCGATTGTTGGTATGGCCAGTTGTGGCTTTGTGCTCATAGCCAGGATCGCTGCCGCAGAGGATAGTTCTATACTGGGTAATGCTATCCAGGGCCTGCTGAGCGGAATAGGCTTTATTGGCGGAGGGGCAATTCTTAAAGTCAGAAGCAATATACAGGGACTTGTAACAGCTGCCAGTATATGGAATACCGGAGCTATGGGTATCGCGGTAGCTTTGGGTGAATTGGAAATAGCAGTGTTTCTGAGCTTAATAAACTTCCTTGCTCTGTATTTTCTGACGCCGGTAGCCGAGCTCGGATACCTGGACCCGGAAAATGGTCTGCTTAAGGCTTCCGAGGAGAAGAAAGGGTTGTATGATGCAGACGGAAACGAAATAGAAGGAGAGAAGGTATAGAATTTAATGAATGTTGTAGTGGATGGTCGTCCTGGTACGATATAGTGCCGGATTCAAAATAAAAGGCTCCTATGCAGTTTTGAGCATAGGAGAAAGCTTTTAGCAGATGAGAAGTGCTGGTTTTGCTGCCAGGGTTTGTGCTGATCAAATGGTTACTCTGCCGCCGGTAGCTGGTACGGTAGCTCCGGATATATAGCTGCTTTCGTCGGAGGCAAGAAATACAAACGCAGGGGCAATCTCTGCCGGTTGTCCGGGACGGCCGACCGGGGTATCCTCTCCGAATGTCGGTGCATCTTCCCATTTGGTGGAGGTGATTAGTGGAGTCCATACAGGCCCGGGAGCTACAGCGTTTACACGGATACCTTTTTCCTGGCTGAGCAGAATCTTACTCAGATTTGCCGTAAAATTTTCAACAGCTGCTTTGGTAGCGGCATAGGGCAGCAGATCGTCGGAGGGGTAATACGTATTGACGGATGTGGTATTGATAATGGAACTTCCGGGCTTCATATGAGGTACTGCCGCTTTGCACAGATAGAATATACTATGCACATTCACTGCAAATGTATGTCGCCATTCATCGGAAGGGATATCTTCCAGTGATTTCCGGGACATATGAAAAGCGGCATTGTTGACCAGAATATCTACTCTGCCAAAACGCCGTACGGTCTGATCGATAATTGACCTGCAATGCTCTTCACTGGTAATATCGCCTTTGATAAGAAGGCATGACCGACCGGCTTTTTCAACATAACCGGCGGTGTCGCGGGCGTCTTCGTCTTCCATATCGTTTAAATAGCTCAAGACGATATCAGCTCCCTCTCTGGCAAAAGCTATAGCGACTGCTTTGCCGATGCCGGAGTCTCCGCCGGTAATGACAGCAATTTTTTCTTTAAGCTTGCCTGAGCCTTTGTATGTATCCTGTCCATGGTCAGCCCGGGGACTCATCTTTGCTTCTACGCCGGGATGCTGCTGTTTTTGCTCCGGAAACGGAGGCTGAGGATATTTCAAGTCAGGTTGCTGATTGTTTTTCATAAAGTTCTTCCGGTTAATTGTAAAGAAACAACCTCATGCCTGAAAATTTTGTTATTTGAGCTACATATGAATATGGTTTGAGGACGTGATGGTCCGATGCAGGAGGGAAGATGAAAATCTGTATAAAGATATAAAAAAAACTCCTGTGCCATACCAGGCAGCAGGAGTTTGCTATAAGACTGATAGCTATGAGGTAATAACTAATTGGATCTTGTTACATTAACTGCGTTCAGACCTTTTTTTCCACGTTCTACATCATAGGATACTTTGTCATTTTCACGGATCTGATCAACCAGCCCTGATGAATGAACAAAGATTTCGGCTTCACCGGAATTGTCAGGTATGATAAATCCAAAGCCTTTTGAATCGTTAAAAAATTTTACGGTGCCTGTGTTTTGCATGTTGTTTGTATTTTGTATTGATAAATTGTTTTTTCAGTTAATTGTGATACAATCTGAATGAAAGCGCTGTGCTTTCTGTCCGGATTACTATCTTCTGATTGGGTATGCCGGACGAATTTGAATAGGAAATTAACCGTTCAATAGCCAGCTTCTTCTGCTCCAGCTCTTCCCTTTTTGAGTCCAGCAGGATATTTTTAAGAACCAGATCGCTCTGAATGTTTTTTATATTCTTTATTTTCTTACTTAATATGTTCTTTTTTTGTATCAGCTTTTTGTTTCGTTTATTCATTGAACAGGGCTTTAAATAAAACTTAGGAAAGTCTCCTTTTGACGGAGGTATAGATGCCTGAAATTCTTCTGTTGCGCAGCCAGTCATTTACCTTTCTTTTGCTTTTTTCCTGTGGCATCACCTGGGCTGACGGAGCAGGAGCGGCATGTCCGGTAGAAAACGGATGTTTGTCAATAGTTGTGATCGCATTGTTTGTCAGCTTATTGATTTTGTTGAAATAGCTTAATTCTTCACTATCGCAGAATGAAATAGCGTTTCCGTTTTCTCCTGCTCTTCCGGTTCTTCCGATTCGGTGAACATACGTTTCCGATTCAGCGGGAATGTCGTAATTAATTACCAGGGCAAGTTTTTCTATATCAATTCCGCGGGCAGCAATATCTGTTACTACCAATGCGTTATTTTTTCCGGACTTGAAGCCGGCAAGTGAGCGGTTGCGTGCGTTCTGGGATTTTCCTCCGTGCAAGGCATCCGCTTTGATACCGATTTTATTCAGATCTGAGGAAAGCCGGTCTGCTCCGTGTTTGGTTTTGGTAAATATGAGGACATTGGAAAGATCTTCATGCTCAAATAGGTGGAACAACAATTTTTTCTTGTTTTGCTTTTCCACAAAATAGACGAACTGTTCTATTCTGTTTTTGGCGGACTCAGCCGGCTTTATATTGATATGTACCGGAGCAGCCAGAATATTTCCGGCAAGCTTTTTTATCGAATCCGACAGGGTTGCTGTAAAGAAAACCGACTGCTTTTTTTGCGGCATTCTGGATTGTATAAACTTTATGTCATGAATAAAGCCCATATCGAGCATTCTGTCGGCTTCGTCCAGTACAAGTATTTCAACATGGCTCAGGTCAATATATCCCTGATTTATCAGGTCTTTTAACCGGCCAGGTGTGGCAATTACAATATCAACTCCGTTACTGATTGCTTTCACCTGCTTTGCCTGTGGTACTCCGCCATAGATTACCGTATGCCTGCATGTGGTATATTTTCCATAGTCAGCAATACTTTCACCTATCTGCGAAGCCAGCTCACGTGTCGGGGCAAGAATCAATGCCCTGATTTTTTTCGGACCTGTGCTGCTGGTATTGTGCAGTAATTGCAGTATCGGAATAGAGAAAGCCGCGGTTTTGCCTGTACCTGTCTGGGCGCATCCGAGTATATCTTTCTTTTCGAGTATATAAGGAATCGTTGTCTGCTGGACAGGAGTAGGGTTTGTATATTTTTTTTCTTCCAGCGCTTTTAAAATGGGCTGGATAATCTGAAGTTCTTTGAAAGTTGACATAATGGGTCCTTGTTTAAAAAAGAAAAGGGCTGATTTAGTGAATGGCTGCGATTTATAAAGCAGATAAATAAAAAAGTCTTCTTCTATGGTGAAAATTAGTTTTACAGCCCCGATGTCTGTCATCGGTGTTCATCGAACATATAATACTTATGTATTAATTTGCTGAGTGAGTAAAAGGTTTTAACAGAAAACCTTGCTAAGGAGGGATTGTTCAAACGATATTACTATTTACAAAGATAGATAGATAAATCGAATGATCCTATTGTTTTCAGGAAATAATTTGTTGTAAGGCATTTGAAAACCGCTCTTGAGACAATCTTTATGGGACGACCGTGGTATGTGTTTCGGAGGATAGTTTTGTGCATGTCCATGTCACTTGATGCCATGGCTTAATCTTGTGCCGATATTTTTTTACCTACAATTTGCAACAATGTTGCAAATTGTGATATATTTGAATCATTGTTGCAACAAAGGGAAAGCCGAAAACCTGAAAGAGTAGGCATTTAATTTTTAAACTTTTTTATTATGTCTTCTAAAAAGAAACTATCACTGGATGACTTCAAGGTTCAGAGCTTTGTAACCAGTAATGAGAACGTATTCGGAGCATTGGCATTGGGTGCAGCTGCCATCGGTTCGCACGAAACCCATACTGTAAAGTCCGAAGACAAGCTGCATGATTGCTGCAGCAATACACGCTGGAACAATTGCGACGTAAAGGTTGCTTCCTTGTTTTAATCTGTTTTTCGGGAGAAGCACTGGCTTCTCCCGATTATATACACTTTATGCAGCTATTTTTATGACTGGCAGTATCAGAGAGCGGCTCCATGCGGAACTTTTACGCATAGCCCGGCAGCTTGGTGAGCAGGCTGTAGTGACTCCCGAAGGAATGGGCTGGAAAACCCTGAAAGCAAACAATTTTTCTGCGCCGACTATGGAAGAGCGTCATTGTCTTTACTCCGGAAGCGCAGGTATCGTGCTGTTTTTTGTGGCGCTCTATAAGTATACAGACGATGACCAGTACAAAGAAGTGGCTGAATCTGGGGCAGACAGACTGATTATTCGTTTGCGTCAGAGTGAAGATTACAGGCAGGCGTTTTATACCGGTAGTATGGGTACTGCTTATTGCCTGATTAAAGTGTATGAAATAAGCGGAAAGGAAAAGTACAGAGACGAAGCATTGCGCATTGCTTTGCGTTGCCTTGACCGTATACATGAACGGCTAGCCTGCGAAATCCTTACCGGAGCAGCTGGTATTTTGCTGGCCTTGCTGCATCTGCACAGCCATACTTCCGATCAGCGTCTGTACGTGCATATCGACAGGCTGGCGGGTCATATTATAAACAGTGCCTGGCATGGACGAAAGGGTATCTACTGGGATCGTTCTCATCACAATATCCGGGGACTCTGTGGTTTTTCCCATGGCGTATCCGGAATCGCTTTCGCTTTGCTGGAAACTGGTTACTATGTTCATAATCCGGCTTTGTATGAACTGGCTGTACAGGGGTTGGTATATGAAGCTTCACATTATCTCGAAAAGCTGAATAACTGGCCGGATTTCCGTACCAGTATTTCGGCAGATGAAACCTTCCGCAGGCTCAGAGAGTCGCTGAGAACCGGCGATCATACTGTTTTTGATACGGCAGGCAATCTGAATGCCTGGTGTCATGGAGCGGCCGGAATAGGGCTGACCCGGCTCCGGGCCTGCGAATTGCTGGCTGGACAGGATATATATATGCGAGAGGCTCAACGGGCTATCCGAAAAACGGTCGAAACAGACATAGAGACGGAAAACCCTTTTCTGTCCTATACTTTGTGTCACGGTACGGGCGGTAATATGGAGCTGCTTACGGAGGCATATCGTATCACAGGCAATGAACGTTACCTGAACACAGCTTTGCAGGCAGGGGCAAAGGCCTTACAACATTATGAGCAACTCGGGTATTACCGTTGCGGCTCACCGCACTATCCCGAAATAGAAGATCTCAGCCTGTTTACCGGTGTAGTGGGGGTAGGATATTTTTATCTCAGGCTGCTTGATCCGGTTCATACCGAATCAGTGTTATTGCCCAGATTGCACAAGCCTGCTGAGAATATACCTGATAAACGCTCATATCCTTATTTATCCATCACTCCGTCATCACTCCGGTATGCTTTGCTGGAAAAAGCCTATCCGCGGGCTCTTTCTGCCTTGTCCGCAACCAGTCCGCAAAAACTCAGAGACTGGTTATTCCGTGATCCGGAAGATACTTGCCTGAAAGAGCGTTTTGAGCAGTGGATGAAGCAGGTGCTGGCTGAAAAGACAGCCGCTAATGACTCTGTCGAAGTTTTTTACGGACTGGAAGCCGAGAAAAATCATATGGATCAGGTGTATGGAAATCATATGCTGATGTATGTAAAGGGAACTGTCTGTATGGAGAATGCGGAAAAACTGAATCAGCTTAGTGACCGGGAATTGGCGGGACTGGCATTGCATGTGCATCCGGATATTCGCCTGTTCAGCATTATTGACCCTGGTACTGACAGCAATGTATATTATCTGCTCATACCGACTTTTCAGGGCGTGAAAGAACTTTCTGTTCAGCCGCCGGTATACCGGTTGCTGGAAATGTTTGCACAACCACAACAGCTATCCGACATACTATTGCTGGCAGACAGTGAAGATCAGCGACAGCTGCTGATAACGCAGCTCCGGCATCTTATACAGGCTGGTATTCTGACGGAGCCTGATACAGTGAGTGAATTATCTCAGGCACATCAAACCAATTTAGCTGGCATATGATCATTGACCGTTTCCCTTTTTTTCGTCAGCATGATACGGCCGACTGTGGTCCGGCCTGCCTGCGTATGATCGCAAAGCGGTATGGCGAAAGCATATCACTCCGAAGATTGAAAGAAATTAGTGAAATATCCCGTATTGGTTTGTCTGTCAACGGGCTGAGCATCCTGGCCGAAAAAACAGGTTTCCGGTCGCTGGCCATCCGCTCGGATTTTCGTCAGCTGCATAGCGAAGTGCCGCTGCCCTGTATCGCTCACTGGATGGGTAATCATTATGTAGTCGTTTACAAAGCAAGCGCTTCTAAGGTACATGTGGCAGATCCCTCATTTGGCAAGGCGGTCTATACCCGGGAGGAGTTTATCAAAGGATGGACCGGTGGTGCATCCGATACAGAAGAAGGGGTATTGCTTTTGCTCGAACCGACACCTGGTTTTCATGAGCAGGAAGATGATAAGGACAAGCAGCGCTTCAATATGCGCTTCCTGCTCAAGTATCTGGTCAATTACAAAAACCTGATCATACAGTTGTTTCTGGGAGTAATTGCCGTAAGTATCCTGCAGCTCGTATTTCCTTTTCTTACCCAGTCGGTTGTTGATGTGGGTATTGCCAATCAGGATATGAGCTTTGTCTATCTGATCCTGGTAGCACAGATTATGCTTTTTGCAGGGCGCACAGCCGTAGACTTTATCCGCAACTGGATTATTCTGCATCTGGGAACCAGAATAAACATTGCCGTGATTTCCGATTTTCTGATCAAAATCATGAAGCTGCCTATGTCGTTTTTTGAACGGAAACATACAGGCGACATACTTCAGCGGATATACGATCACAACAGCATCGAGTACTTTCTGACTACTACGGTGATTGATCTTTTTTTTGCTGCAGTGACGATCAGTACCTATGGTTTTGTGATCGCTCTGTACAATATGCAGATTTTCCTGATTTTTATGGCAGGCAGCATTCTTTATTTTGTCTGGATTTTTATATTCCTGGAAAAGCGGCGTACGCTGGATTACAAGCGTTTTGATCATTCCGGTGAAAACACCAGCAATCTGATCGAGCTGGTCAATGGCATACAGGAAATCAGGCTTCATAATGCCGAGCTGCCCCGCCGCTGGAAATGGGAGCGCACCAGGGCAAGACTCTTTAAGGTCAGCGTAAAAAGTCTTGCCCTGAAACAGGCGCAGGAGGGCGGATCACTTTTTATCAATGAGATCAAAAATATCATCATTACCTTCTTCTCGGCCAGACTGGTTATAGAAGGCGAGATTACACTGGGAATGATGATGGCGATATCGTATATGATCGGTCAGCTCAATGGCCCGATACTGCAACTGATTACAATGATCCGCTCTGTGCAGGATGCCAGAATCAGTATGGAGCGGCTGGAGGAAATACACAGCGCTCAAAACGAAGAAGATGACCATGTGCCTAAAGTCGCCATTCTGCCGGAGACGCTGGATATACGGATACGTGACCTTTGCTTTGGCTATCCCGGAAGCCCGGAGCTGGTGATCCGCAATCTGGACCTAGATATTTCCTATGGCAAGGTCACTGCCATTGTCGGAGCCAGCGGCAGCGGAAAAACTACGCTGATGAAGCTGCTTCTGAAGTTTTACACGCCTGTTTCCGGCGAAATCAGGGTAGGTGGTATTCATCTGGACAATATCGCATCCAGGGTATGGAGAGAAAAGTGCGGAGCAGTGATGCAGGAGGGGTATATTTTTTCAGATACAGTGGCCGAAAACGTAGCGGTCAGCGGAGAAGCTACCGACCGGCAGCGTTTGCTCCACGCGGTACATACCGCCAATATCCGGGATTTTGTGGATTCTATGCCGCTGGGTTTTCATACCATGATCGGCAGAAACGGTGTAGGTATGAGTGGCGGTCAAAAGCAGCGCCTGCTTATAGCGCGTGCGGTTTATAAAGATCCCGAATTTATCTTTTTTGATGAGGCTACCAGTGCGCTGGATGCAAACAATGAAAAGATTATCATGAAAAATCTGGATGCTTTTTTTAAGGGCAGGACAGCCGTGGTAATTGCCCACCGGCTGAGTACGGTGAAAAACGCGGATCAGATTGTGGTGCTGGATCAGGGGAGGGTGATTGAGAAAGGTACGCACCATGAGCTGGCTGCACGCAAGGGGGCTTATTTTAACCTGGTAAAGAACCAGCTCGAACTCGGAAACGGATGACACAGGAAACTATAGAACTGAGAAGTGAAGAGGTGCAGGAAATCATGGGGACTGTGCCCTCATGGATTGTACGCTGGGGTATCGCCACTGTGCTGGCGGCTATACTGATTGTACTGCTTATTTCTTCTTTCGTGTACTATCCCGATGTGATTGCCGGCGAAATAATGCTGACTACAAAGGTCCCACCGGCAAAAGCAGTGGTACGCAGCAGCGGCAGGATACGGCAGATCTATGTACATGAGGGGCAGTATGTAAAAGCCGGAGATGTTCTTGCGGAAATGGAAAATCCGAGCGCTGCGGACAATATCGTTTTTTTGAACAGCCTGGTTGCGGGGTTTGACGCTTTTTACGAAAACCCCGAACAATATAGTGCGGACTGGCTCGATAAGGAGCTTATCGCCGGAGAAATGCAGCAGGAGTACAATGGTTTACGTAAAGCATGCAAGGATTTTCAGGTATTTCTGAGTACAGCTTATTATACAGCCAGAATAAGCAACTTACGGGAACAGATCGAAAACTATCATACACTGACCGGCATTATACAAAAGCAGCTTGCCCTGGCCCGGCTGGAACTGAAAAACTCGGAGGAACGATACGAAACGGACAAGGAGCTGTATGCAGGCAGAGTAATCAGTAAAATGGAGTTTAAAAACACCGAGGATCTGTGGCTCCAGAAGCAGCGGGAGTATGAAAGCATCAATCGTTCGCTGGCAGATCACCAGGTCCTGCTTATGGAAAGCAGGAAAATGCTGCTGGATATGGAGTATGAATACAGTGAGCAGAAACGCGGTTATATTCTCACAGCCCAGCACATTATTAACAATATCCGGAACCTGATCAACCAGTGGGAGCAAAACTATCTTCTTATAGCGCCGGTAAGCGGTGAGGTGTCCTTTCTCAGCAACTGGTCTGATAACCAGTATGTAGCTGCTGGTGAAGAGCTGTTTGCGATTGTGCCATCGGGGCGGGAGCTGAGTGGTGTCGTCTATTTGTCATCAGACGGTCTGGGAAAGATACGCCAGGGACAAAAAGCAAGGATTCAGGTCTATGATTATCCCCACGAGCAGTATGGGCAGCTGATGGGCAGCGTTGTATCCATAGCACCTGTTGCCAGAGAAAACAAATATAAGATCACTGTAGCGCTGACCGGCGGATTATATACCAGCTACAACCGGCAGCTTGATTTTAAGCCGGAAATGAAGGGCAGTGTCGAAATTATTACCGAGCAACTGAGTATTCTGGACAGGATTTTTAATAAACTCAGAAAGCTGCTCAAAAACTCTTTAATATGATCGGATTATGAAAATTTTTCCTTACACGCTGATTCGTGTGGCAGGCGGACCTGTACAGGACCTGTGTAGCATGGAACTGCGGGATGCCGGTGAATTGCTGACCCGTTATATTGCTGCTCAAAAACAACTACGGATGATCAGCAATAATCTGGGTGAGTTGCTGTACAAGGCTATTCCGGAAGTATCGGACAGCGATGCAAAGCAAGACCTGATCAGCTTGCGAAGAGCGATATACAACCATCGTATGCCGGAGATCCGGGTTATTCCGCAAAGTCGTTTCGCGGCAGACATCGAGCACCTGCTGGCCGGGTATCGGGAGCTATTCAGAATGGTAGAAATACTGAGGCATCGGGGTGAACAGATGTTGCAGAACGACTATGAGCAAAGCCGGCAGCATCTTTACAGGCTGGCGGAAAATGAAAAACTGAGAAAAGGGCTCTTGTTGTCCAGCAATTCATTGCTGAGTAACATAGACACTTATCTGCTTTCCGGCAGAGGGGAGCGCAACAAGAAAACACAGCAGGCGGAAACCGGTCTTCTCAAATATGTGACAAGAATGTATGCCAAGACATCTCCCTTCAGTACGTTTACCAGCCTGGCTGCAGCCACGCTGTCGGAAGATAGTGCCTGTACACTGCTTCCGGCAGAAGGAGAGTCAGGAGGTATAGCCAGTCATATCCGGCTCAATAATTACCTCTATGCCTATCTCAAAGAGCTGCTGATCCGCATGCCGGAAGTCTCCATACACTTGCCTGTACGGCTCAATCCCTCTGTCCGCAAAGACGGAGCGAATTACTGTTTTCTGACCAATCATCACAATACCGAATCGTTTCAGCGCATACCGCTGCATCCGCTCAGGGAGCTGATTACTGAACTGATTCATACTGCGGATAAGCCGGTTTCTGTGCGGCAACTGTCCGGTATACTGGTGCAGGAACATCTGGATGCATCGTTGAAAGAGGCTGGCGACTATCTTTTACAGTTGCTCGGATACGGATTTCTGGAATGGAATATCCCCGTATCAGGTACTGACCCTGATTGGGATATCAGATTGTCCCGGTTTTTCCGGGATTCAGGTATAGATCAGCCTGTAGTACGTGAGCTAACGGACCTGCTTGGGCAGATGAGAAAAGCAGCAGAGGAGTATGCAGAGGCTTCGCCGGAGCAACGAAAAGGGATTCAGACAGAAACGTATCAGGCTTTTCGCAGCTATTGTACACAGATGCTGGACAGGCTGAAAGAGGATGTAGTGACAAAGGATGCGACTGATACAGAAGATGCTGCGTTCAGAAAGATTACCTCGCTGGACTTTCAGTATACTCCGGAGCATCTTTTTTATGAAGACACAACCTGGAAGCAGCCGTTTCAGATAGCCGGACCCAGGGTGAGACCGCTGATAGGTCAATTGGAAAAGTTGCTGCATACCCTCAAACGCTTTGAGGTGCAGCGTCGTGGCAAGGAAAGAATGTATCGCTATTTTCTACAGAAGTACGGAAAAGAAGATACTATTCCTCTGCTCACCTTTTATGAATCGTACTATAAAGATGTAGAAATACCGGTAAGAAACAAGCATATAGGATCGATAGAGGGCTTAAATGAAGCTGCTGAGCAGCGGGACCGGATGAATGAGGTCTGGAGCAGATCTATTGCAGAGTATGTAATACGAAGAAACCCGGATCCTTTGCATGAAGTGCATATCCGCCAAGCAGATCTGATGGAGGCAGACAGGCTTTTTCCGGATAAATACAGTGACAGGGAAGCAACGTCACTGGGCGCTTTTTTACAATTGTATGAAGACAAAACGGACGAAGGTAGTCCGGTTGTAAAGGCGGTAGTCAATGCAACTTTTCCCGGTTACGGCAAGCTTACGGGCAGGTTTCTGCATCTGTTTCCCGCAGAAATTACCGAACAGCTGCGCATATGGAACAGCCGGATCGGAGCAGGCAGCCTGATGGCCGAAAATACCGACGCGTCGTATTTTAATGCCAATCTGCATCCGCCCTTGCTTGAGTATGAAATAGCGGTTCCCGAAGGACATGGCAACCTGTCGGGAGAAAAGCAATTGCAGGCTGGAGATATTCTGGTTATTGCCGATCAGGAACAACAAACTCTGAAACTCATTCATGCCTCTTCGGGACAGGTGGTCCGTATATTCGATCTGGGGCTTCAGAATATCAATACCCGGTCTCCGTTTTTTCAGCTGCTCGAACGTTTTTCGCCGGCTGCCTATATCTATACTACTCCGCTGATTAGAGCCATCAATCTGCATTTGTATGAAAACCGGGAGCTGACTGATGTACTGGTGGTACCCAGAATTGTGTACGAAGATACATTGATTCTGCAACGGAAATCGTGGAAGATCGCACAGAAAGCCCTGCCGTACCGGAATAGTCAGGAACCGGATTGGGATTATCTGGCAAGACTGGAGGAATGGAGGCAACTGCATGCAATACCGGAAGAAGTATTTGTGTCAGTAACGACCAGTGCGGAGTACGCGGCACTGTCCGTGGAAGAAAAGAGAAACATCGGTAAAGACGATTACAAGCCGCAATATATTTCTTTTAAAAACCCCTTGCTGATCGGCCTGTTTGAGAAGATGCTGCGCAAAGTGCCGCGTTTTCTTGTACTCTCCGAAATGCTTCCGGCCAGCCGGCAGCTGCTGAGTCCGGATGGTAAAGATCAATATGTTACCGAATTTGTTTTTCAATGGTATGAGGAATGATCATCTCATATGGCTTTCAGCCTGTCTGTACTATGCGGAGGATCTGCATGGCTTTTTGCGGGATGCGGTAGACCCGTTTATCCGTAGAGTCATGGACCGGGAACTTGTCGCACAGTTTTTTTTTATACGTTACTGGGAAAAAGGCACCCATATCCGACTGAGATTGAGGGGTGACGAGACTCTTATAGAAACGGTGCTGAAGCCGGAGCTGGAGGCTTTTTTTGAAGCCTATTACCATAACAAACCCTCTGTGAGAGGCCGCAACTTCCGACTGGATCAGTACAAAGATGCCTCGCAGTGGGCGCCGAACAATTCCGTTCAGTTTATGCCTTACGAACCGGAGATTGAACGCTACGGTGGACTTGCCGGCATGAAAGTGGCAGAGCAGCAGTTTGAATTGTCGTCCCGTATTGCGCTGGATATTCTTTGCGCTTATCCATACGATTATCAGCGACTGACCGGAATAGCCATACAGCTTCAGCTTGCGCTGATGTATGCCTGTGGTTGTACCCCGGAAAAAGTTGTAGCGCTGAGCGATACCATTTGCAGAGCCTGGCTGCCCAATGCTCAGGCCTGGCTTGTGACTGCGGAGCCTGACAGCAGGTATCAGCACCGGGAGAATGTGCTGGTCCTGTATGCGGCCCGGTTTGAACAGCACAGAAATTTCTATGTCACGTATGTCGGGGAGCTTTGGGATGCTTTGTGCTCCGGACAAGCATTTGAAGAAGCCTGGATGAACCGGTGGATTGACGGAATGAAAAATATATATACGCAGCTTCGTGAACTGTATGTTGCGGGCAGACTGCATGTCACCGGCGAACGGTCTGGCGCAGAGGAAACGATCAATGCTGTTCTGGAAAGCTATATTCATATGATGAATAACCGGTTGGGTATACTCAACCGTGAAGAATCCTATATAGCTTATATAATCGGGCGGAGCGTAAAAGAAAATGCCCGCCTCAGAGGGGCTGAGCAGCAGTAGTAATAATTCCGGCATCAGCAAAAGTATCCAGTATACTGTGTATCCTGCTTTCCTGCACAGCATCTGTGTGGTATTCCTGACGAAACTTCCGGATAAGCTCTTCTGCGGATGTTGTTCCGTCAATCAGTTGCAGCAGAGCCAGCACGGGAGGAGTAATCCGATGTTGGTGTCCGGAGGGATCGGTGATATACAACTTTTCCTCTGATTCCGGTGGATATACCGGTGCTTCTTTGATATATGATAGTTCCGGATGGAGCATGAGCCGGCGACCGGCAGCAGAGGTGGTTCGGCGACGGGCTGCGAAAAACCAGTTCCGGTATTGCACAGACAGCATCGATACGGCCGATTCCAGATTGGTCGTATGCACCTCTTCATCTTTCAGAATATCGAAACCTGCTGATTCAAATATGGCTCGTATTTCCTCAGCAGACAGCATATCTGCTGTTTCTTCAAAATGGTATTCAAGTGGTCCGAAATGGACAAACAGCCCACCGGGCTTCAGAATCCTTCTGATTTCTTTCAGATACAGACGAAGTGGAAAGACATCTGTAAAGTACACCGATACTACAGAAGATACAGAAGCGTCGGGAAGGGGAGTATCAAGTGCATTGCCTGCGATATACAATATTTCAGGAGCACCCGGACCGGAAGGTGGTATGCGTGCTTCCAGCATTCTGACCATGTCTTCCGTGCAAAAAGCTCTTTTGGTATTGACCTCATAAAAAGAAAGTGACTCTTGTTGTAGCCGGTAAAAATTGAAGCCCATGGCGATGGAATTGTCGATGGCGACCGATTGCCCGAATATATGTGAAAATTCCCATGCTATTCTTCCCATGCCTGCACCCATGTATACAGCCAGATCTCTGTCTTCCAGCGAGTCATTGAGCACAGTGGCAAGTGTATCTCTGATGATGCGGATTTCATGTTCGCATTCGGGCAGGCGGCACCAGTCTCTGCGCAGGTAGTTCAGGCTGGTCGAATAGGCCAGTACATTCTGGCTGCTGACAGAAGCTACTGATCTGACTGAGATAAGAGGTTCCAGCGCCAGGCGTACTGTATCAATGACGGAAAGATTCTGTGCGATAGCTTCTTTCAGTCGTCCGGTTAGCTGAGAGCGTTGCCGGTTGGTTTTCATCTGCCAGTCCAGATCCGAAATAATACGTTGTTGTTCGGTCTCGAACCGGATATAGGAAATATAGGTAGCGGTCAGCGCTTCTTCCGGCTGTCTGAACAATGCAGGAAGCCGGCCAATCAGAGGATAGGAGGCGCCGCAGTGACCGCATTGAATAGTACGATGAGTGAATGTTGCTCTGCGTAGTGAATGATTGCAGTGCAGGCATTTCAGTCTTGATAGATCGGGTACTTTTTGAAGGGTTGTCAATTTTTTTCATTTTTGCTTATGAAACATTGTTGCAATATATAAAACCGGTTGTATATTGCAACAATGTTTCAATTAAATAGTATAGATAATATGAAAAGACGATTACCTGATCGGAAGACATTCATAATCATGTGGACTTTGCTGATTATGACATCGCTGGTGTATGGACAGCCGGAGTGGACCTGGCAGAATCCCCTTCCCGGATCTACCACATTCTGGACCAGTGAAGTATTGGATGCCCATACAGTATATGTGTTTGGCGACAACGGAGAATGGCTGAAAACCACCGATGGCGGGCAGTACTGGGAAATAAAGAATAACGGAGTCCGGGAGCGTTTTCTCGCCAGCTCTTTTATCAATGAGCGTACAGGCTGGATTGTCAGTCTGCAGGGTACCGTGCTAAAGACTACCGATGGCGGAGCCAACTGGCAGCCTTTGTCGACAGGGCTGACTTCGCCTCAGTTTTCCGCGGTTTTTTTTGCCGATGAGCGTACAGGCTGGCTTGCCGGCCTTGCTGATGGTTTTCCGGTGATCGTCCGGACAGACGACGGCGGGGACAGCTGGACAGAGCAGGCGCACGAATCATTCTCAGAGGGCGGATTTAGTACACTGTATTTTTTGGATGCCCATACCGGTTTCGCAGCAGGGCATAACAATGAACTATTCAAAACCACCGATGGCGGAGCAACCTGGACGCTGAAAACCACGCCCGACCCTTCACTCAATTTCAGAGAGTTTGCAGATATTGATTTTCCGGATGCGCTTACGGGTTATGCACAGCGGGATGATACGCTGTTTGTGACGACCGATGGCGGAGAGACCTGGCAGCAGACTGCGGGGCAGCCAAGGCCGGACCGCTGGACCTATCTGACGAGTATTGATTTTCCGGATGCCATGCAGGGATATGTTTCTGACAACTACGGGGGAATTCACTTTACCAGTGATGGCGGTGTGACCTGGACAAAGAGCTATCAGGAACCCGGCTGGAATACCATACTGGATGTAAAGATGCTGAATGCTCAGTACGGATTTGCAGCGGGTATCGGAGTGATTGCCCGTACAGACAACGGCACCGACTGGCAAAGTCAGGTAAAAGGTACTCAGGTGGCCTTGCGCAGTATCCGGTTTGCAGATAAAACCACTGGATGGACGGCAGGAGATGATGGTACTATACTGTATACGGAAAATGGCGGAGCGACCTGGGTTGAGCAACAAAGTAATACAGATCAGCGTCTGCTGGATATCGCGGTGGCGGATGCCGGTCATGTATGGATTGTCGGAAGAAACGGAACGATGCTACGGACTGTCAATGGCGGAGCAGACTGGGTGGTTCAGCATACGGGTACGGGTAAGCATATTCATGCGGTACATTTTGTGAATACCACTCAGGGGTGGGCTGTGGGAGACACACTGGATCATATCCTGCATACGACCGATGGGGGCGCTACCTGGGTTTACCAGTATACGGGAATTGCGGAAGCGCTGAAAGGATTATACTTTGTTTCGTCTGTTCAGGGCTGGGCAAGCGGAACCAATGGTGTCATCCTGCATACCAGCAATGGCATGTCCTGGAGTGCTCAGGCCAGTGGTACAGGCAGAAATCTTAACTCGGTCTTTTTCATCAATGCGGAAGAAGGCTGGGCAGTAGGAGACAGCGCCACTATATTGCATACGACTGACGGGGGTGTTTCCTGGGTGCCGCAAACCAGTCCTGTTACCTTTTTGTACCCCGATATCAATGACGGATCTATTGATCTGTACGAAGTACAGTTTCTGAGTGACAGACAGGGATATATCATAGGACGCTACGGATATTTGCTGACTACGGAAGACGGTGGCGAAACCTGGAATTATGAAACAGTACCTTTTGCTTATTCCCTGAGTTTTCAGGTCAGTGCCTATCCCAATCCGGCAGGAGAGAGTGTGTATATCGAGTTTATGGCTGCTGCTGGTGTAGAAGCTGTCATTGATATTGTCCGGTTGAGCGGAGAGCAAGTGGCTTCTTTTAAAATATCGGCCCATACCGGGGTTAATACGTTTCACTGGCAGATTCCGTCAACGATACCCAACGGCATGTATGTATGCATTGTCCGGAACAAGGGCAATGAGGGCGTACGCAAACTGGTGATTAACCGATAGTCAGATCTATGACTTTAAATCCGGACTTGTCCGGATTTAAAGTCTTTTATCCAAACCAAACAGCTTATATACTATGATGATACGTTTATTGATTTTAGTCATATCTTTCGTATGTATTTCCCGCGTGTACGCACAGGATACATTGCGTAACCACTCAGCAGATGTATCGCTGGTGGCTTATACCTATACCAGTCCCGGCAGCTGGGGATATTATCTGGGGCATAACAGCAACTACCGGCAGCAGTTTGCCGAAAAGTATACTATTGCCGGCTCAGCGCGTGTCCTTGGCGTAATCAGTCATCTGACCGGCGTGTATGCCAATCCGGGCAACAAGGTATCTTTCAATATTTTTGAAGTGGGTACCAGCCGTTTTCCTGCCGGCAAACTGGCAGCAAAAGAGGTAGCCTACCGGGATCTGGATCTGAGTGGCAAGGCTATGGCTACCTGGTTTGATTCTCCTGTAAGTGTAAGCGATTCGTTTTTTGTAGCGCTGGATCTGTTTGATTACGCACACGGAGGCTATGACGGGGATACCATCGGTCTGCTGTGCAGCCCGGACGGCTCCAGAACATCCAATGCGATTTCGGACAAAGGACGAAATGTGCTTCAGTTCCACAGTCATTCGTCGGTAGCATGGAGAGATTATGCCACCCAGAACTTTACCCCGGCACACATGGATATGGTGCATTTTGCATTGTACCCGGTTGTCGAGTTTACCGGTATTACCGGCCTTGATAAGGCAACTGTATCGTCCGGATCTCTGAGTCTTAGCGCGCCTTATCCGAATCCGGCTTCGGGCTATATTGTGCTTCCATTGTATTTGAGAGAGTCTGCTGTAGTGACCGTCGATATTACAGATGTGCAAGGGCGTCCTGTCGGGCAGATCAGTGCCGGTATGCGCTCTGCGGGTAACAGCGAACTTACGATTGACCTCAGCGCTTTTGCCCGGGGAGCCTATGTGTACATAATACGTACAGACAAAGGGACTGTGGCCGGAAGGTTTAGCGCACAATAAGGCTGTATGTCAAAGTCAGTATACATGATGATGTTAAAACGTGTTTTTTTTCAGGCAGTCTTCCTGCTGTTTTTTTCCGGATGCCGGGAAAAGGAACCGCTTCCGGATGCAGGACTTCCCGAGAAGCCTCAGATTGTGATGCTGAGGCTGTCTCCGGAGGCAGGTGCGGGTATGGTATGCGGAGCAGAAGAGTCTCATGTCATTCCCTTGCATACTTCGCAGGTGCTGCGTATGGAAATCAATTTCAAAGCCCGCGCCGGGCTTGCCCAGTACAAGATCGATATCCATAGCAATTTTGATTGTCACAGTCATCGTACTGTGGCCGGAGCAAAACGCTGGCAGCTGATTGAGATTGAGCAACTGGAGGGAACAGACTATACCCTTGTCAGAGAATTGGTCGTGCCGGATGATATTCAGGCCGGAGATTATCACTTTATGTTGCAGGCGCTGGATCAGCAAGGAAATGAAGCGGACATGGCAGTATATAGCCTGCAGGTCCGCAATCAGTCCGATACGTCGCCGCCGGAGGTGGAGATCCGAAAACCATCGACTACACACAGTATTCTGACCGGTTCAAGTGTCGAAATTGCGCTTGGTATAACAGATAACAGCGATTTGCAAGGCGGACGGATAGAAATAAGCTATAGTGATCCAGGAGGGACAGAGTATACCGTGGAGCAGTATTATTTTGGCGAGAGCGGCCAGACTGCGGACTATAGACTGCTTTATGATTTTCCGTTGGCGCCCGTTCCGGGAAAATATACTTTTACCGTTCAGGTATATGATGCTTCGGGGAATCATACCACCAGGAACGTATATTTTGAGATAAGCCGTTAACGGCCAGACTTGGTTGCAGGGAAATGATGTCACCATTTCCCTGCTATATATATGTCGTTTCTTGCAATATCAGAGAATTTCAGTTTAAGTTGTCTTCCGGCACTTTATCAGAAAAAAAGGATAGGTATCAGTAATTTCTTCAATCTCGAATAAGCCAGCCTGTTCAAACTCGGAGTGGATCGACGCTCTGTCATAAAAGTACATGGATACTCCGCCAAACAGTTCAAACCGGTCTTTGCCAAGCTCTCTGCCCTGGCCATAGGTGTGCGCTTTTTTGGAGATGCCTGAAAAAAACATATATCCGTTTTTCGTGAGCTGATTATAGCAGTCCCGGATCAGTTTTTCCCGCTCTCCGTTGTCCAGCAGATGAATCAGGGCATGACAGAAAATTCCGTCATACAGCATATTGTCAAAGGGCATATCGGTTACCGATCCATGATGGATTGTCATATCGGTGCCATAATGCTTTGTGGCTAATGCAATCGCTGTTTCAGATACTTCAATTCCTGTTACCGACATTCCTGCTTCTGCGAAAATCCGGGCGTTTCGTCCATAGCCGATACCGGGAATGAGCATGTTTTGTATGCCTTTCTCCACAAAAAAATCTTTCGTGATGATGGCAGAAAGCGCAGGTTCCAGTCCCCACATTTCTTTCTTTTCCTTAAAGTGTGACTCCCAAAATTCAGCCATGGTGTTTACCTTTTCGAGTTTATACAATGAAGCAGATCAGAACCGCTCGTCCGTTAATTCCTTATTGGCCATTACTCCTGCAATGTTGCCGGTATATACGGCATTGGCGACCGAGCGCATCATCGAGGAATTGTCCCCGCAGGCAAAAATGCCTTCTACACTGGTCTTTTGAAAGTTGTCAATCTGAATATAGCCTTGCTCCGTCAGTGTACAGCCCAGTGAAGGAGGAATATCCGAATGCTGTGTAAACGGAACGGTAGCGTATATACCTTCAACATCCATGGTGCTGCCATCCTGGAAGCGTATGTTTTTTACGTAGCCCTTGTTGTGGAGAATTTCCGCAACCGGTGTTTCGATGATTTTTATACGGTGCCGGCTTAGTTTTGCGAGTTGATCTTCCTTAAAATCGGCTATGCCGGAGGTAAGAACTGTGAGATCGCTGGTAAGGTTTCTGACGAGTGAGGTGATAAGAAAGGCTCTTTCGCCATTGGCCATGATGGCGGTTTTTCTGTTTCGTAATTCGTAGCCGTGGCAGTAGGGGCAGTGTACCACCGATATACCCCAGCAGTCTGCAAATCCGTTGATTTCGGGCATGGTGTCTTTTATTCCGGTAGCAACGATCAGTTTCTGCGCCTCAAAACTGCGGCCGGACTGTGTGCTGATCCTAAAGCCGTTTTCGGTTTTATTTCCGGCTACGGCAAGGTCATTCAGGAACCGGACGGTGTCGTATTTCAATACCTGCTCTCGGGCTTTTTCGGCTATCGCTCCCGGTTTTTCACCGTCTTGCGTGATAAAATTGTGCGAATGGGGAGTCTGTCGGTTGCAGGGCAGACCACTGTCAATGATCAGAACGTTTCGTAATGAACGACCCAGCGCCATGGCGGCAGAAAGTCCGGCATAGCTGCCACCGATGATAAGTACGTCAAATTGGTTGTTTTCAGGCATAGATATAGTTGATATTGCTGAAAGTAAAGGATGAGAAACCGCTAAGGTCACAGATGCCATCAGGCCCTGTTTTATGAGGTCTCTTCTTGTTATGCTACAAGGTACATAAATAACTGCATATTGTGCAACATTGTTGCAAATTAAACAGAATTCATTATGTAAACAGGTAAAAAATAATCCCTTCGCCTGTTTTAATTGTTACTTCAGTGCTGGTTGCAACAGGTGGGTGGCTGAAAGAAACACTTAAATAAAAGCCGAAAACAAGTATAAATCACCTGCAATGCTAAGTCCGTCAATGAAATCGCTGGTACTTTTACTGCTCCGATAATGGCCGCTACTAAGCCTGTCTGAGTTATCAGCACGCCAATGGTTACAGCCCGTTTTGATTGCAGGTTAGAATGTATACGCAATCGGGCACTGATATGAAAGTATTGTCAGGCAACTAACCCAAGTGTTTACAAACAGAATTTTTTTTGCTAAAATAGTATTCATTATACAAGGTGATGCTTAAGGACTTTTATAAATAGGGCCGGACAATATTCATACAGTAATCCCAGACAATTTTTTCGTTTTCTGCCGAATAATATTTGTCGTCGGCTTGTTCTTCTTTTTCCCTGTTGTTAAAGAATTTACCTGTAACGTTTTCAACTTCGGCGGAAGTCGCTAAATAGATGCTTGTTCTTGCTCCTTGTTCAGGTTTGTCCATAAACAGCAATGCCATCCTGAAAATAAGATTGATTAGAAACCCTTTGTCTGCGTCTTGCCCGAAATTGGTGGCAACGGCTCCCGGATGTGAGGCATTGACCGTAATATTTGTCATTCCCTTTTCTTTCAGTTGCTTTGCCAGGTGTCTGGTTACCCAAATGAGGTATAATTTCGAAAGCCCGTATGCTCTGGCGGGCTGGTAACTTTTCTCTAACTGAAAATCGTTGAAATCAGGCTTCCCGCCACGTTTGTGCATGGCCGAAGAAAGATTAATAATTCTTGCAGAAGGGCTTTTTTTCAATACATCCAGCAATTGCTGTGTCAATAGGGACGGAGCAAATAAGTTAAGGGTAATTGTTTTTTCGAATCCCTCTTTTGTAGTTTCTCTTTGCTTATTGAAAAAAGCGCCTGCGTTGTTTATAAGAACGTCCAGGCTATTGTACTTTTTCTTGAACTCCTCTGCCATTCGTTTTACATCTGACAGCAAAAGCAAATCAGCAATCACATAATCGACTTTGTCATTGCCTGTTTCGGACTTTATTTCCTCGCACACCTTTTCTGCTTTGGCTTTGTTGCGTCCGTGTATGATGACGGTATGGCCTCGCTTTGCCAATGCGTTTGCAGTGACTTTTCCGATACCGTCCGTGCTTCCTGTAATCAGTACTGTTTTATTTCCCATTTTACTTATTGTTTGCTTATTTTATGAATGTCCTTTACATAAATCACATTACTTTCATACCCGTGCCGGGCTACATAAATCATCGCTTGTGTGACCTGCTTCATGGTATTGTACATAAAGGGAAACAGGTTTTTTATGAGTGGAAGCAGCCACGAAATGTATTTGTAATAGCTTAAGACATATTGTTGTCCGGCAGCGGGTTTTACAAAACCTATCCGAAAACCGAATGCTTGTTTAAATGGGAGCTTTGCCAGGTCATTTTCTGTTTTTCCCTTTACTCTTGCCCACATCATTCTGCCTTTTTCGGTGCTGTCCGTTCCGCCTCCGCTCACATAAATGAATGACATTCCCGGGTTAGGGTTCAGGACCTTTGCAAAATGCAAGGTTGTATCATAAGTTACTTTCCTGTATTCTTCTTCTGTTTTTCCTACGGCGCTTATTCCTGCACAATAGAAGCAGGCATCATATCCTTTCAATACTTCATTGTCTTCTTTAAGTGACAGAAAATCTGCGACAACGTGCTCTTTCAGCTTCGGGTGCTTTTTCCCTGTTGGCTTTCTGCTCACGCTTAATACTTCTTTTATTTGAGGGTTGGCTATGCATTCTATCAAAACGCCTTCGCCAATCATACCGGTGGTTCCTGTTATTATTACTTTCATTTTTCTTTTGTCCAATACTTTGAAAGAGTAAAAATATAGCATATGTTTGTAACTGACAAGTATAGACTATGCTCTATACTTTATCTTTTTTTAGAATTGTATAAAAGCAATGCTTATTAATGAATTATCAAAACGAACAGGCGTATCCATACATACCATAAGGTATTACGAAAACCTTGGTCTGATACAAGGTATAGTGGATGAAAATGTCAAAACCAACAACTACAAAAACTATGATGAGAGTGTGGTTGAACGAATTGAAATAATAAAGGAAGCCAAGGAAGTGGGTTTCGCTCTTTCGGAAATCAGGGAATTGATGAACACTTGGTTCAGCGGTACTTCTACTGAAGAAGAAATTCTTTCCTTTTTTGAAAAGAAAGTATCTGAGATTGACAGTAAAATCAAAAAGTTTAAGCAGATAAAGAAAATGCTTGAAAGCGTCATGAAAGATATTAAAAAAGGGAAATGCTAATCCTGAATGCGGGAAGAGTTGGTTGATTAAAATTCTCTTCCTCTCTGAATTTTTTCCGGTGTATAAGCAGGCAGCAGCAGATGAAAGCTATAGTGTATACCCGGGATTTCAGGATAGGAGAGAGAAGGTCCAGGTTCGTTCTCCCGGGGCGTTAAGCCGTTTTTGTTCGCTTTTTTGTAATTTAGTGAGTTGAAAACGGCCTGATTTTACCGCTGTCGGTATATATCAGAAAGAACAATCATACCCGTCAGAAAAATAGAGTGTCTGATGATTTTAAATGAACTGAAACCCGGGAAAGCACTGAGCGACAGCAACAGTCTTGACAAACGTTTTTACGGAGAGCTGCTGCACATCATCGGGCTGGCCGAAACAAGGGACAAAAGCAAAAAGCTGATCGAACGGAACAAGCCGGGTGAAAGGCGTTCGGGAACCATTCTCGAAGAGGTCATTGCTCAGCTGGACAGCCTGCATAAGTCTGGCGGTCCTGAAAAGCCGGATTCGTATGGCTGTATGACAGAAGAGCCGCTTTTCTATGCAGCCCTTGAGCTTTGCATTACCTGGATAAACCGTATGCTGTTTTTGAAACTGCTGGAAACCCAGCTCATCAGCTGGCATAAGGGTGACGAATCGTATTCGTTTCTCAACTCCGATAAAATCAAAAGCTATAATGATCTGGATAAGCTGTTTTTTCAGGTTCTGGCATGCAGGCATGATGATCGGAGCGATGAGGTGAAAAAAGCATTTGAAAAAGTGCCCCATCTCAACTTATCACTTTTTAAGCCTGCGGATATTGAGCAGGCAACTTTGTTTATTGGCAGCCTGAAAAATACTAAAGCCATTCCCGTTTTTCCGCAGACCGTGCTGAAAGACCGGCAGGGTAAAAAGCGGACAGGAAACATTTCAACGCTCGAGTACCTGCTTGAATTTCTAAATGCGTACCATTTCGGCAGCGCTGGTTTAGCGGCAGAGGAAGATGGCAAGACCTTTATCAATGCCTCTGTGCTTGGTCTGGTTTTCGAGAAAATAAACGGTTATAAAGACGGCTCGTTTTTTACTCCGGGTTTTATTACCATGTATATGTGCCGTGAAGCTATCCGTAAGGCTGTTGTGCAGAAATTCAATGAAATCAAAAAATGGGACTGCACGTGCTTTGAAGAGCTGCGCAACAAAATCGAAGACCGGAAAGAAGCCAGTGATATTGTAAACAGCCTTACAATCTGTGACCCGGCGGTAGGTTCCGGACACTTTCTGGTTTCGGCGCTCAATGAACTGATTGCCGTTAAGCACGATTTGAAAATTCTGCAGGATCGTTCAGGCAATTGCCTGAAGGGATATAAGGTGGAAGTAGTAAATGATGAACTGGTTGTTACAGACAGCGAAGGCCGGCTCTTTGAGTACAACCCGGAAGATAAGGAAAGCCGGCGGATACAGGAGGCACTTTTTCACGAAAAGCAAGCCATTATTGAAAATTGTCTTTTTGGCGTTGATATCAATGCCAATTCAGTAAGAATTTGCCGTCTGCGTTTGGGGATTGAGCTTCTGAAAAACGCGTATTACGAAAATGCCATAGAGCTTGAAACGCTTCCTGATATTGACAGCAATATAAAATGCGGAAATTCTCTTATCAGCCGGTTTGCTCCTGATGCTGACCTGAAGCAGGTGCTTAAGCAAAGCAAATGGTCAGCCGAACGCTATATATATGCCATTAATGCCTGTAAAAGCACAGGGAATAAGGAACAGAAAAAGCAAATAGAGCAGCTGAGCGCTGATATAAAATCAGATTGCATCAGAAGGGAATATTCGCAGCATGAGCCAGACGTAAAAAAGACAGGAAATCTTTCGAGTGACCACATGGACAGCAAGATTTTTGAGAATGCTTTTGAATGGCGGTTTGAGTTTCCGGAAGTGTTGAACGCAGAAGGCGAATTTGCCGGCTTTGATGTGGTAATCGGTAATCCGCCATATGGCGTAAAGCTTTCGGACAGTGAGAAGCAATACGTAAAAAAGAATCTTTTTAACTCGGCAGAAACTGCTATTCTGTTTCTGTACAAAGGCAGAGCGCTTTTGAAGGATAAGGGAATACTGTCGTATATTATCCCCAAGGCATTTACCTATGCCTCAAACTACTCTGCTATCAGGGAGCTGTTCAGAGACGAGCTCAGCCTGATTGCAGACTGTCACAAACCCTGGCAGGAAGTCAAGCTGGAAGCCTGTATAGCTCAGATTGAAAAGAACAGGGAGTTGCCTTGTTACGATTCCCTGACTGTCAGTGGTCATTGCTTTGTGAAGCTGACCGAAGCTCCCAAAACGCTGGTGGATGATTTTGGCTTTATTCTGAATGGCATAACCGAAACAGAAATTCAGCTGGCAGAAAAAATCAGGTCCGGTAAGCTGTTTTTCGGAGATATCTGTACCAACAAAAGGGGAGTGGGCATTCAGAGCAGCCTGCTTCCCCGGGGCAAATACAGAGTGCTGGGCGGAATAGATATAGAAAGACAGCATATCAGACAATCTCAGCGGGGCTATTTAAATGATATTTCCGGAGTAGAGCCAAATGGCAGCATTCAGAACAATGCTGTTATCGTTCAGAATATTGTCGCCCATCTTGCCAATCCCGTCGGACATATCAAAATTATTGCCGCTAACCCGCCAACTGGCAAAGAAAACTTTATAATCCTGGATACCATTAATCAGTTTGTCTTCAACGAAGATGTTTCCGGGAGTTTCGCGTGCGCTTTGCTAAACAGCAAGCTGATCAACTGGTATGTGTATAATTTTATTTATGCGAGAGCGATCAGAACCATGCATTTTGATAATGTTGTTACCAACAGAATTCCTTTTCCCCGACAATATTTCCGGCAGAAATCACTGCTTGATTCCCGGGAAGATCCGGTAAGTGACCGGGATATTTACAAGCTGTTTGAGCTTACAGAAGCAGAAATCACTCTGATAGAGGCTACATTTAAATAATTAAACCATTTTTTTAAATCTTTCATATGGCTATAATTACAGGGATCACCGTACAGCAAACAGATCCGGACAGATTAAACATTTACATAGACGGTGCATTTTGTGCCGGAGTGCGAAAAAGAACTTTTCAGGCAATGAATCTGAAAGTGGGCGATGCAATAAGCTGTGAGCAATTGCGAGAACAGGAACGCTTTTTCTGGAAGCAGGCTTATCAGAATGTCTGGAAAAAGGAAAAAGTACGAATTGAAAAAGTTGCCGGCCTGATTAAAGGCCTTGACGGAAATGTACGTGTGAAAATTGCCGGCTTTGGCGCTGATACAGAAGCCCTGATCAAAGAGCATCCTGATGAAAAGGGTAAGCCGGATATTGATATTATGCATGCATTAAACCCTGAAGCTGCTATCCTGAAAGTAGAAGTGACCGGAACGGAACGCATGAGAGGCAAGGATTACTGGGTACGTCCGGACAAGATAGCCTATGCGGAAAATCATCCGGAAGAGGATGTGTGGATAATCCTGCATTTTTCCGAACCTCAGGAAATATTCATTTTTATTCAGCCGGTAAAAGGCAAAAAATATCCGCGGCACCACGTTGAAATCAGAGGAGCCGGAGAAATATTCTGTGTGTTCAGAGACAGTGATGAAGAAGTAAAATCTTTGCAGCAGTTTTCGGAACACCTGCGGTCAAAGCTGGACGGGATAATGCTGTGAACAGGGGAGCATAGCAGGAATTCTGGTTTACTATTGTCATATATTGCACAAAACAGACCTGCGATTTATTTGAAAGAGCTTTTTGTGGATGCTGATTACAGCAAATCGGGGGAAAGCTGATGAGCTTTACGGAAAGATAAAATGAGCCTGGTAACAAAGTAATACAGAAATATAAATTTTATTTTTGTTCGTTAAAACATAACGCAACAACGGGAATTATGGATGTACAGCAAGACGATACATTAAAAACCATAAGCTATTCGGGCATATTCCTTTCGTGCTTTTCGGACTATAGTGAAAAGTGTATTCACGCTACACCGGAACACGTTTTGGTGTATTTGTATTCGGGCGAGCAGGTTATTGAAGACCGGAACAAAAAGATAACGTTACAGGCAGGCGATTGCGCTTTTATCCGGAGAGACCACCGTTTAAAAATGTACAAAAACAGCAAAGGTGAATATTTATATAAAGGTATTTCGCTGACATTCAAACGGAGCGTATTGCGTGAGTTTTACAGCAAGATGAGCAAATCTGAAATTCCGAAAGATGTAAAAGTTTCGGACAACACTGTTTTCAGGTTAGAACCGACTCCCGCCATAGAAAGCTTGTTCCAATCGCTCACACCGTATTTTAACAGCGACGTAAAACCGACGGAAGGCGTTACACATTTGAAGTTGCTGGAAGGAATTTACGCTTTGCTGAACAGCAACGAATTGCTTTACCCGATACTTTTTGATTTTGCCGAACCCTGGAAAATTGACCTTTGGGAGTTTCTCAGCAATAACTATATGGAAGATCTCACAATGGAGCAAATCGCTTCGTTTACAGGACGAAGCTTAGCTACGTTCAAAAGAGATTTCAAGAAAATAAGCAATCTCACACCGCAAAAATGGCTGATAAAAAAACGCCTGGAAATGGCTTATATAAAGCTAAAGGAAGAAAAGAAAAAAGTCCGGGATGTATATATTGAAGTAGGCTTTAAAAACCCTTCGCATTTCTCAACTGCATTTAAGAAGCAGTACGGAATACCACCGACCGAAATTTAAAATTGAGCCTTGCAGAAAACGGATTTGAGCTTCCCGGCAAAGTTGTTACGGAGCTTTATTTTTAACTTTTCATTGTAAAAAAAAATGTAATTCAATGCAAACAACGGATATTTTTGAAAGACTAAAAAACGGAGAAACCATTTCGCCGGATGACCCGGAAGCCTGTAAAATGCTGGAAGCTTCATATGCTACAAAAAAATTACTCATACAGATGAACAATTCGGCAGATATTGCCGAGATAAGAAACTTGCTGGGCCAGATTACAAATAGCGAAATAGACGAAAGCCTGGCCCTGTTCACCCCCTTGTATATCAATTACGGAAAGCATACCAGGATCGGTAAAAACGTATTCATCAACTTCGGCTGTACGTTTCTTGATCTGGGAGGAATTACCATAGAAGATAATGTGCTGATAGCGCCGAAAGTCAGCTTATTGTCCGAAGGACATCCTGTGTCGCCCGAAAACAGACATGCGCTGATGGCCGGACATATCCACATTAAGAAAAATGCCTGGATTGGCGCGGGAGCCACCATTCTGCAAGGCGTAACCATTGGTGAAAACGCAGTAGTCGCTGCAGGTGCAGTAGTTTCAAAAGACGTTCCTGATAATGCAATCGCTGGAGGTATTCCTGCAAAAATTATTAAAACCATCACACCGGAGCAACAATAGGACACCTGGAGTATGGGTTGCATATAAAAGCATACGATTAAATTTCCTGTGCATCTATGCTTCGCGTCGCTATAAAAAAAATCAAAAACAGGCTAAATCAGTTGCCGCTGTTGAAATAGCAGGACTATTCTCAACGTATAACAATACTGGATCTGAGCCTTACAGAAAACAAGTTTGAGCCTCACAGCAATCTTGCTGTGAGGCTTTATGCTTAACTTTGTATGAGACAAACAGTATTACTAATGAAAAAGCGATCAGTAATTATGGTATCCTTCCTTTTGACATTAGGAGCCTGCCGGCAAAAAGAAGAAACGAAAACCACAGAAGCAATGGATACAGCGGAGCATTATACTTTTCAGCTGAATGAAAAAGCTACCCGTAAAAAAGTAACCTTCAAAAACCGATACGGCATTACGGTGTCCGCAGATTTATATACGCCTAAGGATATCGGAAATAAAAAGCTTCCGGCATTAATCGTAAGCGGACCTTTCGGGGCGGTAAAAGAGCAATCTTCCGGTCTTTATGCAAACGAGCTGGCTGCCAGAGGATTTGTAACATTGGCTTTTGATCCTTCCTTTACAGGCGAAAGCGGCGGAGAAGTCCGTAATGTCGCCTCACCCGATATTTTTACCGAAGATTATAGCGCAGCAGCAGACTATATAGGCTTGTTACCATCAGTAGACCGCAATCATATCGGAGCAGTGGGCGTTTGTGGTCTGGCAGGTATGGCGCTTACTGCCGCTACAAGCGATTCACGGATTAAGGCTGTGGCCACGACTTCTATGTATGATATGTCCCGCAGCATCAGCCGTAGCTATAAAGACAGCTATACAATGGAGCAACGCCAGAAAGTGATCGGCTATGTAAGCCGGCAACGCTGGAAAGATGCAGAAAACGGAAGCTATGCGATAGGTTTTCACGAAATTCCGTTTGACGAAAACGGGAATATTGTAAAAGGAGAGCGTGTGCTTCCTGAAACATTACCGGATAATCCTGACCCTGTTTTAGCGGCATTTTTTGACTATTACAGAACACCTCGCGGCTTTCATCCGAGGGCTGTCAACTCTACCGCAGCGTGGACTGCTACAACACCAATGTCATTTTTCAGCTTTCCGATGTACGCAAACATCGAAATGATTTCTCCACGTCCGGTTATGCTGATTGCGGGAGAAAATGCCCACTCCCGTTATTATTCCGAAGATGTTTATAAAATGGCTTCCCAGCCGAAAGAACTGGTAATTGTACCCGATGCAGACCACGTTGATTTGTATGATAAAGTGGATATTATTCCTTTCGATAAGCTGGAAACATTTTTTAAAAAACATTTAAAGTAATAGCGGGATATGAAACATTCGGTTTTAATGCTTCTTACTTTTATGTCGGTGCTTATCAGCAGTGCATCGTCTTGTAAGAAAAATGATGACAGTATCAATATAGAAAGCAATAGCACCATGGCCAACGGTAAAATCAGCATAAAGGTTAATTCAAAAATATTTACTGCCACACTTTTGGACAATAGTTCGGCAAAAGCCTTTAAGGAAATGCTACCCTTGATCATCCATATGACCGAGCTGAACGGCAACGAGAAATACTATGACCTGGCAGCAAGTCTTCCGACAAATTCATCCAATCCTCAAACCATAAAAAATGGCGACTTAATGTTGTATGGCTCCAGAACACTGGTCGTATTCTACAAAACCTTTTCTACATCTTACAGCTACACAAAATTGGGAACTATAGATGATGTGACGGACCTGGCATCGGCATTAGGCGCCGGCAATGTAACCGTTACTTTTGAGCTGGAATAAAAAAGCAATAAACTAAAATCAGGACAATTTAAGGCAAAACAGCAGATCATGAACAGACAAAGTATAAAAGCTTTTGGTACAGAAGCGCCGGAAGCGGACTTAAAGCAGATGAACATCGACCGCAGAGAAGTAACGGCAAAGGATGTAGAGATTGATATTTTATATTGTGGCGTTTGTCATTCCGATTTACATACAGCCCGTAACGAATGGCATAACACGATATATCCAAATGTTCCGGGGCACGAAATTGTCGGACGGATTACCAAAGTTGGCAATAAGGTTACCAGGTTTAAAACGGGCGACCTGGCAGGAGTTGGCTGTATGGTGGATAGTTGCAGGCAATGTGAAAGCTGTAAAGAAGGATTGGAGCAATACTGCGAAAACGGCAATGTACAAACCTATAACGGACATGAAAAGTATTTGAGCCAGCAAACTTTTGGCGGCTATTCCGAACGTGTTGTCGTTGATGAAGATTTTGTATTGCGTGTGCCTGAAAATTTAGATCTGGCAGCAACAGCGCCTTTATTGTGCGCAGGTATTACAACCTATTCCCCATTGAAGCATTGGAATGTCGGAGCAGGAATGAACGTTGGCATTGTCGGCATTGGTGGATTGGGACATATGGGTGTGAAGCTGGCAAAAGCAATGGGGGCTTATGTGGTAGTGATCACCACATCTATTGCAAAAGCTGAAGATGCAAAACGTCTGGGAGCAGATAAAGTGATACTTTCTACGGATAAAGAGCAAATGAAAAACAATGCAGGTACATTGCATTTCATTCTGGATTGTGTATCGGCCCAGCACGACATCAATGCGTATTTAAGCCTGTTGAAAAGAGACGGTTCACTTACGCTGGTCGGAGCGCCTGAGCATCCGCTGCCTGTTGCAGCATTTAGCTTAATTCCGATACGCAAAAGCTTTGCAGGCTCAATGATTGGCGGCATTCGTGAAACTCAGGAAATGCTTGATTTCTGCGGACAGCACAATATCACCTCCGACATTGAATTAATCCGTATGCAAGATATCAACGATGCTTACGAACGTCTTCTGAAAGGGGATGTAAAATATCGGTTTGTAATTGATATGGCTTCCTTGAAAAACTAAATGGAAAAAAACTCAATAGCCTTGGCTGATCAGGCAGGACGATAGTGCCCCGTCTTCGCTTGAGTTTCTCCGGGTGATCAGTCTTATTCTGGTTTTTCGTCCCGGTTTACATGCCAAAAGCGGGTAAGCAGAAAAAACGGGTGTCCAACCTCCAAGGTTTGTATAGGACGAATACAAACCCTGGAGGGTTTTTTAGCCTACCAATAGTAACTCTCTTTAAAAAGCTCCGGATAGAGCAGCTTGTACAGGCTTGCCAGACTGACCGAGTAATACAGAGAACCACCTGTGAAGAAATTGATCGTATCTTCAAACTTCACCGATTTGCCTTTGTAAGCGATTTCCATATCCAGCGAGGGGGCATCATCAAAATGCGTATTGCGTCTTTTCATGCTGGTAAAATCAATTCGGCGCATCAGGTCTGTAATCAGGCTAGCCGTATCGGCAGGTATATCCCAGGGCGTTTCCTTTCCGTCTTTGCTCAGGTGACGAGTCAGATGCTTGCCGTTGTAGTGGTACACGATGTTCTGCCTACCCCGGCTTGCCCGCAGATTGATGGTAAAGTTTTTCAGCTTCTCCGGTTTCTTCTCCACAAACTCCTTATCAATAAGCTCCCCTTTGTACATGACCACGTCCTTTACAAATAAGGAATCCTGATCGTAATTCAAATAATAGTAGGTAAATTCATTGCTTTTTCCGGTAGGCACAAGGTAGCAATAATAGGGACATTCGGGATTAAGCTTGACTACTTGCTTCGCTTTTTTATTTGTCTGGTAATCCATCAGGAAAAACTGGTATCCACAGCCATAGTTGGGAATGATTGCAGTCAATAAATCTTCTGTTCCGTTGTCGTTAAAGTCTCCCTGATAAATATTATCAAAAGGGTCCTTGACGAATTTATTAATACTAACCCTGAAAGAATCTAGAAGCAGAATATGCTCTTTCAGCGAGCTTTCCTGATAGAGCTTTAATACCTCATCCTTTGTGAGCCTGGTATCCTGCGCCATACAGCAGGTCGTATGGCCGTATAGCAATACCAGTATCAGGAAACCATGCCTCAGAATCTGTCTCATATGAATAGAGTTATTTTTTATTGGTATTTTTATTTTCAATATTTTTCACTGAGCCAGAGTTGAAATTGCCGGGAGCGTTTTCTAAAGCAGAAGTTCGCCATAACAGCTTTCATTTAAAACCTTTATTGAGACATTGCTCAAATCATATTCATTATAAGTTACTTCATATATTCCGCCTCTTGAAAAAAAATAACTCTTGTTTGTAGATTTTAAGTTGTTTATAACATAGTCAATATTCGTGTCTAAATTGTTGAAACATGTAAAATCTCTAATGATTTGCTTTTTATACCTCATACTCAAGTCAGTTGTGTCAACTTGTTTGAGTTTTTCAAACTTGGACGATAATTCATCTTTTATCTTAACCCCGAAAGTCTTCAGAAAAGAACTATCACTGGGTTGGAGCATAGTAGCACCAAGTAAACTGTCCAGAATAAAACGTGTAATTATCTGCTGACTTTCTTTGCTTGGGAGGGAGCTGTTAGTAAGAATAAAATTTACAGGCAATTCAACCTGGGTGTTAGTATTGAAAGAAGCCATTCTCAGATTCAATTCATCCATGAGAGGAAAGACTGCTGATATATTAGTGGAACCAATAACTCCTAATACCGAATAATTATTTACGCAGCCACTACAGAACTGAGGTAACTGATAATAATATATTTTCACACCAAACTGATCAAAGTTTTTGGTAACAGCGTGCTTGACAAGATATCTTTTCCAATCCTCATCTGTTCCTTTTTGAAATTCAGCGAGGTAGAAAGATGCGAGTGTATCCTGTTCAAACAGATCAAAGACCGCCTGATGCAGCTCTTGTTCACTATGCTCGTTTCTATTATGGCAACCATAGGACAGTATCAGGAATAGCACTAATTTGGATAGCAGTACAAGTATTTTATTCGTTGAGTTTGGGTTCATGTTTTTCCATTGTTTGGATAGAACTTCCCTTCAGTCGTTCGGGTTTCCCGAGTGACCAGTATTATTCCTGTCTCGGCCAATTCAACATTTGTCTGATTGAACCTACCAGTAGTAGCTCTCTTTAAAAAGCTCCGGATAGAGCAGCTTGTAGAGACTTGCCAGACTGACCGAATAATATCGGGAACCACCGGTGAAAAAATTGATAGTATCCTCAAACTTCATCGATTTGCCTTTGTAAACGATTTCCATATCCAGCGAGGGGGCATCATCAAAATGCGTATTGCGTTTTTTCATGCTGGTAAAATCAATCCGGCGCATCAGATCTATGATCAGGCTGGCCGTATCGGCCGGTATATCCCAGGGCGTTTCTTTTCCGTCTTCACTCAGGTGACGGGTCCGTTGTAGTGGTATACGATGTTGTTCCTTCCCCGGCTTGCCCGCAGATTGATGGTAAAGTTTTTCAGCTTCTCCGGTTTCTTCTCCACAAACTCCTTATCAATCAGCTCCCCTTTATACATGACCACATTCTGAGTGAACACCGTGTCTTTTTTATCATTCAGATAATAGTAGGTAAATTCGTTGGCCTTTCCGGCAGGCACAAGGTAGCAATAATAGGGACAGGCTGGATTGAGTTTGACCACCTGTTTGGCTTTTTTATTGGTCTCATAATCCATCAGGAAAAACTGGTAGCAACAACCAAGCTGAGGAGTAAGAGCAGTCAGTAAATCCGGCTTACCGTTGCCGTTAAAGTCGCCCTGATAGATAAAGTCAAAGGTATCTTTTACGAATCTGTTTATGCTTAAATTAATGTAGCCTGAATCCGGCTCGCCAAACTCTTTCAGGTTATAGTAGTCGATTACCAGGTAATATTTTTCCAACGAACTTTCCTGATACAACTTTAATACCTCCTCTTTTGTAAGCTTGGTATCCTGTGCCATACAATAAGTATAACCATATACTAATGCCAGTATAAGGAAACCATGCCTCAGAATCTGTCTCATATGAATAGGGTTATTTTTGAGTGGTATTTTTGTTTTCAATATTCTTCACCGAACCCGAGTTGAAATTGCCGGGAGCGTTTCCGCTCTGATGCAATACTGCGCTGGGCTTGTTGGGACCGGTAGGCGCATTGCCCAGTCCTGCATTGCCCAGTATGTTTTCAATAAAGCCGGATGGCAGCCCAAGGCCCGGTACTCCGCCTCCCTGATGCTCGTCCGACTGCATCATGGTTCCGCTCTGGTTGTGAAACTCACTTACCAGTGAGGTCAGAGTATGTCCCATTTCATGTATATCCAGAATATAGGGCGATTTGGGATTTTCCAGCGCAGCAGCTCCCTCCACGTACACAAATTGTTTATTGTTAGTCAGCCCTTCCGTATAGCCAGATACGGCCTCACCGTTACGAATCTTGGTATTGGGTCCTGTGCGGTTGCCTGCTTCCGTTACCACATGCTGTCCGGGTATCCCACTCAGAAACATATTGCCTTCCGGGTCGGCTTCTGCTGTTTCATAAACGTTATTTCGATTAGGGTTAGGCTTTTTTACATCAAAATCAAAGGATATTGTGTAGGGTACATACCCTATTTAGTTGTTACTTAATTATGATTCTGTATAAAAGTGGTTCGCAATTTTTTAAGTAAATATCAAAAATTAATATATCTCCTCGTCTAATTTTTCTTTTTACTTTTAAAAATAAATCATCTAAGTTACGTCCCTCATTCTCGACCAATATCTTATCATTTCTTATAAAAGCAAATTGTATGTTATTAATTGCATACTTTTCTTTTATAAATTTTTCCAGACAGAAGTCATTGTAATCTGGCTTTGGAAATATTCTATAAGACAGTTTAGCAGATTTAAGTTTGGATTGTGAAATTGAATCAATACCATGTAAAACTTCTTTACCAAGTAGAAATTCAAATTGTACATAAGGGCGTGCCTTTACCGAAAATTCAAAGCTATCAGTTGTGTCATTTAAAGATATTGAGACAATTTTACTGAATCTATTTGGGGTTATAACTAGAAGATTTTCATTGTCTTTTAATTTAAAAAAACGAGCATTGCTAATCTTTAAACATTCATTTAGTTTATTTTCAACAAAAAAAATATTTGGATAATTGCTAAACACATAATCTGAATTGAATTTCAATATAATATTATCAGTTAAGTTTCTACTTATTTTGTATGATTCTGGTATGCAAACAATTGAATCTTTAATTTGAGCAGAACATAAATTTTCTTCTTGTCCGTAACCAGAAATAGCGTATAACAATGCAAGTAATACGCTGATAATATCTTTATTTTGCCACTTCATTAATTTCATTTTTTCCTTTAGTTGCAAAGTCCAATTTACTTCCCTCTTCATATTTTACTTCTCTTTTAGGATTAAATCTATTCCCAGCTACCGAAGGATTGTATGCAGGAGAAATAAATTCTCCTAGTCCCTCAGCAAAATAGTTTTGCACTTTCCAACCGACAAATTCATTCCTGTCTCCATTAAAGGACATTGCTTTTAATTCAGGGGCAAGAGCATCCCATTCTGAATAAATAGAATTTAATAGATTCACATGCTGCTGAAAGCCTTCTTTGTCTTTATTATGATTCACATAATGTTCCCATACATGACCGAGTTCATGTGCTCCGAAATTTACTGCGGGACTTTGAAAACCTTTATTTTTCCCAAATGCAGGATGATTAATATCCCATCCATGGGTTTCCAACGGATTTATATTGGCAGTGGTATATTCTTGCCTGTCAACAGAACTTAAACCACTGGAAAATACAATATTAATAGGATCACCACCTTCATTAATCTTTTGACTTAATTTATTAAAGATCATACTTGCATTCTCATTTTTAGTTTGTTGCAAATACACTACCACAGTTTTCATCAACTCAAATTCGGCCTGATGTTCTTCTCTGACATCGTTGGCATTTAAAGCATAACTGTACTCTTTTCCACCTTTTCCCATGATTACAATAAATATTTCTTTACCGTTAGGGTCAATGGCGATGATGGGATTATTTCCTACAAAATTGTATGGAGATAAATCCGGATACTTCGCCGCCAGCGGATCCGGGCTCAGCCACCTGCTCACCAGTTCAGGTTCCAGATTCGCTTCTGAATATAAGGTATCTGGTACCACAAAGCCGATCACCTTCATCGTTTTGGTATTCAGAATCGCCGAACCGATTACTTCCAGCGTATCCGTATCAAAAAACTCCTCGTATTTTCCATTGCTCAGAGTCAGTACCCTGGCTTCCCTGCCAATGGATTGGTAGGGATTGTAGGTCTGAGCCACCGCGGCAGTGGTTGCCATAGCCATGGCTGCGCAGATTATAAGTAGTTTTGCATTCATGCTACCTGGTTTGTAAAGTGTTAAAGTTATTGATTACTTTTTTATTCGTGTATTTTTCTCTGTTTTCTTTTAAATCAAGCAGCCAGTCCCCATACATCTTTTCCGGCATTTTGCGATAGCCCAGGGTATATATGTGGCGTATCATCGCTTCATAGGCTTCAAATACATCGCGCGCTTCCTGCACAGCAAGAAGATCCTGAAGAGAGGCTGCATGATACCGGATCATTAAGTTGTCCAGCTTTCTCTTTGTTTGTTCCGCCTGCATCAGCAGCGCATTGACAAAATTCGGGTAATGCTTCAGGGCAGTTGCACAGCAGCGTCCGGGAAATTCGCTGTCCTGGGTTCCGAATGTTCGTTCATAACCTTTGGCAAGGTCCAGCAGACAAAGCGCTAAAGACTGCTTGCGGGAAAGCGTATCCATGTATATCCCGCTGCGGATCGCATTGGTATGAATATAGCCGGAAGCCATCAGCCAGGCATCTACGGGAAAGGCCGCATTGGTGAGCTCCGTATTGTACATCCCCGTTTTCTTTGCATACAGCTTTATATACATATGATGGGGAGCCAGCGCCAGATAAGCTGTCAGGCCCATTTCCTCAGCGATGATCTTGTAGAGATAAGGCAGAGAATGGCAGTTGCCCTTGTGCGTAGCCATGAGCTTGGAAACAAACATCTGCGACCAGTTTTCTCTACCCCAGAAATCATCAAAATCATAGGTATAGGGGATTGTATTCAGGGTGTGTCCACCCAGTTGTACCAACGGAATACTGTCGGTCATCAGCCTGAACAGGGCGGCATGCTTTATGACCGTTTCCCGGTCATCGTAATCGTATACAAAATTGGCGCTGTTGGCTCTGGCGTAGTCCGTACAGGTTTGAGCCAGAGAAACAATTTTTTGGTTGAAGTTTTCGTAGTCAAGCGTATGGTGGAGAAAACAGTTTTCTGTCACAAATACCGCTCTTTTAAAGCTGTAAGGCTTTTTGCCATCCAGCATTTCAGTGATTTCCCGGTAGGCTTCTTCATAGTGTTTTTTCTGCACAGCAATATGGTCCTGTCCTGACAGGGAGACGGAAAAGCCAACGAGTAAAAGGGTAAGGAAAAATTGCATCATCGGATCATTTTTGAAAAGTTGGAATAGTGCTGCCTGTGCTCCTGCTGCTGTCTTTTTTCATCCAGCATTTTCAGCCAGTCCATATATGCCTGCTCCGGTATAGGTTCATAGCCCAGGCCGTCGATCAGCGCATACAGCCGGTTTCGTTGTGTAAAGAGCTCCATAGCCCTGGGATCACTTTTCAGGGCTTCCGGCCCGGTAAAACCTTTTTGTTCAGCAATATATTGAAAAAGCAGGGTATAGTAATCCGATTTTACCTGAATAGCCCAGATATTGGTTGGATGATGCTCGATTGCTTTGTTTACACAGGTCAGGACAAAGTCACCATAGGCCCGGTAGCGCCATGTATAGTACTGTGCCAGATCCACCAGACATTGAGCAATGATCTGCTTCCTGTTGAGCGTATCCAGAAAAATACCGCTCTTTACCGCTTCAGAGCGGACATAGCCCGAGGCGACTACCCAGGAATCGCTGGTCAGCGCCCCGTTGGTAAGCTCCATATTGTACCATGTGCCGTTTCTGTCCCGGCACTTGATGTAGGAATGAGAGGGCGAAAAGGAGAGGTAGGCATGGCCGCCCATTTCGTACACCAGTATGAGAAAGAGCAGGGGCAGCGATTTGCACTGACCGCTGTTTTGGGCCATCAGCTTTGAAACAAACATATTGGTTGGATTTTCGTGGCCGAAAGGATCCCGAAAGTCATAGGTCTTGGGAAAGGTCGTGGCCGTCTTTTCGTGCAGGGGAAGCTTGATGTCCAGCGTATCGGTAAAATACTGATGCGTCATATACAGGATGGCGTCATTGTCTTGCAGCGGCAGCTTTTCCTGCTGCATTTTCAGCCGGATGAGGGTGGTCATCTCGGCTATCGTGGTCTGATAGTCCGTATAGCTCATCCGGTTGCCGAAGAACGCATTTTCGGTAACGAAGACCGCCCGTTTCAGGTCCGGTGGCCTGCGCCCTTCCAGCATATCCGTCAGCTCTTGGTATGCCGAAACAAAGTGTGCATGGCCGGGTGCGGATGTCTGTGCGGGAAAGCGATATGAAATGGCCGGCTCGTAGCTTTTCAGCTCATGGACGAGGGAGCGGACGATATCGACGGACGAAGCGGTTTTGCCGGGAATGGTACTGCTGTAGTTCAGCGTTGTATTGTTTTTGCTGAGTGTGCGGTAGATATGATCGGGCATGACGGCCTCTGCCTTTTGGGGTTGCAGGGCTGATCCGTAGTTGTGTCCCGGCTCGGTATCCGGTTCTTCTTTTTTCTGTTCTGTGGTATAGCTTTGAGTCTGAGAGACGGGTGTAAATTTTTTGAAAGCCGGACGCTGTGGTTCGGCCAACTGGGCGAAGCTTTCTACGGACAGGGTTGTGCTCAGAAAGCACGCAGCTGCGGATAGCGAAGTAAAGGAAAAAGGGGAGAGGGAGCTTGCTGCCTGGATAACACTTCTGAGGGACTGTAAAAAATACGTAGTCAATGTGCCGGGATATCGGCAACCGGACAAAAAAATGGATAAGGACATGGTAGCTTATTCTTTTTCGATCATTTTTTAATGTTATTCTTTATTATCTGTATCCAGCCACGCTCTCTTGCCGCATGTCAGCATATCCCAGGGAGACAGGGGCTGATTTTCACGCTTCCTTTCAAAAAACAGAATGGTCATATCGTATATTATCAGAATGGTGTATACTAGCTGCTTCACTGTTCTTATGTTTTTTCAGCATGTTCCGTATGCTCTGAAACCGATTGATTCATGAAAGCTTTTGGGATTATATCAGTACCGCGAGCTGTTTAAAATCAACGATATAAACATGTCGTTCCGCTCTGCGGAATTGATGATGTCTCCGGCTGTTGCTTGCTGCCGGCGGAAGACTGGCCGGAGTTATTGATCACCCGGGCAACCGGAGCGATTGCGAGGAATAAGCGCTGCAACCGGATACCTGAACAAATTGGTTTTTACTGAATTTTCCATAGCTGACGTTGTTTTTTACTTTACAAAAATAATTGTTTATCTTTCATTGCTTTATCAGGTTGGGGTAGAAAAAAACAATCCGTAAATATAAAAAAAATACCTGAATCGCTTGATTATTAATACGTATTGATGTATGTCGTCTATAGGAACCAAAATCAGAAAACTAAGAGAGCTAAAAGGATTTAAGCAGGAGTATATGGCAGACCAGCTAGGTATCAGCGTGGGAGCATATAGCAAGCTGGAGCGGGATGAAACGGAAGTAAGCCATGAAAGGCTTCAGCAGATTGCCAAAGTATTTGATTTAAGCGTGCCGGATATCCTGTCTTTTGATGAAAAAATGGTTTTCAATTTCATCAATAGCCAGAATCCGAGTGGAGGAAACAATCAGCCTGTTTATAACTATTATATTTCGGATAATGAAAAAAAGCTTTATGAAGATAAAGTCAGATTGCTGGAAGAGAATATCCGGCTGAAGGAGGAGAAGATAGAAAGTCTGCAGGAAGAAATTAAACGCCTCCGGTCATCCGGGAAAGCGTAGCATAGGAAAAAAGAAAAGGGACAGGAGGAGTCTTGTCCCTTTTCTTTTCTTCGTATTTTTCGTTTGGCATGTTTTCAATTCATGTTTGGGTAGTTGATTTTGCCTCAGCTGGTCATAAGGCACAGTAATGATAGTGGGCGCTGAATACTAAAAAATAATGGAAGGTTTTTGATTATTTGTTATTTAATGATAGCATAGCTTTTGCAACACCTGCTGTACTATCATCATATTGTTCGTGTCCGTATCCGTGCCTTTCATTTAGCTTATAAAAATCCCGATATAAATCAAATGGATTTTGTGATTCCCCTATCCATTTTATAATGACCTCTAAAATTTCATTCATCACAGGTTGATAGGTCATTCTTCCATCAGACTTTCTGATTCCGTTATTGTCGGACTTTTTTTTCCCTAAGTTTAAAAAAACATTTTTCTCATCATAAATAATATTACGTAATTGTTTATATTCCTTTCCTTTAGGTAGAAAATCCATCAATAGTTTTCTAATTCCGTTATAATATAACTGATATTTTTCCTCGGGATTTTCGAATTCCTTCCCTATAAGTTGCCTTAATTCGTCAAACTCTTCAAGATTACCAGTTTCGGAATTGATAGTTAACTGTTTTCCTGTTTTTTCATTAGCTTTTTGTAAAAGTTCCAGTCTTTCTATATCGGATTGAGAAAGAATCTCTTGTTTTTTTATATCTTTTTTTGCCATAATCTCTTATTTTTAATTTAGTTCTAAGACTGATTTTATTTTTGTACTTGCTTCTTTAATACTTCTTTCGTGCCACGTTATTGGATTCAGTTTGGCCACGGCATTGCTGTAATCTGGAAAAAACTGCTTAAATGCGCCATGATAATTTTTGCCGTAAAGCTCTTTCTGATACCATGTAAAGAAGGAATATACAATAGACGGATGGATTTCGGTTTCATTAGCATATTTTGAAACCAAATAGGGATTATTAATATATCTTTTTATGTATTGAAACTTTTCTTCTGATAAAAAAAAGTTTCTTGCAAAAGTATTTGCTTGGTCTTCTATCAAAAATAGATCATTATCATCGGATAAGTGATAACTACTTTTCTCGATAGTATCAAAATCAAACAATACGTGATTTAATTCGTGTAACAACGTAAACCACAACGTCGGATAGTTTTTATTAAAATCAGTGATCACAATACAGGGCTTACCATTGATAATAAATGTTGCTCCCCGAACTTGTGTTGTTGTTAAATAATTCTGAAAGATTACTGTAACGCCAGCATTATATAAAGCCCTACATACTGTCAAAAGTCCGTTACTTACATCTTGACTATAAGGTTTAATTTTCACAATAAGGGCTTTTAACCCTTCGCGGTTATACTGATTGGGATTATTTATAATTTTAAAGGTTTGATAGGCAGACTTAATCCAGAAATCTTTCATCTTATCGGAATGATTTTTCTTAACTCTGCTATATAAGGGTTCCTCTAATTGTTCTTCAAATTCATTGATTGTAGCATAGCCAAAATAAGCTAAAACCTTATCTACAAGTTCCTCTGTTGAAAACTCTGAATCGAAAAATCCTAATTTTGTCAGAGCTTTGACATCGAAGTTCTTAACAATAAAAGTCGCTTTTCGTGCATTATCGATAGCTAAAATGTTTTCTGAGTTTTGATTTTTCAAAACGACATTTATAAAGCTATTTACTTCAATACCCAAAAACTCTGCTATCTTCACAATGTGAATCAAGTTAGGTTGTTTTGCCGTACCATTAAGAATTTCATCAAAAACGTCTTTATCAATATTTAGAAGTTTTAAAGCCTTAGTCCTACTTAAATTATATTCAAATAGCTTTTGGTCAAAAACAGCCTTAATATTGTAATTAGTATCAGAAAATATCGAATTTAATAGATTTTCAATATTCATGTTTTAAAAACTAAGGGAACTTTCCCTCACAAAAATACAAAAAAATCAAAAAAATAAAATAAATGAGGGAAAATACCCTTTAAAATTCAAATAGTGCAGCTGTTTTCTGTTACTCGCCGAAAGCGAGTGGCGGTTATTGATGATGCCTCCGGGTGTTGTTTGTTGAAAAACTGACTGTAGGTCAAATAGTTAACAATTATCTGGGCAAACTATAGGGCAGGAAATAGAGATATATACAGTTGGATACTGGTCATAAGACACAGTAACGGCGATAGGCTGGCCGAATACCAATAACAATGGGGCGCTTTAAAAATACCGTCCTACCTTCTTACGGTAGGCATTGAACTCCTCTTCGTATTGCTCCGCCAGAAATTTTTCTTCCTTTAGTACCTGCCGGTGAAATGTTAACGCAGCCACAGCTATATATAGCAGAAGTATCCAGCTGGGATATATCAGAAACTGCCCGATGAGCATAATGGCAAAAGATACGTATACGGGATTTCTGCTAACAGCAAAAGCACCTGTTGTGATTAGTCCTTGTGCGGTGTTTTCGACCAGGCCGACACGAAAGCTTTTTCTGAACGAAATCATTGTCCACAGGAAAAACAGGAGCGCAATCAGGCAGACGGATACGCCGACCCAGGAAAGACCTTTGGATTGAAATAGCTTTTGTCCTTCGATAGTCGGCAGATTGAATGCATTGGCTGTAATGAGGTAAAAGTAGAAGAGCGCGAAAGGGAGAATAAAGAAGTCTTTTTTATCTTTTCTGCCAAACTCCATTGCCGGGATACCCTGTTTCTTTAGATGGCGGGTACGTAGGAGCACCGACAGGATACATAAGGCAAGTGTACTTACTCCGAAATATGCGGGCATAAGCTTGAGTGGTTGTATGAGCTATGGTTTTATTGCATACCGGGAAGGGAATCCCAATGTTTGAGCCGATATTCGCAATTCTTTTATTTGTTCAGCTTACTTACCTGTATGGCGATAAATTTGGGCAAATAGCTGGGCGTACAGTTTTTAGCAACCATTTCATCTTTGTACAGTCCTGTACGTTCTCCGAGTGCAATGCATCTGGAACGATATTTTTCTTCAAAAATTCCGATTTGAGCCGCAGTAAAATTCATTGCCCATTGTACTTCCGGCACTTCCTTTTCAATGCGTGTTTCAATTTTAGAAAGTAATTCTTCGCTGTTTGGAGGTGGTGCCTGCCCGGCCCAGCGTAAGCGAGCCTGATAATACCAGAAAACTCGTCTTTGTAGTGAAGACCGGCTGTTTTCCCAGGTCTCCATTAATGAAATAGTCTTTTTGTCTTTGGAAAGCTGGTTTGCCATTAGCCAATCAGTTAATTGAAGTCTTTCATCTGTATTGTGCTGCTGAATGTCATTGTCTAACCTGTCGATAAGTTCCTGATAAAGAAGTTTTTTATCCATAATCAGAATTGCCAGCTGTCGGGCCAGGTATTGACCCGATGACCAAAGCTCCATAGCCAGTTCGTGGTCTTTTTTAATCTCACCCGCAATTTTTCGTAAGTCGCCAAGCTTGGTAGCCTTGTCGCTTATTTGTGCCAGTATATTTTTTGCCCTCGAGGATAACTCCATAATTGTCTTAACTTTATAAAGCTCTGGTATATTTTGCTTATCTTGTTCTGCAACACCACAAAAGTAAACAAATCCCTTAACTGTTTTGTTGCTGCGCCCGCTTTGCGTGAGCAACAAGCTCCGGATAAAATCCTTACAAAGCTGACTTCCTGAATTCCGAAGAGGAAATTTCCGTATGTTTTCTGAAATACGTTACAAAGTAAGAAGGTTCCTGTATCATTTGTGAGGGTGTTTTATTCAACAGCTGACTGGTAAGGCCTGACTGTATGGGCTATTTTTTAATCATCGAAAAAACATAAAACATTTCCGTTGCTATCTGCAAGCTTCTTTCTGCATATACCTGTGTCTGCTCCGGTGTATTATCTGAAATTTTGGGGTCTTCAAATGGCACGGGAATTCTCTTTTCTGCACCTCTGATAAAAGGACATCCGTTGTCAGCCTGCGAGCAGGTCATAACGGCTGCGAACGCAGATACCGGATTGAAAGGGCTGTCGTATTTTTTAGAAAAGCCAATAACAGGCAGTGCATTATCACTGTATTTTATGGCATATACAGGATTGGTATGGTCTGCAATTTTGAAAATACGGAAACCCTGACTGGTTAATGTTTCTGCTACCTGGGGGAATAGTGCTGTTGCTTCCGTACCGCCTGAATAGCAATGTACATCCGGAATAGCAAAGTGAGCTGCTGCTGTCTGTGCCCAAACCTGCGATAAATGGCTTCTGCGCGAATTATGTGTACAAATGAAATGGATATTTATTTCCTGTCCATTGTTTATTTTCTGCTGTACAAAGCTTATCAGAGACTGTAATGCGGGCTTGCGTTCTTCTCTTGTTTTTTGCTGCTTTAGCTGTTCTATGGTTTTTGATAGCGCTGTATACATAGTATGATAATTACTTTTTGCGGAAACTGCAAAACACAAAATTTTGAACAGTACCTGAAGGCGTATGATGATCAGCAGTGATGCATTCTGCTTTTTCGAAATGCTTGCTAAACTGGCGGGTCATTGTACTTCCGGAATACTGCTTTATTTCGATACCACTACATTTTTTAGGGCCTTGCTCTGAAAAAGTACCAATAACAGCTATGCCATTATCAGTAATAGCTGTAGCGGCAGCCTGAATATAGCTTTCAATGTCTGATGCTTCAGTAAGGAAATGAAATGCTGCCCTGTCGTGCCAAAAATCGTATTGTTCAGTCGGTTGAAAATCCGACGCATCTGCAACGATCCATTTTACCTTCAGGGCATCGCTACCCAACCTTGATTTTGCCCGTTCTATAGCTGTATCGGAAATATCAAGCACCGTAATATCTTCATATCCTGATTTGAGTAAGTGGTCAGCCAGGAAGCTGTCGCCTCCGCCAATGTCTATGATTTTAGCCGTTTTGGACAGTTCGAATTGATTGACAAAATATAATGAAGTAGCCGGATGAGGCTGATACCAGCTTACTGTGTCCAGAGGCTTGGTTTCGTAAATATTTTCCCAATGGCTCTTGCGATTAAAATTTTCCATTTCGCTCAATTTTATGTTTTTAGCAACAGCCTGAATTGGATGTGCGGCAGGCATTATTCAGGTCTGATAATGTTACTTTTTGTTTTTCCGCAGGAATACCGCAGGCATCATTTGCCAGGCAGGCGGTTTGCCTGTTCTTCAGTACAAAATGATTCCCGTTAAAGTCCAGATCGTATTTGCCAATTGTTTCGCTTTGGTATTCTACTTCTATTTCGGCATCTTCAATACCCAGTTTTTCTTCAGACGATCTGATGATATTTAATAGTTTGTCCGGCTTTAATCTGTGCTCAGAATCGTTGGCATTCCATAACTGGAAATTGACAGCTTTTTCATTTCTGATAGTTCCGCCGCAATCAATAAAATGTTTGGTAACAACACCTATTTCTGTAACGTGAAAGTGCGCCGGTACAAATGTTCCGTTTTCTAATTGAAATTCAACATTATCCAATGCTGGTAAAATTTCTTTGATTGCTGATAGCTTCATTGTTTTTGTATTATTGTTATATAGGAATATTGCGATTGTGTTTTGCAAAAAAAACTCAGCAGCACTTCTGATTGCCAACAGAAGATACAATGCCGGAAAAATATTCTTTGAGAATGATGAAAGTCTTTTCATCAATACAGTAGCAAATAGAGTTACCCTCAACGTTCCCCTTTATAAGTCCGGCATTTTTCAATTCTTTTAAATGTTGTGAGATCGTAGGTTGTGCCAATGGCAGCTCATCTACTATAGCGTTGCATATACAGGTATTTACTTTTAGCAGGTGCTCAATAATGGCAACTCGTGCCGGGTGTCCCAATGCTTTTGCAATTCGCGCAAGCTGATTCTGGTGTTCGGTAAAGCAATCTGTTTTTGTCGCTCCCATTATGAGTATAATTTTAATATTGCAATATTACGATATTGTTTTCAGAAGCACAAAGATTTTTTCGGGTTATCTTTGAAAAGCGGCAGAGAATTATATCTCTCAGGGTTCCGGTTGTTTGCTATTCGTACACTGTTTTCTGTCGTTTCGTTCTGCGGAATGAGGATTATTGATGATGCTCTCAGTCTGTTAGTAGTACCTGCTGACAATTGGCCGGAGGCCACAGGAACAGTGATCACCCGGGCAAGCCGGGCGATCGGGGGAAAGATAAATGATGACAGAAAGATATCCCGGTCAGCACGCTGCCTGATTTTTTTCGATGCTTACAGCGCTTTTGTTGGAGGGTAAGCTGTATTTTCAAGAAATTAACAGAAAGAATAATGACTGGCTCCTATTGTGGAGCCAGTCATTAACTGCATTTCGAAGAGAAAGGAATTATTTTCGTGCGGAAGCCACTTCTTCCATTGGTGTAACAATAGGGAACTGCTGATCAAATTTGTCCATCAGTGAAAATAATTCTTCCAGCTTTTGCTGGCTGCCTGTCACTTTAATAGTACCCTTATTCACTTGTTCTTTGAGGTTAAAATCAGGAGCAGCAAATTTGCCTAATTCTTTTTTGCTTAACGTGATGGTTGCATCCGGATTGTCAATTTTCTTATCAGGAGTATATATCAGAACAGAGTTATCAAGGCTTAGCAGATAATGTTCTTTAGTGTCGGTAATATTCCAGATGGTTTTGATTTTTTTACCTTTTGCTTTCTTGCTATTGAGCGAAATTCCTAAGTAGTCAAAAAACATCTCCGCTGACATAGCGCCAAGCACATCAGAGCTATTAGCAGTAGTCCCTGCTTTCTTGCTCATTCCGTTTCTTAATTCGTAAGCTCCCATAAGGAATTCATTTCTCCAGGTTGCATTTTCAGCCTGATAACCTAATTGTTCCAGCGCATCGGCTGTCAGATTCTTTGCCTCTGTATTGCCTGGGTCGGCAAAAACAACCTGATTCATCACCTGAGCCACCCATCGGTACTCGCCTTTCTTAAAAGATTCGCGGGCCTTCTTGATGATATTGTCTGCTCCGCCCATAAACTCTACGTATTTCCTGGCAGCTTCAGCAGGCGGCAGTTCATAAAGTGTAGATGGATTGGAATTGTAAAATCCAAGGTATTTCTGATATATAGCTTTTACATTATGATTGACAGAACCGTAATATCCCCGGTTATACCACTGATGGCTAAGACTGTCGGGCAGTTGGATCATTTCACCGATTTCCACCATTGTATAGCCTTTGTTCATAAGATTAAGGGTCTGATCGTGCAGGTACTTAAACATATCTCTCTGGTTTGAAAGAAAAGTTAAAATGTTCTTGTTTCCCCATTTAGGCCAGTGATGCTGAGCAAATACCACTTCCGTTTTATCTCCGAATCTTTCTATTGTTTCATTCAGGTACTTCCACCATGCCTTAGCATCTCTTACTTCCGCACCTCTTAAAGTATATATATTATGCAGCGTATGTGTAGCATCTTCTGCTGTACACAGCGCTTTCTCTTTAGGAAAATACATTAGCATTTCAGCAGGTGCTTCTGTATGAGGAGCCATTAGGAATTCAATTTCCACCCCGTCAATTACTTTTTTCTCTCCTGTCGACTTTATAATCATCGTTGGCTTAATAAGAGTTGTCGTTCCTATGGAAGTGGTTTTTCCAAGGCCGCCATCTACCTGTCCTGTTTCACTTTTAGGTAATAATGTCCCATACATATATACAGCTCTTCTGCTCATGGCATTTCCTGCATATACATTTTCGCTCACGGCATGCTCCAGAAATCCTTCGGGCGCTAGTATTTGTGTTTTTCCTGAATTGACGTCTTCCTGCGTTGTTACTCCTTTGACACCTCCAAAATGGTCAACATGGCTATGGCTATATATAACTGCTTTCACAGGTTTTTTACCTCTGTGCTTGTAGTATAAGTCTAATCCGGCCCTGGAGCACTCTGTTGAAATTAAAGGATCGATAATGACAATTCCAGAATTGCCCTCAATGATTGTCATGTTGGAAAGGTCAAACCCTCTGATCTGATATATTTTATCGGTTACTTTAAACAAGCCGTTATAGAGGTTTAACTGTGACTGTCTCCACAAGCTTGGATTTACAGTGGCAGGGCTGGCAGAATCTTTTAGAAAGTCATAATCTTTTAAGTTCCAGATGACATTTCCTTTTTCATCTTTTATAACCTGCTCAGGCAATGAATCTATAAATCCTCTTTTTGCATCCTGAAAGTCCTCTTTGTTATTAAATGGCAGTTCGCTTTTTACCTTATTATTAAGATCTTTAGTAAAAGACTCTGCTTCCTTGGAGGGTTCCCCTGAATTATTGCCAACATAAGAATATACACCTGCGCTGCCTGCTATAATTAAGGCTAAAGGCAAATACCATTTGTAGTTTTTCATAATAGTTAATGAATAAAAATTCCACGCTTTTATATACTGTTTATCAATAAGACCAATTGAAGATTCATGCGGAGATAGTTTGCTATTCCGGTTAGTTCACACTTCTAACTTTTGGATATTTCAATTGTTTGCGCCGGGTATTGCCCGGTTGTTTGCCATTGGCGCCGTGTTTCTCGTTGCTCCGCTCTGCGTAACGTAATGCGGGTTATTGATGATGTCCTCAGTCTGTTAGTAGTACCTGCTGACAATTGGCCGGAGGCCGCAGGAATAGTGATCAGATCACCCGGGCAAGCCGGGCGATCGAGAGGGGATAGACAATATAAGACAGGGTATTTTCAGGATAAGGTCCTCCAATATGCTTATCAGTTTTGGCAATTGGGGGAGGATAAATTTTTCAGGTTTTGTACTCTTATGGTTTGATAATTTTCAATTTTATATTGAAAATTGCAGTTTCTATAACACTTGGTAATTGAAACGGCTAAGCTTTCATTATTAACAAGATCACAGACAATTCTCATGCCTTTGAATGGCTTGTTATTCTTGGGTGCTTTAGTCATAGCTCGATTCGTAGGATGACACAATTTATTTATATATGAACAGAAAAGTCAGATTCATAGATAAAACAAATTCGCCTTTTTTTGCTACAGTCAGATATAGAGTAGATTCTTATTTTAGAGAAAATAATATTTCTCCCAAGGCAAACCTGTTAATGTATTTAAAATCAATTTTTTACTTAGGTGGTTTTTTTACATTTTACGGGTTGATTCTATCAAACCAATTCGCTCCGCTTACCATGCTGTTTTTAACCATTGGCCTTGGTATGTTCGCAGCTTTTATAGGATTTAATATTTGCCACGATGCTATTCATGGGGCATTTTCTTCCAATGCGACAACAAACAAATGGTTAGGACACTTGTTCAATTTATTAGGAGCCAATGCCTATATATGGAGTATTACCCATAATGTAGTACATCATACATATACCAATATCCCAGGCCATGATGAGGATATTGACGTGGCACCTGGTTTAATCAGGCTGTCACCAGAAGCGAAAATGGCTAAAATTCAAAGGTATCAGCATTATTATGCGTTCTTGTTGTATGGATTGGCAAGCTTATCCTAGGTTTTCAGAAAGGACTATAAAAAATTCTTTCAGAAAAAAATAGGGAAGAGTTTTGTGAATAATCACCCTAAAAAAGAGTTGTTTAATTTGTTCTTTTTTAAGGCAATCTATTATACAATGTTTATTGTATTGCCATTGTCAGTACTGGATATAACCGTATGGCAATTTATTACAGGCTTTGTCGTAATGCATTTTGCAGAGGGACTGGTTTTAGGTTTGGTGTTTCAATTGGCTCATGTGGTAGAAGGAACTGAATTTCCAATAGCAAATGAAGAGGGGAACATCGAGGAAGCCTGGGCGGTACATCAAATGAAAACCACCGCTAATTTTGCAAGAAAGAGTTTTTGGGCTACATGGTTTTGTGGAGGTTTGAATATGCAGGTGGAGCATCATTTATTTCCCAGAATTTGCCATATTTATTATCCTCGGATTTCTGAAATCGTTAAGAAAACGGCAGAAGAATTTGGGGTTCCATATATTGAAAATAGAACTTTCCTCAGTGCATTAAAGTCTCATTATCGAATGCTTAGGAAATTTGGTATTGAGGCGCAGAAGGAAACTAAAAATACAACGTTGTTATTGACCAGCGTTGGTGAAAATATCGAAGATTTAGTTGAAAGATAAGGTATAACAACACAAGCTATCCAATCTGGATAGCTTGTGTTGTTTATAGTAGTAAATCTGAAATAAAGATATAACGGAATAAACAGCAAGCCGATTTGCTGGCTTTAATCGGATAATAGCCATTTGATCAAGTATTTTCATTGCAAAAAATCCGGAGTCAAATTCAAGCCATCTCACGGAGGTGTCAGGTCCTGAAGGGAACTTATGATGATTGTTATGATAGGCTTCACCCCAAAGTATTAAATCCACAGGAATAATATTTTTCGAAGTATTATTCGCTTTAAAATTTACATATCCATAAATAGGTGCCCACCAATTTACTAATGCGCCCTGAATGGAATCCATGCCAGAATGGATAGGCAATAATAGATACATCCACCATGCTGTAGCCAGGTAATAATACAATAAAGCATATATACCAAACCACGCAAATCTTGAAATCCAATTATGTGCCAGCCCTCGGATAGCAGCAGGTACTGTAAACAGTCCAGTTACGGTAAGTGGTGAAGGTTGTTTGAAGAATTATAAAATAATACCCAAAAGGTTACATTTAAGTTTAAAAAAGGTATTTAATTTTAGGGGGTAATTAAAAGAGATTCAAACGAATTGTATGTGTCATGAGAATTATATTATTTTTATTTATCCTCTTAACGGCAATTTTTGCACAGGCTCAGACAAAGGAATGGGAACAGGTAAGGAATGCTCCGGACACCTGTAGAATTAGTCCGTCGGTACAGGTAATCAGTACTGACGGTGCGCTGTTTCTGTATCAGCAGGATGCCGGTGTTACGTTTGTAAGTAAATCTGAAGATGGTCTCCATTTTACATCAATGGGTACACTTGATGCTTCTTTGGGTTCTGCCCTGCCAATGTTTTCATATAGAAATGAAATCTATTTGCGTACATCGGACCGGCCTGCCGGTTATCTTAAAAGTACTGATGGAATACACTTCCAAACGTTCTTGCCTAAGGACAAATACAACAATTATCTCAATCCCGTTGCATTTGGCATAGTCAGGGATACCTTATACGCATATTGTGCCTTTTTTCAGAAAGGCGATGATACATGGCGTGATAGCCTTTATTTTGCAGATGAAAATAATAACTGGACAGCCACATATGGTAAAACTTTTACCGAGCATTATAGTGTTATCTGTATGCAGGAGCAGCTTGTCTTAAATGCTTCCGCAGGTTATCTTGATTTTTATTCGCTTCAGAAAGCTCCGCGTATTGTGCCTAAAACCGAAGTTAGCTTTAACCCTCAGAGCTGGAGCGCAGGCAAATACATTGTGTCGTATGATAGCAATCACAATCTTAATGGTAAACCTGCCATATTGCTTACTGATCTTAAAGCGCAGACTACTTCCCCTTTACCACTTCCGCAGAGCAATCTTGCAGCCAATGAGTTCAGTCTTCTGGTAATGCCTGATTCCAGTCTGATTCTGAAAAACCGGAATCAGGTAATCATATCGGGTACACGTATTTCGTATGTTTTTATATATCGTACGCACGACTGGGGCAACAGATGGACAGTCATCGACAGCTTTCCTCAAGACTGGAGAAATAAGGAATATCTTTCATTTTATACGTATAAAAATGACTGGTATATCACCAGTACACTTCTGCCTTATCACCGATCAACAGATAAAGGACAAAGCTGGGAGAAGACCATGCTGTATGGTACTCGCTGGAATACAAGCTTCGTTTCAGCAGACGGGAAAATGTTATTGAATGATGAGTACTTTAGCAATGATGACGGTAAAACCTGGGAATCATACGCCGAAGCCTTTCCCCGGCATACAGCTCAGGAAGTTTTCTGGCGGGACAATCAGCTTGGCTGGTTTCTGCAGGAAAACAACGCCTTTTATTACCAGATTAAACCCGGAACAGATACCCCGACATCTGCCGGAAGTAGTAATGGTCATTACTATAAAGAGGCTCAGAAGGTTCACAATGAAATCGTTTATCTGTACCGTGGTGGGTATGCTGATTTTCGGAGCGGTTCGTTTTATAGATTGAACCAGTCCAATAAAACATGGTCATTAATTTCTGATCTTAAAAACGTGTTAAGTGCGAGTCCGGATATGTATCTGCTGTGCGACGGACAAAATCTATATTATTATGATATAGAAAACAGATATATTAACGGTGTATTCACTTCCTCTGACAACGGGCAAAGCTGGACGCTTTTGACAATGCCCGAACTGCTCGTTACAAATAAGCATCCTGTCTACAGTTTTTATGATGATAAAAATAATCATTTGTATATGGGTATTCGTGAATCCAATGGCACGAATGCGGACAATTCATCTATTGATACGTTGCGTATCTTCAGGATAACGCCTAGCGGATTTGTTCCGGTAGCTGCGAATGGATTTGCCAAGCAGCCATTAAGGCAAAACAGTGAACACCCGGCTTTCCATAATCTGATTTCCTTTCCTTCATCAGGTACAATGTATTCCTGGAGTCAGGATTCAAAGAAAACAATACTCATGCTCTTTAAGTCGGCAGATATGGGAGAGAACTGGGAACAGGTCGATACTGATCAGATTGTAGGTACAGTGCTTAATATCGGAGAAGACTTAAACGGACTTCTTTATATTGCTACCAGCCATGGCTTATTCCGTGAAAAAAAAGAAGATGTGACGACCCATGTAAAAGATATAAGCAATATGGATTCCTATAAGCTGGTAGTTTATCCAAATCCCGCATTTGGTTCTGTAACTGTATCAGGTGGGGACAGGAACGAAAATATGCAGGTTGTTGATTTGTATGGACATGTGCTGATTCATACTGTTGTTTCAGAAAATGAATCTCATTTAAATATCAGTTCATTATCACCCGGAATATACATTATAAAGACAGGAACTTTATCAGAGAAGCTTATCGTGCACTAGTCGGCAAGATCAATAATATAATCAGCACATTATCATTTGACCGAAAGGGACAAATTGCATAGGCAGGATGTAAAATGCTTATGGTTCCATCCCCTGATGGACGAGGGGCGATGATGATTACCGAATCTGGGAAGTGTGCGAACTGTTTCAACTCTATAGGTTCGATGTATGTACCTTTATACACAGTCATTAGATAGCAGAATGGAGAATAGAAAGGCTGGCAGAAACCTATTGGGAAGATGTGAGAGATGCTATGTCTTTTGGGAACAAATAATATCGTAAGTCCAAAAGAGTGAGTAATAGCAGCATTTCTATAGTACGTAATGAAGATAATTGGATATATTTATGAATAACAGGTTTAAAAATAGATGTTTGTGTAGGGTGATTTGAAATTTTGTTATCTTGAAGCTAAAAGGTTATTGTGTATATTTGAGAGTTAGTGGCAACCTTAACAGACGACCAACAATATGGAAGAAAAACGACCAATTGACAGAAAAAGAGAATCAGGCGGACACGCAGACATAGGTTCAGAAGAAGATGGAGCTATTGTCGAAATGAAAAATATTGGTGGACGACTATTAATTATTAAAGAAAGGTCAATCTATGAAATGGTTATGGCAGACGATATTGACCCTGAAAGAACCAATATAAATCTTCCTACAACAATTCATAAACTTATCATAGACAAATCAAGGAAATTAAACTTAAAGCAAAACACCTATATAGTGGACTTTCTGGAATTCATCGGCCACGAATTTTAAAGCCAATTGCAAAATTTAAAATTGAACTTCCAGGCGAAAATAGGACTTCAACTTTCTCTCTTATAGACGAAATAGAGGTTCCAGCAGGACAAGCGTTTAAATTCCAAGTTCAGTTGTTTGAACAATGGAATGATGAAATTTTTCCAATTGACGGACGAAAAGTTTTATACTTCACATTTGGTTTCAACAACAAATTATCGCTTAACGCTCCAAAAATATTTCTTAACTGCAAAAGTGAAAATGAAAAAATGAAACTTATAATACTCTCATAAATTATGGAAACAAAAAAGACACGTATTAAAATTCCAAAAGAAAATAAAGTGAGAGCAGAACTTCAAAAAGAAATAAGTTCTGTTTGCCCATTCTGCGACAACACAGAAGTTGGACATTTTGAAGTTCACCATATTGATGAAAATCCCTCAAATAATTTCACAAACAATTTAATTCTGCTTTGCCCAATATGTCATTCTAAAATAACAAAGGGTGACATAAGCCAAATTGATGTTTTTAAAAAGAAAATAGACCTTTTACAAAATCCATCAATCAACAAACCAACTGCTAATAAAACAGTAAGTTTTAACAGTAAAGTTGACAATGCAATTGTTGGCGACAACAATAATATCTCAATCAAGCAGACAAAAAAAACAGTTAAACAAAAGTATCCCGAAGGCTGTATTGGCTTCGACACAATAAAAGCAAATTACATTGGGCACTTAATTAAGCGTTTCAACGAATATAAAGAATATGAAGTTGGTAAATCTGCTATGAACTATGCAGCATTCGCCTCACACTTAAAGAAGGAGTATAAAATTGGACCGACAAGAACATTGTATAATCTGCACATAGACAAATTTGATGAACTTTCAAGTTACATTCAATCACGGATTGACAATACAAAACTCGCAAAACAAAAAGGACGCGGACATAAAAACTACTCGACATTTGACGAATATGCAAAAGGACAACAATAGAAGGGCAGCACATAACAGGCGTTTGGTAAAAGTGGCGGTTCAGTGCTCCGTAGACAGTTTTGTGGTAAATCAAAGTTTGGTTCTCCGCATCAATATTTGTGCTTCAAATCGCCACCTTCGCCAAGCGCCAAACCGTTAGCTGTAAGCTTAAATAACCAAAGTACAAAAGAAATGTCGATAAAAATAAAGCAAGCACTAACTGAATCTCTAATTAAAATTGAAAAGAAAGAGTTTGACGAAAAAACAATTCGGACTTTACTAATAGTTTCAAGAGAATATCTAAGATATGACGGATTAGTAAAAGAATTGGCTCATTTTATTGCTCACCCAAAAAGAAATAAAGGAATTTTTCACAAAAAAGTTAACTCAAGATATGCCAAGTTTAAATTGATAGAAGAACAAGTCCTAAAAAAAATACCCGCATTAAAAACGGAAGAAGAATTAAGTGATTTTATGTTAGGAGGTATTGATTTAGAAAAAATTGAATCAAAACTATTCGACATACTATATTTTGACGGACTTGACGATTTGCCTGAAAGTCATTTAATAAAATATACTGGATTTACTAAAGCAGAAGCAGAGAAAATCCTTAAAGAAAATTATATAAAAAGGGAAGGATTTTATTACTTAAAGACTTTGAAAACTAAAAAAATGATTTCGCTTCTTCAGAAATTACCAAACATTAGTGAAGACAAAGAAGTTCAAGATTCTATTTTACAAGGTCAAGAATTAATCCAAAAAATTAATACAAGTATTGATTCATTACAAAAAGTTATTAGAGGAGCTATTTATTTTCATTCTGTTTTTGAGGCAGACTCTTTAAATAGTGACTTTGAAAGTAACTTTAAAAGAATATTTGAGGATTTTAATATTGATTCAAAATATACTAATATAATAAGAGATAATATCCAAGAAATATTAATTTGTCTAATGACATTAATTCACGACTCAATTTTTGAGTTTTACGATAAAAATACGGCACGAGTATATTTATGTGCCTATGATGAATATCGTGAAAATAAATCAACGACACAGAAAGAAGTATTATATGAAAATGGTGTTTTAGCTTTATATACGAACTATAAATTCAAAGATAAATCAAATTCATTTCCATTATTCGTTTCTAATATAAAACTGAAAAATTATATCGACCGTGAAAGTTTTATGAAAGAAAATATTGAAAGTTCAATAACAGAAATTCCTTGGATAAGTGCAGAACGAGATAATAATATACTAAAATTAAAAACCTACAGCTAACAGCCGTTTTGCAAAAACGGGGCTTTCGTACTTCTATGAAAGTGAAGTGCTAAATTCAAGCTTTGTGCTAAAAATCCCCGCCTTCGGCAATACTCAAAACGATGCGACAAAAGCCGAGCGCCTTTCGCTCAGTATACGAAGTCCCGAAGGGCTTCGTACATCTGACGGTTTTGCAAAAGGCAAAATCCTTCGCAAAGCCACCGGGCATTATTTGCTATAAATAAACGACACCTATGACAGAAGACAAACGAAAGGAAATAAGAGAAATACTTGGACGAGCGAAATGGTTACTACTAATTGGTGGACTTGTAATTTTAGTAATGCCTTTCATTTTGACAGGACAGTATTTCAACGAACGTTTCAACTTTAGTGAGACAGGACAAATTGGAGATACAATTGGTGGTATAACAGCACCATTTATGAATTTAATTGGTGCATTTCTTGTTTTTTATGCACTTCAAGCTCAAGTAAAAGCAAACGAGCTAATCCAAGACCAAATTGATAAGGATAATGAAGAAAAAGAATGTGAAAATGAGGGACAAAACCTAAATCAATTATACTCTTATTTGACAGATAGCACAAACAGTTTTCATTTTAAGACTTTACCAATTGAGCAATTAAAGAATATTGACGAAATTGACACTGAGACTGAATGCAAAGGCGGTGAAGCATTCTATCGTTTATTCTCTCAAATTCGGTGTCATTACCACGGTACACAGGACGAATTGCATAGCCAACAAGCAGTATCTGAACTATTGAGTATTCTCAAAATAATGGACTTACTTCTCGACAAACTGAAAATTACTAAAAGTAAAAACAAAGACATATTAATTACATTGGTTCGACACTTGTTTGACTACAAAATTGTAACAAGAATACGTGACGAAGAAGATAACGAATTAGACTTAGAGTTTTGTGATGTTTGTGAATGCAACCACGGACTTCCAGACGAACTGAAAAATCTAATACTTGAAATAAGACGGAAACTGAAATAATGGAAAGAATTACAACACATAACATTGTACTGGTAATAGGCAGGCTGAACGGCTTCGATTGGACATTTGTGTCCTGATTTAATCAGGATTCTTAGATTGAACTTTAGTACTAAAAATCCACCTCATCCTTAGCGGATAAAGCGGAGTGTGAAAATCTATACAAAAATATAAGTTATATTGAGTTATAAAGTATATGTATTTCAATAATCGATGTAGCAAGAATTAAAGGCAACACAAGATGGAGCCTCACATATTCTTTACCCTTGAAATTCCACTTTTCAAGGATATTGCCCAGAATTTTTGATATTTTACTCATATTAAAGCTTGCATAAACTAGATTGCAACCAATCAATAAATAAAAGGCAATGTAAGCATACATTGAAATTCCAGTATATTGTACCAATACTTCTAATATCTTTAAGAGGACCAACATAGAGAAAAGAACCCCCATAAGCTTAGGCTGAATATTCTCCATGTAGTATTGAGGAAATTCTTTAATCCTGTTTTTCCAATCTATATTCAAACCACTGAACTATATTTCTCTATACAGCAAAGAGTTTTGATTGAAAATTTCTCTAAGTAGAGTGCCAACGATCATAATTAGCAGTGAGTGAATAACATCTTCAGGTATCATACGATTTTTTTGCGGCAAATAAAGAAAACAACTTGATTGCAAGTTGATTAAATCTATAAAAATGCCTCCTGAGCCGATAAAATAATAGTTGCAATCTTCAAATAATGAGATACTTGTCGGGTATTTAAAAAGAGAATCTATATTTTAGTTGGCAATAATCTTGTTCTATACAAAATAAAAAAAACCTCATCAGAGGGTCCTATTTTCCCTTTTCTTCTCCCTGGCAAAAAGCGTAGGGTTTAGCCGGTCGGTGATTTTTTCGAGTGATCGTCCTGCGACATACCCGGTTACGCCCATTCCCATTAGATTCCAGAGAAATATAAAATAAGGTTATGATGAGCCGGATATAAACAAAAAAAGCCATCCGTATGGATAGCCTGTGTAGCCCGTAGGGGAATCGAACCCCTGTTTCCAGAATGAAAATCTGGCGTCCTAACCCCTAGACGAACGGGCCGGGTTTTGCACTTGGGAAGCGATGATGTATCTTTTTCCCTTTTTGCGCTGCAAAGGTAGCGTTTTTGAAGTCAGGTGCAAATGGTTTTACGGAAAATATTTTCTGTCATAGCGTAGCTTTAGCTAATTGACTGGATTATAGCAGCGTTTTTTAGAATTATTTTCGGGAGCTGCGCATCGCTTTGACTTTTTTGATATCCGGATCTTCGAGCAGCTTCCGGTATTTATCCGTTTCACGGCCATAAAGAGCCATTTTGCCCGCCTGATCGAAGTGGATACCAAAGCCATACTGCTTGGGCAGAGGAGAAGCTCTGAAGCAGGCCTGTCCTTTGGAGAAGAATGTCCGGCGTGCTTCTTCGTATTCGCCGGTGGTCAGGTCATTCCGGTCGGCATGCACCTGAAACAGCACGTCGTCGGAAGTATAGCGATACGGATGCCGGCTTATGAGCTCGTACTGGCGTTCCGCTATGCTTTTGCTGTCTCCTTTGGAAACGGGCTGCTGTCCCTGCATGGCCTTGCAGTCTTCCGACACTTCGATAAAGGTATTGTAGTAATTGGTGGTATGCGTCTTTGCTTTCATAAGGTTTGTATTTTCCCGATGACCGGTTCAAAGTGAGATATCAATATCGTATCGTGCCAGCAGTCCGGGTATACCCTGTAGCGAAAACCGGGCTTTTTTGATCTTGTTTGACTCCGGATGTATGGTATAGTTGAATGCGGTACGAAAATCGGTCTTTTCCAGCAGTGTGCGCTCAAAGACAGCGCCCAGCAGATCACAGTTGTCAAAGACAGACTGGCTGAGGTCGCATTCGACAAAATCACATTCCCGCAACCGGCAGCTTTTGAAGCGGGTTTTGCGTGCCTTGACCTGAAAAAAAGAGGAATGGTCCAGCAGGCACTGTTCAAACGAAAAGGAAAGTCCGAAGGGATTGCAGTTGTCCCAGCGGAGCCCCATAAGCTTGCAGTCTTTGAAGCGGGCATCGCGCAATGACGTATTGTCGAGCCGGGCCAGGCTCAGGTTGCATTCATGAAACAGGCAGTCGGTGAATATAAAGCCGGAAAGATTGCACTGACTGAAATCACAATGCAAAAATTCGCAGTTATCGTATTCTCCCGGCGGAAGAGGGTCCCGGGCAAAGTTCATTTTGTCGAAACGCTGGTCGGCGGTATAGGCTTTTTTCATGGGGGCAGAGATTTCTGGTCCGGCTAAGCTACAAAAAGGAAATGACTGATGAGCGATTTTATTATCAACAGGAAGTTGGACTGCGGAAGGGAGAGTATTGCTGCAAGACAGAAGAATATACGGCAAACTTAATGCATGTATGAATGTTTACAGCAAAGAAAATCATTCGATTCGATGCTGGAACATTTTCCCTTTTATCTGGGGCTGGTTATTCTTATCGTGCTGCTGATCATGCTGGGCAGCAAAATCAGGGTGGCACATCCTGTATTGCTGGTGCTGGCAGGACTGCTGATCAGTTTTATTCCCGGTATTCCTGCTTTGAAAATAGATCCCGAGCTGATTTTTGTCCTATTCCTTCCTCCGTTGCTGTATGAAGCTACCTGGTCTGGTTCATGGAAAGAGTTCTGGCACTGGAGGAGGATCATAGGGAGCTTTGCCTTTGTCGTGGTTTTTCTGACAGCCGTATCGGTTGCCCTGATAGCGAACTGGTTTATACCCGGTTTTTCACTTGCCCTGGGCTTTTTGCTGGGAGGAATTGTTTCGCCACCCGATGCGGTAAGCGCAGGCGCTATCTTAAAATTTGTACAGGTGCCTAAAAGAATATCCTCCATCTTGGAGGGTGAAAGTCTGCTCAATGATGCTTCTTCCCTTATTATTTTCCGTTTTGCGCTGATTGCTGTTGCCACCGGACAATTTGTATGGTATCAGGCGGCATTGAGCTTTGTCTGGATGGTGATCGGAGGGGTCGGTATCGGGCTTCTGGTCGGACTCCTTTTCCTGAAAGCGCACAAATGGCTTCCGACCGATGTCAATATAGATATCATCCTTACGCTGGTCACGCCATTTGTCATGTATATCATAGCGGAGCAATTGAGTGCTTCCGGTGTGCTGGCAGTGGTTGGCGGCGGACTTTTTTTGTCTTATCACAGACATCGTTTCCTGAGCAGCTCTTCACGGCTGAGCGGTCATAGTTTCTGGCAGAGCTTTGTATTCCTGCTCAATGGGCTGGTATTTATGATGATCGGGCTGGACATGCCCGAAATCGTCTCGGGGCTGAAAAAGGAAGGCATTGGCTTGTATCAGGCGATGGGCTATGGCTTGTTAATTACGCTGGTTTTAATTCTGGGCAGGCTGCTTGCTGCCTACGGAGCGGTATTTGTGACAAAGATAGCAAGCCATTTTATTACCGTGGCGGATGAGGATCCTGGTATGAAAGCCTCGCTTATAATCGGCTGGTCAGGTATGCGTGGTGTGGTCTCTCTGGCCGCAGCATTGTCTGTACCGGTCACACTTGCCGGCGGAGCGGATTTTCCTCATCGCAACCTGATCCTGTTCATCACTTTTACAGTGATTCTGATCACACTGGTTTTGCAGGGACTGACACTTCCCGTTATTATCAGAAAAGTAAAGCTGCCTGATTTCAACGATCATATGCCGGAAGAAGAAGCGGATAAAATACTACGTGAAGAGCTGGCCAGAGAATCGCTGCGCTATGTGGAAAAACAGTACAGCACAGAGCTGGAAGACAATGTGCATTTGCAAAAGCTGGTCAGCCGGTGGCGAAATCAGCTGGAATCGGACGAAAAAGCTATTGATCCCGAAAATATTAAATCGATCTACAGAGACGTTCTTGACAGGCAGCGGAAATTGCTGTTGCACAACAAAAGGCAGCAGCGTATCGATGAGGAAATTATCAGAAGATATCTTCGTCAGATCGATCTGGAAGAAGAAAAAATAAAACACGGCTAAATGGATTTATTTAAAAAATTCGGTCAGGTGCCTGATGCGAAGCGGAAAGCCGCTTATAAGAGGCTTGCCAATTACAAAAACGGAAAGTTTCAGAATGAGACTCCGACACAGACGCTGGTAAAAGGAGGGAGCATATTGAAAATTTTCCGGAGTTTTCTGGATAAGCGTGCCAGCGCCGGACCCGGCAAGCCGGTACCCTCTGTACATACGGATCTGAAAAGCCTGAAACCGGATGAAAATGTACTGATATGGTTTGGGCATAGTTCCTATTTTATTCAGGCAGATGGACGGAAATTGCTGATTGATCCTGTTTTCAGCGGCAATGCATCGCCTGTAAACGGACTGGTAAAGGTTTTTCCCGGATCCAATCAGTATCAGGCGGATGACATGCCGCCGATAGACGTCTTGCTTATAACGCATGATCACTGGGATCACCTGGATTATCAAACGATACAGAAGCTAAGGCATAAGGTCAGCAAGGTGGTTTGCGGTCTGGGTGTAGGGCAGCATTTTGAGCACTGGGGCTGGGACAGGAATAAGCTGATCGAAAGAAACTGGTACGAAAGCGCGGACCTGGGTGGAGGAATCAGCGTTACCCTTACACCGGCCAGACATTTTTCCGGTCGGCTCCTGAGCAGGAACAGCACCCTCTGGACCTCTTTTGTGCTACAAACACCTTCCTTCAGACTGTTTCTTGGCGGAGACAGTGGCTATGGACCGCATTTTAAAGAAATTGGAGACCGTTTCGGCCCTTTTGATCTGGCTATTCTGGAATGCGGTCAATACAATAAAAAGTGGCCGCTCATTCATTCGCTGCCCGATGAGGTTATCAAAGAGGTGCAGGAATTGAGGGCAAACAGCTTTATGCCGGTACACAATTCGAAATTCAAGCTGGCACCGCATCCCTGGTATGAGCCCTTGCAGCAGGTTACGAGACTTGCGGAAGAAAATAATATAGCTATTGCCACACCCGGAATTGGCGAAAAAGCGGACCTGAACCATATGAACAGGGGCTGGGACAAATGGTGGAAACCGCTTATCTAGTTGAGAGCATACTTCACAGGCTGTGAGATATAATCTTTTACTTTCGAAAGCCTCAGGCACTACTTTTAGAATTTCCGGCGGCTGAGGTGCTCGAAACCTGTGGATTATAATAAGCTCAGCTATTGTTAGCTACACCGGAATCTTTAAGCATCAGGCTTTTAAACTTCTGCTATTTGGATTGCAGGCACTGAAAGGAAGGGTTATGATTCAGGTCACGCAGAATGGCTATGGCAAGCAGATGCTGGAAACAGGGGATATAGCGAGGGTTGCTGAAGCTGAATAATATTATAGAGTGGGTGATCAGCCAATAAATTATTTTTTTTGAGGGAGTTTGCAAAGTAAAGATTGTTACATCTGAATGGCTTTTTTAATAAATGTGCTGTATTTTCCGGTCATAAAGTGAACTATAATTTCAGGTAAGGCAGGGATGTTCCTGTGTCAATTACGTATATGACTGGCTTTTCAGATAATATCCGGTTTAAATATAGATGGCGTAACTATCAGCAGCGGGTTCTGAATGAGCTGGAGGAGTATATGGCTGACCGCCATTTGCATATTATCGCTCCCCCGGGCTCGGGCAAAACAGTTTTGGGACTTGAAGTGGCTCGCCGGCTGGGTAAGCCTGTCCTTATTCTTGCACCCACCATTGCAATCCGTAATCAATGGATAGAACGGTTTTGTGCGCTCTTTGTGCAATCATCGTCTGTACCGGACTGGATTTCTACTGATATACGTCAGCCGGCTTTTATGACGGTTGTAACATATCAGGGACTTTATGCGGCATGTAACAACAGGGATCAGAGCGAGGAGGAGGAACCGGAAGAGGAAGAGACGGAGATTGTGGAAAAAGTCGAAAAGGAAAGAAGCAGAAATACAAATCTTGACGTGATCGTGAAAGGATTGCAGGCCAGGTATGTCGAGACGATTGTGGCAGATGAAGCGCATCATCTGAAAAATGAATGGTGGCAAACACTGATCAGAGTCAAGGAAAAAATGAATCCGGCGATAATTGCTCTGACAGCGACTCCGCCTTATGATGTGAGTGCGGCTGAATGGCAGCGCTATTCAGAGCTGAATGGCCCGGTTGACACGGAAATTGCTGTTCCGGAACTGGTAGCAGAAGGAGATTTGTGTCCACATCAGGACTATATCTGGTTTTCAAGTCCTACGGATGGTGAAAATCAGCGTATTGTTGATTTCAGAGAGCGTAGTGAAAAACTTTTCCGGGAGATTGCGAAGGATGCTAAGCTGGCTGAAGCGATACGCCGGCATCCTGTCTGGCAGCATCCGGATAATCATCTGGATTGGATATACAGCAATCTTAAATATTATTCGGCCTGTCTTATATTTCTTCACTCCGGAGGTGAAAAAATTCCCCGGCAGCATCTTGCGGTTATTGATGAAAATAATGTTCAGATTCCTGCTTTTGATTACTTCTGGGCAGAGGTGCTGCTGGATTTTTATTTATACAGAGAGAAGCAGTATTTCAAGGCTTTTGAGGAACACAAACTTCAACTGGAAAATCGTCTTAAGCGTAGCGGAGTTCTCGAAAGAAGACAGTTGAGCTTTGGACATAACAGGCGAATATCCGGTTTGCTGACTTCCAGTATCGGCAAGCTTGAGAGTATTGCAGAGATTGTTGCGCTTGAGCATAAGGCTCTTGGCAAACAACTGAGAATGCTTATTCTTGCGGATTATGTCCGAAAGGAATACTTTACGGAAAATACGGAGAATAATGCTTCGCTGGAGAAACTGGGAGTTGTACCGGTTTTTGAAAAACTGCGGAGGGAATATGGTAGCGGTATCAAACTCGCAATACTTAGCGGCTCCCTGATTATTATTCCCCGGTCGGCGCATTCACTTCTGGCTGCTACGTATAAGCAAGAAAAGAAGACATCTTTTACAATAAAGGAAGTGGCATATGATCCGGATTATGTTCAGATTATAACTTCCGGAAAGATCGGGCATGACATGGTGCATTATGTTACTCAGGTATTTCAGTCGGGGGAGATTGATGTGCTGATAGGCACGCGTTCTCTTCTTGGAGAAGGCTGGGATGCACCGGCTGTCAACTCTCTTATTCTGGCAAGTTTTGTGGGGTCTTTCGTTTTATCCAATCAAATGAGGGGGCGGGCGATCAGATCCCAGAACGGGAATCCTGAAAAGACAGCCAATATCTGGCATCTGGTCTGTATCGATCCGTCTGATTCCAACGGCGGTGATGATCTTGCTCTGCTTAGACGACGTTTCAGAAGCTTTGTAGGAATTTCCAATGGAAAGCACACCGGGATTGAAAACGGTATAGGTCGCCTGAATCTTTCGGAGAATCTGCGGGACAGAAAGGTACAGGAAAAACAGAACGGGGATACCCGGGTGCTGGCGTCTGACAGGCATAGGCTCAAGCAGCAATGGCAGGATGCACTGGCTTCAGGGCAAAAACTGGTAGAAGAAATCAGAATCCCGTTTCCTGCCACGAAAAGCTATCGAAAGGAAAAGAAGCTATATCTTCTGAAAACACTGGCCAATCTGTTGGCCACACTTTCTTCGGCATTGATGGCATTTAGTGCTGAACAGCTGGATATTTTGTCGAGGATGCTCAGAAAAGGCTATTCTCCGGAGGAGTTGTACAGGGGTATGATGATTATGGGCTGCGCGGGCATTCTTATTTTTGGCAGGCTGTCCTGGCGTGCGCTGCGGCTTTATGTGGGGTACAGGGATATTGCTAAAGATCTTCATCAAATGGGAGAGGCGCTCTTGCACTCATTGGTAAAGGAAGGAATAATTCGTACTGAATTGTCCGGATTGAAGGTCGAAGCTTCCGTAGATTATTGGGGTGGAGTACTTTGTCATCTTGAAGGTGGTACTACCTTCGAAAAATCCTTGTTTATTAATGCCTTGCAGGAGATGGTTAATCCGATTGATAATCCGAGATATGTGATAATCCGAAGAAGTACCTTACTCAGAGTGTTTGATCAGCGTGATTATCACTCGGTACCTGAGCTTCTGGGGCGTAATAAAAATCAGGCAGAATATTTTTCAGAGCAGTGGAGAGCTTTTGTTGGCAGCTGTGATCTTGTTTTTACCCGTACAAAGGAAGGCCGGCAGCTGCTTCTTCAGGCCAGAATCAGGTCACTTGCCTCACAGCTTGAGGATAATGCAGAGCATGTGAGTATTTGGAAATAATGAAACGAACGGGGAGATTCTGCTGCTGCTTCAGCAGCAGCATTTATTCGTTTCCGCCTTCCTGTACACTTTCATACTCTTCCCGGCTGAGCGTATACTCGTAGCGGCTGTCTTTTTCCTGTTCCGCAATGAGCTCTCCGGTTTTCTGAGCGCCCAGCCGGGCAACAGCCTTTTGCGAGCGCAGGTTGCGGATGCCTGTATGAAAACGGATCTTGTCGACAAAGCGAAAAGCGTAGTCCAGCATCAGCTTTTTCAGCGCCTTGTTATAACGGCCACCCCAGTATTCCGCAGACAGAAATGTATAGCCGATAAAAACGGAGCATTGTTCCCGGTCGTGATGGTAAAAACGCGTGCTGCCAATGGGCTGTCCGGTTGTATTGTCAATAATCAGGAATGCGCTTCCTGAGCGTATGGCTCCCTCAAAAAATACCAGAAAACGCTCCCGCAGGTAACGGTCGCTTTCGGGATGCTGCTCCCAGATACGGGGATCGGATGCTACCGTATAGAGCTTTTCGAAATCATCTGCAGTCAATGGCTGAAGCCGGATCAGCTCATTGGCAAGGCCGGAAGGCTGCCAGTTGATATCCGGAGAGGTATTGGCTGTCTGATGCATGCTAGCTTCTTTTATAAAAGACATAATCTGTAACCAGAGGAGCGAGACCATGCTGCCTGAACTCTGTCGCGATTTGAGCCCGGTGATAGGTCGAATGATTGATAATGTGAAACAGGATATCCCGTGCACTGTTGACATAGCTTTCACCCTGTGTATTGGTATAGCGGATTTCCTTTGTCAGATCAAGAGTATTAAGAATACCAATACTGGTTTCGTAATTTTCCCGGTCAATATCCGCAAAGTGATCCGTCTGCCGGATTTCCCATACACCATAGACCGGTTTTTTACCTTCCAGGCGATGATTCCATACATGATTCGAATTCAGAATATGACTGAACAGCTTTATTGTTTTGTCTGATACGGAATTGCTGTTCAGCGCCTCAGCCAGCTTCTGGTTGAAGTGATGGTTGTATTCAAAAAGCTCTTTGAAGTAATTGATCATAATGGTTGACATATAATAGTGGTGGTTGCTTTAGCATTTTCAGCCGATGTATAGTTCTCCGGTCATATAGGGTACGCACTGACCGCTGATTTCGACTCTGTCTCCCGCCACACGGCATCGGAGATATCCCTGTCGTACGGAAAGCTGCCGGGCAGTAAGGCTTGCTTTGCCGAGCTGCTTTGCCCAGAACGGAGCAAGGGTGGTATGGGCAGAGCCGGTTGCCGGATCTTCATTGACCCCCGCCCCGGGAGCGAAAAAGCGGGAAACAAAGTCCTCCCGGTCACCTCTGGCGGTCACAATAATACCCCGGGCGCTGGTACAGGCGATCTCGGGCAGACGGGGGATAAGCTCACGGATTTGCTGCTCGTTTTCAAAGACAAAGAGATAGTCGGTTTTGCCTTTCCAGATGGCTTGAGGCTGCAGGGAAAAACATTGAAGCAGCTTTTCCGTCGGCTCTGTTTCCTGTATCGTATCGGCGGGAAAGTCGAGTGTCAGAAAATCTTCCTGCTGTCTTACGGTCAGCATACCGCTGTGCGGAGAGTAAAAACGGATACGGTCTTTCGGATAATGCAGATAGTGATACAGCACATAGGCGGCCGCCAGCGTGGCATGACCGCATAGTTCTACCTCGATTGTGGGTGTAAACCAGCGAATCTGGAAATGATCATTCTGCCTGACGAAAAATACGGTTTCAGACAGGTTGTTTTCACCCGCAATCTGCTGCATGGTTTCTGCGGGCAGCCATTCGTCCAGCGGACAGACAGCCGCGGGATTGCCTGCAAATACCTTATCTGCAAAAGCATCTATCTGGTATATCTTGATATGCATGATGTCTGATTAAAAGCTTCCTAAGTTTACCGAATTTTGCCGGCACGCACAATGAAAAAACAATTTCATTTAAGGTATGTTGCGCTCTGCCTTCCTGTTTTGCTTTCGGCAGAAGTAACGGGCAGGGAGTTTTTGTTATATCCCGGGCATGCAGGGTATTTGGCCAGATTGGTTTTTATGAGGGACACCATGCATAAATACCTGTAGAAAATGGGATTTTAGCTGTTTTTCGTTTAAAATTGATCCTGTTTCTTTATTCGCGGAGATTATCTGTGATTACAAAAAAAGAAATTGCTTTTGAGACTTCGTACACAGTTCAGAGCTGACAGACAACAGAAATGCTTAGCCCGATCATAAAAAACCTGAATGAGATTCTTGGCAGAATAGAGACTGCCTGCGCTCACAGCGGAAGAAACCCCTCGGAAGTGAGGCTTCTGCTGGCTACGAAAACCGTCGGTGCGGATACCATCCGGCTTGCTCTGCAATCGGGACAGACACTGATCGGTGAAAACAAGGTGCAGGAAATAAAGTCGAAATATGAAGCGCTGAAAGATGTGTTTCACGAGAAACATTTTATAGGACATCTGCAAAGCAATAAGATCAAAGATCTGCTTGCCTGCGGAGTTTCCTGTATTCAGTCGCTTGACAGAGCAGAACTGGCGCAAAAGCTGCACCAGCGTCTTGGGATGGAAGGAAAGACGATGGATGTCTTTATTCAGGTCAATACCTCCGGAGAAGCCAGCAAGTTTGGTGTGCATCCGGACAGGGCGGTCGAGCTGGCCAGGCAGGTGTCAGAGCTGGATACGCTGAGGGTAAAAGGCCTGATGACTATAGGGCTGTTCAGTGCGGAACAGGAGAAGGTCAGAGCCTGCTTTAAATTGCTCCGATCCGTTCAGCGACAGATTATTGAAGCCCGGATTCCCGATATCTCTGTCCGTGAACTGTCTATGGGTATGAGCAATGATCTGGAAATCGCCGTTGAAGAAGGCGCTACGATTGTTCGTGTAGGTACCGCTGTTTTCGGGCAGCGGATTTATCCCGACAGCTATTACTGGAATGAGGGGAAAGACGGACACGCCTGAGTATATTTCATGGTATGTCCGAGATGTTCCTAACCGGAAACGAGCATCTGCTGGTTGCCTGAGGTCCCCGGTGACTTCGGAAACCTCAGCCTGCGGGAATCAGCACTCCAGTCGTTGAGCTTTCAGCCTTAAACATTAAACTATTCGCTTAAACCATCAGCTCTTCAGCATCTTTATGGCAAAAGTCCCTAATACGGCAATGATAAGAATCATGATCACCCAGAGCCAGATACTGTTTGCAAACAAAGGCTGAGTGGCATTGGCTTCTTCGTCCCGGATCCGCTGCTCTGTGCCCGGTTCGATTACTGTCAGTGAGTCGGGAATACGTTCCGCAAAGTGATTCAGATCATATTGCGGCGCTGAAGCTGCCCGGTTGCCATATATCAGAAAATAGTCAGCCTGCTCCGGAAAACGGGCTACCAGCTCGTAGATATAGCCAGATACATGCACCGAGTCTATTGTCAGCGGCTGATTGTCCTGATTATGAATCTGAATTCTGAGCTTCTGTATAAAGCGGCTGTCCGTGATAAATTCGTTTCGTTTGCCGGATTTGAGTATACCTGATCGCAGCAGGCTGTAGTTGTATTTCCAGCCCTGAGGCGTGAGTACACTGTCTCTCAGGTATTTTATGGTAACCGGTCTGTAGTAGTCAAAAGTGTCTCTGATGCTGATCCGTATGCTGTATACCGGTATAGGTGTGGACAACGAAAGGTCGGTTTCCGTCTGGCGGGCTTCTTTTTTCTCCTGCGTATGCGTGATGCGGGCAGGGTAATGCTGAAACTCTCCTCCGATCATTTCGTGCTGGCGGCTGCTGGCCGAGATCAGCTCCGGCTTTTCCTGACCGGGTACAAGCAGGCGGTAGTACCGGTATCTGGAACGGGGGAAAAGCAAGCGGGTAAACTGAAACTCTGTGGATTCATTCTGAAAGGACAGAATACGGTAATTGTCTATAATACGAAACCACTCCTGTTGATCCTGACTGCCTTCGAGACGTATCTTCCAGTCAAAATTTTTCTGGCGGAAGTCCAGTGTAATCTGATTGACCGGCTCGGAAGACGCGATTTCGAAAGTAAAGTAATAGCCCGTATTATTGTATGACTGGTTGAGCAGGACAAAAGGTACCTCCTTGTCGACGATCTTTTCAGCCGTGGTTCGTATCAGATAAGGGACTTCAAGAGTATCACCTTCTTCATTGATGCCAATGATGCGTATATCGGCCATTCCGGGCGATACCTTGCCAAAAATATCATCCGGGAGCCGCAGCAGGTGCCATTGTTCCGAAACTCCGCCGAGCGCCCTGCTGTAGGTATAATCCTGCATCTGCGCGCTGGCACCGAAACTCCAGGCCAGGATCAGCAGACAACGTAAAAAATCAGAGAGCTTCATCCGAAATGCTGTTTTTGTATTTGTTGTATAAAAAGGAAATAATCAGCAGCAGCACACCCAGCGAAACAAAGACAATGGTTTTGGCAATGGTATCGAGATGTGCAATATCGTAGAAAAACAGCTTGAGCAGGGTAATGCCGAACAATGCCATGGCTCCCAGGCGCAGGTGCCGTTTCTTTTTCCAGATACCCAGCACGATCAGTAGCAGAGCATAAGCGCCCCAGAGTATGCTCAGACCGAGCTTGTAGGACTGTGACGAGTGGGCCAGATCCATCCAGTTGATCAGTTCGCTGCTGGCTATCCAGAGCAGAGAGATATGCAATACGCAGTCGTAAAAAAGCGGAAAATTCTTTATCAGGTTCCGGGGTATATACCGATAGCAGGCATACAGGCCAAGACCGGCAAAAGCCAGAGAAACATAGCGGATGCCGATATAGAACCAGTTGCCGGGAAAATATTCCGGATAGAGTGGCTCCAGCCAGCTGTCGCGCAGCTCGCTCAGCTCATAAAGTCCCTGAGTAAGGAAAACCAGCAGTGTCAGCAAGATCAGCAGGAGACTGAGTTTGCCCAGCAGGTGGTGACGTATCCGGGTATAATTGACCAGTGCCAGCGCTGATACAAAAAACAGGGAATAATTGATGATCCAGACTGCTTTGAAATTGTTCAGCGCATAGTTCATGAAATAGTCCTTGTAGTTGCCGTTCGGATTGTCTGTCTCAATCATTGAAGCGGCATAGAGCTGGTCCCAATAAGAGGCAATTTCTATTCTGAAAGCATAGTACAGCGAGAAAATCAACAGTGCCGGCAGCGAGACATCAATGAATACATTCACCAGCTTCCATTTGAAAGACGGAGTTTCTGCCGGATGTCTGTGCTTGAGATAGTTGATCAGCGCCAGTGAAGCGACAAACAGCAAAGAAGTAAGCAGGTAGATGTTGAACAGGAACGGAATGTTGCTTTCCGGTTGTATGGTATAATAATAGGAATCATACGACGCGGACCAGTCGTGAACCAGACTGAAAAAAGCCAGATAAATCATCGGGTAAGCAAGCTTTTCGTAGACGGCAATTGCTTTGGTTCTTCCAAGCCAGAACAGCAGCGCCGCTTCCCCTGACCAGAGCAGGGTGACCCAGTTGCCGTCCAGCTGTACTGGTATCGCTATCGTGATAAAGACCAGCACCAGCCCGACAATCAGATAAAGCAGGTTTCTGTCAATAGCCTGCCGTTTGTGGATCACCATGGCCAGTGCAAAATGAGGCAGCGCGTTGGCCAGTGTAAACAGCCCAAGCAGTTCTGTCCCGTTTTGCTTTTCCTCAAGCATGTAATAGCCCAGACCATAAAATATAAAAGCGTTGGCCAGCAGCAGCAGAACATCTTCCTTGCCAAGTCTTGTCCGGTGGAGCAGCTGGTAGGAAACAAGCGTGAGATAAAACAGCACGAAAAAGATGCATAGAAAACCAATCCCAATAGCAAAGTCCTCGTTAGGCCGGTAATCGCTCAGCGTCCAGCCTGCCACGATCAGCCAGGTGATGCCAAAGGAAGAATACCAGAGCGGCTTCCAGAGCTTTTTGACGGCTATGGCCAGTATGCCCGCGTTGATCAGCGTCATGTAGCTGAACAGCACGGCAACCTGACCGGAGTCTTTGCTGAGCAGAAAGGGAACCGCGTAGGCGCCCACAAGGCCGATGTGCGCGATGATCTGCCGGTCGTAGTGCAAGGCCGCAAGGACGGTGAAAACAGTAAACAGCATCATCAGCCCGAAGGCCGGAATCTGCGGGATCAGATCATAGAAGCTGTAAGCTGAGTACGTTATGAAATAGAATATGGACATGGAGCCGCTGAGCAGCACAGCGCTGAAATTATGGTATTTCTGTTTCAGCTTTATGGCAAAGCCCAGCAGACCTACACCCGTCAGATACCCGAGTATGATACGGGTGAGGGGATTGATCAGCTGATGCTCGATGCTGTATTTGGCGCCTATAGCCACGCCGATCACAATAATGAGAATACCGATTTTGTTGGCGAGGTTTTCACCGATAAATTTTTCCAGATCCGATTTTGACTTCGGCGGGCGTATGTTTGTAACAGGCGGGGGAGATAGCACTGTACTGACGGAAGGCTTTGCAGATAGTGCCTGAACGGTCTCTTTTACAGGTGCCGGAGGAGTAACGGGAGCTGCCGCCCTGACAGATTCCTGAGGAGCGCTCTTCAGCGCGTAAATCTCCCGGCGCAGATCACTGATTTCTATTGAAAAGTCTTCCTGCTTTTTCTGGAGTATGTGCAGCTTGTCCAGCAATTGCCGGATGTTGTCGTTGTTTTCAGTCATTGGTTTTTCTCAGAGGCCCCGTTATGCCGGTTGACAATGTGGCAAAGGTACGTTAAAAGTAGGTAAAAGTTTTGAAAGGCAGACAGATTTGAGGATAGGAAAAAAGAAAAGCCTGTGAGGATCGGGTGATTGGGTAATGTGTGAATTGAGTGATAGGGAGATTGGTTTTGCTGATCTCTGCTATCGCCCGGATTTCCCGTGTAGTCCTTATGCCGCCGGCCGGCTTTTGATAGCCGGTGAAAACGTCTTGTCAATGCTTGGCACTCCGCAAAGCGGAACGATTGGAAGGAGATAAATATTTAAAACATGTGATTGAGTAATTTTGCGGTTTTTTATATATAATCCGCTGAATTGACTTTTAAGTCACTTTGATTTTATTTTTGAGTGATTTTAATTTAAGTTATTGTTTTTCAGTTGAAAATAGTACACTTTTTTTAGTGTGGAAAACTAAATGTTAATTTTGCGTGAATTTTCTGAACCGGCTTTTTTTATAATTAACTAATGTATTAAAATTGCGGCCGGTATCCGATTTTTATTTACTCCGAGATGAAGCAACTTTTTGTAATCGTATTCTTCAGTATGCTGCCGGCGCTGTCTGCGTTTTCGCAGCAGTTTTATCAGCCTTCGCCCAACTCTGTCGCATTGGGGAGGTTTGTAGATGTACCGGTCAATCTCTATGCGGGGATTCCGGATATCCGCATACCGATCGGGGAGTTTAAAACAAGAAATGCAAGCATTCCCATTGATCTCCGGTATCATGCTTCCGGTGTCAGAGTGGAGGACGTGTCATCCTGGGTGGGCGCCAACTGGTCGCTCAACGCCGGAGGAACCATTACCAGAGTTGTGCGCGGGCTGCCGGATGAATCACCATACGGATTCTGCGGTTCAGCTACCCGGGGAGGAGCTGAGGTGGCGGATTACTACACGGCAACAAACAACGGCAATCCGATCGTAACGTTTAAAGGTAATCCCGTCAATGAGTATTATGAAAAGGTAAGCAAGGAAGAGCTGGATGCGGAGCAGGATATCTTTTACTTCAATGTAAACGGCAGCTCCGGTACATTTTATCTGAACAAGGATGGATATGCGGTGCTGATTCCTTCATCCAATATCCGGATAATACCTGCGATAGGTCCGAGAGGAACCGGCACCTGGGAGATTCAGACCCATGACGGAGTCAGGTATTTGTTTCCCGATACCTCTTACTATACTGAAACCAGTGAAGTTTCCGCTGATCCTTCCGACCGGCCGCCTTATTCGTTTGTTTCTACCTGGCATCTCTCTCAGATTGTGCAGCTCAATACGGTAGAAACCATCCATTTTTCCTATGCTACGGATGCAGAAATCGTAAATGAAACGTTTAGTCAGACCCATTATCATTACGACTATACCGACTCGTATGAAGAGTATGACTACGTAGAGTACAGAACCTACAATGAGCCGCATGAGGGCATGTGGCATGAAAAGCTTGAAGCGGTCAGGCATACGGTCAAAATACTGAATCCCAAACGACTGACTAAAATCGAGTGTGGCAGCTGGCAATATACAGATAAGATCGAGTTTATTCCGGAGAGTACCGCAAGAAAGGATCTGCCCGGAAACTATGCGCTTAAATCCGTCGTTTTTACCGATACATACACCGGCAGGGTATACAAGACCGTGCATCTGGGATACAGATACTATACGGCAGTCAATGATTCGTACAATGCATTTCCGGCCTATCCCGAAAATCACAGGCTTTTCCTGACCAGAGTGCATACCCAAAACGGGGAGGAAGCCACCTCGCCGTATCTGCTCGAATACGATAACTCGGTGCTGCTTCCCAATCGCTTTTACAATTTTGAGCAGGACTACTGGGGGTATTATTCCAAAAATATGGGCTATGCTACCATCCGGGATCAGTCGGGTACTATTATCTCCACTACACAATTCAACAATATCCCGCAGCTGGATGGCCTGACCGGCATGGACCGCAAGGGCAATCCTGCCTATATGGGGGCTCTGGCACTAAAGAAAATTGTATATCCCCGGGGAGCTTCAACTTCCTTTGAGTTTGAAGCCCATACGGCGGGCAATTATGATTTTCCCATTGGCGGGCTGCGGATTAAGCGCAAGATTGACAGGGAGGAAAACTCGCCGGCTATGACCACAACTGATTATTCCTACACTATTCCCAATACTACGCAGTCGAGCGGGTACCTGATTGCGTTGCCCAAATGTCTGTACAACCGTCAGATCAGGTACCGGTACAGTGTAAATCTCGGTACAGGGGTAAGCTGGTTTGTAAAAACATTTGTATACAGGGTCAGAACAAATCGGTCTCTGGTTGATCTTGGCACTACGCAGGGGCATGTAGGGTATAAGTACGTCACCGTGACGGTCAACGGCGGCACCAGCTCCGGAAAAACCGTCTATGAATATACCACCAGGGAAGATGTGCCTGACCTGAAAGTCGTGCGGGGAGCGCAGGGGTATTACGATGCCGAGTATGTAGAAGGCGCAGGGGTACAGGAGAGTGAGTATACACCGCGTGTGAACAAGGATTTTTTTCGGGGAGTGCTCAGAAAAGAGTCACAATATGATGCTTCCGGCAACACAAAAAGCATAACCGAATATCATTACAGTCTGGATGAGCCGGAAACGCTGGGTGGAAAGCTGTACTCTCTGAGAGTGACCAGCGATCTTACCTATCTTGATATACTCGCTCCGCACAACGGACCCTCTGTTGCCAACCATCATTATCAGGGCAGGCTGTATTATATTCAGAGAGAATGGCTGCGGCTGGATTCGGCCAGCCAGCACACCTATGATGACAACGGCAACGCAATTGCCGCTGTGACACGGTATACCTTTAACAGAGCCAATCAGCAACCCTCCCGGATCACTTCGGTAAACAGCGCCGGTGATACCATTACCCGATACCGTATATATGCCACGGACTATGCGGACTCCCGTTTTGGCGGCATAGGAGGGCCGGGGGTGGAACCCAGACAAACCTTTATCTGGCATCTGGGGGAGGCCAATATGCGGACTACCCTGATTGAAGAAGTGGTCGCAAAGACAAAAAACGGGATGGAATATATCCTTGACGGTACCATAAACACCTATGAGCTGCAGGAAAAAGAGACGGAACAAAATGTGCCGTATTCGTTTCCGGCGCCGAAAGAGAGTTATCGCCTGGAGATCGATCAGCCCGTGCCTCTGGCCAGTTTTAAATTTTCCAATGCCAGCCAGGGATCCATGCCGGGGGGAAGCAGTTCCTCACATTACTTTGAAATGGACGAGAAATATGGCCTCACGAGTCAGGTAAACCGTTATGATGACTTCGGAAGCCCCGAAGAGGTGACAGATGGGCGGATTACAAGCGCAGTGATCTACGGATACAAAAGCCGGTATCCTGTAGCCAGGATCAATAATGCAGGCAGGGCTGACGTGGCTTATTATGGTTTTGAAGACGGATTATTCTCAGATAAGTCAGATGATGGCCGATGGATCTGGTGGTCGCAAAGTCCGGAAATAGTTGATGCAGGTGATAATCCCCATCATGTATATGCAGGAGATCATAGTCTCAGGTTGAAAGCAGGATATAGTGGTATCGCCCTTCGGCTGACTAATGGACTTATACCGGACCGGCAACATGCCCGGTATAGAGTTTCACTGATGGTCAAAGGTATTCCATATAGCAGCTTACAGGTTTGGATGTCTGCTTTTAAGGAAGGGGAGCCTGTAACAACTCTGTATCCCAATATTGCCGAAGCATTTCGTATGTCTTCTGTTCAGAATACAGGAGAATGGAAACCTGCGGTTTTTGAATTTGATCTCGGAGAAATCCGCCAGCTGGGTCAGGTGCCTTCCAATGAGCGGCTGGGGATCCTGCTGGAGCTGGGCAACCTGTCTGCAAGCCCCGGACATATGTATTTGGATGAAATACGGATAGCTCCGGTCGATGCGGTTGTCGAAACAGCTTCGTACGAACCTGCCATAGGAGTTACCTGCGGCACAGATGCACGCTATCGTTCCTCTTTTTACGAATACGATGATCTGGGCAGGATCAGCCGGATCCGGGACAATGACCGCAATATGCTCCGGCAGTATGAATACTATGACCGCAACAGCTATCTCAATAGTCAGTGGATTATCGGGCCGGTGTCGGGAATGGCGCCAACCCTGACATTTACAGCGCAGCAATCGGCCGGATCCGGCGACTATGACAAGACGTTTCACTGGGATTTCGGTGATGGCACGTCGCATTCGGGAACCAGCGCCACAGTTACCCACTTCTTTGATGCGCCGGCCATATACAGGGTAAAGCTGACGGTAAAAGACAGCAAGGGCAATATAGTCGGTACGCCGGACGAAGTTTCTGTAAACACTCAATAACTGATCTATGAACCAAATGAAAAATACATCGATGAGAAAACCAAGCCTGCTTCTTGCCTTGTCCTGCTTTTTCTTCTGTACGGGCTTTGCGCAGGATATCAGGTCGCTGCAGGTGCGGATCAGCCAGCCGGCAGAAGGTATGCCGGATTTGTACGATACCACCGCTACCGCAACCAGTCAGCAGCGGTCTGCCAACAACTCATCTGCAAAGGTACTGCTCACTATTTCCTTTGAGATCGACAGTGTTGCTCTGCTGGATCAGCTGGAGCTTGATTTCGGTACTGCTGCCGGCAGGCAAAATACCTCTTTCCGTGTGCAGGAGACCCGTGATGGCTATGTGCTGGCCGGAAAGCACAGGGCATACAGATATCCTGTGCCAGGCCACGACAATATGTATATTATAGAGATGGAAGTGGATGAGACAGCCATATATCAGGATACCCGTGTCCGGATGCGGGCTATAGATAAAAGCCGGAAGGCTGCTGCTGAAAAGGAATGTAAACTGAACCGTCATGTCAGGTAATACTGTTTTTTTCTTTCTGTTTGTATACGCTGGTTTTGCGTATACACTCTGTGCCCAGTCGCTTACGCATGATACGTTTGGCGGCAATCAGGCTTTTGAAGTAAAGCCCCAGGGCTTTGTATATCAGAAATACGCGGATATTGATACCGATCAGCGTACCGGCAAAAAGGTGGTTGCCTATTATCAGTCGGAAACCGTTCCGGGCAGCTCCTCGCAGCGCGATGTGCTTTTTGCCTTGTATGACAAGGATATGACAGAGATTGCCTCGGGACCGGTAGCCAATACCACTTCGTTTGATCAGGTGTACATTGATGTGCTTATCAATCCGTTTGACGGCACTTTTGTAGTAGCCTGGTCCAGCAATCATACCGGAGACTACGATGTGTATATCAGAAAGTTCAGCCTCGCGGATGGTAGTCCGGCCGGCAGTGAAAAGCGGGTAAACAGCTACCTGACGGGTCGGCAGACATACCCGCAGCTCGCGCTCGATGAGCGGAACAATGAGCTGATTGTGGCCTGGCTGGATCAGGACGGCCGCGATGTGGGTGTCTATTCTGCCGATCAGGGCTCGTATTTCAGAGTGCTTAATTACACGGATTTTGCTTTTGAAACCGATGATATTCCCGTCAATGCCGTTACTGCCGGCAGTCAGCATGTCATCGCTGTAAAAGTATCGCCGGTAAGCGGAGAGCTGTATACCGTCTGCAACTCGCAGGGATATGTCAGCGGACTGGATATTGTGCTGCGAAAGTTCAGGAGAGAGGCCAGAGGAGTATATACCGCCGGAGCTGAGAAGGTTGTCAATACCACCACGAGCGGTGATCAGCAGATGCCGGATATCGTTTTCAACACGCATACGGGGCAGTATCTGATCATGTATACCGCCCTTGACGGCAACGGCTGGGGCGCTTTCTTCAAGGCCTATGACCGCTTTGACCGGCAGATAAAGAATGAGACCAGCCTCAGCATCAGCAATGCGGGCAATCAGCTGTCGCCCAGAATCGCGTTTGACGAACGCACTTCCGGGCTTATATGCTTTTATTACTGGTCGGCCAATAACCAGGCTTATGTAAAGTATCAGCTTTTTGATGCCGGGTTTAATGTGGTTGGCAGTGAAGGGTACGCCAGCCTGAGCACGATGAATCTGGTATATTTTTATTCCGGCTGCTTTCTCAGCTATGATCAGACCGCCCGGAAGGCGACCATATGCTATCGCCAGTTTAACGGAAGCAGCGCTTCGTATTCCAGAATATGGATGAATCAGCTCAGCTTCCGTCCGGATCCCAATGCCTGCGATCCGGCGCTGAGCCGGCAGCACAATTATGTCCGGGAGACCAGTTTCTTTGAGCCGGTACGGGATCCGCAGCTGGCAGGAACCCGGCTGATCGAAAAGGCAGAATCAGTCAGCTATATAGACGGCTTCGGACGTGTAGCACAGTCGCAGGAAACCGGAGCGAGTCCGCGCGGCAATGACCTGGTGCAGTTTACAGAATACGACAATCTGCACCGTATACCCAAAACCTATCTGCCCTATGTGGCAGCGACAGGCTGCGGAGCCTACCGGGACGATTACCTTAGTGAGCAGGCCGCTTTTTATACCAATGCAGCCAGCAACAATAGGGATCGTATCGTAAATGATGCGAAGCCTTATGCGCTTACGGAGTTTGAAAACGCGCCTTCGGGCAGAGTGCTGTCTTCCTCAGGATTCGGCGATGCCTGGCAGCAGTCTCCCAATACCCGGGTGAGAAACCGTATGGAGAGAAACGGCAATCAGGAAGTCCGCCTCTGGAAGATAAATGCCGCTAACGGGCAGGTGACAGGCAGCGGGTTTTATCCGGAGGGCACCTTGCTCGGCTATACGTACATCGATCAGGATGGCAATGAATCATACAGCTACCGGGACAAGGCCGGGCTGACGGTGATGACATCGGTTCGGGTAAATGCCACTACCTATGCTTATACCTATTATGTATACGATGAGCTGAGCCGCCTGCGCTATAGTATACCGCCTGCCGCGCTGGGATATTTTGCCGGCAATTATACCTTTGATCATACCTCGCCGGTATATGATTTATATATGTACGGGTATCAGTATGACAAAAAAGGCCGCCTGACAGAGGAGAAAAAACCGGGAAAGGCAGTGGTATATCATATATATGACCGGAAAGACCGGCGCATCCTGTCGCAGGATGGTGTGCAGAGAGCCGAAAACAAATGGGCTTTTGTAAAGTTTGACGCATTGGGAAGACCGCTTTACAGAGGAATGTATACGCACACGGGAGCGATCGGCAGGGCGGCCATGCAGAGCATTGCGGATCAGGAAACGGTATCGGATGAAAAGCCGGCCGCGGGCGATCCCGGGTATACCAACGAAGCCTGGCCGGTGGTCAGCCCTTCGGATATCAGGCATGTGTATTATTACGATACCTATGATACGGACAGAAACGGCACGGACGATTTGCTGCCGGATTATACCATTGATCATGAAGAGACGGAGTTCAGCCGGCAGGTATACGGAAGGCTGACCGCGGAGAAAACACTGAACGGCAGCAGCGGATGGATCCGGAAATTCTTTTTTTACGATAAACAGGGCAGAGTAATCCAGACCCGGGGAAATAACCGGCTTGCATTGACGGTCATGGAAGATTATCAGTCTTTTGTATATGATTTTTCGGGACAGCTGCTCAAAACCAGAAAGAAAGTAACTGGTAGTCAGAGTGTAGTGACTACGACTGCCAGCCGTTTTGTATACGATCACGGCGGCAGGCTGCTCCGGACCTATCACAGGATCAACGGGGAGCCCGAGGTGCTGCTTTCCGAGCTGGTCTACAACGAGCTGGGACAGGTAACGGAAAAAAATCTTCATTCCGAAGACGAGGGCGTATCCTTTCTCCAGTCGCTGGACTATGTATACAATATTCAGGGAGCTATGACACATATCAACAATTCATCCCTGAGCAATGACGGTATCATCAACAATGACAACAACGACCTGTTCGGTATGCAGCTGCATTATGAAGCGGCTGTACCCGGCCTGGACAATCAGGCCAGGTACAATGGTGCGGTCTCGGCCATGACCTGGCAAACCAATAATGCGGCCTTCCCGTTAACTAATGGTGAAAAAGGCTACGCATATCAGTACGACGGAGCCGGCCAGCTGCTGGAGGCGAATTATAAGGAAAAGAGCCAGTCTGCCTGGGCTACGTCTGACAAGTACCGGGAAAAGCTGTCGTATGACCTGAACGGCAATATACAGCGAGTGCTGCGCACAGGCGCTGTCGGAGATATTGCCGACAGTCTGGGGCTGAGCTATACCGGCAACAGGCTGTCTGCCATTACCGAAGACGGCAGCCTGATCCACGGGTACGGGCAGGCATCGACTACGGGGCTGACCTACGATGCCAACGGGAATCCGGATAGTGGTCCGCATGGCTTCAACATGAGCTACAATGATATGGGGAAAATTGCCATGCTGCATCCCAATACAGGCGGAAATTTTCTGTTTAGCGCATATATCTACAGCGGCACGGGATCACGACTGGCAAAGCAGGATGTACGACTTTCAGGGTATCCGCCGCAGGTGCAGGTGACATCGCAAGAGTATATAGGCAATTTTATGTTTGATAACGGCGTATTGAAATTTGTGCATACCGGCGAAGGCCGGGTATCGGTTTCCGGAGGCCAGTTCAAGTACGAGTACGATCTGAAGGATCATCTGGGTAATACCCGCCTGACCTTTGACAAGGACCCGTTGACCTCTGCGGCCAGAGTAATTCAGGAAGATCATTACTATCCCTTTGGTATGCGTCTGCCGGGATTGTCTTATGATTATTCTTCCGGCAACCGGCATCTGTACCAGAGCAAGGAGCTGGACCAGATCAGTGGTCTGTATGACTTCCATGCCAGAAACTATGATCCGGTGCTGGGGAGGTTTTATGAGGTGGATCCGGCCGGACAGTTCGCCAGTCCGTTTAACGGTATGGGCAATAATCCCGTGAATATGATTGACCCGAATGGAGAATTTGTTTTTTCTGTACTGGTGAAGGCTTTAGCAGGGGAGATAAATAGTTTAGAAGATTTGGGAAGAGCTGTTCTGGTAGGTTCAATCACTGAGCCACTTACAATGAATGCTATTGCAACAGACCCAATTAATACATTATCAACCGGAGTTGGGCTTGTTAGTGGTATGGTTGATGGTATAGGGAAAAATGACTGGAATAAATTAAGTAATGCTACAAAAGTTTTTTTGGGACAATTTTATACTGATGATAATCGAAGTATTGCTGGAGAGTTATGGCAGGGAATAAGTAGAAATACTTGGGAAATGCCACAGTCTAGTATTGGATACAGTTATACGCAATGGAGAAATACTGTTGGCAATGTGGATCGAGTGGATTATTTGGGGGGGGCTACGTTTGCGACGCGAGAGAATTGGGATGGAAGGCAGGGCATTAGCTTAGGAAATTTTATTAATGTTAGTATAAAGGATCAAATCAATGGAAGTTTTGAAGATAGGGTCGTAAATGATCCCCTGTATATGCATGAATACGGCCATACATTCGATAGTCAGATATTTGGACCTGTTTATTTACTTGGGATAGGTATTCCCAGCGCACTTGGAGGAGAATGGACTGAAGTACGTGCCAATAAACATGCTCAAAGATATTTTAATAAAAGATATAATGTAAACTGGGCCAGATTTATTAATCTTGGTTATCCTGTAAAACTTTAATCAGTATGAGATTTGTTGTTTTTAGTACATTAAAGATAATGTTATTGTTTTGTGTATCTTGTGAAGATACACTCTATGAAAAATTTTATTCCATTACAATAATAAATAATTCATCGCATTCTGTTTGCTTTTATATGGCTGGTTTAAAGAGTCAAAGACAGTTTCCGGATACACTGATCTTTTATCAAAAGGAAGAAACCGTGCCGATTAAATCTAATTCTAGCTTCTATATAGATTCCAGAACGAAATGGAGCGAAATTTTTCAACAACTACCTGTAGATACTCTCTCTATTTATCTGTTTCACATCGATACCTTAGAAAGCAATACCTGGGCAGACGTTCAGGCTGGCTATAAAATCCTGAAACGCTATGACCTGAGTCTGGAAGATCTGGAGTATCTGGAGTATAAGCTGAGCTATCCGCCGGATGCAAAGATGTCGGGAGTGAAGATGTATCCTCCGTATCCGTGAGAAGCGGGGAGTGTATGATGAGTGATTTGTTTTATAAAAATGAGATACCTGTTTTTTATTCTGCTTCTATTTGTCTTTGCTCAGTGTGAAAAGTTTCCCATGGATAAAAAATATAGCTTGTCTTTAAAAAATAATATGGATTATTCGATTGTCTATATTATAGGGGAAAGCATTCAATCGATGCCAACTGTCTATCCGGATACAAGTTTAGATTTAGATACTTTTTCATTTAAATTAATAATTGAGCCTGGAGAAACAGCAGACATTATCAAAGCAAGTAGTGTGAAAATTAGTGAAATTATTGAGGATCTACCTGCCGATACTTTGTCTGTTTATCTGTTTCACATCGATACCTTAAAAAACAATACCTGGGCAGAAGTTCAAGCGGGATACAAAATACTGAAGCGCTATGACCTGAGTCTGGAAGATCTGGAGCATCTGGAGTATAAGCTGAGCTATCCGCCGGATGCAAAAATGTCGGGAGTGAAGATGTATCCGCCGTATCCGTGAGAAGCGGGGAGTGTATGAATTGGGTGATGTGGTAATTGAGTGATTGGTTTTATAAAATGAGATACCTGTTTTTTGTTCTACTTCTATTTGTCTTTGCTCAGTGCGAAAGGTTTCCAATGGATAGGAAATATAGTTTGTACTTAAAAAATAATACAAATCATGCTATTGTGTATATGATAGGTGAAAATGTCTATCTTATTCCAACTGTATATCCTGATACTACACTTGGGGATCATTCTTGGCCGATCAATCATACAACGACTATTGAATCCAGTATCAATAAAAATCTGTTCGGTGGAAGTGTGAAAATTAGTGATATTGTTAAGGAACTTCCTGCTGATACTTTGTCAATTTATCTGTTTCACATCGATACTTTAAAAAACAATACCTGGGCAGAAGTTCAAGCGGGATACAAAATACTGAAGCGCTATGACCTGAGTCTGGAAGATCTGGAGCATCTGGAGTATAAGCTGAGCTATCCGCCGGATGCAAAAATGTCGGGAGTGAAGATGTATCCGCCGTATCCGTGAGAAGCGGGGAGTGTATGAATTGGGTGATGTGGTAATTGAGTGATTGGTTTTATAAAATGAGATACCTGTTTTTTGTTCTACTTCTATTTGTCTTTGCTCAGTGCGAAAGGTTTCCAATGGATAGGAAATATAGTTTGTACTTAAAAAATAATACAAATCATGCTATTGTGTATATGATAGGTGAAAATGTCTATCTTATTCCAACTGTATATCCTGATACTACACTTGGGGATCATTCTTGGCCGATCAATCATACAACGACTATTGAATCCAGTATCAATAAAAATCTGTTCGGTGGAAGTGTGAAAATTAGTGATATTGTTAAGGAACTTCCTGCTGATACTTTGTCTATTTATCTGTTTCACATCGATACCTTAAAAAATAATACCTGGTCAGATGTTCGGGATGGGTATAAATTACTGAAACGCTATGACCTGAGTCTGGAAGATCTGGAGTATCTGGATTATAAGCTGAGCTATCCGCCGGATGCAAAGATGTCGGGAGTGAAGATGTATCCGCCGTATCCGTGAGAAGCGGGGAGTGTATGAATTGGGTGATGTGGTAATTGAGTGATTTGTCTTATAAAAATGAGATACCTGTTTTTTATTCTGCTTCTATTTGTCTTTGCTCATTGTGAGAAGTTTGCAATGGATAGGCGCTATAGTTTGCTCCTAAAGAATAATAGTGATTCTCCTATTATATATCTTATTACTGAGAATCCTGATACTAGTCTCATCGATTCAATCTCATTGAAACCGGTAATACAATCTGGAAAAAGTGTTGATCTATGGGCACGCAGTGTGGAAATTAGTAAGGTTATTGAAGATTCTCTGTCAATTTATCTGTTTCACATCGATACCTTAAAAAACAATACCTGGGCAGAAGTTCAGGCTGGGTATAAAATACTGAAACGCTACGACCTGAGTCTGGAAGACCTAGAGTATCTGGAGTATAAGCTAAGCTATCCGCCGGACGCAAAGATGTCGGGAGTGAAGATGTATCCTCCGTATCCGTAAGAAGTGTATGAATTGGGTGATGTGGTAATTGAGTGATTTGTTTTATAAAATGAGATACCTGTTTTTTGTCCTGCTTCTATTTTTCTTTACCCAATGTGAGAAGTTTCCCATGGATCGTAAGTATTCATTGTTTTTAAAAAATAATTCAAGTGATTCTCTATTTTGTTACATAGCATTAGGTGTTGAGAGAGCCAATGCTGCATTATATCCAGATACATTGTTGGAAAACATAGTGGTAGACTATGATTATGGACTAATTGGTGCAGAGGAAAATGTTACTTTACATGTAAGTAGCGTAAAGTGGAAGAGTTATTTTCATGAATTGCCGCAAGATACTTTATCAATCTACCTTTTTTCTCTTGATACCTTAAAAAACAATACCTGGGCAGAAGTTCAGGCGGGATACAAAATATTGAAACGCTACGACCTGAGCCTGGAAGATCTGGAGCATCTGAATTACAAGCTGAGCTATCCGCCGGATGCGAAAATGTCGGGAGTGAAGATGTATCCGCCGTATCCGTAAGAAGTGTATGAATTGGGTGATGTGGTAATTGAGTGATTTGTTTTATAAAAATGAGATACCTGTTTTTTATTCTGCTTCTATTCGCTTTTACTCATTGTGAAAAGTTTGCAATGGATAGAAAATATCCATTGTATGTTCAAAATAATTCAGACCATTCTATAAAAGTTTATTTTAATGATAATTCGGACTATTTGGCTCTTTATCCAGATACTTTGCTCTCAGGTTATACAGATAGGCTTAGAGAAATACTTATTGGAGAAAATGTGTCAGTAGCTGGAGGAAGTGCTTCATGGAAAGATGTGTTTAAGGTTACTGTTCCATTTGATACCTTATCTTTGTTTGTTTTTCATACGGATACTCTAAATAAATATTCTTGGGCAGAAGTCCAGACTAGCTATAAAATACTGAAGCGCTATGATCTGAGTCTTGAAGATCTGGAGCATCTGGATTATAAGCTGAGCTATCCTCCGGATGCGAAAATGTCGGGAGTGAAGATGTATCCTCCGTATCCTTGAGAAGTGTATGAATTGGGTGATGTGGTAATTGAGTGATTAATATGCGATATCAATGAAAGTAATTAATTATCTGACAGTATTATTGCTTGTTTTTTCTCTCATTTCTTGTTTTGAAGATACTAATCCGGTTGATGCTACTATTGTTATTCGAAATAACTCCAATATTGATATTACTTATTACCTTAAGAATAATAAGATTAGCGATACATCCTTGTATACTATCGGACACTCTCTTTCTAAAGATTATTTTGTAAATAGAATAATATCTGCACGAGGGGTACTAGAAATTCCGGATAGTTATAGGAAATCTTTAAAAAAAATGTCAAAAGATGAAGTAATGATGGTCTTTCTGTTTTCCCGCGATACGATCGAGCAGGTGCTTTGGGAGCGCATAGCGGATGAGTATATGGTTCTTAAGCGGTTTGATCTGACTTTGGATAGTCTGGAAAAGAGAAATTGGGTACTGGAGTATCCCTGAGAGAAGCGGGAGAATGTATGAATTGGGTGATGTGGCGATTGAGTGATTTTTTTCATTTATCTGGTTCAGATAATCTCAAATGCAGCTGACTTCGGGGGCTGAGCCTGTCGAAGCCCAAGGTGACCGACCAAGCTGGTCAATGCGGGTAAGATCTTCCTGGGGCAGTTTTATACAGATCAGAATCAGGATATGGGTAACTTTGTGACCAGTGAATATGCCGCTGACGGCCACGGAGTAAGTCCTTATTCCTTCGGCCGGCTTTCGGTAGCCAGTGAATGTCCATACCTGTCATTCCTTACGGCATGTGCAGCGCTCAGGCTGCCGGAAAAATGCCGGAAACAGACAAGCGCTGCCGTATGGATCAGCCCTCAAAATGAGCAAATCAGGTCCGGCCGTTTGTATCCCGGATCCGGACGTGCTTTATCTATTCCTCATTCCATGCCATTGGCGGATTTCGGTCTGCTACCCAGGCAAATCCGCTTATGCCTTTTGCTTTGAGCCGTTCGATAAGCTGGGCGGTATGATGCTGAATATGGCGTATGGTATTGATATGAAGCTCCATGCGGGAGTAGGGGTACCATACAAATCCGGAGTATTCCTCCAGTGGCAGGAACTCGATTGTCTGCAGAAGGTTGTTTTCGATATCGTCGATAAACGCCAGAAGCTCTTCCTGTGTATGATAGCCCTCTACTACGACACCCTCGTCCGGGTTTTCCCAATCCTCGCTGCCACCGAGACTTTCGGCCCCGATGATGGCATCGGGCCATGGCTGAAAGCTTTCCGGGCTGGCAGACAGGTAAAATTTTGCACTCCAGAGAATATGGTAAGCGATCTGCCAGTTAGGATTATTATAGTTGGCATCGTTCCACAATTCCTCCGGTGTTTTGCCGATCACTGTGCGAAGAGTCCGGAGCGCTGCTCTGTATTGTGATTCGAGCACGTCAATGATGATTTTATTGTCCATGATTCAGGGTGTTGTTTGATTTGTTGACTAAGTAATTGTTAAAGCCATATGTACATCTTCTCCGCAGGGCCGGTAGGTTTCACTCTCCGGCCGGCTTCTGCCGGATGTAAGGATCCGGGCCATAGATTTACAGTACGGTGCCGGGGTACAAAGCTATCCCGGAAACCGGTACAGGAATTGTAAAAAATGGACATTCAGTATCCGCTCAGCTCAAAAAAACGGGCCGGACTATATCCGGAAAAGGATTTGAAATCATGGATAAAGTGTGCCTGATCGTAGTAGCCAAAAGCATGAGCAGCTTCTGTAAGGTGGGCAAAGGCTTTGTAGTTGTTCAGGATATTTTCGAAACGGACGATCCGGGCATAAAGCTTGGGAGTAAATCCGGTGTATATTCTGAAACGCCGTTCAAACTGTTTCTGAGACAGGCAGAAGTCATCGGCCAGGCGGGCAATGCTGACGTTGCCCTTGCTTAGCCGTATGTGGTCGGCTGCCCGCAGGGCACAGGAGTCATCAAACCGCTGCCGGGACAATCCGGACAGAAAATAGTCGCTGATAATCCGGATTCGTTCATGGGTGGAGGCAGCAAGCGCGATTTTTTCCGTGATGCTGTCTCCCTGCTTGCCCCACAGGATATCCGGATCCAGAAACTGATCATTGAGCTCCGATGCCGGCAGGTTAAAAAAAGCAGGTATGGCATGCGGGTACAGGGAGATGCCAAACATGCTGAAAAAGCCGCCGGCCGGATACTGTCCCGGCAGGCTGGTCTGTCCCTGCACGGAAGAGAAGGCCAGCTCTGCATGCTTCTGACTGCCCCGGAAGGCAAAGACGATCTCCGTCAGGCTGCTTGCCGTTGCATAATAGGTGGCTGGAGTATACTGATCCTGCTCTTCCCAGGATGCTACCCAGAAATGATGGACAAAACCCTTCAGTTCTTTGCACGGCGAAATGGTCAGCAGGCTCATGTCTGGTAGCTTTTTTTTTCGGTAATCAAACGATCGTCCCGATGGCTTCAATGTTTAATTTCCGGTTTGGATAACCGGATTTTTTTATCATCTGTAAATATGCAAAAAAAGGTGATACCAGACTTCCCTGATTTTATTACCGGGTTTGTACAGGTGCTTTGACGCTACGTCCCCATACGATAAACAAAGCGATCAGGGCAAAAAATACATTGATCCCGGTTTGCGCTGCTTCTCCCCGTATGATATGAAACAGGGCAGCGGTGATCATCAGAGCAACATGTCCTCAACGTATGCGCCCGATCAGCAATGCGCTGGAAGCGCTCGAAGGCAGATGGAAGCTGCTTATTCTTTTTTCCTTGTCCTCCGGCCCCAGGCGGTTTAAGGAGATCGCCAGGGAAGTAGGAGCTATCACCGACAAAGTTCTGTCCGGGGAGCTGAAGCTGCTGGAAGCCAATAAGCTGATCACCAGATCGGCCTACGATACTTTTCCGCCCACCGTGCAATATGCCATTACCGAACATGGTATGTCGTTGGAAAAGGTACTGGCGGAGCTGCACTACTGGGGACTAAAGCACCGGCAGGAGGTGATTGGTAAATGATACATCAATGGAAGGTGTATACGCATTGATGTATCATGATCAGTTTAATTGTTCAAGAGCTGGTTGATAGCATTTATTCCGGATCCTGCCACTGCGCCCCATAGCGCTCTTGTTATTATATTTCGGAGGCCCCCTCTTCTTATTCCGTCTATGCCGCCTGTTATTGCACCATCTTTATCGGCATCAACGCAGCTTCCGACATCAAAAGCTGGAAGAGCAGCAGGGTTCAGATTGTTCTGATCCGCGTACTCATTGAGCCAGTCTTGTTGATAATTAGCCCAATATTCGAATGAATTATGGGCAATTAGTATAGATGCTTTATAGATTGCCTGTTCTCCGGCCGGGATTGAATCCAATGTTGATGCTAAAAAGAATGAAGCGTAGCTACTAAAGTCATGGGGAGATGTTGAAGTATCTAATACGCTGAGGAATTCAGCTATTCTTTCCTGATATATCGATGAGAATTCGGTAACAGGATCACCAGACGAAAATAATACAGAATATAAAATGGAATCTGTAAGTGTAGAATCGTAATAAAACGGAACAGATGCCAGATAGCTGTTTAAATATTCACTGGTAAGGTCAGAAACCAATCCGATAGCCTGTGCACTATCAAGTCCGGCAAACAGGTTCTGGGTTGTTATTTTATCCAAAGAAAAGCTCAGTGCCTGATTATGGATAATACCTATACTGTCCAGGATATCATTAAATCTGGCGGATTCTCTGAAAGAGAATTTGTGAGGACCGGAAATGTTATCCAGCTCTTTTTTACATCCAAAAAATGTACTGATCCCGATGAGCAGGATACACATTGAGAAAAAAGTGATTTTTTTCATTGGTAAACTAAATTAGTGGTTGTCTACTCTTTTGCAGAAGGCCAGGATTTTCGAATACTCCTGTTTGCAAATTTTTTCTGACAGATTCATTGTGATTTTTTGTTCAGGAAATATTGGTCAGGGGTTTCTTGAAAATCATAATGTACAACTGCCCGTATTCATTGAGGGATTATAATGAACATATGTTAGCTGATTGAATTTGCAAAGGCCCAATATACATATTTTTCGATTATATAAATATATTAAGTTGTTAATTATGTGTGTGTTGTTTTTGTAGCCTGAGTTTGATAGTATAGGAAATAAACAATCAGAACGTTTGTCCTATACCGACAAAAAAGAGACGATCCTCGCGGGAATGGCCATAGTCCAGCGATATGATGGTAGACTGGTTCCATGCGATACGCAATCCGCCGCCACCGGCCACTCTGGTATCCCGGAAGCTTAGGTCCTGCCAGCGGTCCCGTACCGTGCCCGCGTCAAAAAACGGAGCCAGCGCAAAGGCAAATCGCTGCTTGCCCGCCGGAAATTCGATCAGCCGCACCCTCAGCTCAATATTGCCGAACCACATTGCTCTTGCCAGAAAACGATTGGAGCGATAGCCACGCAAAGACTGGCGTCCGCCCAGTGCATTGATGCTGCCTTCCGGGCTCCACTGGTCCTGATATTCAAAAAACGGTGCATTATTGCCAAAGATATTGCCAATCCCCACCCGTCCGGCCAGTATGGTCCGTGGACCTACGGGGAGTTGCTTATAGGCACGTCCCTGGACAAACAGCTTGTCAAAAGCAAACTGAGAGCCTGTATATGTGTCTGAGTACTCATTGGCCACCTCGAAGTATGCGCCTCGTGTCGGATCCGGCTCAAAATCTCTGGTATCATAGATCAGGGCGGTTTGTATGATGGAAACCCAGCCGCCCTCCAGTCCCGAAATAAGCCCCTGCTCATAGTCTCTTCTGAGCAGCGAAAGGCCATTAGGCACAGTTGTGTGCTGACCGTTTGCAGGATCCAGCGCCTCTGTTTCCAGTCCTTCAAAAGTCTTGTAGCTCAGGTGTTGAATCTCATAGCCGCCCATGATTCTCCAGCGGCCTTTGCCCAGCGCGTAGTCGGCTTTCAGATTGAGCATAAATTCGGTATCTCTGAAGCGGTTGGATAATACGTCGCTGACAAAAGCAGCTTCGCCGGTTTCTCCCGGACGCAGCTGCTTTCTGGCTGTGTCAAATGCCCTGTAGGTAGCATAGGTCGTGTTGTCGTCCGATGGCAGATGCAGGGCTCCGAGCGTTTTTTCCGTGAGGCCAAAATACAGGTTGGCCGGATTTTGCTGGGCTTTGGCATCGACTCTGAAACGCCAGCGTGAGCCTTTGTAATAAGGTATGTCGAGCGATAGCGTGAGCTCTCTGGCATTGGAGCTATAGTAGGAGGCATTGGCGCGTAGCCGGGCAAGATAGGGAGTGTAGGGAAAAAGAGGATTGGCACGTTCACCATTCCAGAATATGTTGGTCCGGGCGCCCAGGCCAAAGCCTGTCACCGGATCGGATGAAAAATCGGGAAGACCTGTAAAAAAGGTTCCTTCCTTTTTTTTAGCCAGATCAGCATCTGACATGCGTTTTGATTTGATGAACAAAAGGGTATCTTTTTCCTGGCCGTATGCCAGTGCCGCTATGGCGACATATAAAACAATGAGGGCTATTTTCAATAATCTCATGAGCGGATAGTAATTTACTTATCCGTCAAAAATCGCAGGTGATTTGGGAGAAATTCTGAATTTCAGAACCGGATCCGAAAAATATGGAAATGATCGCTGAACTGATAGCTGATATTCCAGCCGTGGCGCAGGCATATCTGGCGGATAATAGCCAGACCGAGACCACTTCCGGCATTGGTACTGGATACGTTGGCAAACCGCTTGAACATGGCTTCACTATCCAGGGCATTGCTGCCCGAGTTGGCAACGGAAATCCCCTGTTGGTCAGCTTTTATCCGTATGATGCCATTGGGATTGTTATGGCGGATAGCATTCAGCAGCAGATTGTTGATCAGAATCTCGCAAAGCGTTTTGTTGCCATTGACAGTGGCTTCTGCATCCGGATCGAATACAACTTCGAGGTTTTTGTTGTCAGAATGTTCTTTCAGCTGTCCGAGCGACTGGCTGATCAGTGAGCTTACCGGTATAGACTCATTGTTGTCAAACTGGTGGTTTTCGATTTTGGCAAGCAGCAGCAGATTTTTATTGATACGGGAGAGGCGGGTCAGCGCCTTGTTGGCTTCTTCGATAATCTGGTATTGCCGGTCCGTCAGTGTTTCTTTTTGCAGCAGCAGATCCAGCTTGTTTTTGATAATAGCCAGTGGTGTCTGCAGCTCATGACTGGCATTTTCAGTAAATTCCTTTTGCAGCCGATACACCGAAATGTTTTTGGCGATCAGCTTCTGCAGCACATCATTGAGCTCTTCAAACTCGAGTATATCGGTCTTTTCGAACGCAATAGAGGTCTGGCTGCTCAGGTTAAATGACTTCAGTCTGTCCAGCGTATTACGGAAAGGTTTCCACAGCTGGGCAGAAAGCTTGCGGTTCAACAGCAGGAAGCCTGCTACCAGCACCAGAAAAAAGAAGAGCGTGACCAGCGAGATGGCCAGGACAATTTCTTCTGTTTCCTCGATATTGGTTTCTATGATCAGCTCATATGGCTTGTCATTGATCATAATATGTCTGGCCAGGCCTCTGAAACGGTCTATATCCTTATGCTCTTCATAGGGGTCCTGCTTCCATACCGTATATACGCTGTCCGGTCCCGGTACGTGCCGGGGCAGCTCCTTCAGGTTGGTGCCGGGCTGTATTTTGTTCCAGAGCAGAATGCTTCCGGCAAGCTCTTCATCGCTCAGGTTGAGTTTGTTCAGCTCGTTTTCCGTCTGCTTGGCAATGCTCAGATTATGCTCGTCCAACTCTTCCAGCCATATGCTGTCTACGAGGTAATAATAGGCCGGTACACTCGCACTCAGTACAAAAAGCGAGTAGAGTGTGATCGGAAGGAGGGTTTTGTGAAGTAACGATTTTTTCAACGGGGTAGAAGAGTCAGACGTTTTTCATATACTTATCCCCAGCGGTAGCCGGTGCCGTATATGGTTTTCAGGTAGCTGGCGCATCCCGAATCCTGGAGCTTTTTTTTCAGATTCTTGATATGCGCGTATACAAAGTCATGATTGTCGAGCATATCGGCAAACTCTCCCGACAAGTGCTCCGCCAGCGTGCTTTTGGAGATTACTCTGTTTTTGTTGCCGATAAAGTAAATCAGCAGATCAAACTCTTTTCGGGTCAGCGCTATATTCCGGCCTCTTACCGACACGGTCTTGGCCGGCAGGTCGATCCGGAGCTCATTGTGCTGTATGGTATTGGTATTGCCAAACTGTTTTCTCCGGATCACGGAATAGATCCGGGCTGCCAGCTCTGCCAGATGAAATGGTTTGGTCAGATAATCATCCGCTCCGGTTTGCAGGCCGGCTATCTTATCGTCGAGCGCGTCTCTGGCCGAAATGATAATAACGCCATCCTGCTTGTCCATGCTGCTGAGCTCTTCCAGCAGCTTGAGGCCATTGCCGCCGGGCAGCATGATATCCAGCAGGATGCAGTCATAGTGATAGCTGTGTATCTTGTTCTGAGCCTGATCAAACGTGGAAGCAAACTCACATAAATAGCTTTTGCCTGACAGGTATTCGGCAATACTTTGGGCAAGCTCCGGTTCGTCTTCAATGATCAGGATTTTCATTGGCTTAAATTAACGAATGAATTCTGAAGAAATTTTGAATGAAGGGGCATAAACGATCCGGATATCCGTTCCGGTCATAGCCGGATATGGTTTTTTCCTTTTGCCGGCTGGTGAAAATACGCAGAAAGGGTGATTTTTTTTGATTGTGGTACGGGATCTTTGCCGCGGATGCTGTCTGCCTCGTTTTGCCGGAGCAGATACCGGTGAATATATTAAATCTTTATCTTTTTACTGGCAGCCTGTACCGGGCTGAAAGCCCAAAGTAAGCTGCCGCCTGGCTGGAAAGTTGATCATGGTTTTAAGCCAACGATCTGCAAAACCCGGGGCAATTTCATTATGTGCTGTTGCCGGAGCGCTTATTGCTTTTCCGTAACCTGGCGGCTCATGGTTTTTATTTTATTTCCGATATAGTTCATGGCCTTATCATAAGTTTCTATTCCGTGGCCGACGTTGCTGAAGGTTTTAATCTCCTTTAAATGTTTCAGATGCTTTCTGGCATTGCCGGCTGATTTTTGAAACGGAAACAGCAGATCCTTGCAGCCCAGCAGGAGATACGTATCGGCATTGACCGCTGAAAGCTGCCTGTCCATATAGTAAGGCTTCTGTGTTCTGTCCTTATACCGGCTGATCGCGAATAGCTCATAGTCAATAATCAGTCTTTCTGATGTGGGAGACAATTGATGTTCCGGTTTTGAAAAAACCGCTTTTTCAAGAAATAGCTTCACATGGTCACCTGTCGGTCGGACAATCGGCAGCAGGTTGTAATAAAGATTCTGGGGTTTCAGAGAAAATGCCTGCAGGCAGCCGGGGTTGAGCAGAAAGACTGCCCGTATTTTTTCAGGGTTTGTAATAGCCAGTTTCATACAAATCAGTCCGCCAAAGGAAGCGCCCGCTACAAATGCCTGGTCTGCTTTCAGGCCCGCCAATACTTCCGCAGCCCATACTCCATAGTCCAGGGATTGTATGTCAGGAGTAGCGCCATCGCTCAGGTTGGGCAGTCCGTTGGTTTCTACCATAAAAATCCGCAGCTTATGCCGGAGATTGTCCAGTCCGCGGTCAAAATCCCAGAACAGGGAGGTGGTTCTGGCTCCCGGAAATATGACCAGTGTATCGAGGCCGGTTTCTTGGGTATGCAGACCCCAGACATGGGTTGTGCCAAGGGACGTTTTTACTTCGAGCTCTTCGTATTGTCTGCCGTTTGTCTCCTCCAGTTGCTTTACCCAGCTCCTGAAATACGCCCGATCGTTTACCGGGTCTTTAAAGCGTGATTTTCGTTTTATGATCATTTTCGTTTTATGCTGGTTTCATAGGTCCGGATCCATTCATCAGCGCTTATTTTGCCTGTAAGTCCGGCAATCAGCTCGTAGGGTATCTGATCCGTTTTTTTGAAGCGTATACAGCTCTTGCCCATATCCGGCCTGGTCTTGCAATGTCCGGGATATTCTTCCGTAAACCACTTCAATAGCTCCGGAGAGGCATACAGGCCCATGTGATAAAGAGCTACAAAGTTTTTCTGTGAGGCGATGCTTATAAAAGGCAGAGGCTGTTTCGGGTCGCAGTGGTATCCGGCCGGATAGACCGAATGCGGCACTACATAGCCAATCATGCCGTAGCTAATGGTTTCGGAAAATCCATCCGGCAGATTATCCAGGATGGTTTTTCTGAGCTTCTGAATAACCGGCTTTCTGTCTTCGGGAAGCTGGTCGATATAGTGTTCTGGTGTATCTGCTTTTAGCTGCATGGGTTGTTTCTGAGTCTGCTGATTTTTTCTGAAACGCCTGTAACGGACTTTTAGCGCAAATTAATCAGCCGGTTTGTATGGGCAAAATTAGATGAATAATGGAAAAGTGCATATTTGTCCTGACTGTATTGGCGCATATTTGTTAATAGTATCCTGATAGAAAGCTCTGCTACTACTTATGTATTGGATCTTTTTAATAAAAATTTATATATTTAAAAGTCAGTATCTTTGGGCGGAAGTTATGTATGGATTGTGCCGGATAATCCGTGAAAGATTGCTGCTATTATTTTTACCATAAAAAAACAGACGATGATGTTTCGATTTTTGCCGCTCCTCTCTATGATTTTGTTATGTTGTACAGCTGCTGTTCGCGCCCAGGATCTCGCCCGCGGAGCCGATGTAGGCTGGCTTTCGGAGATGGAGGCTTCCGGCAGGGTATGGCGGGACAGCAATGGTGTACAAAAGGATCTGCTGGATATACTGCCGGATTACTGTATCAATTCCATACGCCTCAGAGTCTGGGTCAATCCGCAGGGAGGCTGGAGCGGCAGGCAGGACGTGATCAACCTGTCCAAAAGAGCTGTTGCCAAAGGGTATCGCCTGATGATCGATTTTCACTACAGCGATTCCTGGGCTGATCCCGGCCAGCAAAACAAGCCGGCTGCCTGGGCAGACTATACCATGCAGCAGCTGGTGCAGGCGGTATATGATCACACGTTTGACGTATTGTCGGCTCTGAAAGCCGAGGGTATTACCCCTGAATGGGTACAGGTGGGCAACGAAACCAACGATGGTATGCTGTGGCCGGAAGGCCGTGCTTCGGCCAATAACAATGCCAATATGGTCAACTACGCCCGGTTTGTGGACAGCGGCTATCAGGCAGTCAAAGAGGTGTTTCCGGCTGCCAGAGTGCTGGTGCATGTGGCCAATGGGTATGACAATGGTCTGTTTCGCTGGAATATCGGCGGTCTGGTCAGCAATAATGCGCGTTTTGATGCCATCGCCATGTCCATGTATCCGGAAGCGGGCAATACACCCGACTGGCCGGAGTATGCCACACAGGCGCTGGCCAATATGCAGGATATGATCAGCCGGTACAATAAAGATGTTATAGTATCCGAGATCGGTATGCCGACCAGTCAGCCGCAGGCTGCCCGGCAGTTTACCGAGCAGGTTATCCGCAATCTGCAATCTATTGCGGGCAACCGGGGGCTGGGGATATTCTGGTGGGAACCGCAGGCTTACAACTGGCGGGGCTATGGTAAAGTCGCGTGGAATGGCAATACCGGCGCCAATGCCTATCAGGCAACCGAAGCCATGAAAGGTTTCCAGTATAACTGTCAGGTTACAGAGGCGGTACAGACTACGTTTACCGTCGACATGACGGGGCAATCCACGCAAAATGGGGTATATATCACGGGTGAAATGACTTCGGTAAACGGCAACTGGCAGCTGCTGCCCATGACTGCTGTGGGCAACGGACTCTATTCGCGGACTTTTACCATGCAACCGGGGCAGACCGGAGCGTATTACTATCTCAACGGCAATGACTGGGGGGCAAGGGAGACAGTACCTGCAGCCTGCGCCCTCTGGTGGAATGTCGACCGGGGCTATGAAATTCCTGATGCGGATACGTATGAGATCAATGATGTATGGGGACACTGCGAATCGGTGATAACGGATATCGCTGCTTACAATAAGGAACGGTTTACGGCTTATCCCAATCCGTTTGAGCGCTCCTTTGTGATTCATGCTGAGGAGCCGGTGGAATATATGATCCGGAGTGTGGAAAATCTCCACATCGTATCCGGCCGATGCGAGGGCTCTTGTGCGATAGGAGAGACCTTGCCGTCCGGTACCTATATCCTGCAGATACAGAGTCAGTCGGAAACGAGCGTGCTGAAGCTGGTGAAGCGGTGATTAATTTTAGTTAGAGATGGGTTGTTGCAGAATTGTTTCAAACAATTTATACATTTCTGTCAGCCCTCTGTTGGGAGACTCTTTTTTAAAGGGTCCTATTTTCTTTGAATTAGAGATTGCGTCTGACAACTTACTTTTAAGCCTGAGATAAATATCGTTGTCTTGTTTTGTAAAGAATTTTTCGGATTTTACATAACCAGTTATGTATTTACGCAACTTTCTTTCGGCCTCTCCACAGTTAGAAAATAACTGAGTAGTATATTCAAAATGGAGCAAAAACCAAAATTCCAGACAAGGTTGATTGATGATTACAAGAATATTAGTATAATTGTTTTCAAAGTCTGTTTGGTATCTCAGAAAATCGTCCAGAATACACTCTTTTTTATCGCTGATTGTGGAATTTGCCAGAATTACGTCTAGATCAACGATCCAGAATACCCTGTCATAATCACAGGAAAGTTCACGAACTCTTTTATATTGTTCAGATAGCTTCTTTTTCTGAGGTATTTCAGGTTTAATATCTACTTTAATAGTACGTTCATTTCTTTTGAGCATTTGCAGATACCAGAACTCTGTTTCTCCGTCAATAACAATGACATATTTTGGCTTTAATGGTCGGTTACTCTTCATTGCTCAAATCGATATAGTAGTCTCCTAAATTTGGGACACCACCAAGTTTTCCAATTTTGTATGCATTGTAGATATTACTTGTATCTCTTATAACAGAGGTATCAAAGTCGGCAAGAGAATATAGTTCGGTAGCACAATCCTCGTTTTTATTGGTAAACCAAATTGCATCATTTCTGAAAATATCCTTGTTGTTTAATATTTCTCTATTATGCGTTGTTGCAATTAATTGAGAAGTTTTAACGTTTAGGAGAAATGATAAAAGAAAATGAATAAAAAGATCAGGATGAAGAGATGATTCCAGTTCATCGATTGGGATAGCCATTGAGTCTTGAATAAGTAGTGCAAGAAGCCCTGAAAATCCATAATATCGCTGAGTCCCTTGTGATTCCAGCCGAAAAGAAAGGGTGTACTTTTGGTTGTTAACTGTATGTTCTAACTCAAGATTTGTAGTAGTAATCTTTCTTTTGTTTTTTAGTTCATTTATTTTTTCTTCAGGAGCTTTTAATTGAGTTTCCAGAAAATCGATTAGACCTTCGGGTATTTCTTTTTCTTCTTTGTTAATGATAATATCAGAAATATTAAAGTCCGCCTTTTTAAGAATTCTGACTATATCGCTTTTGCTAATAGATGCAGATTCAATCTTTGAAGTTATATAATCTTCAAGGTCAGTATCTGATAACACGATTGGCGCTAGATAATTTCCAAACCAATCAGTCACATCTTTTAGCTCTTTTATTTCAATATTTGTTTTGAGATATCCACCTAACACTGTATTGTTCCATAGTGTATTTGATTCAAGGACTTTCTTATTGGATTTCTCAATAGAAAACTTGCTTCCGAATTTAATTTCGGAATATTGCTTTTCAGTATCTGTTACCCGGGTAAATACCTTGGTTTTAGATGGATTATAAAAATATAATTCTTCTCTTAAAATTGCTTTTGTATTAAGTTCAATATCATATAAGTATCTTATGTTATTTTGAATAAACTCAATCGAAAAAAAGGTAGATTGAGTTGGTGTAGAGTGGTCAAAAAGAAAAGGATTGAATTTTAACAAAGTCGTTTTCCTCTCCTCAGGCTCGAGAATCAGATCTCTGACAAAGTCGATTGCTTTGAGGATACTTGTCTTTCCTGAAGCGTTGGCTCCATAGATTAGTGCTAGTTTTAATAGTCTTAAGCCATTATTGGTAATTATGTATTGATTCTCCAGATGAGCCGACTTATCCGCTTCAAAGGATAATGTTTGTCTATCCTTTATAGAGCCAAAGTTTTGGACACTGAAATTGATTATCATTATGATGTTTTATGTAAAGTGGTTGCAAACTTAAGAGTAATAAACTTAAAAAAGCAATTTATATATATATTATTCTGTAATCAAACTGCAAATAATAACGGTTTTCTAACATAAAGGTTATTACAGCAGTGAATTATATGCCTACAATTACAAGTAATATTACATAAGCCGTCTTTATTACTTTTATTGCATCAGTAGTAGAATCTGTTAAAGGCTTGCATGATCAACTGTGATAAAGATGCCGGATACATGTTGCTTCTAAGATATTTCAATTTTTTTTTAGTTTTTAATACTTAAAATTAAAAATAAATACGGTACATCATATTCGGAAACAGGCCAAACGTGGTGCGGTAACCGATACCGCCCGGCTCACCGGGAGCATAGTATTCAGTCAGCTTTGCCTGATTGTTGGTCAGGTTGTCGAGGTTGATAAACAGCTCATGCGATACCTTCGGCTTGTTCCATTTGTGGCTCAGCGCCAGCGAAACCGTATAAATATTGCCCAGTGCAGACTGATAAGCCCGGCTGTAATCCCAGTAGCTGTTGGCTGAAGGATCTACTGCCAATGCCCCCTGACTGTCGCGCAGCAGCGGAATCATTCTTCGTCCGCCGCCAAAAAACACCTTACCATTGACACTAAAGGTCCGGTTTTTATTTCTTCCCAGATTATGGAACTCCTTTCCGGCAAGTATATTGATCAGGTAGTTGCTGTTAAATGCCGTATTGCGCTCGATGCCGTCCAGCGGAGTATATTTTGATTCAAAAACCGAGGCATTGATCATATAATAGTAATTGTTGGCAAAAAAACGTTCCAGCGTCAGCTCCAGACCATAGTTTCGCCCCGTGCCTTTGTTGACCAGATCTGCGAAGCGTATGTCCAGTGTCTCGTTGATTGTGGCGTAGATGCTGCTGTCGCTGTTTTCGACAGGCAGATTGTATAAGTGCTGGTAATATGCTTCGATTTTTGCGCTCAGATTGCGGGTCAGCTGCTTTTTATATCCTGCTACGAAGTGGTGTGCTCTGAGTAGCTCTAAGTCGCGGTTGGGTTCCGGGATGCTGCCGTCCGGCATCTCTACCCGGGCAAAGTAATGATAGATCCGCTCCATGGTGCTGTGCATGCCGTAGCCGAGACGGAAGGAATGTGTGCCGCCGACTGCCCGGCTGGCTGCTATGCGGGGCTCGAGCGTGCTTTTATTGTTAAAAAATACATTCATATTGTGCAGTCCCGCTACAATGGTCAGGTCGTCATGTATCCGGTGCTTCCAGCTCACAAAGTTGCGCAGCGTACCGATGTTGGCGTCCATATTGGTGAGAGAAATCCGCTGATCGGTATCGTCCCGTAGCCGGCTTATATCCATTGTATGCGTAAAGAGGGTATAGTTGGCGCCAAGCTGCACCGTATTGCGGGTGCTGAGCTTGTGATTGTAGAGCATACTGGCACGCCAGGTGGCAGAGCTGATCCGGCTTTTGAAATTGTCCCGGGCATACAATACGGAATCGTTGACGGTGCTGGTCTCCAGAATATTGTCCCGGATGCCTTCGCCGGAACAGGCCAGGGTAGTTTTAAGATAGCTGTTGCGGCCGGGAGACAGCATATGATTGATGCCTGTATTGAAAAGATGCGCTCTTTTGCGGTAGTCTTCCTGTATGTCAGCCCGCAGGCCTCTGTCGCCGGGAGTAGCGAATATAGTGGGATCTACGTTCTCAAAATCCAGCGTGCTGTATCCTGACAGGCCGAATAGTGAAAAGGTGCCGAGCTTCGCTGCCGGCAAAACGACTTTAAAGGCGCCGTCCTGAAAAGTGGGCACACCACCGATGTCGACCAGACCGATTCCGTCGATGAGGGATATGGTCGAATAGCGGTAGTTGACCAGATAGGAACCACCGTAGCTTTTTGTGAAGGGCCCTTCCAGCGTGATGTCAGTACCCAGTATTCCCAGACCGGCCATCGCTTCAAACTGCTGATTATTGCCTGTACGCAGCCGTATGTCGTAAACACCCGACAACACATCGCCAAATTCTGCATTGAACGCACCGGTATGGAAGTCGGAAGTGGCCAGTATATGGTTGTTTAAGGCGCTGGGAGCTCCGGTTCCCAGCCCGGCGGGATCACCAAAATGGCTCGGGTTGGAGATGGGTACTCCCTCGAGCCGCCACTGAATGTATTTGGGCGAATTGCCCCGCACGATGATGTCGGCGCTGCCGTCCTGCGAATTATTTACACCGGCAAAATTGGACAGGATGCGGGCCGGGTCGTTGAAGCCGCCGGCAAAGCGGTTGGTGGCATTGGAGGATATGGAACGTGCGCTGATCAGGGTCATTTCGTTGAGGGCTTCGCCTCTGGAGTCCGGTGGCGTGATCAGGATTACGTCCAGCTGCAGAACGGATTCCTGCATGCTGGTCTGAATAATGGTTTCTTTGCCCGATTGTACCAGCAGATCGGAGACTGTCTGAGTCCGGTAGCCTATGAGCGAAAATTGCAGGGTGATTCTTCCGATCGGGATGTTTTCCAATACAAAGGTACCGTCGGAATTGGTATAGACACCGATAAGCGGGCTGGAACCGCTGAGGGTAACCTGTACGTCGGCCAGCGGCGACTGGCTGTCGGCATCGGTGACAGTACCCCGGACAGTTTGCGTGAGTCCCTGGCTTCTGAGGGATATGGATATCAGTATTAGTACTACGGAAATAATAAATGGTCTGTACATAATTTTGCTTCCTTTAATGCTGAAGCAAAATTAGCCTGACTATCTGCCGCTACTCATTGACGATCGTCAAGAACGGCTCAGAGCGCTTTGTGAAAGATCCGTTTGCGGATGCGGCTCAGTGTTTCGGGAGTGACACCCAGATAGCTGGCCAGCTGATACTGCGGTACCCGGCTGACCAGATCGGGTCTTCGTTTGAGCAGCTCCAGGTAGCGCTCTTCCGGCTTGGAGATCAGGTAGCGGGCCAGCATTTCCTGGTAATCGCCCAGCTGCTCCTCCATGCCCAGGCGGCTTATGGATTCAAAATTGGGAAACTTACGGTATAGCTCCAGTTCCGTTTTGACAGGGATTACGGCCAGCACAGAGTCCTCCGCACATTCCAGAAAATGACTGGAAGGAGTGCCTTTGGCGGTGCTTTTGAAGGACGAAAAGCCCTGCCCGTCGGTAAAAAAGAAGGTCGTTTTTTCCTCTCCGTCTATCAGATAGTACTGGCGTACGCATCCCCGCAGCAGCAGGTAGCAGCTTTTGGCAACTTCGCCTTCTTTCAGCAGGATTGTTCCTTTTTCAGACTCTTTCACCTGGATAGCCTGCATGATCACATCGATTTCTTCCCTGCTCAGCAGCTTCTGGTCGGTAATGCATTTCAGCAGTTCTTCTTTTGTTGCGGGGGCGCTGTTTGCCGGTGCTTTACTCATAGGATGGCATCATTGTGTTTTTGTCCAATAAACAGATAGTCCAATACATTCAAATGTACGAAAAAACACAAACAGAAACTGAGGATTGAACCAATGATATATATCATTGAGTCAAATCTTTTTTATCAGCTTTATATTTACAAAAAACAGGCATATTTGAGCCAGCTTAACGATTCAGATATGAAGTTCCGTGCTCCCAGTTGTTCAGAATGTTTGAACAAGAACAGCTCTGTTTTTGGATTATGTACTGTAAATGAACTGGATGATCTTGATTCGAAAAAAAGTGGCCAGGCCCTGAAAAAAGGTGAAGTTTTATTTCAGGAAGGAGCTACTCCGCTCGGTCTGTATTGCCTGAATTCGGGCAAAGTGGTGCTTATAAAAAAGAATACAGAAGGCAAAGAGCAGATAATACGGATAGCGAATCCGGGTGATCCTGTAGGATACAGGTCTCTGCTCGCCGAAACGAGCTATTCAGCCTCTGCTGTAGTTCTGGAAGATGCCATCGTATGTTTTGTTCCCAAAGACTATTTCAATGACATGCTTCAACGCAATCCTTTAGTCGAGTCAAAGCTCATGAAGATATTGTCTCTGGCTTTGGGCGAAGCCGAAGCAAGAATGGCTTCGATGGCCCTGAAGCCTGTAAGAGAAAGACTGGCTGAGGCGTTGCTTTTGCTGAATAGAGTTTATAACCCCGAGAATAAATGCATATATTTTTCCGTATCGCGCGAAAACCTTGGCAACCTGGTGGGTACAGCCAAAGAAACGGCCATACGATTGCTGTCTGAGTTTAAGGAAGAAAAAATCCTGGTTACCCAGGGAAGTAAAATTAAAATACTGGACTATGATAAGCTGCTTAGAATTAGTCATCTGCATGATTAATGACATAGATCATTGATGTGTACGCCTGCTCTGGATACATTCGTCAGGAACTTAGCTTTTGACGATATGACTTCAGAGAGTAAACATCCTTTTCAGGTATTTTTTCAGACTCCGGCCCTGCTTTTTACATTTTCTATCAGCCTGCTGAGCAGCATGGCGCTTCTGGTTTATGCTTTTGTGTTGACAACAAGTATCCGGATTCCTTTTTTATTCTTATCAGGGCTTGTTTTCTGGACGTTGTACGAATACCTTCTGAATCGATTTTTTTTGCATGAAATTTCAGTGAAAACTTTTTCAAGGTTCCATCATTGGCATCATTCTGATCCTGACAATCCCAGATACCTGGTTATTCACCCGGGCATTTTGCTTATGAGCATTTTTTTTACCGGCCTTACCGGCTTTATCGTTTTATCCTCTTCTGTAGTACCTGCGCTGGCGGGCTTTCTGTTTGGTTATTCTTTATTTATTGTTCTTCACTATATTCAGCACTATGTGCCCTCCCGGCGAGGCGACTTTTTGTTTCCCCTGAGCAAAAATCATTTTTTGCATCATAGCAGTTACCATGAAAAAGCGTTTGGTGTAACCACTATGTTTTGGGATTGGCTTTTTCACACAAATCCTCCCCGGCATTTACTTCTTGAAGCAAACCCTTTGCTGCTGAAAAACGGAAAAAGCTTCGAGCTTATCGAAGTTCTGAAACCTGCGCATGAGAAGGCTTTTCTGGAGATACCCGCAATTATTTATCAGAACAATCCATTCTGGATTTCACCTTTGCATTCAGAAATTCAGAATATTTTTGACCCGGACTTTAATCCCTATTACAAACGTGGCGCTGCCAGACGATGGATTGTTGTTAATCAGCATCAGGATGTATTGGGAAGGATAGCCGCTTTTATTGACTTTACCAAAATGTATGAATCAGGCAAAAAGATTGGCCGTATCGGCTTTTTTGAATGCGTTGAAGAAGAGAATGTCGCAAAGAGCCTGCTGGATGTTGCTACCAGGTGGCTGAAAGACTATTATCAGGTAGATGCGGTTGACGGCCCTGTAAACTTTGGTGAAAATGATAAATACTGGGGATTGCTGATCGATGGGTTTGAATCGTCTTCTTATGGCATGAATTATAATCCACCTTATTATAAGGAATTTTTGGAAAAATACGGATTTGAAAAGCAGTACGAGCAGCTGACCAATCAGATAGAGGTGAAAAACAGCCTGCCCGAAAGGTTTGTCAGGATCTCGGAAAGGGTGTGCCGCAACAGCAGATACACGTTTGAGCATTTCAGCTATAAAGAGAAAGACAGGTTTGTCAGAGATTTTGCAGAGATTTATAATGCGGCCTGGTCGTCATTTGAAGGCTTCAGACCGATTTCGGAAGAGTATCTTGAACGGTCATTATTGCAGCTAAAGCCTGTATTGGTGGAATCCTTTATCTGGTTTGCCTATGTAGATGAAAAGCCTGCAGGATTGCTTGTCGGGTTGCCCGATCTGAATGAAGCTTTAAAAAATATAGACGGAAAATTTACTTTCCTGTCCGGGATCAAGTTTTTATTCTTTAAATATTTCAAAGGATTTACCAGAGTACGGGTGGTGGTAATGGGTGTTATTCCTGATTTTCAATGCCTGGGACTGGAGTCGGCGCTCATTTATAAAGCCTTTAAAGCCTGTATGGACAAGCCAAATTTCAGCTATATACAGCTTGCATGGGTTGGAGACTTTAATCAGAAAATGATTGCCATTCATCGTGCTATGGGGGCAGTACCCGAAATGCGGCACGCTACGTACCGGAAGCTGCTGAGCTAGGTTTTTCTCTTAATCTGTCTAAAAGAATTAAAGCAATACCTATGGGCATTAATGTGCTGACGGCAAATAAAACCGGCAGATAATAAGGGATATGCATACCGAAGAAAGGCAAAAGACCCTGCCCGAAGATCACAATTTCGCTGCCTGCAAACCCTATGATTATAAGTATTATGGACAGATTGAAAAGGTTGCTTTCTTTTAGCCAGCTGTAGTATACAAACAGGCTCAGCAGAGCAAACGAAATAAAACCTATCAGGGTCAGGTGCAGATAACCGATTATAAAGTTTCTGATTAGCAAATGCGGTATAAATACAGAGCCTGACTGAAGTACTGCCTTACCAATAAAGCAAGCAAAGGCTAAACGGATCATAAAGGCTGCCAGGGCACTGTTTCTGGCAACAGGCTTAATATCATGAAGCGCTTTCCTGGCAAAGAATATGGCCGCAATCTGGGCCAGGGCCGAAGCTAAGGCTACCAGAAAGACCGGTCTTGCGGGATTGAGATAAAGGGTCGATAATAAATATCCCGGAATGCAGGACAGGAACATCAGCCAGAAAAAATAGTGGAGGCTCTTTGTATTTTTTACTGATAATTTTGACTCGTATATGGCAATTATTATCCCTATGAGCGCAAAAGCAAACCATCCGTTGTATTGAAAATGCAGATAAAAATAGATAGAAAGATCGTATACCGGATGTGATGAAAGCCCTTTTGCCATAAAAGCGCCCAGTGCGAAAGGACCCGCAGAGGAAAGTATCAGAAAGAGCAGTGAGGCTTTTATAAATTTTACAGATATGGGAAACCGGTCTTTTATCAGTTTGTTTGCTTTGAAATCATTGAGCAGGGAATAGGAAAACCACCAGGATACCAATATATGTAAGGTGGAAAATAGTATGGAAAACAAGGCATAGCCCTGAATCGGGAAAAAAATCAGCATACCGGTAACTGATAGCTGCGAGATCCAGTACTGGGTGCGATATTTCGGGGATTGAAAGGGAGTTGTATTAAGAAATACCTTCAGGATCAGGGCAAATAAAGCCATGAAAATCCAGCCCAGAAAAGCTACATGGGAATGCGCATGCAGGAGGAATTTGTAGTTTAGTGAAAAGCTGCTCTGAACAGGAATATACCTCAATAATAGCCCGAGTAGCATTGCTACCAGAAGGTTTATTAATGGAATCAGGTAACTATAGCTGTTCCGGTTATTATTCCTCATGACTGGCCTGTATCTGTAAATGGTTCAGGTCTACCCCTTCATCGGGGCTCTGATTTTTTTTGATGCCAAATTTATGCAATTGTATATGTTTTGCTTCCCTGATACCCATATTTTTTAAAATTGATTTGGCACATTCAATAGCACAGCCATCGATGATCCATACCGGGCGGTCTTTGATTTTTGAGGTAAAGGTTTTTTTGCCGGAAGCGAGCCCTGCCAGGCATGACATTTCGGCTACCTGCTCCCGGTCCATTTTTAAGGCCAGCTTATAGGCAATTTGTCCTGCTCCGGAACAGCCTGCACAAGCATAAATAATTGGTTTCATATTGTTGCAAATATGCTTAAAAATACTAATAAAAAGTATAAAAGGACCTGTATATCTTCTTTTTTTACACTCAAAAGTGTATTTTTTATAAAGTTAACTATTTGTAATACAATTAATTGATTTAGTGTATTGATTTCGATCATTTTAAAAAATAGCATAAGTCATTTTAGTTTGTATTGACTGAAGATAGATTTGTATCAAAAGATCAACAAGAAATGACCATTATGAAAATCAAAACAAACAACAGGTATCGGGGAATTTTTTTTCTCGTGCCTTTTTTCCTGTCAGCATTATTGGTGAGCTGCTCGGGAAACAATGAGCAGGCGGCAGATGATCAGCAAACGTCCTCAGCAGGCAGTAAGGCTGTACAGACTGTAGAAGCTGATCCTTTAAAAAACAAGGGGATAGGGCCTTTTAGCTCTGTCGAAATCGGACCTGTCGATCAGGAGCTTGTAATGCAGGGTCAGCTGGTGTTTGAAAGCAAATGTGCTGCCTGTCACAAGTTTGATGTCAAATATGTAGGTCCCAGCCTGGGCGGGGTAACATCAAGAAGGACACCGGAATGGATTATGAACATGATTATGAATCCGGTTGAAATGACACAAAAAGACCCGATAGGCCAGAAGCTGCTGGAGGAGTATCTGACCCAGATGACCTATCAGGATGTATCTGAAGAAGAAACAAGAGCTATCCTTGAGTTTTTCAGGGATAAAGATGAAAAAGCGCAATAGCTTTTAATGGCAATTAATCTTTAAACAAACAATTAACCCTAACTAATATGAAATCCTGTATAAATAGCACGGCCCGAAAAGTCTTAATTGGCTTTGCTGCAGTCGGGGTACTTTTTTCCTGCAAAAACAAAATGCAGGATAAAGGAGCTTCGGTAATTGGCAGTGATGCAGCGTCAAAAGTATATGTCGCTCCGGGCAAACATGATGAACTTTATGGATTTATGTCCGGTGGTTTTAGCGGACAGGTGAGTGTTTATGGAATCCCCTCAGGAAGGTTGCTCAAAGTGATTCCTGTATTTTCGCAGAATCCTGAAAACGGATATGGGTATTCCGAAGAAACCAGACCTATGCTGGAGACATCGTATGGTTTTATCCCCTGGGATGATGCCCATCACCCCAAATTGTCGCAAACCAACGGAGAGCAGGACGGAAGATGGCTGTTTATCAATGGAAATAATACACCACGTATTGCCCGTATAAATCTGAAAAGCTTTAAAACGGAGGAAATAATCGAGATTCCTAATACCGGTGGCAACCACTCATCTCCCTATCTGACTGAAAATACCGAATATGTGGTAGCTGGCACGCGCTTTAGTATACCCATTAGCGAAAAGGATGTGTCCATTTCTACTTACAAGGAAAACTTCAGAGGTATGATGTCTTTTATAAAGGTCTCTGATGAAGGCAGAATGAATGTAGAATTTCAGATTCTTGTTCCCGGTTTCGATTATGATCTGGCACATTCCGGCAAAGGGCCTTCTCATGGCTGGACTTTCTTTACTACATACAATACCGAGCAGGCCAAGACGCTCAAGGAAGCGTATGCCAGTCAGAAAGACAAGGATTTTATCATGGCTATTAACTGGAAAAAAGCCGAAGAGTATGTAAAAGCCGGAAAAGCAAAAATAAGTGAGGGTGCTCACATACATAACTATTGGGATGAGAAAAGACATACGACTGTTTCTGAAAAAATCAAAACAGTACAGATTCTGGACTCCAGAGACTGCCCCGATATGATTTACTATATTCCGTGCCCCAAGTCTCCTCATGGTGTAGATATAGACCCTACGGGTGAGTACATAGTCGCTTCCGGAAAGCTTGCGTCGGTTTTGCCTGTATTTGCTTTCTCAAAGATGCTTAAGGCTATTGAGAACAAGCAGTTTGACGGCGATTTTGAAGGTATCCCGGTTATAAACTATGAAGCGGCGCTGGCCGGCGAGGTTGAAAAACCAGGTCTGGGTCCGTTGCATACAGAATTTGACGGCAAGGGATATGCTTATACATCCATGTTTGTTTCTTCCGAAATTGTAAAGTGGAAAATTGAAACCAGGGAAGTAGTCGACAGAGTGCCTGCGTATTATTCTATCGGACACCTGATGATACCGGGCGGAGATACCAGAAAACCATATGGCAAGTATGTAATCGCACTCAACAAGATTACAAAAGACCGGTACCTGCCAACTGGTCCTGAGCTGACACAATCTGCGCAGCTTATTGATATTTCGGGCAACAAAATGGAGATGCTGCTTGATTTCCCTACGATCGGAGAGCCGCATTATGCTCAGGCTATTCCGGCCGAGCTGGTCACAAAGGATCAGCTGAAGATATACAAGCTGTCCGAAAATGAACACCCGTACGCCATTAAATCAGAGAAAGAGGCACGGGTTGAAAGAAAAGGCAATGAAGTGCATATATATGCCACCAGCATTCGTTCACATTTCGCTCCGGATAATATCGAAGGGATTCAGGTAGGAGATGTCGTTTACTGGCATATTACCAACCTTGAGCAGGACTGGGATGTACCTCATGGCTTTGCAGTAAAGGGAGCCGAAAATGCCGAGCTTCTGATTATGCCGGGAGAGACTGCAACGCTGAAGTGGATACCTAAAACCGCTGAAGTATTTCCTTTCTATTGTTCTGATTTCTGCTCGGCGCTTCACCAGGAAATGCAGGGATATGTCAGAGTATCGCCCAAAGGTTCGAATGTACCGGTATCGTACAGCTTAGGCGAAAACGATTAATTGTTGAAAATAACGCAAAAGGGAGTCGAAAGACTCCTTTTGCTCTAAAAACAGAATCCTGTAGTTATGAAACGATTCTCGAAAACCATCATTGTATTTCTTTCGCTGGCGCTTATTGTTGCATACTTTGTTCCGATCTGGGAAATTGATCTGGAAGCGCCGCAATACCCCGAAGGGCTGGGCATGAAAATCTGGATCAACCGGCTGGCCGGTGATATTAATACCATCAACGGGTTGAACCATTATATCGGAATGCAGAAAATTGATGAATCCTCTATCCCTGAACTCCGGTATATGCCATATCTTTTGGGAGCAATTATCGGCCTGGGGCTGCTGACTGCTGTCATCGGAAAAAAATGGATGCTCTATATCTGGGTTATTCTTTTTAGCATACTGGGTGTTGCGGGTGCTGTTGATTTTTACTTGTGGGAGTATGATTACGGTCATAATCTGGATCCGACGGCTGCTATAAAGATACCGGGGATGTCTTATCAGCCCCCGCTGCTGGGAAGCAAGCAGCTATTGAACTTTACTGCTCATTCCTATCCCGATGTCGGAGGATTTATAATTATTATAGCCGGTCTGACTGCCGTATTATTGCTTGTGTACAATAGTCTTCCTGACAGCAAAAGCGGGTCCTGTAAAATACCGGGGACATGCAGTAATAAGGCTTTTGGCTCTATGCTGGTGTTGTTTTTTGCCATTGCTTTTGTGTTTTCTTCCTGCAACTCAGGACCGGAACCGATTGTATATGGCAAGGATATATGCACGCATTGTAAGATGAAAATTGTTGATGAGCGCTTTGGAGCAGAGCTGGTTACAAAATATGGTAAAATCTATAAATTCGATGCGCTGGAGTGTATGGTGAATTTTACGAACGAGCTGGACGATCAGGCAAGGCAAAAGGTGGAGCTGTATCTGGTCGCCAATGCCAGCCGGAAAGGTGAGCTGATTCATGCATCGCAGGCTGTTTACCTTCAGAGTGAAAATTTCCCTAGTCCCATGGGCGCCAATATTTCTGCCTATGCCGATGAAATACAACGAAATGAATTTGAGAATGAATATGCAGGAACTCCCTTAAGCTGGGAAGAGGCTAAGGCCTTAATTATGAATATAAATGGTCATATTCTGAATTTAAATTAATAACAATGAAAGCCGCACTGATTCTATTGTTTTTTCATGCAGGCCTTCTTACTCTTCTGGGGAAAGATATATATGTCGGGCCATCTCAGAAATATGTCCGGATCGCTGATGCATTGGAGGTCGCTTCTGCAAAAGACAGAATTATTGTTGAAAAAGGGTATTACCGGGAAAACAATCTGATTATTGACAAAGCGATCCATTTAGTAGGCAGAGACTTACCTGTGATTGATGGGAATAACGGGGGCGATATTGTTATTATTCGCTCTGATAATGTAAAAATAGAAGGGTTTTCCATTCAGAACTCCGGATACAGCAGTGTAAAGGACTATGCAGGTATAAAGGTTGAAAATTCCTCTGATTGTACAATTGAGAGGAATCAGCTTATTCATTGTTACTTTGCCATTTATCTGTCCGGTGTCAGCAACAGTATAGTGAGCAATAATATACTTAACGGAGAGTCTGTAAAGGAATCGGGCTCCGGAAATGGAATACATCTCTGGAAATGCTCATTTGTTCAGGTAGAGTTTAATGAATCCGGCAGTCATCGGGATGGAATTTATCTCGAGTTTTCTGAAAACTGCAAAGTTACCAACAATCTGAGTAAGGATAATTTACGATACGGGCTTCATTTTATGTTTTCGCACGGCAATACGTATGCCTGCAATATTTTCAAAAATAATGGCGCCGGAGTAGCTGTAATGTACACCCGGAATATTGAAATGACGGATAATATATTTGAAGAGAACCGGGGGCCGGCAGCCTATGGCTTATTGCTTAAAGATATCAGCAAAAGCACTATTAAGCGGAACAAATTTAAGAACAATACCATGGGGGTTTTTATGGAAGGAGCAAACAGCCTTCAACTGACCGATAATGAATTTATTTCAAATGGGTGGGGGATTAAGTTTATGGGAAATTGTCTGAAGAATACTATTTCGCGTAATAATTTTCTGAATAATACTTTTGATATAACGACCAACTCCTTCGAATCAGGAAAACAGAACTATACCTCCGGAAACTTCTGGGATAAGTACAAAGGCTACGATCTGGACAAGAACGAAACCGGCGATCAGGCCTATCGTCCTGTAAGCCTGTTTTCTGTTTATGTAGAAAAAATTCCTCACTCCATTGTGCTGCTCAGGAGCTTCATGGTTGATCTGCTGGATTCTATAGAACAGGCTGTGCCGGCGCTTATACCCGAAACCCTGAGTGATGATAAACCCTTGATGAAAAGAATACCCCTATGAGCCATATTGAGATTTCTGATCTGACCAAGATGTTTGGAAAGAGAACGGTGCTTCAGAAAATTAATGCCACTATACAATCAGGAGAGGTAACCGCTATCATGGGGCCTAACGGATCCGGCAAGTCTACCCTCATGAAAGCAATACTTGGCCTTGTTATTCCTGATGCGGGTGAAATACGGATTAACAATATGAATACAGTCAATGACTGGGCTTACAGAAAAGAGATCGGGTATATGCCTCAGATTGCCAATTATCCTGAGAATATATCGGTCATTGAGCTGATTCGCATGATTCAGGATGTAAGACAGCAGCCCGGCGATGCCGGCCGGCTTATTGGCCTGTTCAAGCTTGAAAATCATCTGAACAAAAAGCTGAAAGAGCTTTCCGGGGGGATGAGACAGAAGGTAAATGCCATTCTGGCTTTTATGTTTGATACCTCTATCCTCATTTTTGACGAGCCTACGGTCGGGCTGGATCCTATTTCCAGATTGCTTTTTAAAGATCTTCTTCTGGAAGAAAAGCGAAAAGGAAAAACCATCTTGCTTATCACTCACTATATGACAGAGATCGAAGAGCTGTCCGACAATATCATATTTATTCTGGAAGGAAAAGTGTTTTTTCAAGGCACGCTGGATACAATAAAACTGGAGCAGAACGAAGAGAGCCTGGAAAAGGCTGCCGCAAAAATTCTTGAAAATAATAACTTATTTAACTAATCATGCTGAAAGTATTTAAATATAGCTTCTACAATCTGTTCAGAAGCTTATGGCTTGTCATATATATGGCCTTTTTTCTGATTGCCAGCAGTGCCATGCTGCTTTTTGCCAATACATTCGAAAAAGCTATTGTCAGCATGATGAGCGTCGCACTGGGGGTTATTCCTTTGATCAGCATACTCTTCGGGATTATGTATTATTACAGCTCCCGTGAGTTTGCAGAGCTTCTGCTGGCCCAGCCTCTGAAAAGGTTTCACGTCTTTCTGGGGCTCATTGCTGCTCTGGCTGTCAGCCTGACCTTGTGCTTTACAATAGGTACTCTTATCCCGTTTGGCCTTTATGGCGTTTTTCTGAGTGATGCCCTTGCCAGCTTTCTCATTCTTATTATTACCGGAATTGTTCTGACAGTTATTTTCGTTACGATCTCTTTTTATATTTCATTGTTAAATGAAAACCGGATCAAAGGCTTTGGCTTTGGCATTCTGATCTGGCTGTACTTCGCTGTTTTGTATGATGGCATTTTTCTCCTTTGTCTCATCATGTTTCAGGACTATCCGCTGGAGGGTGTGACTGTCGGGCTTACGTTGCTCAATCCTATTGATACTGCCAGAGTAATGGTCCTGCTTAAAATGGAAATATCCTCGCTTATGGGATATACCGGGGCTGTATTTAAAGAGTACCTGGGTACTGCAAAAGGGATTACGATCGCAGCGTTCAGCTTTTTCTTCTGGATGGGTATGCCATTCTGGCTATTTGTGCGGAAAGTAAGAAGTAAAGATTTCTAAACCCGGGATCCGGCGCCTGGGGGACAACTAATTGATTTCTGGAAGAATAATTGATGGTTCTCATGTCAGCGCTATAAAAAACGGGATCATGCTTCCCGCTGATGACCGCATCGCGGTCTTTGGGCCTTAAGCTTTGTCCTCTTAAATATAAAGCTAGATAAACGTTTTGTGCTCTTCCAGCTCTGTGATTATCTGATCCAGCGTTTTGGTTGCCAGTGTGCCTTTCAGCGCATCTCTGTAAGGCTTGATCAGATGATGGACAGGGCATGGTTTTGTATCAGAGCATTTTTTGAGGCCTATGGTGCATTTTTTGAATACATCGATTCCGTCGATGGCTTCTATTATTTTAATGAGCGATATTTTTTTGGGGTTTGATACGAAAAAGCCTCCGTTGGGACCTTTAAGCGAAGATATGATTTTGTTCCTGACAAGGGATTGCAGGATCTTGGCAAGAAAAGGGGCAGGCATATCCAGCTGTTCTGCAATTTCTTTGATACCTATTTTTCTTCCCTCCTGGCTTTTCAGGGAAATATAGAAAATAGAACGGATGGCATATTCGCAGCTTTTAGAAAACATAGACCTTTTTAGTATAAATGTAAAAATACATATTTATTTCATTCCCAGGTTTCGTCTGCCATTCGGGGATATTCTTTCCGGTGACCAGGCTGGTTCCCATACCACATTTACATTTATTGCATGATCGGCATATCGGGATCTTAATGTATCCCTGGCCAGGTTGGGCAGAATTTCGGACATCGGACAATTGGGTGTAGTCAGCGTCATAGCTACTTCAATTTCTTTTCGGCCGGTTGCTGCTTTCACTTCGTATATCAGACCCAGATCCACAATTCCTATACCAAGTTCAGGATCTATTACCTCATTCAGGCTTTTATATATGCTGTCTGTAAGCTTATCGGGTTCCATATCGATTTATTTTATTTTGAAAAACAGGGCTTTGGCTATGTTGATATTAAATAGTATTGCCGAAACAATCAGCAGGATTGCAGCGGCCTTATTGCCTGGTATGCTGTTTAAGATAAGCGAAACAAGCAGTATAAGCAAGCCACCCAGAAACAAATACATAACGGCTCCGGATATTTTTTCGGATACCATATCTTTGGGCAATGGGATTTTTTTTGTTCCGGAAAATTGCTGAAAACGGTACATCCACAATATGAATGGTACTATTTTCAGAGCTTGTCCAAGTATCAGTGCGCCGGAAAACCCCAGGAGTATCATTACTCCGTAAACGATCCGGAGAGTCATCATGCTTTTTTCGGGAAGCACGGCAGAAGGTATGAGCATTGCCAGCGGCAATACAGCTACCAGCAGCAGAAAAGATATAAAAGTCAGCGTGAGCCCGGCATCCAGCTTCCTGCGTATCCGCTCTCTGAATACATAATACATAAAGTACAGAAAGATGGCTATGCCTGCTTCTATGAGGAAAACCGAGACGTAAATCAGCCAGGCTGGTAAGGCAAAATAAACGGTAACACAGAATAGGAACAGACCTGTATTGATCAGACCGTATGAATACTTTAGCGGTGTTGTATCCGGGCTTTTGGCAATGATAAACATGGGCAGCAGGCGTGACGAAACTCCTATAACCAGAAGCACTATCCAGCCGACCAGTCCCATATGGGCGTGTATTTTAAGAATTTCCAGATGCGATTTTGGAATAAAGGGATAGGAAAAGTTGAACACTAATAATAATCCGACCAGTCCGGTCAGCAATAACCAAAGCACTGAAGTAGAAATAAAGTCAAATTCTATTTTCCAGTTTGGGCAGCCTCGTACGGAACTGTAAAATACGTATGAAAAAAGTACCAGCGACAATACCGTCAGACAGCCGCCTATATGGAAAGCATAGCCTACATTAAATACCCAGAAGCTATGCGCCAGAAACAATAGCCCGGACATGAGCGCGTAGAATGAAAGCCTTCCCAGGCCTTCGTTTTTAATTTCGGTTTCAAATATTACCGGAAACATCTGGTAAAGAGAACCTATTATTACTGAAGTAATGAAGCCTAATGCTGCCACATGGGTAATAGCCAGCAGCTTGGGATGAAAATAATGCTGGCTGAAGCTGTCAGCCGCAAAATAGATCAATACTGTCAGAGTCAGATAGGATAATGCCGAAAGAACAAAGAACGGGATTATCATATCGGCCGGAGATAGTTTTTGCGGTGTTACTCCTGTTATCATCGTATTAGTCTTTAGCTATTATCATCAGTACATAGTCATCTTCCGCCTGCTGTATGGCGTATTTTAATTTTTGCTCATCCAGCCTGGGCAGCAGAAACTGTGGTACTCTTTTGTGATGGACCAGTAAGCCGTGACCTTGCTCAAGCTCAGCCAGCTCATTGAGTATTGTTATCATAGGGTAGGGCATCTCCATTTCCCGCACATCAACTTCTTTGAGCCTGCCATCCAGCTTTTCGAGCAATGCAGCAAACGAAAGCTCCGTATGCCCGGTATGGCCGTCTGATTCAGCTTTTTCGCTTTTTTGAAAATAGGTTTTGTATAATTCCTTCGATTCTTGATGAACCATGGAGCGTATACCCTGAGATTCCAGAAGCCTGATCAGCGGCACAGGCTCAAAGGTATTTATAATCAATAAAGTCTGGTTAGCTGACAGCTTCTTTATCGCTTTGCTGATGATCGGGAAAGGATCTGATCCTGATTCGATATAGGGTCTTACATCCAAAGTCCGCAGTTTTTTTGTGTCAATCTCAAAACCCGCCTTTCCTGTATCGGCTTCTTTTTCCGGGAGCGATTCGGCTACTTCAAAGCCAATCTCTTTCAGCTTATCCAGTATGGTTTGGTTGCTGACATTGCCAATTCTGGCTGCCTGCCCCAAAGTTACCTTTGAAGCAAGCAGTTTTCTCAGAACCGGATTTTTTAATTTGCGAAAATGAGAATTAATAGACGCGATAACGTCAATAGCCTTTTCATTTTCCTGAATTATATCAGAGATTCTGGTTTGATTGTTAATAATCATACCCGTGTCATTTTAAGAGTTGCTCTTCCAGCTTTGCAGCTTTGGGAAACAGTATATTATTTTCCAAATGTACATGCAGATGCAGATCATCTTCATATTCATTCAGCAGGCTGTACAGCAAGCGATAGCTGCCGCAGGCGCCTTTGGGAACCTGGTAGTCATTGGTTATTTTTCTCAGATTCTCCAGATACTCCCCGACTGTTTCATGCTCCTCTTCCATGGCCCTGGTAATAGATTGAATAACGGCATTCTGAGGTACGCTCCTTGTCTGATCAAGGTCCTGCATATATGGGAACAATATGTTTTCTTCCCTCAGCATATGATCAGCCAGGTCCTGATCCAGCCAGCTGAAGTTCTGAAATATATCAAGCAGCTCCGGATGAGCGGCGGAATGCACGCTGACTACCTTGTTCAGTATAGATTTTATTTCAGGAGTTCTTTCTTTTACATACCCATGATGGCGTTCTATAATATGGCTTACCAACTCAGAAATACCCCATTTGGTATAGTCCTGAAATCCGGTATCTGTTTTCTGGTCAAGCGCATCCAGCTCTTTCTGTACAGGCTCGGGATCAATTCCTTTTTCTTTGGCTGCCTGCTCCAGTGTTCTTTTTCCGCCACAGCAAAAGTCCAGTCCGAATTTTTTAAATACCAGCGCCTTTCTGTAATCTTCAGTGGCTATTTTGCCCATTGTTTTTCCTTCCGGTGTTGCTTGTGCCAGAGGTTTTTCAATTTTTACTCTCCACTCATCAGGGCCGTTTTGAAGATATTCCCAGGTGAACTGATTTGGTCTCTCGGCCAACAGCTGATAGTAAAGCGGCATCGGATCGTGATCATTGATGATTATGAAAGCCTCGCCTTTGATCAGGTTGTCAAAAGTATTAAAAATTGTCGGGTGCTTGAATCTCGGTTCTATTACCCTCACATCCAGGTTTAGTGTTTCCATGATTTTGTTTTTACTAAATATAAGTTGATTATTTGTAGAATAAAAGACCTTTTTATCTTTTATATAAACACAATTATCCGTCAAAAAATTTTTGATAAAAATGATCTATATCATTTGCATTGAGTAAACTTGTCATCTTTTTTACATACCGGATTGTTTAAATTTGGGTCCTATAATGAAAAAAGGCGTAAGCATATTGCTCTTGTTACTGTACCTGACTGCTTCTTTCAGGACGGTTTTGCCGTATCTGAACTATAGCGTAAATAAGGAGAAGATAGCGACCCTTTTCTGTAAGAATAAGGGGACCGGCTGTGAGGGGACATGCTATCTCAGAAATGAATTGAACAAGGCCGGTGAAGATTCAAAAAAAACGGGCACATTTGTTTTTGAGAACGAAAGAGCGTATTCAACCAGCCCGGCTTCCTTTGTTTTTGACAGCATCCTTTTCTTTGTATATAATGTGACTGTATTTCCGCCATTGGATATTTTTTATGCAGGCACTTACTGGTCAGATATTTTTCATCCTCCCTCTGTTATTTAGTTCCCCCACTTTGAAATTTCTGATTTACACTAAATAACAACACCATGACTTTAAAAATAGTTGTGAGTACGGCATTCGTGTGCGTATTCACCGTATACCATGCGGTCTATTCCCAGACGGTAAACGGGAGGATAATTGACAAAGAAACCCAGGAAGCCTTGCCTCTGGCTACGATACAATTGAATGATAGCACCTTTATATATACCGACCAGAACGGAAAATTTGAGTTGGCTGACCGGGTTTCTGACCGGCTTATTATCAGCTATATGGGTTATGATACCTTAACGCTCGCCAGGGAAAGCTATTCCGACAAAATGCTTATAAAGCTCAGTCCCGCAATACTAAGCCTGAATGAAGTGGTTACTACCGCCTACGATTCTGATAAAAGGCTGCTTGAGGTCCCTGGCTCAGTCGGGCTTGTTACTCAAAAAGACATTCAGCGGTCTGGAGGAGTTTCCTTACAGTCTTCTCTGAATTTAATTCCCGGAGTTATGGTCGATCAAAGCCATTTGGGTGATTCGAGAATTTCGATTCGCGGAGTAGGAGTGAGGTCATCGTATGGTATCCGTAATCTTAAGATCTACCTCAATGAAATTCCTCTCACAGAAGCAAACGGCTTTACCAGGCTCGAAGGATTAGATATCGGCACCTTAGGCTCTGTGGAAGTAATTAAAGGTCCTGCTTCCAGTATCTATGGCTCAGGATTGGGTGGCGTGCTTACTATCAGAAGCGAAAAAGCTCCTTCCAATGCCAAATCATTTGAAACATCCGCTATGGCTGGCAGCTACGGCCTTTTCAAATGGAATGCATCGCTTAAGCTTGGGGGCGCCAGATCCAATGTGATTGCCACTTTCGGAACCCAGCAGTATAGCGGATATAGAAATCATAGCGCCGATGAACGAAAATTTGTCTCTGTATTTGCCCGTTTTTATCCTTCAGAAAAAACTATATTTTCTGTATTCGTTAATCATTCGCAACAGAATACTCAGCTGCCGGGAGCACTGGACAGCATTCAGTTTGCTGAAAATCCGACCATGGCATCGGCTCCGGAGCTGGAAAAAGATGCCGGCCGGAATCAGAGCTGGACCAGAGTGGGGTTTTCTGCAGATCATTCTTTTTCCCAAAGCTTATCTCTGATCACTACGATCTATACCAGCATGTACGACTTGGATCACCCGATTGTGTTTGCCTATATAAAAGGGCAGTACCTGAGCCTGGGCGGACGGTCACGTATTATTTACGAAAAGCAGATCAGCTCGGTAAAAGCCAGATTTACTCTTGGCGGGGAATACCTGCAGGGAAATAATAAAAGCAGGTATTATATAAATAACCGGGGGGCAGAGGGTGATATGACCCAGGATAAAATAGTGAATGCTTACCAGTACAGTATTTTCGGACAGGCTGATTTTGAGTTTAAAAAAAGTATTATCCTGACTACCGGAGTTAGTACCAACAGTATTCAATATCGTATTGAAGATCTGCTGAAAAGCAACGGAGTCGATTTTACCGGAAAGAAAGTATTCAGGCCCGTTGTGACACCCAGAGTGGGTTTGTCCAAAATTTTCAGGGATCAGTATGCTGTTTATTCCAGCATTAGCTATGGTTTTTCTCCTCCTACAGACGGGGAAATTTCCAACCCCGACGGCAGCATCAATTATTCAGTGGAGGCTGAAAAGGGGATAAACTATGAGCTGGGAACACGCGGAGATTTTCTGAAGAAAAGATTAAGCTATGATGTTTCTTTCTTTTCGCTTCAGCTCAGCAATGAGCTGATTCCGCAAACGGTGGCTCCCTATCAGACTGTTTATGTAAATGCCGGAAAAACTGCTCATAACGGGATAGAAAGTACGGTATCCTATAAGCTGACAAGGACAAACAAATCTGTTTCCCTGATCAGACCTTTTATCTCCTATACCCTGAATAATTTTTACTTCAAAGAATATCGTATTGATAATAAAGATTACTCCGGAAAAAAGCTGACTGGTGTGCCATCGAATATCTTTAATGCGGGGCTGGATATAGAAACAAAATTCGGCTTGTATGTATATACTACATTTCAGTATATCGACCGGTTCCCCATACTCGATGACAATAGCATTTATACCGAAGGGTACAGCTTGCTGAACTGTAAGGCCGGCTATAGAAAATATGTCCTGAAAAATATTCCTGTAGAAATCTTTGCAGGTGTAAATAATATGCTGGATTCAAAATATTCCTCTTTTGTCAGCCTGAATGCAAAAGGATTCGGCCCCGGCTCATTGCCCCGGTTCTATAACCCGTCGCCACGCAGAAACTATTACACAGGATTGTCTATCAAATATATCTTTTAGGAATTATGAAAACAAAAATAGCATATCTGCTGCTTTATGTCCTTGCTGGTTCGGTCTCTGCCGCATATGCCGGCAGCGAAAGCAGGCTTATTTCGGATTCCGGCAAAAATGCTTACGGGCATTACCTTACCCGGGATCAGGACAACAATCCGGTTATTTCATGGATCGAAGAGGAGCCGTCTTCCGGGAAAAACCATATGGTTTTTGCTATCTCCTATGATCAGGGAAATACGTTTTCTGCTCCTGTCAAAGTCCCCGGAACAGAAGGCTGTACCGACGGACATGGAGAGGGCGCACCTAAAATTGCTTTTAAGCAGGACGGTTCTGTTGTAGCAGTATTTGCCAAACGAAAGCCTACGGCCCAGAACCGCTTTGCCGGAACCATTGAATATGTTATTTCAGCCGATAAGGGGAAAAGCTGGACCAAAGCCCGAAATATCCATTCGGATGAGGAGGGAAACAGCCATGCTTTTCACGATGTGGCTGTTTTGCCGGATGGTGAAATCGGGGTAATCTGGCTGGATACGCGCAATGCCGGCAGTGAAACCGGATCCGAATTATATTGGGCAAAAACTGCTCCGGGAAAAGGCTTTGGAAGAGATTACAGAATTGCAGCCAATACCTGCCAGTGCTGCAGGACACGGTTGTATGTAGCTGCCGACGGGAGAGTCTGTGCCCTGTACAGAGGGCTGCTGCAGGATGGCTGCCGGGATATACTGTTGATCACCTCCCGGGATGGCGGTCTTACTTTTGCCAATCCTGTATGTATAAGCAATGACAAATGGATGATTAAAGGATGCCCTCATGCAGGACCCGATATTGCCGAATCGGAGGGCGTTATGTATTTTACCTGGTTTACCGGAGCTTCTGAGGCCGGTATCTATTATACTTTTTCCGGAGACCGTGGCAAAACTTTTCAGCAGAGACGATTGGTTTCGGGTGAGGCACGACATGCGCATATTGCCTCCCTGTCGGATCAGAAGGTATTTCTGTCCTGGAGCGAACCGGTAAAATATAAGGGGGCCTATTACAACAGAGTGTTTCTTAAAAATGTAGCCTCTTCCGGTAAGGCTGCCTTTGCTCTGTCGGAGGAGGCATCGGATACCATGCACCCGATCCTGCTTGCTGTTGACAGCAATAGCATGCTGGTGGCCTGGCTGGAAAGAGATGGCGAATTGTATAAGCTGAAATACAGAACCGTGAAGGTATAATGAAAAAGAGGAGTATCACGATCTGGCTGTTTACTGGTATTTCTGATGGTTATAATCGGGGGGATTACCAGACTGACCGGTTCAGGATTATCAATTGTAGAATGGAACCTGATATCGGGTGCAATTCCTCCGCTTACGCAGCAGGATTGGGAAATTGCTTTTGAAAAGTATAAGCAGTTTCCTGAATTTATCAGGCTCAATCCGGCCATGGACCTGAGCGGGTTTAAATTTATTTTTTTCTGGGAATATACGCACAGACTCCTGGGGAGGATAACAGGATTTGCCTTTATCATTCCTTTGGGTTTATTTCTTTTTCAGAGAAAAATAAGCCTGCAATTGGGCAGAAGACTGATTCTGATTTTTGTGCTGGGTGCCTTACAGGGTTTTATGGGATGGTTTATGGTAAAGAGTGGTCTGGCAGACAGCCCGCACGTGAGCCATTACCGTCTGGCAGCACATTTTTTACTGGCCTGCTTATTGATTTCAGTGATTTTTGTAACAGCACTGGAAACCATGCAGATTGCAAGGGTGCCGGTAAGCAGAAAAATTTATTATTTGATGATGGGCATTGTTTTCCTCATTGCAGCTCAGCTGCTGTATGGGGCTTTTACTGCCGGCTTGAAAGCAGGATTTGCGTACAATACATTTCCCAAAATGAACGGGAAATGGATCCCTGATGGCATTTTAGTCATGCGTACTGTTCTGCAAAATTTTCTGGACAATGGCATAGCTGTTCAGTTTATGCATCGGCTAACAGGAAGTATACTTTTAATTGGGGTAAGCGGAGCAACGATCTATGTGTACCGCTTCCCGGATTATTTGCCGCTAAAAAGAAATTTTATGCTGCTCAGCGGCATTATTCTTCTTCAATATACCCTGGGAGTAATTACACTGCTGTATAAAGTGCCGGTAGTGCTGGGTGTTATTCATCAGGCAATGGCTGTAATAGTATTGCTTATTGCGGTGTTTGTTCTCTACCTGATGAAGCGGGCCTGACAATCAGTGTATAGTGAAGTAAGCGCCTGCTCCCCGGGTTTCTTTTTGAGTATAAATCAGACCCTCCCTGCATCGTATTTTGCAGAAATACTGTAATTCTGTAAAAGATTGTTGGCTCCGTTTTCTGTATAGAAAAACAAAAAGGCGGTTTCTTCCACAATGGAAAATTCCGCCTTTATTGTACAAATCAGGTAAATTGATGGTGTTATTAATCTCCCTGGAGCATTCTTGCAATCAGCTCTTTTATCGAAGGTATATTCCCGTTTCTATATAAGGGATCCATGGAGAATTTGTAGGTAGTATGTCCGGAAAACATAAGCTCGTATTCCGCGTCTTCTCCGCAGATAATATTCTGCAACGTTTTGAATATGCAAAAGCTGCGGGGATCAGGCAACAGACCTGTAGTATAGTTTTTTAGCTTATCGACAGACCAGCTGCTGAATTTGCAGGCAGCAAGACAGCCTTTGCAGTCGCGTTGATCGGTTTTGATCGCTTTGGCTTTTTCTTTGGTTACAAACAGTAAAGTAGAATCCGGAGTTTCCATAAACTTTGTATATCCTTCTACAATCCAGTTGCGGGCTTGCTGCCGGCCGCTTTCCGAAATATACACCTTTGATGTTTCAGATTTTAAAAACGGTATGGTAAACTCGCCTTTGGGTTCCTTCGATATGGCAATTTGTCTGGAGGATCTTTCTTCCAGCTCTTTTATAAATTCATTTTTAATTGCCGAAGAATTGAAACCGGTGGAGCTGAAATTGTTTAAAACCACATCTTCCTTTCGTACGGTCATCAGCTTTTCTTTCCATTGCTCCGAAATCGGGCTTTCCTGAGTCAGCAGGCTTCTGGTTCCGATCTGAAACCCGATAGGACCAAGATCCGGATTGCCGATCCAGTTTTCAAACGTTTTAAGATCCCAGACACCACCGGCCATAATAATCGGAACATCTTTCAGTCCGTGTTTTAGCATGACGGTCCGTATTTGTTCTACTCTCCAATAGGGGTGTTCCGGCTCAAGAGGATTATCCTTGCTTGAAAGACCATTATGTCCGCCTGCTTTCCAGGGGTCTTCGTATACAACTCCGCCCAGCAGCTCGGGAACTTCTTTATACGTTCTGGCCCATAGTGCCGAAAAGGCCCTTGCTGAAGATACGATCGGATAATAATAAACCCCGTACCTTTTTGCTATGGCCGCAAGCCTGTAGGGCATTCCTGCGCCACAGGTTATTCCATGCAGCATGCCCTGGGTCTGGCTAAGCACCGATTCGATTATTTCTTCGGCACCGGCTACTCCCCACAGTACATTCAGATGGATTCTTCCTCTGCCGCCGGATATTTCATGCGCTTTTTTTATTTCTCTGATGCTTCCCTCAATGCTGTGTCTTATTATTTCTCTGCTTCGGCTTTTGCGGGTTGTGCCTGTAAAAATCAATGGTTGCATTTCGCCATGTTCGTTGAGCGAAGGCGGAAATACTCCCGAAATAGTGCCTACTGAGTCGGCCGCTGCAAAAGCGCCGGCTGTTTCTCCGTTGCTTGCGCCAATACCTTTGCCGCCTTCAATAATCGGCCATACATAGGCACCGGATATCTTTATCTTTTCAATTGGTTTCATTTCTTCAGATTTTATTAGTTTAGACGAACTCCTAAAAGCTCAAACATTTCCATGTCTTTGTTATAGTCCGAGTTGGGAGCAGTGAGCAGCTTGTCTCCCAGAAAGACCGCATTGGTACCTGCTATAAAGCATAAGGCTTGCTCCTCATAGGACAATTGTGACCTGCCTGCCGATAAACGGATCTGTGACTGTGGCATCACACAGCGAATACATGCTATTACTCTCAGCAGCTCCCAGACAGTAGTTTTTTTCTGATCTTCCAGGGGAGTCCCTTTTACAGGGATTAGCCTGTTTACAGGCACAGAAGCCGGATGCCGGCCAAGCGTAGCAAGTATATGTATCATTTTGATCCGGTCATCTTCCGATTCACCCATGCCGATTATCCCGCCGGAACAGATTTCCAGGCCCGCTTTCTGGACATTGGCGATAGTAGCAAGCCTGTCTGTAAACTTCCTTGTAGATATGATCTCAGGATAGTAGTCATCACTGGTATCTATGTTGTGGTTATATATTGAGAGTCCGGCTTTTTTTAGCCCGACAGCCTGGCTGTAATTCAGCATACCCATAGAGCAGCACACCTCAAGCCCCATGGAGGAGACTTTCTGTATCATCTCGGTGATTCTCTTATAATCCCGGTTGTCCCGTATTTCCCGCCAGGCAGCTCCCATGCAGAATCTGCTGCAGCCTTTTGCTTTGGCCTCAGCTGCTGCTTTCACGACTTCTCCGATCGCCGCCAGCTTTCCGGGCAATACATTGGTTGTATACCTGTACGATTGCGGGCAATAGGCACAGTCTTCGGTACATCCGCCTGTTTTTACAGATAGTAAAGAGGATGCCTGAATTTCTCCGGGCTTGTGGTGGCTCCTGTGAATATCGGCCGAATCTGAAATCAGCTTTAGCAATGGCTGATGATAGATTGCCCGTATTTCTTCCATATTCCAATCTGCCCGAATCATGATCTTTTTAGCTGCATCCAAGACTATTTCCACAATTGAGGCACTTGTAGCAGGTTCCGTTTCGTACAGTGATATGTCCGCAGATATTGCATATGGGGGCATCGCCCATCAAAGAGCCCAAAAACTCCTGCGTATATTCCTCTGTTCTGACAAAGTTTTTAAATGATTTTCCGGCAGACGGACCTTCGTCCCTGTTTGCAGCGCTTAAAGGCTTATTGCTTTTGGGTTGCTCTGGCTTTATATGCAGCAGATCTTCTCTGCCCAGGTATTCCCAGGACAGCATGCGAAAGATAAAATCGAATAAAGAGGTAGAATATTTGATATAAGGCTGCCCTTCTACACTTCCGGAAGGCTCGAATCGCGTAAAGGTAAATTTGTCGACAAATTCCTCCAGAGGAACTCCGTATTGCAATCCGACAGAGATCGCTACAGCAAAACAATTGAGCAGCGAACGATACGAAGCGCCCTCCTTATACATATCGATAAAAATCTCTCCAAGCGTTCCATCGTCGTATTCACCGGTTCGGATATAGAGCGGATTGCCGTCTATTTTTACTTTTTGAGTAAATCCCATTCGCTTGTCCGGCAGATTTTTCTTTTTTACCACTCCGGACAATGCCCTTTTGAATGCTGTGTCCGATGATTCATTGAGTATTTTCTGGGCGGCTTCCAGAACTAGGTCAGCCGTCATATTTTCCAGTAAAACAGTCTGATCGATCTTTTCTGAAGCGTTTTTTTCTTTACTGGTGGTAGAGGACAGCGGCTGTGAAAGCTTGCTTCCGTCACGATAAACAGTACAGGCCTTAATGCCTTTTTGCCAGGCATATTCAAAGTTTTCCTGAATTTCCTTTACTTCTGCCTCATGCGGGAAATTGATTGTTTTGGATATTGCACCTGATATGAATGATTGCACGGCGGCCATCATATTGATGTGGGCACGGGGAGATAAAAATCTTTTCCCGTGAGGGCCGCATTTGTTCGCACAGTCAAAGACCGGCAAATGTTCTTTTTTCAGGTTGGGGGCGCCTTCTATGGTCATGGTACCGCATATGTAGCTGTTGGCTTCCTCTACTTGCTGCTCTGTAAAGCCCAGGGCATACAGTAAATTAAAATCAGCTTTAGTATATTGCTTCTGATCTATGCCGATTCGCCTCATGCATTCCTCACCCAATGCAAAGGCCGAGAACAGATAGTTTATATGGAAGCTGGATCGTGCACCTTCCTCCAGCGTTTTTATATCCGATTCCGAAAATCCCTTGGATCGCAAGGTTTCGTGGTTTATATATGGTGAGTTTCTGAATGTTGCATGACCTATAATATGGGCTATAATATTATTTATTTCATAGTCCGAATATCCGAGGCTTAGCAGCGCAGCAGGCAAGGCATTGTTGACTATTTTAAAGTAGCCGCCTCCGGACAGCTTTTTGAATTTTACCAGTGAAAAGTCCGGTTCAATTCCTGTCGTATCGCAATCCATAAGCAAGCCGATGGTGCCGGTAGGAGCTACCACCGTAGCCTGAGCATTTCTGTATCCGTACTTTTCTCCCAGCCTTACCACTTCATCCCATACTTTTTGAGAAGCATCAAATAAATTCTGGGGACAATATTTCTCTTCTATCCCCTCTGGTTGTATGGACAATCCATCATAAGCCTTTTTATCGTTGCGGGCGGCTGCTCTATGGTTTTTCATGACCCGCAGCATGGCTTTACGGTTTTTTTCAAAGTGTTTGAATGGCCCTAGGACCGCTGCCAGTTCTGCGGATGTTTTATAAGCAGTTCCTGTCATGATGGAAGAGATCGAGGCTGCTATCGCTCTTCCCTGGTCGCTGTCGTATGGAATCCCTGAAGACATCAGCAAGCCTCCCAGATTGGCAAATCCCAGCCCTATGGGTCTGTATTCATAGGAAAGAGCAGCAATTTCCCTGGTCGGGTATTGGGCCATCAGTGTGGTTATTTCCAATACGACAGACCAGATTCTGCATGTATGAGCAAACCGCTCATGATCAAACAGCTGTTTCTTTTTGTCCCAGAACCTGATCAGATTGACTGAAGCGAGATTGCAGCCTGTATTGTCCAGAAACATATATTCGGAGCAGGGATTGGAAGCCCGTATTTTGCCTCCTTCCGGGCAGGTATGCCATTCATTGATGGTAGTATCAAACTGGACTCCGGGATCTCCGCATTGCCAGGCAGCAAATGCGATCTGATTCCATAATTCCTTTGACGATATATTTTTAAGCTCTTTCCCATTGGTCCGTGATGTAAAGCCCCAGCTTTTATTTTCCTTCAGATTTTCAAAAAACTCATTGGGGATACGAACCGACAGATTCACATTTTGTCCGGAAACGGTCTGATAAGCTTCCCCTTCATAATCGGAAGAAAACCCTCCGGCTACCAGAGCGGCTACCTTTTCTTCTTCTTTCAGCTTCCAGCTTACCATTTCGGGGACTTCCGGATGGTCCAGATCTACGCAAACCATTTTGGCTGCCCTTCTGGTTGTGCCTCCGGACTTTATAGCTCCGGCTGCCTTGTCTGTTACTTTCAGAAAAGACATAAGCCCGGACGACTGCCCGCCGCCCGACAGCTTCTCATGTGTGGCACGGATTTTTGAGTAGTTTGTGCCCGCTCCTGAACCATACTTGAATATTCTTGCTTCTTTGACCAGCAGGTCCATTATTCCGCCTTCGTTTACCAGGTCATCTTCTACGGACAAAATGAAGCAGGCATGTGTCTGAGGTCTTTCGTAGGCAGAGGAAGACATCTTTAGCTTCTCATCGTTGGGGTCCACAAAATAATGCCCCTGTGAAGATCCCGTAATGCCGTACGAATTATATAATCCGGTATTAAACCATTGTGGTGAATTGGGCGCGGCTATTTGTGCCAGCAGGGTATATACGATTTCGTCATAAAAAGCCTGTGCATCCTCTTCTGAGGAAAAGTAACCATACTTTTGTCCCCATACTCTCCAGCAATCTGCCAGGCGATGCACCAGCTGCTTTACTGAATATTCGCCGCCGGTACTTCCGTCTTTCTGCGGAACTCCCGTACGGCGAAAATATTTCTGAGCCATAATATCCGTTGCTACCTGCGACCAGTTTCTGGGAGCCTCTACATGGCCCATTTCAAAAATAACCTCGCCGTCGGGGTTTTTAATGGCTGATTCTCTTATCTCATAGTTGAATAAATCGTATGGGTCTTGACCCTGGGGTACAAAAAATCTGTTTATTCTCAGCCCTTTTTTTTCTTTTGTTTGCACTCTTTCCGACATAGAAATAATGGTTTAATAAAGGATGTTTTTGTCTTTTATTATGCTAATGTACCAGACTAAATACTTTATAAAAATGATTTATGTCATTGCCGGAAACTATCTGGCAGCCTAAACTTGAGTTTTTAATGCTGCCATGAACTATCTGAGAATTACAAAAGCATTTACCTTTGAAATGGCTCATCAGCTGCTTAATTATGAAGGTCAGTGCAGGAATATACACGGGCATTCCTATACATTATATGTCACTATCGGCGGAGAAGCCCTGTGTAATCCGCTGGACCCCGGAGATGGTATGGTTATGGATTTTTCGGAGCTCAAGAAAATCGTAAATAAGGAGATTGTGCATCCATATGACCATGCGCTGGTGCTGAATTATCTGACTCCGGCAGATCATATTTTGCAATTGCAGTCGGTAACCGAAAAAATTATTCTTACGCCTTTTCAGCCTACCTGCGAAAACCTTACCGTGTACTTTGCAGGCGTTTTGTCTGACTGTCTGCCTGCTCATGTCAGGCTTCTGAAATTAAAGCTATATGAAACATCCACTTCGTACTGCGAGTGGCTTTGCGAGGACAATGTCTAAGTACCTTACGCGCGTATTTTGTGCTTTGGCTGAATAAGGTCTGTGTTGTAATAAAGACCTTTATTCTCCTTTCGCTGAAGAGAAGCCCGGAGAATGAGTCCGGCAATCCCGGCCAGATTCAGGATTTCTGTTTTTTTATACGAGCTTTTTAGTAAGCTGATTTCTTCTGAAATAGTATCGAGCTCCTTTATTCCGGACAATATGGATCCGGTATTTCGTACAATGCCGGCATGGTCAGTCATCAGGCTGTTTATGCCGCTTTTTATCCGATCCGCTTCTATGTCTGCTGTGGTCAGTTTTTCCGGTTTTTCACTATGTATTTCTGGCAGGGTAGAGGGACTTGCTTTGGAAAGGCTTGCCGTAGAATGCACGTAAGCCTGATGAGCAAAAACCAAAGCCTCCAGCAATGAATTGGATGCCAGTCGGTTTGCCCCGTGCAACCCTGTAGAAGCACATTCCCCTATGGCATACAGGTTCTTTATCGTACACTGCCCCCATTGGTCGGTTTTTATTCCGCCACATAGATAATGCGCCGCCGGAACAACCGGAATCAGATCCCTGTCCGGCTCAATATTTATCGAGCGGCATTTATAATAGATGTTGGGAAAATCATTTCTGAAGCTGGCGATCGGTATATTCGTACAATCCAGGTATACATGCTCGGCCTGCTCTTTTTTCATTTCATGCTCAATGGCTCTGGCTACGATGTCGCGGGGAGCCAGGGAGCCCAGGCCGGAGTAGTTATTCATAAAAGGATTTCCTTTATGATTTACCAATATGGCGCCCGCGCCCCGTACAGCTTCCGATATTAAAAAAGAAGGATTTTCGCCTTTTGAAAATAAGGCAGTCGGATGAAACTGAACAAACTCCATGCTTTCTATTGCCGCACCCGCTCTTGCTGCCATGGCGATTCCATCTCCGGTAGCAATAAGCGGATTGGTCGTGTTTTTATAAACCTGCCCTATGCCGCCTGTACATACAATTGTTTTCTCAGAAAAAACTTCATATTCCTTTTCTGTCGCAATATTTATAAACTGTGCGCCTATACAGGTATCTGAATGCCGGGGATGCAGAATTAAATCGTTGGCAAAGAAATGAGTAAGAATTTTTATGGATGGAAACTCTTTTATCTTATTTAAAAGCGTCCTTTGTATTTCCAGTCCGGTTATATCCTTATGGTGCAGTATTCTTTTTTGCGAATGCCCGCCTTCGAGGCACAGATCATATAGGCTATGCCCGTTTTTGTCAAACGAAGCTCCCCATGAAATAATCTCCCCGATTCGTGCAGATGCCGATTTTACTGTCAGATCCACTATGGATGAACTGTTTAAAAAATCGCCGGCAATAAGCGTATCCTGATAATGTGACTGGTAGTCTGATTCGGATGGAATCAGCACAGCTGCAATCCCGCCCTGCGCGTAGCGTGTATTACTCTCCAGCTCATTGCTTTTGGTAACGATCAGGATGCTTTTATCAGGGAAATCCGTTGCCACCTTTATGGCATAGGTCAGGCCGGCTATGCCTGATCCTATGATCAGGAAATCAGTACGTATTTTCATTTTGCTTCCGTTATTTCAAACATCCTGCGTATAGACTTCATGGCATCCCGGGCTATTTTATCATCAACAAATACCTCCTGCTTTTCATGCAGGAGACTGTCGTAGATCTTTTCCAATGTATTCATCTTCATATAGGGGCATTCGCCGCAGTTGCAGGACGTATAAAAAGAAGGCGGAGCTGGAATGATCAGCTTGTCGGGGACCGCCTTCTGCATTTGGTGAAGAATACCAGCTTCGGTAACCACGATAAATTTTTCCGATCTGCTGGTTGCAGCATACTTTATCAGCTCGCCGGTTGAGCCGATAAAATCAGCTATCATTATAACCACTTCGGCACATTCGGGATGGGCTATGATTTCAGCTCCCGGGTTTTCTTTCTTTAGAGCAAGAATTTTTTCTTCTGAAAAAGCTTCATGCACAAGGCAGCTTCCGTTCCATAGCACCATGTCTCTGCCTGACTTCTCCTTAAGATATCTTCCCAGATGCTTGTCCGGAGCAAATAGCACCGGTTGAGAAGCCGGAATGGAATTAATTATTTTCAGGGCATTGGCCGAGGTGCATACGATATCACTCATGGCTTTTATCTCGGCGCTGCAATTTACATAAGTAAGTATCAGATGGTCGGGGTACTGATCTGTAAACTCTTTGAACTTGCCGGGCGGGCAGTCGTCTGCCAGCGAGCAGCCAGCTTCCGGATCAGGCAGCAATACCTTTTTCCCGGGGGATATTATTTTTGCTGTTTCTGCCATAAAAGAAACTCCTGCAAACAGAATAATATCTGCAGGAGTTTGGGCAGCCTGATATGCTAAGCCCAGACTATCTCCTATGAAGTCAGCAATTTCCTGAATTTCGGGTTGCTGATAATAGTGCGCCAGTATGACAGCGTTTTTTTGCTTCTTTAATACCTCAATCTTAGAAACCAGATCCATTTCTTGCTACTCCTCTTTTTTCCTCATTACTAGACCAGATTCCTTATCTGAAGAATAAAATAAAAGGTTACTACAGTAAGGAGAAGAATCACTGCAACCATAGTATAAATCAGATAATTAATAAATGAAGCCGGGCTGGTAGCTGGTTTTTCCTGCTGCTCGGCTGGTTTTACTTTCGCTTTGGTCTCAGGTACGGGTTTTTCCTGTACCGCTGCCGCTGGTGTGCCTCTGCTGGCAATAAATGCCAGCATGCTTTTGATCTCCTCGTCTGAAAGAAATGCGTGATCCGGCATCAATATCTGGTTGTATTCGTCAAACAGCTTCTGAGCCTCCGGATCGGATTTGATCATATCGCCCGGTTTCCTGATAAATTTAAACAGCCAGTCCTCTTTTCTTCTTTCGGAAACACCCAGAAGGTCTGGTCCGACACGTTTTCCTTCGCCGATACTATGGCAAGCCTTGCAATTGGAGTTAAACAATTTTTCACCCGCTTCGAAATCCTGTGCCCAAAGCGAAAATCCGCTGAATAATAGGGTTATAAGTACTGATAGCTTTTTCATAAACCTGTCTGTTTTAATAATGCAAAGAAATAATAGTGTCTCCTTCAATAAAATGACATATATCACTTTTATTAAGAATAAAAGACCTTTTTATCTTTTAATAATGTATTTATATTGCTCCGGTTCTATTGCAGGAAAGCATGGCAATAAATTAACTCTCTAACCATACCAATTATGATAGCTATAATCGGAGCAGGTATTTCAGGGCTTACGCTGGCTTATGAATTACAAAAGCAAAACACGGACTATATTCTGCTGGAAGCATCCGGCCATCCGGGCGGTGTAATCAGATCGTCTGTAAAAGATGGCTATATGCTCGAAAAAGGGCCCAATATGCTTCTGGCTGATGACCGGTTAAAAGCCTTTATTAAAGAGCTGGGACTGGAAGACCAGATAGCGTATCCCTTGCCTGCGCACAGGAAAAGATATATTTACAAAAACGGGGCATACCGGCCATTGCCTGCTTCGCCTGCTTCATTCCTTTTCAGTGATTTTTTCAGCCTGAAAACCAAAATTGATGTGCTCAGGGAGCTGTTTAACAAATCTGTACCTCATCAGAGCAACGAGACGATATCGGCTTTTTTTGAACGACGATTTAATAAAGAAATAGCCGATTATATTGCAGATCCTCTGATTTCAGGAATATATGCCGGCAATGTCAGGGAGCTGCTGATACATAAAACCTTCCCTTTTTTACTTAAAATGGAAGCAACTTATGGTTCTGTTTTAAAGGGGTTTATCAAAAGAAGGAAAGCCCCCAAAAAGGACTCTGTCAGCTTTACGTCCGGTATGAGCGCCCTGACTGATAAGCTGGCCGGTAAGCTGGCCGGAGTCAGATACCATTGTAATGTTACTTCTGTGGACAGAAGCGGTCAGAATACGATACTTTATTGTGATACAGGTCTCGAAAAGATCAGAATTGTTGCCGAAAAAGTTGTTATTACCTCCCCGGCGTACGCAACGGCCGCTATGATAAAGCAATTGTATCCTGTCTTTGCCAGTGTGCTGGAAAATATACAGTATGCCCCGATAGTCAAGGTGTTTACCGCCTTTGATAAGAAGGCAGTAAAACATGCTATGGACGGATACGGCGGGTTGAATCCGTCCTGTGAAAACCAGTATATTATGGGTAGCATCTGGAACAGCTCGGTCTATCCGGAATCCTGCCCTGAAAATCAGGTATTGATTACCTCCATGGTCGGCGGAAGCATGCATCCTGACTATACGTTGCCGGATGATGAATACATAAAGAATAAAGTGATCGGGGAGCTGAAAAGATACTATACCATCAGCTCGGATCCGGTATTTTGCTCTGTACAGCGCATACCCAATGCCATTCCACAGTTTAACAGGCATATACTGCCTGTAGATGCCTGTGCAGCCGAATTGGAGAAAGACGGTATCTATATATGTGCCAGCTGGAAAGACGGAGCTGCTATAAGCGACTGCGTGAAGAAAGCCATGAATATGGCCGAAAGGCTCAACGCGTTGATGGCTGGTGCAGTCGTGTGCTGATTTTTATGTATGGGAGTCAGCTATTCCGGATTTTTAATCCGTACTTCCTGTCACAAGATTTATCAATCCGGATTCAGACAACAACAGCCAGCTCATTTTCTGCAAGCTGGCTGTTGTTGTCTGACAGGAGAATGTACGTACAGACCTATCGGATATGCACCTGCTGATTATATGTCCCGGTTTTGGTAATGACCTGTAGTATGTACATACCCTCAGGCAGGCCGCTAATATCCAGCTGCTTCCTTCCTGCCTTGGACAGTAGCTCAGTACCGTTTAGCGACAGAATACGGATCGCTTCGGGATCTGCTTCTACCGTAATATAACCGCTGGCAGGATTAGGGTAGAAGCGTATTCTGTCAGCGGGCAGGCTGATAGCAGTACCCGTGATGACCGCCTTCTGAAAAATGGCGGAATAGCCGGAGCAGGTCTCATTGGAAATGAGTACAGCGTAATTGCCGCTTTCCGGCATTGTGAAAGCCCTGTCTGTGTAACCGGTAAGTACAGAAACGGTACTGTCTCCGGAGAGGCTGACCCATTGGAAGGTGGCATTGCCAGCCGTGGCTTCCAGAAGATCCCCGGTCTGAGTTACCTCAAAGTCAATAGCACAGAAATTGAGAATGACTACTCCATCAGCTCCTGATGTAGCCGGAGAACCGGAGCCATTGCCACCGCCGCCACCGGCTCCGTACTTCTGCGCGGGGGCAGCCGGATTGGAATTATCCAATCCATGTGAGCAATTATTGTAACCAGCTCCTTTACTGCCATAGCCTCCGGGATATCCGCCGGAAAGTCCTCCGGTGCCGCCCTGATCAGGGCACCCGCCCGAAACATATGGCTGAGGATATCCGCCGTCACTACCGTTACCTTTTCTTCCGGCAGCCCCGCCGCCACCGCCGCCATAGTACGTCCAGAAGCCTTTACCACCGCTGCCGCCCTGATAGTTGGCGAGGTTACCGTTCTGGCCGGTGCCTCCGGCTCCTCCCGGCCTGTAGCCGTTATCATCGGGCGAAAACGGGGCGTTTGCTCCTCCCGAAGCGCTGAGCAGCGTAGAAAAGCTGCTGGTTCGGTTACCCTGGTTCTGTCCGACCGTAACCGTATAGTCCGTATTGGGAGTCAATGTATAAATGCCTGAGGCATATCCTCCGGCGCCTCCGCCGCCGAGTCCGTTGCCTCCGCCGTTGCCTCCTGCGCCGACCACCTCGATTACAGGAGTGGAGACAATGCTGTTCTGGTGATTGTATATGGCATCCTGCTCAAAAATGATGGTTCCGTACTGCTGGCTGTCTTTGATCAGATCGGCTTTGGAAATGTGAATAAAGGCGCTCGTGTCGGTACAGGATCCGTTCGAAACAATGACCGCATAGCTTCCGGCATGTTGTACCGCCAATGTCCGGTTAACAGCGTTCTGCATAGGCGTATGATTTCTGTCGATCCACTGATAGCTTGCGTCTGCCTGGTTGGCATGCAGGGTTAGCCCTAGTTGAGTTATGCCCAGGTCTATCAGACAGGTTGAAATACGCACCCAGCCGTTGGCGCCGTTTGTAGCCGGAGAGCCGTTGCCGTTTCCGCCTCCGCCGCCGGCTCCGTAGTTACCCGCCTCGGTAGCCGGAGATATATGCTCCTGTCCGGACCGGCAATCTAAATAGCCTGCCCCCTTGGCGCCGTTTCCGCCGGGATATCCGCCTGAAATACCCGGAGCTCCTCCATTGTGAGGGCACGAGTCTCGATTATATGAGCTTGTGGAACCTCCCGGGATTCCATTGCCGTTTCTTCCGGCAGCGCCGCCACCACCGCCGCCATAATAGGTCCAGTAGCCCCGGCCGCCGTTTCCGCCGTTTCGGTTGGCAATGTTTCCGCCTGAGCCTTTCCCGCCGGTTCCCGTAATGCCGAAACCATCGGGAGATCGGTCAAATGTAGCATCCGTACCACCGGTAGCCTCCAGGAAACTGTTGACAGAAGATGTACGGCTTGTACCCGCATTTTGCCCTACAGTGACGGTAAGGATTTCTCCGGGAGTGACTTCATAGATGCCGGAGGCATATCCGCCACCACCACCGCCGCTTAATCCGTTTGCCCTGCCATTGCCGCCGGCTCCGACAGCCTCAATAAGGATCCGGCTTGTGTTTTGCGGTACAGTATAGGTTCCCGAAGTATGGAAAATTGCTTCGTCCTGTCCCATACCCATGATTGCATGGAAAAGAAGGGTACAGGTGAGTAGTCTTTTGATCATCAGAATAAAATTGAAAAATACCAGGCGCCAAAGCTAAAAAAATATATGGCTATTCGTATGTGTTTTTGACAGAAAGATTGTATTTCTGTCCGGGTGACTGAGGAGAGTCCGGGCTTTCCTGCACGCTTCCCTTTTTAATTTGGAAATACTACAACAGTACATGCATGAGGAAAAAACGTAGTAATGATCGTACAGCGCTTAAATTTCAGGAATGAGCATAAATAAAACAGAAATTCTGAACCGTATTTGCTACACAGAGCTCGTTTATGGCCGCATAAACAAAAAGCTGGATAGCAAGCTTTCGAAATCCGAAATAGAAGAGATGCTTTTTGAAATAATAAAGCAGACACAGGAGCAGTTTTTTCAGAAAGCGGGGAAAAACATCTATGTGTCGAACTTTGAAAATAACATCAGGATAACAATACATTCAATCACATGTAGAATTATTACAGTCGACATAATATAGTGAATGACAGAAATAAGGTACATGAAAATAGGGTATATAACCAGTGAATGGATGTGAAGATGGGGGTGTGAAGAGCGAAAATGCTCCCGGATATCCTGTTTCCGGCGGAAATAATTTTTATGTAAAAATAAGCGGTTGGGAACCTCTCAGGTCAATGGGGTAATTGATGTATTGCTGCCTGCTGACAAACAAAGCGAAATTTGTATCTCGGTGGTTTTTGCAGGGATTGGCGGCCGGTCTTATCGGGTAAGAGAAGAAACATGGCTGCTTCTCTCTCCCCGAAAAATCATAAGAATTCCGAATAGCCTATTTTATTACCAGCTTCACCGATTCACTGCTTTCCCCGATGGTTATTTTGAGCAGATAGATACCTGGCAGAAGTGTGCCTTTTTCTATGATCGTCTGATAAGAGCCGGGACCCAGGTAGGCGCTGATTAGCTCTCTGACCTGATTTCCATACAGATCATACAAAGACATCTCTGCTTTTCCGGACCTCTCAAGACGGTATTCGATAGTAGAAAAATCAGTGAACGGATTAGGATATATATTCTTTATAAAGCTGGTTTTGTAGGCGAGCTTCTTTTTATTGATATTGGTAACCGTTCCGTCCGGCAAAAATGCGCCGGTGATCTCCAGATTGTCTTTTACCTCGAGTCCCCGCAATACCATATTCAGCTCCCTGACGCCGAATACAATCCCGTTTTTAGGTGTCTGATCCTCGTTTCCGGCAATGGAATCAGTTTCCTGTGTCAGAATATAGAGCTTGTCATCATCACCAAAAGACGCGTCCATTTCCCATACATAAAAGGTAGAGTCGGCAACCAGAGGCGAATTGGTAATTTCTTTCCAGGGACTGTCATCCTTTAAGTTTTTAAGATATAGTTCAATCCTGCCCTGATCAATGCTGTCTGTCGTATACACAGGTCTTATTTTCTGGAACGTGGCAGAGGCAACAGATTGCGAGTTTACAGATACAACCGGTTTGTAAAAATTATAATCCGCTCCTTCATCAGCGATATAATAATCCCATACGTCCTGAGACTGGTGGTACACTCCGATATAAAATTCATTTTTCAGCCCCTCATTCGTTTCGCTGGTGGTCGTAAAGCCTATGATGGCATAGTCATCATTCATATCAAAGGACAGCTCATCAAATGAGAAGCCCGAAGCTCCTTCAAATCCCTCAATTACTTCGGGAATTCCCCAGGCATTATTTATATAGGAAGTTGTGTAGAGCTTGCTGTCTCTTGTATTTTCATTGCCGTCGGGATCATTGATCCAGACCAGCACGGCATAATCATGCGCTTCGTTGAACTTGACCTGAAGATCCTTGTTGACACCGGGTATATTGGTCAGTTGCTGTGGTTGTGCGAGATACCATGTTGACCCTGTCAGAGTAAGGGTAGTATACCAGATAGAGTTCTTCCTGCTTTGCGCATTTTCCTGCACCATCCAGGTGATTAATGCGAAGTCAGAACCGTTGACTGTTACTTTTGCCCGGCTTTCTGCTCTTCCGGTCTGAAATCCCGAAATATCGTCCGCCAGCATTTCATTATACACGATTGCCTTGGATGCCGCATCATAAAACGCGAGGTAAATATCCTGCGCTTCCAGCAGGTCCTGAACCGATATGCCTGATGGAAGATTGCTGAGATCGTATCTGTTCTGGCAGTAGGTTATAAAAGCAGAGCCATCCGGCGTAAAAGCCAGCGAAGGATTGTTGATGCCGTGCGTATTTTCAGCAAGCAGCACAGGTTGCTCAAATTTATTTTCCGATTTATTCAGGATGGAGAATAATAATGCGCTGGTCCCGGCAGTATTGTCCACCCATACCGCCCCCATATGTTCGCCAACTCCTGTAAATACGGGTTCCGGTGAGAATTCAGGCAGCACAAACGATTCGTTTATCCTGTAGGTATTTATGATGGATTGCGCGTTGTCCGGATCATACACCGGTGTTAGCGTTCCCGGGTAGGAGCCAAAGGATTCGTCCACAAATGCCTTGGGACCATAGGTATATACCCCGGCGCCTTCGGAACCCCGGAATGAAAAGGCTTTTACATTAACCTGTCCCAGCAGGCTGTAATCTCCCCCGAACTGAGGATCGGTATTTTCAGCCGGTATATTCCGGTAGCGTATGCCGGCGCCTAATCTGGCTCGTAAAGTCAGGGTTGCATCTGCCGAAAGCATTCCTCCCAGAACATTTACGTTTCCTCTTATATATCCTTCTCCGTCTGCCTTTACAAGCAGGGAGGTTTCATCTGTTCCTGATTGCAGAAATCCCCATTGTCCGCCCTGATGGCCTGCTACAATTTTTCCGTCAAGAGATGCCTGGAAGGTGAGGCCTGCATCAAATTTAATTGTGATAAAAGGAGCCAGAGGAAAGCTTATGCCCGGCAGGGCAAAAGAATAGCTGTTTGTCTCCAGATGCCCCGAAGCGATCAGCGAAAAGTTCAGATCCTGATCAAAGCTTATAACCGCTCCGAGAGAAAGCTCCCTGAACTCGGTATGTAATCCAAGAGTATTCAGATTGAAAAGTATGCATTCTCCGGCAGCTTTGGCTTCACCCGTATGTTTGTCCAGGGTAAAGTAGTAGGCAAGATAAGGCGCTTCTACTCCAAAAGGCCGCCCTGACAATCCGGTCAGTCCGGCAGGCAGATATTCTGTAAGGGTAAAGTTAATGGGATTGTATACGGTCCAGGTAATGCTGTCTCCGTTGGTGGCTGTATAATATATCAAGGCATCCTTTGCCCACAGTGGTTTGGGCTTTATCTGCAGGGAGTAGCTTTCTGACTGTCCTGTCAGATTATTGGCTGCATTCAGAAAAAATGCGGTTAGCACAGCGCCGGGCTTTGCCGTTTTCATATCGATAGTGCCCCTGGCGGAATTGTTTCCGGGAGCAGCATCCAGCGCGTAGCCATACTCCTCCGAAAACGCAGCATCGGAAATAATGAAAAGAACATGTTCGGTTCCGGCAGGAACAGGGCCGGAGTAGGTAAACTCGTTTTCCAGAGGAAGCCCTTCGACAAAAGGCCCGAATCCCTGGCTCGCTGAAATAGTTTGGGCCCGGGAATAGTTAAAGGATAAAAAGAAACCCAGAAGAATTAAAAAATTTGCAAGTTTCATAAAGTGCTAAATTTTAAAAAGGGATAATGCATGCAATATGAGTAATTTATGCTGGAAGAAAAAATGTCATCTCTATTCTTTTTTCTTATCCCCGTACACCACGCACAGGACTTAATCGGTCGGTGAGCTTTTGGGGGAAACCGGCCGGTGACATACCTTCTCATATCTATTTTTTTTGAGCCTCCGGATGTTATCATCGGGCCGGGCATTTAATGCTTTTTTATGGTAACCCCCGCCGTTTTTTTTAGTATACTTAAAAGCTAAATTCTTTTCTGCTCATTCATATAGCGAGCGAGTTTAAAAGGAGGACTTTATAAAATAACTGAAATATAATTGCTTACACAGTGACCGGTTGCAGAAGGGCAGGAGAGGTAAGCGCTAAAAAAACAATGTATGAGACTACCGCTGATTTTTAACCGCTATGCGTGCTTGTTGTATTGCCTTATGATAAGCTTCGGTATGTATGCGCAGTTGCCGGAGACAGAAGACGCTGAAAAAGAGGAGCCGCATTGCGGTTCCGATATTCTGCTGAACCGTCAGGATACGAAACGTGAGGCGTTCGAACAGCGGTTGTTGCAGAATGCTATGAACGTTCTGGGTGACGAAGAAGAGTTGACAGAATACAGAGTGCCGGTCGTTTTTCATATCGTGCATCAGAACGGAGCGGAAAACATTCCGGATTCGGACGTGCAGGACGCGTTGCGGCTTCTGAACGATGCCTTTAGAAACGAAGCTCCCTTTGCCTCTCCCCGGGGAGTGCCCGTAGGAATCCGCTTTTGTATGGGTTCAGGTGCGTCCAATATCACCAGACATCAGTCTGCTCTTACGAATGTAGTGATGGAAGATGATGACCTTGCATTGAAGGAGATCGGGGCCTGGCCGGCCAGAGACTATATTAACATATGGGTCGTAAATTCGATCTCATCACTTACTATGGGGCCGTCTGTGGCAGGCTATGCGATGATGCCCTACACGCACGGAGCACCGTTTGACGGCGTGGTGGTCGAAGCAGCTTTTGTCAATGGCAATCCGGATATGGTGAAAGTCCTGGTACACGAAATGGGGCACTATCTGGGTTTGTACCACACCTTTGAGGGCAGCTGTAAAAATGATAACTGCCAGACTGATGGTGACAGGGTCTGCGATACCCCGCCGGATCGTTCTGTCGCGCCGGTAGGATGCGATAGTTTTGCCAATACCTGTACGTCAGACGAAGACGATGCGTCCGTTAACAATCCTTTCCGTGCAGTGGCCCTGGGCGGACTGGGAGATCAGCCGGACATGCATCAGAACTATATGGATTACGGCTTTCAGGAATGTCAGAATACATTTACCGCGGGGCAGCGAAAACGAATGCGCGATGCCTTGCTTGAGGCCCGAAGCAGCCTTATTGATAATGCACATTCCTGCACTCCTTGTGCGACACCGTTTCAGGCCGATATCAGTCATTTGCCTGAAACATGGCCTGCCGGGGTGCCGTTGGAGTTTACCGTTAACACGGATAATGAGAGTCCTTTGCTGTACATTTTCTGGATGATCGACAATACAGGTGCATCGGAGAACATCGTGACGCGTACGTTTTATGAGGCGAAGACAGTGACTGTAAAAGCATATGTGTATGATCTGAATATGCTTGGCTGCGATCAGGAGCTGACGGCAACCATCAATATTACCTGTCCGGTAGCCAAACCGGTATTTACAGCAAACAGTCCGGATGGTCTGACGAGTCCGGGTGAAACCGTGCGTTTTGAGACCGAAGAATCCGCTTATCAGTACAGCTGGCAGGTGGATGGCGCCAACAGAGGTATGGGCGCTTCGTTTGATTATCTGGTAGACGGAACAGAGGGCAGGCTGATTACGCTGATTGCCAACAACGGCCTGTGTCAGGCTGTGAGTGAGCCTTACTATCTGCTTCCCGGCAATTGTGCCGACAGCAAAGAGAATAATGTCTGGTATTTCGGATCGTATGCGGGCATCGATTTTAATTACAAGCCGGCCAGAGCCATTCAGGGGAAGCTGACTACGGAAGAAGGCTGCGCTGTGCTTTGTGATATTGACGGTACACCTTTATTTTATTCCAACGGAAGCACAGCAGGCAATAGTCAGACAGGAGCGCAGCTGTTAAACGGTGATGGCCTGACAGGTACGATTACCACGACACAATCGGCCTTGTTTGTGCCTGTGCCCGGAAGCGATCGCTATGTGTATCTGTTTACCGTAGACGCGCAGGCAGGAGAAACCCATCTGGCGACCAACGGCGGTATTTCCTATTCCGTCATCGATCGTCTGGGGGATAACGGAAAGGGGGAAGTGACGGAAAAGAATACCTTGCTGCTTACTCCGGCAGTAGAAAAAGTAACTGCGGTCAAAAACCACAGAGGCGACGGGATCTGGGTGATCGCGCATGAATGGAATTCCGATGCCTTTTATGCCTGGCAGGTAACCGCAGCAGGAATAGGCGCTCCGGTGATCAGCAGAATAGGCTCCGTGCTTCAGTCTCCGGTAAATACCATAGGTACGCTTGCGTTAGGGGAAATGAAGGCATCGCCTTCCGGACGAAGAATAGCCATGGCTACTCAGGGAACCGGATCGTATGAGGTGTTTGATTTTGACAACCATACAGGGAAGCTTTCCAATGCTGTTTTCCTTAAAAATAGTCTTACAGCAAGTGCGTATGGTGTCAGCTTTTCTCCCAACGAGCGCTATCTCTATGGTACCCCGATCACGCAGTTCCATCTGATTCGTTTTGATCTGCATGCAGGCGATCAGGAGGCTGTTAGCAACTCCGCGGTGCTTATAAGCAATGTAAAATCGATCAGCGGAGGCAGCATACAATCAGGACCCGATGGCAAGATCTATATGGCTCACAGGAACAGCCCGTACCTGTCTGTGATATCCAATCCCAATGCGGAGGATGTGGCAGATTGCGGCTTTGAGCCGGAGTCGTTTAAGCTGGCAGGAATCAGCCGTTCCTTTTACGGACTACCCAATCCGGTGCAAAGTGTATTGTTCTCGGTAAGACCAGTCATCTATGGGGCGGATAAAGTATGTATCCCGCACCCGCAGCAGGACACACTGGTTCATTATACCTTTACTCCGAGAGGACGAGCCACCTATTCATGGATACACAAAGGGCCTAACACGTTTACCAGCGTAAATGATACGGCTATTGCTGTACGGTTTACCGTGCCGGGCACGGATACACTGATACTGACACGTACAGCCCCCTGCAATGAGCTGTATGATACGCTTTATATTACATCCGGACTTCCTGTATCCGTATCGTTAGGACCGGACCATCCGGTTTGCAGCGGCGCATCCGTCACACTTGATGCAGGGCCTGATTTTGCGGATTATCGCTGGAGCCAGGGGGCAAGAACAAGGACAATAAGCGTAACAGACGAAGGAACCTATTCAGTGCAGGTGCAAACAGCGGGAGGTTGTATCGCCCGTGATTCTGTGGATATTGTCTTCAGAAAGCTGCCTGAACTGGATCTGGGCAGAGATACGTCCATCTGTTCCGGAGAGTCCATTGTACTTACGGCGTCTGAAGGAATGGACTCCTATCTGTGGAGCAACGGAGCCACCACGGCAGCCAGCCAGGTAGCAGAGGCCGGTTCGTATACAGTGACTGTCGGTAAGTACGGTTGCCTGTTTACCGATACCATTCACATCTGGAAAGACCTTCCCGAACATATTCTGGGCAAGGATACACTGGTGGCATGCGTAGGAAGCCCGGTTGCCATCACTGCTCCGGATGGCTTTGACAGCTATACCTGGAAGCGGCCCGATGCGGATAGCTGGCATGAAAGGACTATTGACCTGAAGGAAGCCGGCTATTATGTATTGGAGTATGCCAGTCGCTGCGGCACTGCCAGCGATTCGGTCTATTACGAAGTGATTCGCATAGCGCCCTTTGATACGCTCATCACCTGTGCCGATACAGTTTCTTTTACCACACTCAATGATTTTACAAGCCTTCAGTATGTCGAAGCGGTCAATTACAATATGTATGAATCGAACGGAAGGGATGTGACCGTTTTTGGTTCCGGTGATTATGTTTTCACTGGTTATTTCGAGCTCAGTGATAGGTCCGCGTGTCACATTTTTGAGCGGGTATATATAGCGCTGGACACCGCGGCTGTGCGTCCGGATAAGTCCATCGATCTGGGACCCGATCTGAGCTATTGCGAAGGCAATATTACTGCGCTCAATGCAGGCCAGGGATTTGACAGCTATCTGTGGAATACCGGCGAGCGGGAGCCGGGCATTACAGCCTATGGATTTGGTACGTATTATGTACAGGCCCGTTATTGCGGATATGACTATGCCGATACGATCCATATTTACCGTACAGAGAATCCGGATCTGGAGCTCGGACCGGATAGGTCGCTTTGTCCGGGAGAGACACTGACGCTGGATGCCGGAGAAGATTTCGAATGGTATCAGTGGGACAACGGCAGCGCTTCGCGGCAACGGGTAGTGAGCAGCCCCGGCAGATATGCCATTGCTGCCGGAAGCGATGCGTGCATATGGCGTGATACCATCATGGTATACGAAGGAGGACGGATGCTGACTATAAGCGGTGAAGCGCTGATTTGTGAAAATGAGCTGATGCTGATCAGCGCAGACTATATCTCCGGCGGGGCTTATGTATGGGATTCGCTGGGCGTGGAGATCACAGGGACGCATGAATTGTCCGTTACTCAGCCTGGTAGTTATCGTGTCAGGGAAACCGGCTGCCCCGATGCTGTATGGTCCCTGCCATTGACTGTAGAGCGGGAAGCGGTTGCTGCTCCGGTCTTCTCTTTCAATCCCCAGTCGGTGTGCGAAGGGGAGCCTGTAGAAGTACGCTTTGACGCTGCTGCCTATACCGGCTTTTACTGGCACGATACGCATAGTGAGGACAATCCGGCGGTATTTGACGCCCCGGCCACGCCTGTGCTGATCGTCAGAGGACAGAAGTGTCAGGTGGCCTATACGGCAGAGCTGCCTCTGAAACATCCGGACGATTGTATCACCACGGGGCTGGATGCTCCGGCGGCCTGCCAAAGCCTGTTCTACCTTGCTCCGAACCCGGGAAGCGACTATGTGTCATTGGGTTCGGCATGTGCACCGGCAGGCGCTGCACGACTGAATGTGCAGGTGAGCAGCCTGGACGGGAAGAGCCTGGAGCGCATCCACGGTTCGTTGATGGTGGTCAATGAAAAGCTGAATCAGCTCATGCCTCAGCTAAAGGCGGGAATGTACCTGATAGAGGTCACTACCGGTACGGAAAGGCACTATCTGAAATGGAGCATTGCAAAATAATACAACCATAACTATAGGCAGCAGGCCCGCAGGAGTGTATCGCCGGGCCTGTTTTTTTTAAGATGTGTATCCAACAGAATAAACAGAGCCAATGAAGAGAGCACAGATTGTGCGCTCAGGCTGGAAATAATTTTACCTTATACCACAGTAAAAATCAATATGCCAATAAAAGGACAACTACTGACGAACCCGATAAGCGGAGACTCCTATGAGTTTCTTGAAACGGCCAGGGATACTGGAGGCGAACGTGTTACGTTGAAAGCGACCATTAAAAGCAAAGGACATCTTGTGCCTGATCACTATCATGTATTTCAGCATGAAACCTTTGAAGTTATTTCAGGACAGTTAACAATCTTGTCCGACGGACAAACAAGCATATTGTCAGCAGGAGAAAAAATAACCTTACCCAAAAACAGCGCGCATAACCATTATAACAATGAAGATAGTGCGGTGACTTATATTCATACGGTCACACCAGCCATGGACTTTGACTTTTTAATTGAAAACTTAGTCGGACTTGCTGCTGACGGAAAAAGTAAAAATGGGAAATACGGCCTGGTTCAGGAATTGGTGACGCTTAAATACCTCGACAGCAAATCATATCTTGCCGATATGCCGGTTGGTGTACAGAAATTGTTAGCGAATATCATCGCACCTATTGGGCGGCTGTTTGGTTATCGTGCCATTTATAAAAAATATTCGGGTATAGAAAAATAGCTACCGCCAGCAGCTGCTATATTCCCTTTATATCCTGAATATTCTCTAAGTTACCTGAAACTATAAGTACCTTTACATAAGTTACTTTCTGTCGTTCCGCTCTGCGGAATGATGATTATTGATAAGGCCTCCGGTCGTTGTTTGCTGTTAGTTTGAAGGGCTGGTCGGGGGACACAGGAATAGTAATCACTCGGGGAAACAGAGCGGTTGGGGGAGGTAAAAAGTTACAAATACAGGTGGGTATTTGTAAGTATTTTTCCTTTATATCCTGAATGTCCTTTAAGTCACCATAAACTATAAATACCTTTACATCAGTTTCTTTCTGTTGTTCTGCTCTGCGGGGTGATGAGTATTGATAAGTCCTCCAGCCGTTATTGGCTGTCAGTGGAAGGGTTGGCCGGAGGCTACAGGGGGGAGTAACCACTCGGGAAAACTGAGCGGTTGGGGGAGATTTATTCTTTAAATACTCAAAATAATGAGTTTGAGGACGAATTTGACTATGACGAGTTTGATGAAAATGAATTAGAAACGGATTTCGGAGATGAGTAAAAACAGCAGGTAACATCGTATTGGCGAAATGGCGGGTTAAGGGAGAATTTGAAAGTTTCTCCTTTTTTGTCGCAACAGCCTTTTATATTTCCTTTTTTCATAAATTTAGAAAATAATAAAAGGCTGTTGCTTAGGTTGGTGCAAGAATGAAAGTTTCGGCTTTCTAATCCGCCACTATCGCCAATACGCGGCCCGTTAACAGTCACCCTAAAAAACGATAACAGAATGCACGAGACGGATTTAAACAAGGTAGTATTTTACTCAAAAGAGGATATGGCTGGTGGCTATAACCTTCAAAAGGGCAAGCATATTTTGAGGGCTGACACAAAAACAAATTACACAGATATCAATGAAGTTTTAGAACTGTACAACATAAAAAAATACATTGACAACGACCTGTATTTAAGAATTGGACACAAGACGATATCATTAATTTCAAACAAAAAGCAACGGAATATGGTAAGGTAGTTGGACGTTTTTTTGCAACTATTAACGACTCTAATGTTGTAAGTGAATATGAGAAAACTTTGAGAAATTACGTTCATTCGTTTTGGGAACTAGTTAACAATCAAAGTATATTCAAGAGAATTTCAAAGACCAATTTTAGTAATATTCTATCAAATGAACCACACTTGATACACGAAATCTTAATTCATAAAGGAATTGTAGAGTATTATGATTCGGAAATCAAGAACTTTCTCTTGACTTACTCGCAATCTGCTGAAATATTACTTTCAATTTATGAGGTAAAGGACGACTTTGGAAAAAATCAAAAAAGCCTCCCGAAAAGCCTAACCGTTGAAAAAATAATTTATTTTGACAACTCCTTGTTTTCTAAACCAGAACAAGCATATTTCAATTATTTCCTAAACAAAAGCTTAGATTTAAGAAATAGTTACTTACACGGCACACAGGCGACACCGGACGAAATACAAAAACACGAGTACGCTTATTTTACTTACTTAAAGCTGTTAATCTTAATATTTTTAAAAATTGAAGACGACTTAATTATTTACAAAGCAGTGAAAAATAGACCATGAAAGGGCGAACTGCTAACAGCAGCTACCCAAAAGGCGGAGTTTCGCGCTTTGACACATTTGTGCAAGCCGAAAGTTCTGTTCTCCGAATGAAGTTTAGTGCTATAAATCCCGCCCTTCGGGTAGCTGCAACCCGTTACCTGCCATTCAACAAGACCCTACTAATATGGACATAGAAAAGGAAATTCAAGAATTCAGGGATAAAGTCTCTAAAGTATTATATTTCGTTTCGAGACATGGTGTTTACACTATGTTTAAAGGAGAGCCGCCTACAGAAGATTTTGATAAAGTTGAATTAAATGGCTCTAGTTTACAGTTTAGTACCTAGAAATTTATAACATATCGGTATTTTTTTTGAAATATCATCTATATTAACAATTAATTAAAGGATATTCAGGTCTTTACTAAGTGTTAACATGGTGATGTCATTTATCTTTACTACCACCATTTAGAGATAAAATCGTATATTGTGCAGATTATGAGATAACTCAATTAGTATTTATGAGTAAGGCCAATAAAGAAGAGACATATCTAGTTTGTCCTAGCCCCCTAATCGACTGGACTAAATTTGGGAAATAATTTAGTAGAGTTAAATTAGTAAATCAATGGGAAAAACAAGAAGACATTTTAGTGTAGAACAGAAGATGCAGATCCTTCGGGAA